>Ga0070700_100000051_pt1 | contig 87398 bp, 74 predicted proteins | sample KBSK5101metaG_FD_65456 | JGI IMG/M metagenome (GOLD analysis project Ga0070700, IMG submission 65456) | Corn, switchgrass and miscanthus rhizosphere microbial communities from Kellogg Biological Station, Michigan, USA - KBS K5-10-1 metaG | ecosystem: Host-associated > Plants > Roots >...
TCCGCCTTCGCTTTTCCGAGCCGCCGGAGGCGCTGCAAGTCGAATATGTCATTCGCGATCTGTCCGATCGTCAGGTACAGATTGTGGAGCGGCTTCACGTTGAAAGCAGCGCGCCGGCGGAAGCTCGGGTCGAAGCCTTGTGGGACACGCAGCAGTCTGATCCTGGTGCGCGCATCCAGTCGTACGAGTTCCGAAGCAACGATTCCGCCATCGGTCGTTTCCCGATGCAGATCGAGGGGTTGTTCTTCGAGCCGCCCTCCGATCAGCCGTTCGCGCCTGTCATGGAGCGTGCCGCTGATTGCGTCCGAGGACTCGCCGAACAGGTCCACTGGTTGAACTCGTTGAGAGCCATCCCGGGCCGTACGTCGAGATTCGGCGTTCGCCCGAAACGACTCTTGAGTGACGGCTCCAACGCGCCCGACTTCCTCGCACACGATTCACTCGTCGGCGGCGAGCTGGTGACTGCTACATCCCGATGGTTCGAGACTGCCACGGGCAACCGGGTGACCATCTCGCCTTTCGCGGTTGCGGGGGAGAAGCACTACGCCCTCGCGCTCTCGGCGCTCGGCGGTTCATCCGCGGTAGAGATTCCGATCGTCGACACAGGCGAAGGGATGGCTCAGGTTCTTCCCGTCATCGTCCTCGGAAGTCTGGCGCGTCTCGGACGCCTCGGTCGTCACGCGCTTCTCGCAATCGAGCATCCCGAACTTCATCTGCATCCGGCGGCGCACGCCGAGCTGGCCGCGTTCTTCTGCAGCCTTACGTCCGCGCCCGCCGCGCCGATCGCGCTCATCGAGACTCATTCCGAGAACTTCCTGCTGCGGGTCCAACTCGGCATCGCCCGAGGAGAAATATCCCCGGCGGCGGTCGTCGTGCATTGGATCCGTGGTCTCGAAGACGGACGGAGCGTGGTCGACACGATCACGTTTGACGATGCTGCGCGTCCGCAGGGAGCCGGATGGCCACCGGGTGTCTTTTCAGAGGACACGGAACAGGCAAAAGCGCTCCTGCGGGCGCGCAGGGAGCGCGGATTGGTGTGAGAGTCCGCCTTGCTCCGGAGCTCTTTCAGGCTCCTGTTGACGATCTTCTGCTGACCACGTTGTTTTATTACGCGCTGGACGGCCGGCATCACATCGAAGCCGAGCTCGCGCACCCCATCATCGTGGCGTGGCTGCAGCAGCAGTCCGTCGGGGTTCAGGAGCAGATCACGCTGGCGGTGGACCTCAGTGCCGAGGCGGAGGCGCTGCAACCGTCGCGAACCGTCGCGGAGATCGGGACGTTCGACGCGACCGACTTCGGCTCGACGCCCATCCGGCTTCGACCGGCCGATGCGCGCGCGTTTCTGGAGAGGCCGTTTGCGCTCCTGCTCGAGGATGAGATCTCCGATCGCGACTTCCTTCTCAAGATGTTGACGGAGGAAGAGCGAAAGGTGTTGCAGGAGCGAATCGATCGCGGGTTCGTTCGCGTCCAGCACGGCGGAGGCCTACCCAACATGCGGCGACACCTCCTCGATAGGCAGGGGGACCCGGCACTGCGCCACACGACCTGGGTTCTGTTCGACAGTGACGCCATGCAGCCGGGCGTTCCGAGTGCGCAGTCCGAAGCACTCAGGGCGGTCTGTTGGGGCATCCCTCATCATCAACTCCGTCGCCGTTACATGGAGAGTTATCTCCCGGCGCGCGCACTCAACGGGTGGGCGGCACGAGGAAGCGATCACGATGAAAGAGCGGAGCGGTTCGCGCTTCTTCGCGGGTTCCTGCGGATGCAAGTCGTTCAGAGACATCACTTCAACATGAAGCGCGGTTTCGCAGGCGATGAGGCGCGGACCGATGCGACGGCTGGTACCCTGTACGATGACGTGACCGACGAGGACAAGGCGGTGCTGAGAAATGGGTTCGGGACGACGGTGGGCACCCTGTTCGGCGGAGCGGATGTGACGGAGTCCGATCTTCGTCGTGACTCGGGCTGGTCGGAGCTGCGCCCCGTGATTCAGGAACTACTGGCACAGGTGAGGTGATCGTGCGCGGGCCTGCTCAGACGTCGGAACCGGTCATTCAGTATCTCTACCAGCTCGTCGATGCGATCGCCGAGGGACGGCTGCTCATTCCGCGATTCCAGCGCCCGCTCGTGTGGCAATGGGACCGGCAGGCGGAGCTCCTTCGCAGCGTGCGCGATGGAATCCCGATGGGCGCCGTGATGATCTGGAGGACCGCCGGCGAGAAGATCAGTTGGCAGGACGAGCTTGCCGGACACCGCCTTTTGACTCCTCGTGCCGAGGTTCCGCACGAATACCTGCTCGATGGCCTGCAGAGACTCAGTACGCTCTTCGCTGCTCTCAAAGGCCACGGCCCTATTCGTTCTGAAAACGACACTGAAATCGGCACGATCGGCTACGACCTCAGCGATCGCGTGTTTGTGCCTGATCAGACCGAGAAGGCGTCAGTCATTCCGCTCAGCGTTCTGTCCAGCAGCGTTACGTTGCTTCGGTTCCAGCGCGCGTTGCGCGGCCCCGACGCCGAGCAATGGATCGAACGTTCGGACGAACTGGCGAAGTCGTTTCGTGAGTACAAGGTGCCGGTCATTCCCATCGTCAGCGACGACTTGGAAGTCGCGGCCCGCACGTTCAAACTGGTGAACAGTCAGGGCGTTCGCATGGGCGAAGCGGACATGGTCCACGCGCTGACGTGGTCGCCCACGTTCGATCTACGGGATCGGATCGAGGCCCTTCGCAGTGAACTGCTGCAGCCGATCGGATGGGGCGAGATCGATTACGAGACCGCTCTGAAGGTCGTCAAAGCGGAAGCGGACCTCGATCTATACGATCAGTCCGTTGAGCAGGTTAGCCGCGTTCTGAAGGATGATCCAGCGGCGTTGGAGCGAGCATTCGGACGGCTGAAGCGGGTTGCCGAATTCTTACGTGCCGAGTGCGGCATCCGCGACTGGGACCTCGTACCTTACGCCGTGCAGTCGGTTCTCCTCGCGGACGTGTTTCGGCAAGAGGAAGTCGACACTAGGCTCGATCTGCTGCGGGACTGGTTCTGGGTCACGACGTACGGAGAAATGTTCGCTGGCCTCAGCGGATACCGCCTCGGCGTGGCGCTGAAGGCTCTTCGCGACAGCGTCCGTGATGGGATTCTGCGGTGGTCGGGTGCCACCCCGTTTCGCCTGCGGCCACCACGCGCGACGGCGGACTTCCGCGCCGTACGCATCAAGGCGCTCGCACTGCAATTGGCGCAACGGCAGTCGGCGGCTTGCGGAAACGACGAGCCGTTCCGGCTGCTGGCCGACCACAAGCGCATGGCGATGGTCCAGCTCGTTCGCAGAAGTGTGCTGACGAAGGACAGCTTCTCGAGCCCTGGGAACCGATTCCTCTGCGCCCCGGAGGATGTTGCGGCACTGCGTCAGGCAATTCTCGGCGGCCAGATCGACGGCGCGATGCAGGCTGCTCACGTCATCCCCGACGATGCTGCGGCCGCGGCCACCGAGGGGCGATGGGACCAGTTCGTCGCTGCGAGAACGGCCGCTCTCATCGACGCCGAGCAGGCATTTGTCGAGGGCATCGTCGCCCGCCATCCCCACCTTGCCGCCGAACGCCGCGTTGTGTCGCGCGCGCCGGAGCTAGTGACGACCTCGTCTTCGGCTGGCGAGTATGCGTCAACCGTGAAATATCCCTTGCTGCCAGCGTATGCACATGCCCCACTTTCGCGCGACAACGGTGTCTTCTCCCATAGTGACCTGCGAAATGGAGGCTCCATGGCGAGTGCATTTGTCCTGACGAAGAATACGGCCGCGAAGTTCCGCTTCAACCTGCGCGCCGGCAACAACGAGATCATTCTGACGAGCGAGCAGTACGAGACCAAGAGTGGAGCCCTCAACGGAATCGCGTCGGTCCGGAAGAACGCACCGGACGAGAACCGGTACGTTCGAAAGACCGCGACCAACGGCAGCCCGTATTTCGTACTCACCGCGGCCAACGGCGAGATCATCGGAACGAGCGAGCTGTACTCGACCGCCGCCGCGAGGGACAACGGCATCAGCGCCGTCATGAAGACGGCCCCGGACGCACCATTGGTTGATAACACGCAGTGAGCGGCGCCAGTGATCCGTCATCGGATCAGATACAGCAAACACACGCCGCGCTCTTACATACTCGTTCCGGCCGAATCCACGCTAGTCGACTCGCCACGGGTGAATCGCACGCGTTGGATGTGTGAATACTTCGACACGACGGCATGGCAGATACGCGCCCTACCGCACGCCGGCGTTAGCAGAGCGAGATCGGTAGCGCGATGTTCGGCATGCGCGCGGACGGCCGCGAGGCTCCGGCGTCCATGGAACTGGTCCGCCTGGCGGTCCCGCCGTCTCTACACCTCGGCCTAGATGGACGGCTACTCGATGACTCGGGGAAGGTGTGCCTCGAATGCGGGCATGACGTGTCGCAGCACAGGACCGCACTCAACAAGCCCTAACTGCACTGAAGCACTTCTGCAACATCGCGTCGCGGCATCGGCTGCTCCACAGGCGGCGCATATCCGATGCGAAGGAGCAGCTGCGGCGGATGTTTCGCGGACACGATCGGCTCCAGCAAATGTCGCAGGGTGGCGACCTGAATCGGCTGATTCATGAAGGAGTACTGCAGGCCTGCCAGCGTGGTGGTCAGCAGCAGCCGCTCGAGCAGCTCTCCCGCGCGGAGCAGGGAGACGCGGTCGTCTTCCGCGGTCATCACGATGAGGAGCGATGCCGTCAGGCGCGTGGACCGCACCCAGTCCGCCAGCTCCTCGCGAACGGCGCGATTCTCCATCTGCATGCGATCGCCCTGGGCGACGAGATCCGCGATGCGCGCGGTGTCGCGCGGCAGCAGGAAGTGGATGAAGTCGGGGTACTCGTCGGCGACGTCGCAGAGCGACGACAGTTCGTCGACGTCGATCGGCCGCCCGTCGAAGGGGTGCCGGTTCGTGCGCCGTCGCAGGATGGCCGGGAAGAGCCGCCGCAGCGACGGGTCGGGCGCGGCGGTCTCACGCAGCGTGACGAGCGCCGCCGGCGCCGTCTCGCGATCCGTGCGCTGGTGAATGACCGACGACTCGTACCCGAACTGCGCGGCGGCGACACGCAGATTGAAGATCGCCGCGCCGACGCTCATCAGCAGCTCGCGATCCGCCGGATCGGCCTGCGGCAGGCGGCGCGTGTAGTCGGCGAAGACCTCGATGCCATCGGCGACGATTGCGAATGTCCATGGTTGTGTGTTGTGTCCCGATGGAGCGAGCACGGCGTAGCGGAGCAGGAGCTCCATCCGCTCCTGATGGCCTTTCAGTCCGGAGAATTCGGAGTCGTCGATGGTCCACGGGTCGCGGCGATGCTGGATTCCGGTCGTCATCACTTCTCCTCATGCGCGGGCAAAAACGCCTTCTGCATTTCCACGATCACCACAGGCAAAGCCACACAGCCGGCGAGCAGCAGCCAGTCCGAGCTCGTCGGCATGACGAGGTGGAGGAGACGGCGGACCGGTTCGAGCTGCAGCGCGCCCACCTGGATCGCGATCACGGTCGCCGTCGAGAACCAGAGATGCGGATTCCGGAAAACGCCTTCCAGCGCCGATCGGGTGCGCGAGCGGCTGTTGAACATCTGCCCGAGCTGCAGCGCGACCAGCGCGAGCAGGACGATGGTGCGCGCATGATCGCCGGGACCGTACCACTGCAGCGCGTACGCGTAGGCGGCCAGTGCGATGACGGACAGCATCACGCCCTGCCAGGCGATCAGCAGCAGGAACCGTTTCGAGAGCAGTTCCTGGCCCGGCGGGCGAGGGGGACGTTCCATCACGTGGGTTGACGGTGGCTCGAGGGCGAGAGCGAACGCGGGAAAGACGTCGGTGACGAGGTTGATCCAGAGGATCTGCAATGGCAGCAGGGGCAGCGGCCATCCCAGGAGGATGGCGACGAATACCGTCAGGACCTCGGAGAGGTTGTGCGTGAACATCGCGTGCACGAACTTGACGATGTTCGCGTAGATGGCGCGTCCCCCTTCGATCGCGGCCACGATCGTGCTGAAGTCGTCGTCGGCGAGGACGATGTCGGCGGCCTCCTTCGCCACGTCCGTTCCGCGCTCGCCCATGGCCACGCCGACGTCCGATTTCTTCAGCGCCGGCGCGTCGTTGACGCCGTCGCCGGTGACGGCCACGATCTCGCCGTCGTTCTGCAGCGCTTCCACGATGCGGTACTTGTCCTCGGGGGAGACGCGCGCGAAGACATCCGTGACGGCGACCAGCTGCAGCGCGTCGGTCTCGCGAAGCGCGCGCGCATGTGCGACGCGCGGCTCGCCTTCAGCGAGGTGCAGCTCCCGCGCGATCGATCGCGCGGTGTCCTCCTGATCGCCGGTCAGCATGATCAGGCGGATGCCGGCCCTTCGCGCGGTGGCGATCGCATCGACGACGTGCGGTCGCGGCGGATCGAGCATGCCCACGAGTCCGAGGAGCTCGAACCCGTGATCGAGATCTCCCTCGGCGGACGACGCCCGCTTTTCCGCGACGGCCAGCACGCGCAGTCCGCGCTTCGCCAGATCGACGTTCGCGCCGGCGATGCGTGCTCGCATGCGATCGTCGACGTCGCACGCATCGAGCACCACGGCCGGCGCTCCCTTCAGAGCCCACAGGAAGTCCGTGTCCGCGCGATGAACGGTGATCATCCGCTTCGTGAGCGCGTCGAACGGATGTTCGGCGGCGCGTGGAAAACGCCGGCGAAGCTCCTCGACGTCGACGCCGCGCTTGACCGCCGCGGCGACGAGCGCGATCTCCGTCGGATCGCCGGTGGTGAGTGTGGCGTCGTTGCAGAGGGCGATCGCGTTCAGCAGCGCGGGCAGATGATCCGGCGCCGCGTCGATCTCCGTGACCGTCATGCGATTCGTGGTCAGCGTGCCGGTCTTGTCGGAGCAGATCACGGTGGTGCTTCCGAGCGTCTCGACGGCGGACAGACGGCGCACGATGGCGTGACGCCGCGCCATCCGCACGACGCCGAACGCGAGGATGAAGGTCGTCGTCGCCGGAAGCGCTTCCGGGACCGCGGCAACGGCGAGGCTGATCCCGATCTGCATCATCATCCAGAGGTCGTCGCCGCGCAGCCATCCCGTGAGAGTGACGGCGGCGCCGATGCCGAGGACGAGCCAGGCGAGCCGGCGGCCGAGCGCGTCGAGTTTCTTCTGCAGGGGCGTCGGCTCGCTCTCGACCGCGGTGACGAGCTTGCCGATCCTGCCGAGCTCCGTCCGCTCGCCGGTGGCGACGACGATCGCGACCGCGCGGCCTGCCGTGACGACCGTCCCGAGGAAAAGCATCGACGAGCGATCGGCAATCGCGGCGTCGAGCGCCACGCCTGCCGTCGACTTGAACACGCTCTTGCTCTCGCCCGTCAGCGGCGATTCCTCCACGCGCAGCGCCGCCGCGTCGAGGATGCGCAGGTCGGCGGGAACGCGATCGCCCGGGCCGAGGAGAACGATGTCGCCGGCGACGAGATCCTCGGCGGGAATCGTCGTGTCCGCGCCGTTCCGGCGGACGCGGGCCGTGATGCGCGTCTGCTTCCGGAGCGACTCGATCGCGCGTCCGGCCTGCCACTCCATCGCGAAGCCGATCGCGGCATTGAGTACGAGCACCGCGAGGATCGCCAGCGACTCCAGCACGTCGCCGGTCGCCCAGCTGATCGCGGCCGCCGCGGCGAGCAGGAGCACGATCACGTTCAGGAACTGATCGAGGAAAAGGCGGATCAGAGGCCGCCGTTTGGCATGCGGCAGCACGTTCGCGCCGAGCCGCGCTCTCCGCGACCGGGCCTCGCCATCGGGCAGTCCGCTGGCGCGATCCGCGCGAAGCTCGAGGAGGACGTGCTCCGGCGTCAGTGCGTGTGCGTTTTCCATGCGATCCAGGGCCGCGCGAGCTGACGCAACGCCGCGTTCTTCATCGCGTACGCACTTTTCGCGAACGTCGGCGCGGTGAGCTGCGCTGCTTCCTCCGCCTGAACCACGAGCGAGACCTCGATTGGCAGGATGCCGATGGGAAGACCGGCGCGGCGGCAGGCATCGTGGAGATATGCGAAGACGTCCTTCATTGCCTCGGGATCCGGCGGCGGAACGGATTCCATGTCGCTTCCGATCGTCGGCCGGAAGATGCAGACCGTCGGGAACGCTCCGGCATTGACGATCCGGTCGATGCCGCGCTTCGTCGCCTCGACCGATTCGACACCGGCGATGATCTCGCCGGAGACGCGTCCGCGGCCGAGCTTTTTCGACGTGTACTCCATCGCCTCGAAGAAGCCGTGCTGGCCGACCGTCGAAGCCTTGCCGGGACAGATCGCCGCGAACACCGCGGGGTCTTCGAACTCGTAGCAGAAGGAGAAGTGGTCCGTGCCAGCGGCAATCAGCTCGTCGTACTGATGGAAGCTCGCCCGCGGCACGGGCACGGCCTGTACGCCGATGAATCCTCCGACGCGTTCGCGAATGGCGCGGACGAACGGCTCGCATTGCCGCAGCCCGTGCATGAACTCACGCTCGGCGCGGTCTTCGAAGTGATAGCCGGTATTGAGGTGAGTGAAGATCGCACCCGATTCGTCGCGTGCCGCACTCGCGACTTCGACGACGTCCTCGACGCTTTTCTTCCACTCCTCGGCCGCCCCGACGTTCTTGCCCGTCGTGCAGAACTTGCAGGCGTTGTCGAGGTTCCAGTACGCGCAGCGGCTGGCGACGTAGATGCCGAGGTAGTTGCCCTGCAGCACGCCGATCCTGTGCATCGACGCGCCGGACGTCGTCGTGCGCGAGTACCACGCCGGCTCGTGAGGGATGTCGATCGCGTATTCGTGGGTGGTCCTGTTGTCGACGATGTAGTAGCGATCGCCGCACGCGCGGAGCTCGAACGGCGATTGCCGCGTGAACGCCTCGACGACGGGCACGTTGACCCAGATCGGCTTCGGCGCCGAGGGGATGACGATCTCCAGCCCCGAGCCGAGGCCCGCGCGCGTGCGGCTGATGCGCCGTCCGTTTTGCACGTCCGCGGCGATGCGCATCCCACGACAGAAAAGTTCGATCTCGAGCTCGACGGGTTTCATCGACACGAGCATGAACCGCCGCCGAACACCAGCCTATGACGGTTGTCATGTCCGGTTGTGACGCTTGCGCTACACCGCCCGAAGCAGCATGCCCACGGCGTAAGCCATGAACGCGGCCGCGGCGCCGATGGCCAGGGTCTCCAGACCGGATCGCCACCACGAAATGGATGAGAAGCGGCTCTTTGCCGCTCCCACGAGGAAGAAGACGACCAGCGTGAGTACGACCGCGAGACGAAACGCTTCGTCCGCACCAATCACATAAGGCGCCAGCGGAATCAGGCCACACACCGTGAATGCCGCGAAGGTCGTGGCCGCTGCTTTCAACGGGTGACGCACGTTCGATGGCAATCCGTATTCATGCGCGAGCATCAGCCGCACCCAGCGTTGCTCGTCCGCTGTGACTGCCGTGACGAGACGCTCCAGGTCTTCGCCGTCGATCCCGTTGGCGGAGAAAATCTGGCGGATCTCCTCGCGTTCGCCGTCCGGATCCTGATCGATGTGGCGGCGCTCCACGGATTCGAGGTGGTGACGCTCCTCGTGCTCGGCTCGCGTGCCCGCGTAGTTGCTGGCCGCCATGGAAAAGCCGTCGGCGACCACGTTCGCAGTTCCGAGGATCAGGATGACCGAAGCGGGAAGGCCGCCGCCGACTACGCCCGAAACGACGGCCAGCGTCGTCACGCCTCCGTCGATCGCGCCATAGATCCAGTCCCGAAGATAGCTCGGACGATGGCCTTCGGCGAGGCGAGTCCGAATCGCGTCGGGCGAGTGGTCGTGCTCCACGATCCGAAGCATGTGCCAGTCCCGCACGGCACGACATGATCGCGGTCATGTCCGGGTGTGATGAGCGGCGCTCACTCGGAGTCGCGGATCTTTTTCCTCAGCGCGTATCCGACGACCTGGGCGCGGCTGTGGAGGCGGAGCTTGTCGAGGATGTTGCGGACGTGAAACTTGACGGTGTTCTCGCTCAGGTCCAGCCGCTTGGCGAGCGTGCGATTCGAAGTCACGCCCTCGACCATCAGCTCGAGCACTTCCCGCTCCCGCGCGGTCAGCGCATCGGGGTCTCCATTCTCGTCGCGCTCCGGCTTCGCGAACTCCTGGAGGAGCTTGCGCGCCAGATCCGGCGTGAGCGCCGGCTCTCCCTGCGCGGCGCGGTCGAGGAGCGCGAAGAAGTCGTCCGCCTCGAGGTTCTTGAGCAGGTAACCCTGCGCGCCGGCCTTGATCGCATCGAAGAGCGTTTCGTTCTGCTCCGATGCAGTGAGAATCACGACCTTCGTCCCCGGCATCTCCGCGAGGATCGCCCGGGTCGCCGCGATCCCGTCGAGCTCGGGCATCGAGATGTCCATCAGCACGAGCTCCGGTTTCAGCATCCGGGTCAGCTCGGTCGCTTCACGGCCGTTGCGCGCTTCCCCGACGATCTCGTGTCCCTGGGCCTGGAGCAGGCTGCGGAGACCATCGCGGAAGAGCGCGTGGTCGTCGGCGATCAGGATGCGCACGCATCGGAGTATAGCGTCGGCGGTTCAGGCGCCGGTGAGCGGGACCGTTACGCGCACGCGCGTCCCTTCTCCCGGCGTGGAGTCGACGACGAACGTCCCGCCGATGCTCGATGCCCGCTCCTTCATCGTGGACAGACCGAAGCGAGGGAAATCGCTCCGGGACGGACTGGTCTGATCAAACCCGAGGCCGTCGTCGGTGATGGTGATGGACAGCGTTCCCTCGCGTCGGCGCACGTCGACCGTTGCCGTCTTCGCTTTCGAGTGTTTCCTCACGTTCGTGAGCGATTCCTGCACGATGCGGACGAGCTGCAGCTCCGCGCTGGTGGCGAGCGTCAGGTCGGGATCGATGGTCAGCTGCGTACCGATCCCGGTCTGTTCCTTCCAGCGGGCCAGATACTCCTCGAGGACCGCCGCGAACGACCGGTGCGGCTCGGGCAGCGTGCGCAGATCGATGATCGACTCGCGCACGTCGCCGTAGGCCTCGCGCGCCGCCGTCGCGAGCTCGCGGAGCTGCACGCTCGCCTCGTCGGTATTTCCGCGGCGAAGGTATTCGTTCGCCGCCTGGACCTTCGTGTTGACGTAGCCGAGGACCTGCGACACGCCGTCGTGCATCTCGTGCGCGATGTGCAGCCGCTCCCGCGCGACCGCGAGATCCGCGACCTGCTGGTGGAGATGCGCGTTGTCGATCGCGATCCCCGCCTGGACGGCGAAGCGCTCCAGCGTCTCCTCGTCCGACCGCGTGAACGTCTCTCTTCCTTCCTTCTCGGCGAGGTAGAGGTTCCCGACGAACGGACTCTTGCACGCAATCGGGACCGCCAGCAAAGATCTCATCGGCGGATGATTCGGAGGAAAGCCCTGGGAGCGCGGATCACGGGTGAGGTCCTCCAGACGCAGATGCTCCCCGTGATGAAGGACGACGCCCAGGAGTCCGTGTCCGACCGGCGGCGGGCCGATGCGCTCGCGTTCGGCCGCGCTGATCCCCGACGTGATGAAGGCCTGGATCCTGCCGTTCGAGTCGACGACGGAAAGCGCGCCGTAGCGTGCTCCCACCAGGGATCGGGCGCGCTCGACGACCTTGTTCAGGACCGCGTCGAGCGCGAGCTCCGCGCTGACGTCGAGTCCCGCGCCGTGCAGCGCGAGCAGCTCGGCATTCTGCCGCTCGAGCGTCCGGTGCGCGCGGCTGACGGCCCGCACCATGATGAATCCGAAGAGGATGAATGCACCCGCGACGAACGCATCGAGTGTGATGCGGTTGGGGAGCGACGTCGATCCGATGGTCAGCACCCGCACGCCTTCCAGCAGCCCGACGATGACGACCGGTGTGGCAATCGCAAGCCAGCGCAGATGTTTGTATGTCACTTCCAGACGGCTCCGCACACAGGGTACCTCTCGATAGAATGACGGAGTAGTGTTCGTCCCGAAGTCGATCGTCTGCCTGCGGGAGGGCTATACCCGTGAATCGTTGATGCGCGACGCGATCGCCGGCGTGGTGGTCGGCATCGTCGCGCTCCCTCTCGCTCTCGCCTTCGCCATCGCGTCGGGAGTGCCGCCCGAGCGCGGTCTCTACACGGCCATCATCGCCGGCTTCCTCATCTCCGCGCTCGGCGGCAGCCGCGTGCAGATCGGCGGTCCCACCGGCGCGTTCGTGGTGATCGTCTACGGCATCGTCGCGAAGTACGGCTACGAAGGCCTCGTGATCTGCACGGTGATGGCCGGCGCGATCCTGGTGATCCTCGGCCTGGCGCGCATGGGCGCGCTGATCAAGTTCATTCCCTATCCCGTCGTCACCGGCTTCACCGCGGGCATCGCGGTGATCATCTTCTCCAGCCAGGTGAAAGACTTTCTCGGGCTGAAGATGGGCGCGGTGCCCGCGGATTTCGTGGAGAAGTGGCAGGCCTACGCCGGTCACCTGCAGTCGATCGACTGGCCGGCGGTGACGATCGCGCTCGGCACGCTGCTCGTGCTCATCGTCTGGCCGAAGATCTCCAGGATGGTGCCTGGACCGTTCGCGGCGATGGTGCTGGCGACGCTGGCGGTCCAGCTCTTCGAGCTGCCGGTCGAGACCATCGGCTCGCGCTTCGGCGGCGTTCCGTCGAGCCTTCCGCGTCCGAGCTGGCCGGACATTCCGTGGAGCCACATGCGCGAGCTGATCCAGCCGTCGATCACCGTCGCGCTGCTGGCCGCGATCGAGTCGTTGCTCTCGGCGGTCGTCGCCGACGGCATGATCGGCACGCGCCACAAGTCGAACATGGAGCTCGTCGCGCAGGGCGTCGCCAACATCGTCTCGCCGATCTTCGGCGGCATTCCGGCGACGGGCGCGATCGCGCGCACGGCGACGAACGTGCGCACCGGCGGCCGCACGCCGCTGGCCGGCATGATCCACGCCGTCACGCTGCTGCTGATCCTCGTCTTCGCCGGACAGTGGGCGGCGAAGGTCCCGCTCGCGGCACTCGCCGCGATCCTGGTCATGGTGTCGTATCACATGAGCGAATGGCGCTCGTTCGCCGGGCTGCTGCGCGCGCCGAAGAGCGACATCTTCGTGCTCGTGGTCACCTTCGCGCTGACGGTGTTCATCGATCTCACCGTCGCCGTGCAGGTCGGCGTGGTCGCCTCGGCATTGCTGTTCATGAAACGGATGGCCGAGGTCACGCAGATCGAGGGGATCACCAGCGAGTTGCGCGACAGCGATGAAGCCGATCATCCGGACGAGCTCGGGAAAATCCCGAAAGGCGTGGAGATCTACGAAGTGAACGGCCCCTTCTTTTTCGGCGCCGCCGACAAGCTGAAGGACGTGATGTCCGAGATCGCGAAGCCGCCGAAGGTGTTCATCCTGCGCATGCGCCACGTGCCCGCCATCGACGCCACCGGCATCCACGCGCTCGAGCAGATGGCGAAAAAGTGCCGCGCCCAGGGCACGACGCTCATCCTCACCGAGATCCGCCGTCAGCCGCTCGGCGCGATCGTCCGCGCGCACAAGCTCGAGCTGTTCGGCCGCCGCAACCTGGCGAAGACGCTGGACATCGCCCTCGAGCGCGCGGCGGGTGTGATCACCGACACACAGCGACCGGGCCGCTGATACTGCGCTTCGCGCGATCGCTCGTTACGTTGACGGCAAGGAGCTCTGTCATGACCACGTCCGCCGCTGTCCAGGAAAAGATGCTGCCGTCCCCCTCCACTCACACCATGCGTGCCGCCGTGTTTCACGGCGTCAACGACGTCCGCGTCGAGGACGTCCCGCGCCCGCACGCGGGAGCGGGTGAGGCGGTCATTCGGGTCACGATGACGACGATCTGCGGCACGGACGTGCACATCGTCCGAGGAGAGTATCCGGTGCGCGACGGACTCGTGATCGGCCACGAGCCGGTGGGCGTCATCGAAGAGCTCGGAGCCGGCGTGACCGGCTATGAAATCGGCGACCGGGTGATCGTCGGCGCGATCACACCGTGCGGCCAATGCCACGCCTGCCTCTCCGGCGATCTCTCCCAGTGCGGTCATGGCTCGGGATACGAAGCGATCGGCGGCTGGCGTTTCGGGAACACCATTCACGGCGCGCAGGCCGAGTACCTCCTCGTCCCGCATGCCCAGGCGAACCTCGCGAAGATTCCGGACGACGTCACCGACGAGCAGGTCGTGCTGCTGACCGACATCGCCTCGACCGGGATCAGTGGCGCCGAGTCGGGCGGCGTGCGTCTCGGCGACGCCGTCGCCGTCTTCGCGCAGGGCCCCATCGGCATCTGTGCGTCCCTCGGCGCGAAGGCCCTCGGCGCCGCACTCGTCATCGGCATCGACGGCGACGAACATCGCCTCGCGATGGCGCGACGCATGGGTGTCGACGTCGTGCTCGACTATCGCACCACCGACGTCGTGACGGAGATCAAGCGCCTGACCGGCGGGGGAGTGGACGTCGCGATCGAAGCGCTCGGAACCCAGGCGACGTTCGAGAACGCGATGCGCGTGCTGCGCCCCGGCGGCACACTCTCCTCGCTCGGCGTCTATTCGGGCAAGCTGCAGCTCCCGCAGGACACATTCGCCGCGGGTCTCGGAAACCACCGGATCGTCACGACCCTCTGCCCCGGCGGAAAGGAGCGCATGCGCCGCCTGATCGAAATGGTCCGCCGCGGCAAGCTCGATCTCACGCCACTGCTCACCCACCGCTTCCGCCTCGAACAGATCAACGAGGCGTACCGCGTCTTCGGTGAGCGCGCCGACGGCGTGATGAAGGTGGTGATCACGCCCTGACTCTCTGGCGGGCAGCCGCGCACGCAGGGCACGAAGCTAGCGTTCTTCGGATCTCGTATGGTTACGCGCGGATCTCGCGACGAGATCTTCGGATCTCGCATGGTTAACGCGCGGATCTCGCGACGAGATCTTCGGATCTCGCATGGTTACGCGCGGATCTCGCGACGAGATCTTCGGATCTCGCATGGTTAACGCGCGGATCTCGCGACGAGATCTTCGGATCTCGCATGGTTAACGCGCGGATCTCGCGACGAGATCTTCGGATCTCGCATGGTTTACGCGCGGATCTCGGGAGTGAGATCGAGGGATCGGTCATCGTGATCCGCGGATCTCTCGTCGTGATGCCGGGATCTCTCGTCGAGATCCGTCGATCTCGAGTTGCGATCCGGCGATCGCGCGCGCCGTCCACGGCGCGACGAGCAGGGCGAAGAAGGTGAGCAGTGATTTTTCGGTCGGTTAATCTTTACCGTGCCGTGAAACCGCTGGAATCTGCTTTTCGCCACGCCCTTTCGTATCTCGATGGACTCGATGACGCACCCGTCGGCGCGACTGCCACGCTCGACGAGCTGCGCAAGCGATTCGATGTTCCACTGACGGCGGACGGCGTCGACGGCGATGCGGTCATCGACGATCTCGTCGCTGCGACGCGCGGCGGATTCCACGCGTCCTCGGGCGGACGCTTCTTCGCCTGGGTGATCGGCGGCACATTGCCCGCGGCCATCGCGGCCGACTGGCTGACGTCCGTCTGGGACCAGAACGCGCCGCACTTTTCGACGAGTCCGGCAGCGGCGGTCTGCGAGGAAGTCACCGGCTCATGGCTCAAGGATGTGCTCCGACTCCCGAAAGAGGCGAGCTTCGCGCTCGTCACCGGATCGCAGATGGCGCACCTGACCTGTCTTGCCGCGGCGCGTCACGGCTTGCTCGCGCAACGGGGCTGGGCGGTCGAAGAAAAAGGTCTCTTCGGTGCGCCGCCGATCCACATTCTGTCGAGCGAGCAGCGTCACGGCTCCATCGACCGCGCGCTCCGCTTCCTCGGCCTCGGCACGTCGCATGTCGAGTTTCTCGATCTCGATCCGCTCAGGCTCGAGCACGCGCTGTGCAATCGCGAGGAACCGGCGATCGTGCTGATGCAGGCCGGAGACATCAACACCGGAGCCTTCGACGACTTCGCGACGCTGATCCCGATCGCGAAGCGTCACGGCGCATGGGTGCATGTCGACGGCGCGTTCGGACTCTGGGCGGCGGCGAGCCCGAAGTACGCGCATCTGCTCGAAGGCGCCGAGGCCGCCGACTCCTGGGTAACCGACGGACATAAGTGGCTGAACGTTCCGTTCGATTGCGCGTACGCGTTCGTCGCGAATCGCGATGCGCACTACGGCTCGATGTCCCATCGCGCGGCGTATCTCACGCACGATGCGGTCGCGCGCGACGCCGGCGACTGGACGCCGGAGTGGTCACGCCGCGCGCGTTCATTCCCAACATACGCCGCCCTGCGATTCCTCGGACGCAGCGGACTCGCCGATCTCATCGAACGCTGCTGCCGTCACGCGTACGACATCGTCACGCGCATCGGCGGGCTGCCCGGCGCGGAAGTGCTCGCGGTTCCAGTCATCAATCAGGGCTTGCTTCGATTCGGCGATCGCACGGACGACGTCATCGCGGCGATCAACGCCACCGGCGAAGCGTTCTTCAGCGGTACGACGTGGCGCGGGGAACGGGCGATGCGGGTGAGTGTGGTCAGCTGGAAGACAACGGATCAGGACGTCGACCGTGTCGTGAACGCTGTCGCGAATGTGCTCGAGCGCTGACAGACGCCGCGCCGCGGTCAGTGCGCAACAGCACGGCGCCGCACCGATGGCTTCGTATTCAGACGCAGCTTCATCACCGCCGCGAAGAGGTCGAGGCGCGGCGTCGTGATGCCGTTGCGGCTGTCGACGATCGGACGTCCCGTCGACTCGAGCAACTCCTCGATGGCGTCGGGCGTCAGCTGCGGATCGATCTGCCGCAGCACGGCCACGGCCCCGGCCACATGCGGCGCTGAGAATGACGTTCCGCTGGCGTTCGAGACTCCGAACGTCTTGAATGCCGTCGGAACGCCGTAACCCGGCGCGAGGAGATCGAGCTGCGCGGCGGAGTTCGAGAAGCACGTGACACGATCGACTTCCGCGGGCTTGTCGGTGCATCCGAGCAGCGAAGCCGACGCGAGATCCGTGTGGTAGATCGCGCCGACGGAAAGCACTCCTGAGATACAGGCAGGCGGACGGATCCCCTTCGTCGCCGCGTCGTTGCCGCTCGCGGCGACGGGGACGATCCCGCGAGCGCGCACGCGTGCGAGCGCAGCAGTGAGCGCGGGGTTGTCTCCGTCGCACGCGCTGTTCGACAGAAAGCCGATGGCGAAGCTCATGTTGACGGCGTCGACGCGCAGCGGGCTCGCGGCGATCCAATCGAGTGCCGAGATCACCTGCGAAGTCCAGGCGATGTGGCCGGTCTCGTCGCCCACGCGGATCGCGACGATCTTCGCGCGCGGCGCGATGCCGCGCGGCGCGATGCCGCCGCTGCCGGCGATGACCCCGGCGACGCCTGTTTCGTGAGGGAGGTCGTCGCGCGCGGAACCGCTGCCGAATTGCTCGCTTGCGCCATTCGGACAGCATCCCTTGCCGTTCGCATAGGCGCAGTAACAACGTTCTTCAATGATGCGGTCCTTCAGATCCGGATGCGGCGAAACGCCGGTGCCGAGCACCGCGACCGTGCTGCCGGTGCCGTCGTAGCCGAGCGCGTGCACCGCGCCGAGGCCGATCAGCTCTCCGTTGAGGCCGATCTGCCCCTCGTACGAGACCGCGGTTACGCTGCCCGAAAGGTCGGGCTCGACGGAGAGGACGTTGGGATCGTTGCGGAGGCGTTCCAACTCCGCATCGTCGACAGTCGCGGCAAATCCCGGAACGACGCGCCACTTCGCATGGATGCGCGCCGCGTTGCGCTCGATCGTCGCGCCTCGCGGTCGATCGAGGAGAACGATGACTCGATGATCGGCGCGCGCCGAGCCGACAACGATTACCGCCGCGAGCGCCGTAGCGAACCACCACCGAACGGATCGGACCATGAGCTGTTATACGACGCGATACCGTCGCGTGAACAGCCACGTTTCCAGGTCGTGACATGCGGCGCTCGTCGAGTTGACGTCGCCGAGACGACCGGGTGATGCACAATCGCGCGTGATGGAACCGTCGTCGCATGACGCTGTCGTTGCATCGAAGATCCGCGAACGGTTCGAGCGCGATGGGTGGGCGCTGGTACCGGGCTTCCTCACACCGCGAGAGGTGGACGGGCTTCGCTCGGCGAGCGACGAGCTGGCGTCGAAGGGTGCACACCTCCTGGCCGACGCCGAGATCGACGGCGCGCGTTACCAGGTGCAGACTGCGAGCGGTCGCCGCGGTGAGAGCGCGATCGTTCCCGGCGCGCTGCGAAAGATCACGTTTGCGTCGTCCACCAGCGAGGAGGTGGCCCTTCTCCGCAACGACCGACGAGTCCTCAAGCTCATGGAGTCAGTCGGCGTGACTTCGCCGCGCTGGATCGTCGATCAGATCAACCTGAAGGCGCCCCGGGTCGGCACTGGCTTTCCGTGGCACCAGGACGTGGCGTTCGTCGCCTGGCAGCAGCGTGACGCGATCGCGACATACGGCGGGGCGAATCTAATAATCGCCCTTGATCGCGCGGACGAGGGGAACGGCGGGTTCGAGGTCCTCTCCGGCACCCACACCAGCGGCGCGGTGAAGTTCGATTACGACACTTCCGACACCAATGCAGGTGTCTTCGACCAGAGCCGTCGAACGCTCATCCCGCTCGATCCAGGTGACGCGGTCGTCTTCCATCCGCACCTCGCGCACGGGTCGGGGCCGAATCCCTCACCGTTTCCGCGCCGCCTCGTCGCACTCTGGTTCATCGGTGCGCCAGCGATCACCCCGCGTCGTCCAGGCCGGACGCCCAACGCCGTTTGACCGGACCGCTTCAAGGACATCAACGACTCGTTCGGGCATCAGGCCGGCGACGCGGTGCTGACCGAGGTGGCGAAGCGCTTTCGGGATCCGTGCGGTCGTCGGATTACCTCGCGCGCTACGGCGGCGAGGAGTTCAGATCGACGAACCAGAACTCCTCACGCGCATCCTCCACCAACTCGCTGCGACACCACTCGCAGCATGACTTTTGGGAGAACTCGGACAGTTTTCGGACAGTTCGCGCATTCACGGAAGTAAGTACGAAAGATCCAGAAATGAATGAAGCCGCTGTTTCCAGCGGCTTAGATCAAGTTCGATTGGTTGCGGGGGCAGGATTTGAACCTGCGACCTTTGGGTTATGAGCCCAACGAGCTACCAGACTGCTCCACCCCGCGACATGGTGGGATCAGCGAAGCGGCGGGATTATCTCGACCGGCCGGTTTCGCGTCAAGGCCTCGTACAACTCCTCACGTGCGGGTCGTATTCCGCGCGAGGGTGGTGAGGATCGCGGTGATCACTTCGGCGGGGATGTCTTCGATCGTCAGCCTGGCGAGGCGGATGGTTTCGCGGTACGTGCCGAGGTAGGCGACGCAGGAGGGGCAGGCGGCGAGGTGGCGGTCGAAGGACGCGCGCGGCTCGGGCGGGAGGGTCTCGGCGACATAGTCGTCGAGGAATGAGATGACGTCTTCGCAGGTGCTCATTTCATGTGCTCGTCCAGCAATGCGCGCAGCGCCTGGCGGGCGCGGTGGAGGCGGATTTTCACGGCGTTCGGGGTGATGTCGAGGATTTCCGCGGTTTCGTCGGTGCTCAATTCTTCGATGTCGCGGAGGTGCAGGACGACGCGGTACGTTTCGGGGAGTTTGTCGATCGACTCGCGGACGAGGGCGCGGAGCTCGTCGCGTTCGAGTCGCGTTTCCGCCGATTCGGACCAGGGCTGCGAGGGCTCGACCTGGTGGCCGTCTTCGAGAAAGCGCGGGAGGTATTCGTCGATGTCGATTTCCTCGCGACGCCGCTTTTTCGCGCGCAGCTTCATGAGCGACGCGTTCACGACGATGCGATGCAGCCACGTCGACAGCTTTGACGTCGACTCGAAGCTGCCGATGGAGCGGAAGACTGACACCATCGCGTCCTGCAGCGCGTCGCGCGCGTCTTCCTCGCTGTCGAGGAAGCGCCGGGCGAGGCGCAGCAGCGGCGCGCTGTAGAGCCGGACCAGCGTTTCGAACGCCGCCGCGTCGCCGGCGCGCAGGCCGGCGACCAGCGCGGCGTCGTTCACGGTGAGCCCCGCAGCGGAATGGTTGCGCCGGTGATGCTGGCGGCGGCGTCGGACAAAAGGAACGCGATCGTTTCCGCGACGTGCTCGCGCAGCTCGGTCGTGAGCGTCGCCGGCGCGACGACGTTTGCGCTGATGCCGGGGTTTTCCTTCGCGATCATCTCGATGAGAGCGATGAGCGCGGATTTCGAGACGACGTACGCGGCCATGCCGGCGGACTGTTCGACGGCGGCGATCGAGCCGACGGCGACGATGCGTCCGGGACGCGTCAGGTGCGCGAGCGCTTCGCGCGAGGCGGTGAATGCCGTCGTTGCGTTGAGCGCCAGCATCTCCGACCACGTCTTCGCTGATGTCTCCGCCGCGGCGCCGAGGGCGAAGCCGCCGACGAGATGCACGAGCGCGTAGATCTCGCCGATGTTCGCGAACGCGGCCTGCACGCCGATCTCGTCCTGGAGATCGGCCATCGCGCGCGTGAGCACGACGCAGCGATAGTCGCGCTCGAGGCGCGACACGACGACCGAGCCGAGGGAGCCCGTGCCGCCTGTGATCACCACCGTTTTCACGTACGCGAGAATAGTTGATTTCGGAGGACCGCGGCGCGTCCGCGAATCGCGCTGCGGATCCACGAGTGCCCGGTCTCCTTCGCGATCACCGCGCGGGCGAGCTGCATGTCGCCGAACGCGCCGGTCAGCTCGCGCGGATCGTTGAAGTTCGCGAAGAACGCGTCGGCGATGCACTGCTGTCCGCTGTCGTTGTCCGCGCGTCCGTCGCTGCCGTACTGCGCGATCAGCAGCTCCTTCGCCGGCGGCGGGATCGGCTCGAGGAAGAGGTTCGTGAAGTCGCACGCGAAGCGGGCGTGCGTCTCGAAGAACTCGTCGAACGTCGCGGTCATCCACGCGGCGTCGAACTCGCGGTCGCCGCGAGTGACGATCGCGTCGACGAGATGGCGCGCCTGCTTCACGCCGCTGTTCGCGCCCTGCGCGGCGATCGGGTCGTACGAGATCGCGGTGTCGCCGAGAGCGGTGACCGCGCGGCCGCTCGGCAGCGTCGCGACAGGCTTGCGCACGGTCGGGACGACGCGGCCGGTGAGCCAGCCGTTCGGATCGGCGAGCCGCATCGGGCGCATCCACTCGTCGTCCCACGGAAAGAGCTCGTGAACCACCTGCTTCGCGATCGCCAGCGCTTCCTCGCCGGTTTTCGCGTTCGCGAAGCGATCCATGCGCGAGCCGGGCTTCGGCTCGAAGAGGATGTTCCACGCGGGGCCGTGATCCTTGTGAAAGTACGGGACGAAGAACGCTTCGCCGTCCGTGCCGAGGAACTCGAACTTGACGGGAGTCAGTGGACAGCCGTCGAACGACATCGCGCCGCCGGTGGTGATGATCATGGCGAGATTCCGCTGCGGCGCGTCGTACGTGCTGCGCGCGTCGTCGCGCGGAAAGAGGCGGCAAAGATCGGCGCGGCCGGCGGCAACGATCGTGAGATCGTGCTCCCCCGCGATCGCATCGAGCCGCTCGGGTGAGACGTTCTCGATCACCAGCCGCCCGTCGAAGTCGTTCATCCAGCGATGGCACTGCAGGCGGAGATCGACGGCCTGGAACGGACGCGGCGCGCGGCCGATGAGGCGGATCAGCTGGTTGTGCAGCTTCGGGCAGAACGTGAGGAACACGCCCTCGCCGCGCGGCGCGACGTCGTCCCAGTGATTGAGGCCGAGCTCGCGCTCGAACGACAGCGCCATGTCGAAGCGCGCCGCGGTGCCGGTGGGGCGGCTTTCGTTCAGCCACTGCTCCGCGGTGCGGTCGGAGTAGAGCGTGACGTCGTATCCGCGGCGGCGCAGCGCGTGCGCGGCGATGAGGCCGGCGATGCCGGAACCCACGATCGCAAGTTTTCGCATGACCGCATCGTACGTGGGCGGTCACACAGTCGCGCGGTCACGCGGTCACGCGGTGGTTACGCAGACGTGACAATGCGAGAACCGCGTATGCTGGCGCGGATTTTTCTTGAGCACGCCAGCGGATGAAGTTCCTCGCCCCCATATTTCTCATTCTCGCCACCTCTCTACATGCCGCGACGCTGCCCGGATTTCGCGTGGAGCCGGTCGCGGATGTCCCGGGCTTCGTGAGCTCGGTCGTCGCTGACTCGCACGGCATCCTCTATTGCACCAATACGAGCGGCGTGATCTTCCGCATCGACGGCTCGCAGGCGACTCCGATCGCCACGCTGCCGACGCACGAGGGCGGCAACGGCGGTCTCCTCGGCATGGCGCTCGTCGACGACACGACGGCCGTCGTGCACTACACGTCCTGGTTCGGCGAGCGCGTGCTCGATGACGTCGTCTCGCTGGTCGATCTCCGCAACGGCGCCGAAACGGTGATGCACGACTTCGTGTGCGACATCGAGCAGCGCGAGCGCGGCGCGTCGGACGAGCATCACGGCGGTAATCCGACCGTCGCCTCCGACGGCACGATCTTCGTCGGCATCGGCGAGTACAACGACTTTCAGCTCGCGCAGAAGCCGGAGTGGAACGGCGGGAAGATCTTCAGCATCGATCGCGATGGAAACGTCGCGCAGTTCGCGCTCGGCCTGCGCAATCCGTACGACCTCGCGTGGGATCCGGAGCTCGAGCGGATCGTCGTCTCGGACAACGGACCGACGGGCGGCGACAAGCTCCACATCATCGACGACGGAAGCAACTGCGGATGGCCGCCCAACCCGCCGGTGCCTGGTGCGGTCGCGCCGGATTACGTCTTTCCCGAAACGGTCGCGCCGACGGGCCTTGCGCGGCTGACGCGCGACGCGAATCCGCTGCTGCGCCGCGGCTATCTCCTCGGCTCCTTCGTCACGCGGTCGCTCTACTACTTTTCCGATCTCGCCGCGCGTCCCGTCGCCGCTCCGCTCGCGATCGTCGATCACTTCGACGAGGCGATCATCGACGTCACGCAGGCGCCGGACGGCAACGTTTACCTCGCGACGGCGCGCTTTCCGCCGGCGTCGCGCATCCAGCGGCTCGTCGTTCCGGCGCGCGGCGACTGCAACGGCGACGGGTTTGCGGACTCGCGCGATGTTTCGGCGCTCCTGCTCGAGCTCGGCGACGGCCCGCATTCGATGATCTCCGCGCAGGACGGTGTGTATGCGGGCTCATGGGGTTGCGATGCGAATGCTGACGGGCTCATCGACTCCGCGGATCTCTCCGCTCTCGGGAAACAGCTGAGCAGAAAAAGGGCCGTCAAAGTGCGATGACGGCATCGGGGATGCACTAGCGATCGTTGGTTATTTTTGAAGGAGGCAACCAATGAATCGATCAGCGCAAACCCTTGCGCGCCCGGCGATCGCTCTGATGATCGCCATGACTCTGGCGGCCGGAGTCGCCAGCGCGCAAACGAATGTGAAACCGGGCTTCAACCTGTTCAGCCCGCAGCAGGATGTGGAGATCGGACAGCAGTCGGCGGTCGAGGCCGACCGTCAGCTCCCGATTCTTCGCGACGGGGACGTCGACGCGTACATCAACGGCATCGGACAGAGGCTCGCGCAGAACGCGGGCGGTCCCGGATTTCAATATCGCTTCCGCGTCGTGAACGCATCGGACATCAACGCGTTCGCGCTGCCGGGCGGATACATCTACATCAACCGCGGCATCATCGAGAACGCGCGGAACGAGGGTGAGGTCGCGGGTGTCATCGCCCACGAGATCGCACACGTCTCGCTTCGCCACGGCACGCACCAGGCGTCGAAGGCTTACGGCGCGCAGGCGGGTCTGCAGATTCTCGGCGGACTGCTCGGCGGGAAGGTCGGCGGGAACACCGCGCAGATCATCAACGCCGTCGGCGGCCTCGGACTGAACGCGCTGTTCCTCAAGTACAGCCGCGACCTCGAGACGCAGGCCGATATCCGCGGCGCGCAGATTCTCGCCGCCTCGGGGTACACGCCCGCGGACATGGTGAGCTTTTTCCATCAGCTCGAGAACGTCGACAAGTCGAAGAAGACCACCTGGCTTTCCGATCACCCCGCGCCTCCCGATCGCATCGCGCGCATCGAGAAGGAGCGGCAGATGCTGAAGGAACCGTCGACGCCGACGCAGAACGTTTCGCAGCTCGCGTCGATCAAGTCGGACCTCCGCCGCTACGGCAACGCGCCGACGATGGAGCAGATCGCGCGCGGCACCGTGCCGGCGACCGGCAGCAGCAATCCTCCGATGACCAGTGCCAGCACGAACGGCGGCGTCGAAGCTCCGTCGCGCACGTGGCGTACGTATCGCGACCGCAACGGCCTGTTCGCGGTCGACTATCCGTCGAACTGGCAGGTCTATCAGGGCAACGGTGAGGGAGTGACGATCGCGCCGCAGGGCGGCGTCGGAAACGTCGGCAACAAGACCGAGATCGTGTACGGACTCATCGTCAATCACTACGATCCGTTCGGAAACACCTCGCGCTCGTATCTGCGCGGCAACAACCAGACGTCGTCGACGCTGCAGGATGCGACGGAAGACCTGCTGCGGCAGATCCAGCAGAACTCTCCGCACCTCCAGGTCATCCGCAACTCGGGACAGCAGTTCAACCTCGACGGGCGGACGGCGATGTCAGCCGCGCTGCGCGGACGCAACCGCAACACCGGCCTCGATGAGCGGGTGACGGTGGTGACGCGCAAGCTGCCGGACGACCATCTGATCTACATGCTTTTCGTGACGCCGGAGCGCGAGGCCTCGAACTACAGTTCGGTGCTGAGCACGATGGTGAAGTCGATCCAGATCGACGAGAGGGCGCACTGAGCGCCCTCCCGTTGATTCGATTATCATCGGAGCGGAAGGAGTCCACCGATGTATGACGAAATGATTGTCGCGCCCATGCGCGAAGAGCTCACGAGGCTCGGAGTTCAGGAAGCCAGAACGCCCCAGGATGTCGATTCCGCACTCGGCGACAAGAAGGGGACGGTCCTGCTGGTCGTGAACTCCGTCTGCGGCTGCGCGGCGGGCATGGCCCGGCCCGCGGTCGCGATGGCGCTCGAGCACGGAACGCTGCCCGACAAATCGATCACCGTCTTCGCCGGCAACGACCGCGACGCCACTCAGCGCGCGCGCGAGTACCTCGTCGGCTTCCGCCCGTCCTCCCCCGCGATCGCGCTCTTCCGCGACGGTCAGGTGGTGAAGATGCTCGAGCGGTGGCAGATCGAAGGCCGCCACGCGCACGACATCGCCGCGGAGCTGACCCGCGCGTTCGATGAGTATTGCGTGAAGAGTGAGGCAACAGCGTAAATACGGGGCATGAGGTATGAGGGATGGGGTATGAGTTTGACTCATGCCTCATGCCCCGTACCTCATGCCCCCCTTTTTTGTAACAGTACATAGCATTGACAGGTAGCTTGCAAGGCACTATATTGCGACACCAGTGACCGACACCTTCTACATCAACTGGACCACGCAACTGCGCAAGGGCCTTCTCGAGCTGGCGATCCTCAACTCGCTCGGCAGCGGGCCGCTGTACGGCTACGAGCTGGTGCGGCGGCTCGGCGACGTCGACAGCCTTGTCATCACCGAGGGGACGGTCTATCCGATCCTGAGCCGGCTGAAAAACGAGCGGTACATCGAGAGCTACATCGAAGAATCGACCGAGGGACCGCCGCGCAAGTACTACCGCCTCACGCCGCGCGGCCGCGAAGAGTTGCAGCGCATGAACGACCACTGGCAACAACTCCACGGCGCGCTCGTAACACTGCGAAAGGAAAAGAAACGATGATCGACATGACGCCGGAAGCAAGCACGCGGCTGGAGCGGTACCTGGAGAGGATGCGCGCCGCGCTGCGCGGCAGCCGCTCCGTCGAGCCGGCGGAGATCGAGCAGAACGTGCGCGAGCACGTCGAGATCGCGCTTGACGGCATTCCGGCACCGGTCGGCGCGGAGCGGCTCGGCGAAGTGCTCGAGCAGCTCGGCCCGCCCGAGCGGTGGCTCGTCGACGACGACCGTCCGTGGTGGAGGCGCATGCTGCAGCGCGTCTCCTCCGGCCCCGAGGACTGGCGGCTGACGTATGTCGCGTTCGGCGTGTTTGCGCTGGGAGTGCTGACGCTGCCCATCGGCATCGGCGTGTTCTTCCTCGCCTGCGCGTTCCTCCTCAGCCGCGCCGCGGCCGATCTCGTCGCGGAGCGCGGGGAGACGCTCGGCGCGCGCCGCTGGCTCGTGCTGCCGGCGATCTGGCTCGTGCTGGTGCTCGTCTCAATGGGGGCGCTCATCTCGATGATCGTTCCCGCCATGGCCATCGGCATCGGCAACGGAGACCTCTACTCGTTGACGGGGACGCAGGAGGCCAGCCCGGGATCGCTCGAGCGCGTGCGCGTCGAAGTCGGATTCCTCGCCATGTCCGCCGGCACGTGGTGGGTGATCCTCGCCGCGATCTTCGCGGCGGTGATGAAGCCGTTCCGCACGCTGTTCCTGCCGGTGACGCAGCGTCTCAGCCGGAAGCATGCGGCGATCCTGGCGCTCGTCGGCGTCATCCTCGCCTCGCTGGGCGCGGTGCTGTTGTTCGTGGTGCGGTAATCACGGCACAGCGCTCGCACCGTGTGCGGCGCATGACCGATTTCGAAGATCGTGTTCGCCGGATGGCGCGCGAGGCAATGAAGGAAATCGGGAGGGACGGTGACGAGATCAGCGACGTCACCGAACCGCCCGGCGCCGACTACTGCGTGATCACCTTCACCGATCCCGATCACGCGCCGATCGAGATCCCGAAGCCCCTCGGCGCCGGCGAGTCTCAGGAGCTGGACGAGATTCGCCGCGCGCTGCAATATCGATTTGGGACGTGACCGCATCCACCGGCGCGTAGAACGAGCGCCCGCGCACGTTCTCGTCGACTTTGAGCCCATATTGCAGCGGCGGAAACGCGCGCTGCTCGCAGTCCAGCCGCTCGCAGAGCCGGCAGGTCGTGCCGATCGGCACCGCGGCGGCGAGGTTGTCGAGATCGTAGCCGTCGGCGTACACGATCTTCCGCGCGTCCTTCACCGGACAGCCGATGCCCACCGCCATCAGCGCGTCGCCCGACGCGTAGCCGTAGCTCTTGCGGATCGTGCGCGCCACGCAGAAGTACGCGGTTCCATCCGGCATGCGCGACAGCTGGGTGCGGATCCGTCCCGGCGTGAGGAAGGCAGCGTGGACATCCCACCGCGGACACGAGCCTGAGAAGCGCGCGAAGCGGATGCCGGTGCCGCTGAAGCGCTTCGAGATGTTGCCGGCGATGTCGACGCGCACGAAATGAAACGACACGCCGAGGGCGCCCGGCTTGCGGAGCGTCGTCAGGCGATGGCACACCTGCTCCCAGCTCGCGGTGTAGCGATGCTGCAGCAGCTCGATGTCGTAGCGCATGTCCTCCGCGGTGCGGAAGAAGTCGTCGTACGGCATGATCAGCGCGCCGGCGAAACAGTTCGCGAGCGCGACGCGGCAGAGGCGAATCGACTCCGGCGTGGTCAGGTTCTTCTGCCACCGCCCGATGATCGCGTCGATCACCGGCGCACCCTCGATGAGTCCGAGCTGGTGCGCCACCTGGAACTGCCTGCTCCACGGCGCGAGCACCTCGGAGAGCTGCAGCTTGCGCGACTCCGGATCGTAGCGGCGGATGAATCCGCGGTCGCGCGCGACCGGCAGGAGCTCGACTTCGACGCCGTGGCGCGAGTGGAGGTAGCCGACGATCGAGCGATAGAGATCGCGCCGATCGAGCTGCGCGCGCCGCGCGATCTCTTCGGCGGCGGTCTCGAGCTCGGGGAAGTAATTCAGGTTTTCCTGGATCACGTCCGACGCTTCCTCGGACGGCATGTGCGCGGGATCGACTCCCTGGAACGCGCGTCCGTCGTAGAGCTGCGACGCGAGATCGCGCATCGACTGGATCGACGACTTGTACGCGTGGAACAGCGAGATGACCGCGCGCGCGGCGGCCGGACTCTCCGCCAGCTCGCGCACGTCGTTCGTCGTCACCCCGTGCTCTTCGAGCAGCGGATCGGCGAACACTTCCTGCAGGTTGTCGGCGACGCGCAGCTGGTTGTCGTCCGCGAACGCCTGGAGGTCGACGTGGAAGAACTGCGCGAGCTTCACCAGCAGATGCGCGGGAAGCGGCCGCTGATTGTGCTCGATGAGGTTGAGGTAACTCGGCGAGATCTCGAGTTTTTCGGCGAGCTGGACCTGGGAAAGCTGCTCCCGGCGCCGGAAGGAGCGGACTTTGGCGCCAAGTTTGGATTGTGTCCCCATGGAGCACCTCGGTGCTTTACGGCGATTTACAGATTGACAGCTTCACATTTACAGACCTTGACAGCGCAACTACCTGCACAGGCTACGGATGGGCTGATCTGGCAGGCGGCGTGCGATGATTTTACACAATGACGATCGCGATTGACACCGACATCGACGTGCGGTCCGAAGTGCGGCCGGAATGGGACGAGATCCTCTCCGACGACGCGCTCGGATTCATGGCGATGCTGCACAAGGAGCTCAATCCGCGGCGCGAGGAGCTGCTGCGCGCGCGCGAAGAGCGGAAGGCGCGCCTCGACGCCGGCGAGCTGCCGGACTTCCTGCCGGAGACGCGCGAGATCCGCGAAAGCGACTGGACGGTCGCGCCGATTCCGCGCGACCTCGCCGATCGCCGCGTCGAGATCACCGGCCCGGTCGACCGGAAGATGATCATCAACGCCCTCAACTCCGGCGCGAACGTCTTCATGGCCGACTTCGAAGACGCGAACGCGCCGACGTGGCACAACTGCATCGACGGCCAGCTCAATCTCCGCGACGCCGTGCGCGGCACGATCACGCTCGATACGGGCGCGAAGCAGTACAGGTTGAACGAGAAGACCGCGACGCTGGTCGTGCGTCCGCGCGGCTGGCACCTGCTCGAAGAGCACGTGTACGTCGACGGAGCGCCGGTCAGCGCGAGCCTGTTCGATTTCGCGATTTACTTTTTTCACAACGCGCAGACGGCGATCGAGCGCGGCAGCGGTCCGTACTTTTACCTGCCGAAGATGGAGTCGCACCTCGAGGCGCGCCTGTGGAACGACGTGTTCGTGCTCGCGCAGCAGGCGCTCGGCATTCCGGTCGGGACGATCCGCGCGACGGTGCTGATCGAGACCATCCTCGCGTCGTTCGAGATGCACGAGATCCTCTACGAGCTCCGCGAGCACTCGTCGGGTCTCAACTGCGGACGCTGGGATTACATCTTCTCGTTCATCAAGAAATTCAGGGCGCGGCGCGACTTCACCATGCCGGACCGCGCGCAGGTGACGATGGACCGGGCCTTCCTGGCCGCGTACGTCGACCTGCTGATCCAGACCTGCCATCGCCGTGGCATTCACGCGATGGGCGGGATGGCGGCGCAGATTCCGATTAAGGACGACTCTGCGGCGAACGAGGCGGCGTTCGCGAAAGTGGAAGCGGACAAATTACGCGAAGTACGCGCCGGTCACGACGGAACGTGGGTCGCGCATCCCGGCCTCGTGCCGGTCGCGAAGCGGGTGTTCGATCAGTACATGCCGCAAGCCAACCAGATCGAGAACAAGCGCGACGACGTCGTAATCACGCGCGACGAGCTGCTCGCGATTCCCCTCGGCGAGGTGACCGAGAAGGGCATTCGCCAGAACGTCAGCGTCGGCATTCAGTACCTCGCGGGGTGGCTCGGCGGCAGTGGCGCGGTGCCGCTGTACAACCTGATGGAAGACGCGGCGACCGCGGAGATCTCGCGCACGCAGCTCTGGCAGTGGGTGCACCACGGCGTGGTGTCGCCCGCGCGCTACCGGCAGATCCGCGACGAGGAGCTGGCGTCGATCGCCTCGCGTCCGCACGTCGTCCCCGCCGCGCAACTTTTCGATGACCTGATCCTGTCCGCCGAGCTGGCGGACTTTCTCACGATCCCGGCCTACGCGGAACTTCTCCAAATCGAGGAGGGCGGGCGTCCCGCCCGCCAGGCGGACGAGACGTCCGCCCTCCAAATCGAACGAGGTGAGGACGAATCATGACCAGACTGAAGGAAGCGCGCGACCCGAAGCTGATCCAGCGGGAGTGGGACAACAATCCGCGGTGGGACGGCGTCGTCCGCGATTACACCGCCGAGGATGTGCTGCGGCTGCGCGGATCGATCGACATCCGCTACACGTTCGCGGAGATGGGTGCGGAGCGGCTGTGGGATCTGCTCAACACCGAGCCGTTCGTGAACTCCCTCGGCGCGCTGACCGGGAATCAGGCCGTGCAGCAGGTACGTGCCGGTCTCAAGGCCATCTATCTCAGCGGCTGGCAGGTCGCGGCGGACGCGAACCTCTCCGGCCACATGTATCCCGATCAGAGCCTCTATCCCTCGAACTCCGTGCCGCACGTCGTGAAGCGCATCAATCAGGCGCTGCAGCGCGCCGATCAGATCGATCACGTCGAAGGACGCAGCGGCACGCACTGGTTCGCGCCAATCATCGCCGATGCCGAAGCAGGGTTCGGCGGCGCGCTGAACGCGTTCGAGCTGATGAAGATGATGATCGAGTCCGGCGCGGCCGCGGTGCACTTCGAGGACCAGCTGGCGTCGGAGAAAAAGTGCGGCCACCTCGGCGGCAAGGTGCTCGTCCCAATCTCGCAGTTCATTCGCACGCTCGTCTCCGCGCGTCTCGCCGCGGATGTGATGGGCGTCGGCACGCTCATCATCGCGCGCACGGATGCGCAGAGCGCGACGCTGCTCACCAGCGACCACGACGAGCGCGATCAGCCGTTCATCACCGGCGAGCGGACGTCGGAAGGGTTCTACCGCATCCGCAACGGCCTCGAGATGGCGATCGCGCGCGCGGTCGAATACGCGCCGTACGCCGACGTGCTGTGGTGCGAGACCTCGACGCCCGACATCGATGAGGCGCGCCAGTTCGCGGAGGGCGTGCACGCACGGCATCCCGGAAAGCTGCTCGCGTACAACTGCTCGCCGTCGTTCAACTGGGCGAAGAAACTGGACGCGCAGCAGATCGCGTCGTTCCAGCGCGAGCTCGGCGCGATGGGCTACAAGTTCCAGTTCGTCACGCTCGCCGGATTCCACGCGCTCAACTTCTCGATGTTCGACCTCGCGCGGCAGTACGGCGAGGAAGGCATGACCGCGTACTCGCGCCTGCAGCAGTCCGAGTTCGCGGCGGAGAAGGACGGATACACCGCCACGCGCCACCAGCGCGAAGTCGGCACCGGCTATTTCGATGAAGTCGCAAAGATCGTGAGCGCGGGCGAGTCGTCGACGACGGCCCTCGAAGGCTCGACCGAGGCAGCGCAATTTTAGGAGAGATCAGATGGAAGACATTCGCAGCTACCGCATCGAAGAAGACGACGACTGGACGACCCCCGACGACGAGCGCGTGGAGTGGGATGCGCGTTCGGATGACGAAGTTCCGTTTCACGTGCCGAGGGATTAGCGCAGGTAGAATTCGAGGATGTCCAAACGGCTCCTCCTTCTGATTCTCGCAATCGCTCTCCCGCTCGCTGCCGCCGACAAGCCCGCGCCGCCCGCGGATCTCACGAATCCGCCGGCGGATGCGGAGCGCGGCGATGAGGGACTGGTGACGAAGCAGCTCGCCGCCGGTACGGGCACGGAACATCCGACCGCCGGCGATCTCGTGCGCGTGCGCTACACGGTCTGGAAGTCGGATGGCTCGCTCGTCCAGCACATCGCTCCTCCGCAGTCGCTCACGATCGCCGTCCCGAAGATGATTCCGGGGTGGGGGATGGCGGTGCAGAAGATGGTCGCGGGCGAGCAGCGCCGCGCGTGGATCCCTTCGGCGCTCGCGGGCGGCAAGCTCGACCTCGGTCTGGTGATCGATACGGAGCTCGTCGAAGTCATCCACCGCCCGACCACGCCCGAAGATGTCGCCGCGCCGCCTGCCGACGCGACGAAGACCGTGACCGGACTCGCGTACAAGGTCCTGCGCGCCGGCAGCGGCGAGCGCCGCCCGTCGCGCGGCAGCACCGTCGTCGTCCACTACAGCGGCTGGACGACGGACGGGAAACTGTTCGACAGCTCCGTCCTCCGCGGCACCCCGACCGAGTTCCCGCTGACGGGCGTGATCAAAGGATGGACCGAGGGCCTGCAGCTGATGAAGGTCGGCGAGAAAACGCGATTCTGGGTTCCCGGAAACCTCGCCTACCCGCGCGACCCGTCGAAGCCGCAGGGGACGCTGGTGTTCGACATCGAGCTGATTGAGATCAAGTAATCACCGCGCCGCCACCCTCGTCACATGCTTCGCGGAGTCCAGCATGCGCAGAAACTCCTCGCGCACGCCCTCGAGATCCTCGCCGCGCGCGATGCGCGCGAGCTGGCTCACGTCGGCGTAGCTCGCCGTGCCTTTGTGCGGGGAGTCGCGGAGCAGCATGCCGAACTCCGCGATCGCTGAGGCGAACTGCATGTCCGATGACGCCTCGTATGCGCTCGTTCCCTCGTCGACGGCGCGCGCGACGACCTGCCGGCTCGTTTCGCCGTTCGGCTCCTTGTAGCGCAGCTTCACCGTCGCGATCTTTCCGCGCGTGTTCGACGCCGGCGTGAATTCGAACAGCGCGGTGACGGAGTGGCCCGCGCCGAGCTCGCCCGCATCCTTCGTATCGTCTTCGAAATCCTTGTTCGCCAGCGCACGGTTCTCGTAGCCGATCTGGCGATACGACGCGACGAGCGACGGATCGAATTCGAGCTGCACCTTCACGTCTTTGGCGATCGTCACCAGCGTGCCGGTCAGCTCCTGCTTGAACACCTTCTCCGCTTCCTTCAGCGTATCGAGATAGGCGTAGTTGCCGTTGCCCTTGTCGGCGAGCAGCTCCATCTTCGCGTCCTGGAGGTTGTTATCGCCGACGCCGACGACGGAGAGATAGATCCCCGACTTGCGTTTCTGTTCGATGAGTTTCTCGAGGTCCGCGCCGCTGGAGACGCCGACGTTGAAGTCGCCGTCGGTCGCGAGGATGACGCGGTTGTTGCCGTCGCGGAGGAAGTGGTCCTGCGCGATCCTGTACGCGAGCTCGATCCCCGCGCCTCCCGCGGTCGAGCCGCCCGACTGCAGCTGCTCGAGCGCCGCGAGGATCACCTGCTTGTCCGCGCCCGAGGTCGGCGGCAGCACGACTCCCGCCGCTCCCGCGTAAACGACGATCGACACGTGATCCTCGGCACGCAACTGGTCGACGAGCACGCGGAACGCCGACTTGAGCAGCGGCAGCCGGTCCTCCGGCTCCATCGAGCCCGACACGTCGAGCAGGAAGACGAGGTTGTTCGGCGCCATCTTCCACTGTTCGAGATTGCGCCCCTGGATGCCGATGCGCAGCAGCCGGTTCTGCAGGTTCCACGGACAGCCGGAGACTTCGGTGGTGATGGAGAACGGCGCGTCGCCTTCCGGCTGCGGGTAGTGATAGGCGAAGTAGTTGATCATCTCCTCGATGCGTACGGCATCGGGCGGCGGTACGAGTCCGCGCTCGAGGAAACGGCGGACGTTCGCGTACGACGCGCGATCGACATCGATCGCGAACGTGGTGACGCGCTCTTTCTTCGTTTCGACGAATCCATGATCCTCGACGTGTGCGTATTGGGGCGCAACCGTCACTTCCTGAATGGCGTCGAACGAGTATGACTTTGCCGTCGCGCGATGGAAGCCGGGAGGGGCCATGAAAACGTTGGTGCTGGTGGCGTTGATCGGCGCTGACGCCGTCACGGTGACGGTTTCCGTAACGTCGAACTTCAACGTCGAAACGATCGATGCGCCGGCTTCCGTGACCGTGATGATCTGCCGCGATTGTTTCAGCCCTGACAACGTGCTGATGACCGTGTACACACCCGGCGTGATTCCGCTGAAGACGTAAGCGCCGTTCGCATCCGTGACTGCCGTACGCTTGAACCCTCTGGCGGTCACTGTGACGGTCACGCCGGGAAGCGGCGAGCCGTCGCTCGTTTTCGCGATTCCCTGAATCGTTCCCGGAACCGCGGCTGGCGGCGGCGTGAGGATGCTTTGCTTCGTGGTGCAGGCGAAGGCGAGGAGAACGACCGCAACGATGATCCGTTTCATGGGGGAGCCCTCATTCTTTCGACGAGCGATGCCTGCAGCGGTTCTGCCCGGCGCGCGCGACGCCTAAGTCGCGCGCGCTGAGCGAAGTGGGAACGTTTGCGAAGGCGAAACATCGAGAAATCCGAATGATCCGCGCCGGAAATCCGTCATTTCGCGGCGACCCGATGCTCCGTCATCACGCGCGCCGACTCGGCGAGACGCACGAACTCCTCGCGCGTTCCGTCGAGGTCCTCGCCGTGCGCGACGCGGGCGAGCTGCAGGACGTCTGCGAAGCTCGCGGTGCCTTTGTGCGGCGAGTTGCGGAGCAGCATCCCCAGCTCGGCGACGGCGGCGGCGAACTGCAGGTCGGGTGATGCGTCGTACGCGCTCTTCCCGTTGTCCGCGGCGTCGGCGACGAGCAGCTTGCTGGTCTCTTCCTTCGGCTCCTTGTAGCGCAGCTTCACCGTGGCGATGCGGCCGCGCGCGCTGGCGGCCGGCGTGATCTCGTAGAGTGCGGTGACGGAGTGGCCGGCGCCGAGCTCGCCCGCGTCCTTCGTGTCGTCGTCGAAGTCCTCGTTCTTCAGCGCGCGGTTTTCGTAGCCGATCTGACGGTACGACGCGACGCGCGCGGGATCGAATTCGAGCTGGACCTTCACGTCCTTGGCGATCGTCACCAGCGTGCCGGTGAGCTCCTGCTTGAACACCTTCTCCGCTTCCTTCAGCGAGTCGAGATAGGAGTAGTTGCCGTTGCCCTTGTCGGCGAGCATTTCCAGGTTCGCGTCGTGGTAGTTGTCGTCGCCGACGCCGAGGACCGAGAGGTGGATGCCGGATTTGCGCTTGCGCTCGATGAGCTGCTCCAGCTCTTCGAAGTTCGACACGCCGACGTTGAAGTCGCCGTCGGTCGCGAGGATCACGCGGTTGTTGCCGTCGAGCAGGAAGTTCTCGCTCGCGACTTCGTACGCGAGCTCGATGCCCGCGCCGCCGGCGGTGGATCCGCCCGACTGCAGCCGGTCGAGCGCGCCGAGGATCGCGTCCTTGTCCGCGCCGGACGTCGAGGGCAGCACGAGTCCCGCGGCGCCGGCGTAGACCACGATCGCGACGTGGTCTTCCGCGCGCAGCTGATTGACGAGCACGCGGAACGCGGACTGCAGCAGCGGCAGGCGCTGCGGCGGCGACATCGAGCCGGAGACGTCGATGAGGAAGACGAGGTTGTTCGGCGCCATCTTCCACTGATCGAGATTGCGTCCCTGGATGCCGATGCGCAGCAGGCGGTTCTGCGAGTTCCACGGACAGGCCGCGACCTCGGTGGTGATCGAAAAGGGCACGCCGTTCTCCGGCTGCGGGTAGTGATACGCGAAGTAGTTCACCATCTCCTCGATGCGCACCGCGTCGGGCGGCGGCACCTGGCCGGCGGTGAGGAAACGGCGGATGTTCGCGTACGACGCGCGGTCGACGTCGATCGCGAACGTCGTCACCGGCTCGTCCTTCGCCGTCTTGAAGCCGTGCTCGTCGAGTCGCGCATACTGCGGCTCCGGAGCCGGAACCTCGGCGACGCGCATCGGCGAGGCGACGCCGATCATGCCGCCGACCGTGCCGCCGGCCACGCCGCCCACGACGCCTCCCTCGACGCCGCTCAGTTTTTCTTCTTCCGCGTTCTTCGAGCACGCCAGTGCGAGCACGAGCAGCGACAGGACCGTGAGAATCCGTTTCATCGTCGTTTCCCCCATGTCCATTGGAAACGGGAGAAGCGATTCAGAAAACCATGTCGTCGTCGTGGAGGCCGAAATAGTGGCCGAGCTCGTGGATCACGGTGTCGCGGATCTCGTGCAGCGCGCGCCGCCGATTTCCCGCGACGCGAAGGATCGGTCCTCGGAAGATCGCAATCTGATCGGGCAGCATCGGCAGCATGTCGTGCGTGCGCCGCGTGCGCGCCACGCCGCGATAGATGCCGAGCAGCTCGCCGTTCTCATCCTCGACGAGATCGAGATCCTCGTCGCTCGGCTCGTCCTCCACGACGACGGCGATGTTCTCCAGCAGCTCCGCGAACCGCGGAGGCAGCGTCGCCAGCGCTTCTTCGACGACGCGCTCGAATTCGGAGGTGGTGAGGAGCAATGCTCCTCACCAGCCCGGAATGATGTTGAATCCGTACACGATGTCTTCGTCCGGCCGCTGGAACGGCTTCGCGGCGTAGACCTCGATGGGGATGTAGCTGAGCAGAATGCGAAGGCCGAAGCCGGCGCTGAAGACCGGGACGCGCTGGTCGGTCTGCGTTTCCCACTGGAACTTGATGTCGTCGCCCTTGCTCCACGCCGCGCCTGCGTCACCGAACGCGAAGATCTCGGTCGGCAGGAACGGCCAGTCGATGAGGCCGTAGCCGGTCGTGCCGACGAGCGGCGCGCGCACCTCGACGCTCGCGGCCGCGATGCGCGTGCCGACGAGGCGATCGAACACGGGGCAGGGCGTCGCGCCGGGGATGCACTCGACGGCGTCGATGGAGTACGGATCGTAGCCGCGCACGAGCGAGCCCTGTCCGAGGTACAGCGGCGTCAGACGCGTATCCTCCGCGCCGTTGCCGTAGCGGCCGTAGTGCAGCCCGCGCAGCGCCAGCGTCACCGGACGGTGGAAGATGTACTTGCGCCAGTCGGCGAGCGCGGTCTGGAAATTGAGATCGCCGTTCAGCGACTCGACCTCGTAGCGATAGCGCGTGCCGTTGATCGGCGAGATGAAGCCGTAGACCGAGCTGTCGCCGACGAATGCCGCCGACGCCTTGCCGAAGTTCAGCGTGAACGAGCCGCCGAGGTCCTCGACCGTGCGGTCGATGATCTCGTTGCCGACGACGATGAACGTCTCGAGCTCGCGCTTGTACGAATAGCGCTGGATGCCGGCCGCGCCTTCGACGCGCCGCGTCGTGCTCAGCGGATACTGCGCGAGGCCGGTGAGGTCGGTGATGAGCTGCACCTCGCGGAACTGCTCGTAGATGTCGGCGATGAACGTCTGACCGTCGACCGTCACGGGACCCGTGCCGAAGCTGGCCGTCGCGTAGACGTACGGCACGTGCACGAGATCGGCGCCCCAGTTCAGGCGGTTTTTCTGATTCAGATAGAACACCTCGCCGCCGAGCTGCTCGGCGAGGCTCTGCGTGCCGCCCCCGCCGCCGCCCTGGAAGCTGACGCCGACGTTGTGCTGTCCGAGGATGTCGCTGAAGAACGCGGTGACGCTGCCGCCCGCGCCGACGCCGAACGTGCTCACGCCGACGCCGAGCGTCGGAGGTCCGAGGTAGGCGAGGTGAAGGTCCGCGCTGTACGGACGCTCGGTGAACGTCGTCGAAGCCGGCGGCAGTCCCTCCTCGGGGCGCATCAGGTAGCCGGTGATCTCGGATCCCGCGCCGCGCAGCGGCGGCAGCAGCGCCGCGCGCGCGACCGACGTCTCCGTCGGCGGCGCCTGGATGGCGGCCGTGCTCGCGGGCGGGTTCGCCGGCAGCGTGTAGATGTTGTACATGTCGTCTTCGAACAGCGAGAACGCGATGTCGCCCGACCGCGCCGCGACGGAGAGCGCGGGCGAGAGGTCGGTGATGCCGGCGACGCCCGTCGAGGTGGACGTGATGCGGGACGTCGTGCCGTCGGCGAGGTTCAGCCGATAGACGTCCGGAATTCCTTCCGGATTCCCGATGAAATAGATCCCGCGGCCGTCCGGCGCGTACTGCGGATTGATGTGCCGCGCGTTCTTGAACCCGTCGATCAGCCGCACCTGGCCGTTGCCGACGTCGATCGTGGCGAGGCGCATCTCATTGAAGCGCAGCTGCTCGAGGATCGACTCCGGACCGCGGTCGGTCACGAAGACGATCGTGCGGCCGTCGGGCGACCACGCCGGCTGCAGGTCGGCGAAGCGGTCGTTGGTCAGGCGCTTGAGGTCCTTCGACTCGAGGTCATAGACGAACAGGTCGCTCACGCCGGTGGTCTGTCCGGCGATCGCGATCTGCCGCCCGTCCGGCGACCACGCGACGTTGTTGATCGCCTCGATTCCCTGCACTTTCTGATGATCGACGTCGCGCGTCTCCACGTCGACGATGGAGAGATAGTTGTCACCCTTCGCGAAGGTGATGAAGGCGAGGTGGCGGTTGTCCGGCGACCAGGCGCCGGCGGACTCGATGAAGCGCAGCGACTCGAAGTGGGGATCGCGATCGGAGGAGACGAGGCGGCGGATGACGTTGCCGGTCTTCGCGTCGGCGAGATAGAGGTCGATGGAGAAGAGCTCGCGCGCGGAGAGGAACGCGAGATAGCGGCCGTCGGGGCTCAGCGCCGGACCGACGTTGAGCTCGAACGAGCGGCGCCGTCCCTTCCGCTCGCGCTTCTTTCCTTCTTCGACGCGCGGCGGCCCCGGCTCCGGTTTCTTGCCGATGAGCGGGGTGGCGGTGGTGGTGGTCCGCGCCGCGACGATCGGGTCGTAGAGCTCGCGCGCCGAGGCTTCCCAGTCGAGGAAGAGCTGCTTGGCGGAAATGCCGACCGCGCGCTCGACGCCTTCCTCGATGCCGACGACGCCGGAGGCGAGGAAGTAGCGGACGACGGCTTCGTCGCCGAAGCGCGAGCCGATGTACGCCATCAGCGCCTGCCCGTAGCGGTACGGGAAGTAGCGCGAGTCGCGCGAGAGCTGCCGGATGTCGGGCATGCGGTTGTAGATCGTGGCGTCGCGGATCCACATCGCGGTGAGCGGATCGACGCGGCCCTTGGAGAAGTACTCGGCCATTCCTTCGACGAGCCACAGCGGCATGGCCTCGAGCGCGAAGCGGCGGCGGTTGTTGTTCGCGGTCGCGGCGATGTCGTACTGGAAGACGTGCACGATCTCGTGGCCGAGGACGTGATCGTTCTGCGAATAGTCGCCGGTCAGCGGCAGCACGACGCGGTTCATGAATGCGTCGGTGAAGCCGCCGGTGCCTTCGCCGATCATGCCGCCGGTGGTGGTGGTCTGGTGGAAGTCGGCGGCGTTGGCGTAGAGGACGATCGGCTTTTTGCGGAAGGAGTGGTTGAAGACGCGCGAGAGCCGCGCGTACCAGCGCTCGGACATGCGTCCGATGTCGTTCACGACGTCGGCTTCACGGTCGTAGTAGTAGATGTCGAAGTGCTCGGTCTGCAGGACCTTGAAATCGAAGTCTTCCCACTGGACCTTGTTGCGTCCGAAGTACTGCGCCTGTGCTGCGCCGGCAAAGAGGGTAAGGAGAAGCGAAACGACGACAACCCGAACTGCGATTCGCATCAAGACACCTCGGCTCTGGATTACACCGAACGTGCGGCGGCTGCAAGGGGTGTTCCGCCTCGGGTCGTCGCGCGTCAGAGCGCTGCCGAGTCTGTCACAAAATCGTTGCTGTCACCCGCGTTAGACGAACTGTCCTACGCGTGCAGCATTTTGAAGGCGTGGGTCCACGACCCCGTCCGCGCGCCGTGGAGGACCCAGACGAGGCACATTGGCTCGAGGTAGCGCGACGTTTCGATGCCGCCGAGGTCGATCACGCCCCAGCCGAAGTGCTCGCAGATCTGCGACACGATCTTCTTCGCCGCGTCGTCGTTGCCGCCGATGAACATGTCCGGCGGTCCGCCGGGAAACTTCGGGTTGACCATGTGCGCGTTGCCGACGGTATTGAACGCCTTGACGACGCGCGCTTCGGGCAGGAGCCGCTGGATCTGCTCGCCGAGCGAGTCGGTCGTGCCGACGAAGAGCGTGGGCGGCATGCCCCTGCTGAAGTCGAGCGGATTGGTGGTGTCGATGACGACCTTGCCGCCGAACGCGTCGCGTCCCGCGAGCTCGATCGCCTCGGCCGTCCCCGCGCCGAGCGTGGCGAGGACGAGGATGTCGCCGAATGCCGCCGCCTCCGCGAACGTGCCCGCGTGCAGCCGCTCCGACGCCGCCGCCCAGTCGCGCAGCTTTTCCGGACTGCGCGACCCGACCGTGACCTCGTGCCCAAGCGACGCAAATCCCGCCGCAAGCGCGCGCCCCACATCGCCGGAACCGAGAATGCCAACGTTGACTTTGTTCATGGCGCGAGTCTACAACCGGTCGCGCGGACGCGGCGTTTGTCGATGCGTTGCGGCAGAGAGTACGATCGGCGTCACATTGAGCACCGAGGCACCGCAAACGCGCGAAGAGATCGTCGAGGCCCTGCAACGGCAGGAGACGGAGGGCGTCGCGTACTGGACGACGTTCGACACCGACGCGTTCTTTGCGCGGATCGGCGAGTCGTGGTCGCCCGCGGAAGCCGTACGCCATCTGACCAAGTCCACCCGCCCGGTCGCGATCGCGCTCGCGGCGCCGAAGATTTTTCTTCGCCTGCGCTTCGGCAAGTCGAAACGCCCGCCACTCACCTACGACGCTCTGCGAGCCCGCTACCAGCAGAAACTCGACGAGGGCGGAAAAGCCGGCCGCTTCGCCCCTTCCGATCAGGACAACGCCGACCGCGAAGCATGGCGCACCGAGATCATGGCCAGCTTCGCCCGCGCCAATCACGACCTGCGCGCGGCACTCGCGCGATGGCCGGAGAAGAAGCTCGACACGCTGCAGCTTCCGCATCCCCTCCTCGGCAAGCTGACGGTCCGCGAGATGTTGTTCTTCACCCTCTACCACCAGCGGCATCACGTCGCCGTCGTACAGCGGCGCCTCAGCGAGCGCACGTAGAACGCTCCGGCCAGCGCGCGGACTCCTCGATCTCCGCGTCGGGCGTGTCGCGGAGGAACGACGTGCGGCGGATAGAGCGCTGGACGAGCGCGAGGTTCTGCGCGCGGGTGTATTCGCGGAAGCGCGGGGCGGAGTCGATGTCGGCGATCTGCACGGGGGTCGCGCAGGTGAAATCGAGCGAGGCGTAGCGGATGGAGCGCGGCTCGCGGTTCACGGACGTGCGCCAGGAGACCGCGCGGTTGCGGATGTCGTAGACGATGCTCCAGCGCGTGGTGGGCTGCGCGACGCCGTCGAGCACTTTGAACGCGCCGGCGACGGTGGTCACGCCGTCGAGGGCGTGAGCGGCGCGCGCGAAGCGGTCGCCGGCGCCGCGGCGCATGGCGGCGAGGGAAGAATCGTACGGATCGTTCGCGAGTGCGGCGACGGGGAGCTGCCGGCCGCGATGCACGACCATCGCGCCGTCGAGGAACTCGATCGCGGCGACGTCGCCGTTCGCGTCGGCGACGAGGTAATGCAGCGGCGCGCCGCGCTCGGTGATGCGTACCTTCGTCCCGCTCGCGATCACGTCGGCGACCGTCGCGGCGGTGTCGAGCTGGTACTGAACCCATTCCAGCGTCCCGAGCTCCGGACGCGCGTCGGCGGCGGGGTAGCGCGTCTCGTTCAGCCACATCAGCTCGACGACGAGCCCCTTCTCGTTCATCCCGCCGGTCGCGTTGTCGCGGCCGAACTGATTGAACGTGACGCTGCCGAAGCGCGACGTCCATTTTGCCGGAGCGGAGGTGTTCGATTCCTTCGACATCCCGCGCTTGTTGACGACCACGATCCCGTCGCCGATCTCGAAGTCGTAGTTCCGCCCGAACAGCCCGCGCGTGCAGAAGGTCGTGCAGGCGTCGGCGGCGGTGGCGGCGAAAACGAGAGCGAGAGCGAGGAGCGCGCGCATGTCATCTCATAATACGCACGCGTGACGCGCGCGAATGCCGTTTACGGAATTGCAACCGTTTTGGTGCTGGTGCTTGCCGGCGCTCTGCTGCTGGCGCGGCGGAGCCGTTCGCATCGCGCGCCGCTTCCGCCGCTGACTTCTGGGCAGCGCGCGCTCGCGGCGGAGCTCGAGCGCGACGTTCGCCAGCTCTGCGCGATGGGGTCCCGCAACGTGTTCGCGGCGGAGGCGATGAGCGCGGCGGCGGTGCACATCGCGGCGTCGCTGGAGGCGGCGGGGTATCGCGTCGAGAGACAGGCGTACGCATCGGGCGAGAATCTGATCGCGGAGATCGCGGGGACCTCGAACGAGATCGTCGTCATCGGCGCGCATTACGACTCCGTCGACGGCTCGCCCGGCGCGGACGACAACGCGAGCGGCGTCGCCGCGACGCTCGCGATCGCGCGGCGCGTCGCGAACGCGCGTCCGCGGCGCACGCTGCGCTTCGTCCTCTTCGCGAACGAGGAGCCGCCGCATTTTCAGACAGCAGAGATGGGGAGCTGGCAGTACGCGAAGCGCTGTCACGATCGCGGCGAGACGATCGTGGCGATGCTCAGCCTCGAGATGCTCGGCTACTACAACGACGCGCGCGGATCGCAGCAGTATCCGCCGCCGATCGCGGCGCTCTATCCCGACACCGGCGACTTCGTGGCGTTCGCCGGCAACCTGAAGTCGCGAGCGCTCATCCGGGAATGCGCGGCGTCGTTCCGCGGCCACACGCGATTTCCGGCGGAGAGCGCCGCGCTCCCCGAGGTCATCGAGCAGATCGGCTGGTCCGACCAGTGGGCGTTCTGGCACTTCGGCTGGCCGGCGCTGATGGTCACAGACACCGCGCTGTTCCGCAATCCGCACTACCACTCGCCGGGCGACACGCCGGAGACGCTGGACTACGAGCGGATGGCGCGCGTCGTGGAAGGGCTCGCCGGAGTGACGCGGGATGTGGCGCGGACCCGGTGAAACGTGTACTCTGCCGGCGGTCCAAAATTCAGCAGTGCCTGGGGAGACGTACGCTTTGAAGAAAATCACTTTGCTGGTTGTCGCTTTTCTGTTCATGAGTTTCTCCGCTTTCGCGGATGATCAGTACAAGTTCGGTGTTCACAACAACACCCAACAGGCCATCAAGAAGATCCTGGTGTCGGAAGACGGCGACGAGTTCGGCTTCTTCGACATCGGCAAGGGCATCAAGGCCGGTGCGACCGCCGAGCTGGTGTGGGACACGTCCACCAACGGCGAGTCGTGCGAGCAGTACTTCAAGGCCGTCTTCGCCGATGGCGAGGAGTCGGAAGCCGTGAAGTTCGACTTCTGCGAAGAAGGTCTCGTTCTCGAATTCGATTGATGCGGTGAGTCAGGACCGCCTGAACAGGCGGTCCTGCACGCGCTGCAGCTCGACCACCGTCACGTCGTCTTCGATCTGCAATCCCGCGATGGCGCGGACTTCCCCGATGAGCGCGTCGACGCTCGTCGCGCGGGCGGAGATCCCTTCCACGCGCTCATAGCCGATCGGCGCCCCATCCACCGTCGCCTCGGACAATCCATCGGAGAAGAGCAGCAGCCGGTCGCCGGGCGCGAGCTGCACGAGCGCCGGCTCGTAGCGCGTGCCGCGCATCGCGCCGAGGGGGAGACGGTCGCCGGGGCAGACCACGGAGCGGGTCTCGCGGCCCAGCAGGAGCGGGTCGGGCATTCCGGCATTCACGATCTCGGCAGCGCCGGATGCGCTGTCGTAGCGCACCAGCACCAGCGCGACGAACTCGCGCCGCGCCAGCTGCTCGCAGAGGCGCACGTTCAGCTCGCGCATCACATCGGCGGCGCTGCCGCTGGCGGCGAGGAACGGGATCATCGCCTTGCACGACGCCATGATCAGACTCGCGGCGATGCCCTTGCCGGAGACGTCGGCGGCCAGGATCGCGGACTCGGTGTCGGAGAGGCGGAGCACGTCGTAGAAGTCGCCGCCGACGATGTGCGCGGCGTGCGTGCGCGCGGTGACGCGGAAGCCGTCGCGCTCGATGAGCGGCGGCGGGAGGAGGCGCTGCTGCATCTCGCGCGCGATCTCCAGCTCCTTCTCCGCGAACTCGTGCTCCTTCAGCCGCGCGATGCCCGCCGCGAGCCGGTCGTTGCGCTTGCGGTTGTGATGGAGGATGAAGCCGACGAAGGACGCGGTCAGCACCGCGACGATCGCGGTGTCGAGGACGTCGAACTCCTGGCCGACGACGACGAAGCAGGCGATGCCGCCGTCGAGGATGTAGATCATGCAGCGGAAGAGCGTCGGGAACTGGCTCTGCTCGATCGCCCAGCTCAGCGCCGTCTCCATGCCGCGCGCGGCGAGGACGACCGCGACGGCGATCGTCGCGTAATGAGTCGCCGTCGCCACGGACGGCGCGCGATTCTCGACGAACGCCACCAGCACGCCGGCGATGATCGCGAGCCCCGACTCCCGCACCGCGTCCTGCCACGTGCGCCAGCCGTAGGTGCGTCGCGCGGGGATGGCGAGGGCGGTCATGTCTCTAGGATACGGTTGCCGGGTTGCGAGGTTGCCCGGCGCCGGTCAGCGTGCCCAGTTCTGTACGTTCAGCCCGGACACTCTCCGGAACTCCCGCTCGTTGTTTGAAACGAGCGTCAGCTTCCGCGCCACGGCCTGCGACGCGATCAGCGTGTCGAGCGGCCCGATCGGAGTGCCGGCTCGCTCGAGTCTCGCCCGAATGTGCGCATATACGGCCGCGTCCTCCGAGGTGAAGTCAACGATAGCGAGCGGACGCAGGAAATTCTCGACGAGCCGAAGAGTCCTGATCGGGGAAGCACTCTTCGCGGCCCCGGTTCGGAGCTCCGCTTCGGTGATCACGCTCACCGCGATCTCATCCCGGTTTTTCGACAGTAACTGCTCGATCACGCGGGGATGCTGTTTGAGCGCATAGATGCAGGTATCGGTATCGAGCAGGAAGGGCATGAAGTGCGCTCAATCGAGCTTTCGCCGCTGCTCGATCTCACCCTGCGGCGGCCGTTCGAAATCTTCAGGAATCCCCGCGAACGACTCCACGTAATCCTCGGGCCAGCCCTGCGCGGGCTCGAGAATCACGTTGTTGCCTTCCCGCCGCACGAGGACGGTGTCGCCGTCGAAACGGAACTCCTTCGGCAGGCGCACCGCCTGACTTCTTCCAGTCCAGAACACTTTTGCGGTTTTGCTCTTCATGATGAGATATAGCGATGATGCATATCATTCCGCGACTGTCAAGGGACTAGAATCAACCCATCGTGTCCATCTTCTTCACCGGCTTCCCGGGCTTTCTTGGCTCGGAGCTGTTGCCGCGCGTGCTGGCGCGGACGGATGAGGACGCGCTTTGTCTCGTGCAGCCGAAGTTTCGGGGGCTGGCGGAAGAGCGGGCGCGGGAGATCGAGGCGGCGCATCCGGCGCTGAAGAATCGCATCCGGCTCGTCGAGGGCGATCTGACGGAAGCGCTCGATCATGTCGACGCGCGCGAGATGACCGAGGCGTGGCATCTCGCGGCGGTGTACGACCTCACAGTTCCGCGCGAGCTGGGGATGAAGGTCAATGTCACCGGGACGACGCGCGTGCTCGATCTCGCGTCACGCGCGCCGCGCTTCGAGCGGCTGCACTACATCAGTACCTGCTACGTCAGCGGCAGTCATGACGGCGTGTTCCGCGAGGACGATCTCGAAGTCGGGCAGGTGTTCAACAACTTCTACGAGGAAACGAAGCAGATCGCGGAAATCGAAGTGCGGAAGCGGATGCGCGCGGGACTGCCGGCGACGATCTACCGTCCGTCGGTCGTCGTCGGCGACAGCGCGACCGGCGCCACGCAGAAATTCGACGGACCGTACTTTGTCCTGCAGTGGCTGATGCGTCAGCCGCGGCTGGCGGTGCTGCCGGTGGTCGGGCGTCCGTCGCGCTATCGCTTCAACGTCGTGCCGCGCGACTTCGTGATGAACGCGATCGAGGCGCTCAGCGCGATGCCGCAATCGGCCGGGAAAACCTACGCGATCGCCGATCCGTCGCCGCTCACGGTCGACGAGACGATCGACACGATGGCGCAGGCCAGCGGGCGCACGGTGCTGCGCGTGCCGATGACGAAATCGATCGCGAAGGGAGCGCTGCGTCACGTCCCGGGGATGTACCGCCTGATGCGCATTCCGCCGGCGGCGGTCGACTACTTCGTGCATCCGACGCTGTACGACACGACGAACACGACTACCGACCTCGCCGGCAGCGGCGTCGTCGCGCCGGGGCTGCGCGAGTACGCGCCGCGGCTCGTCGACTTCTGGCGCGCGCATCGCGAGATCGGTTCGGCGGCGATGGTGTGACGTGGGCGTCCGAGTCAGCGCAGCCAGCGATGCCGAAACGCTCCGTCCCGGCGGCGTTCGCGGCAATTACTTTCATCGCTCCGAGTCGACGCGGCTGACGGTCCTGCACTCCGACCGCTGGACGCTGTGGTTCGATTCCGGCGAGGGCACTGCCGTCGAGAGCCGCGCGTTCACCGGCTCCGGCGCGGTGCGCGTCGAGCTCGATCCGCTCGCGGCGCACGCGATTCAGAACGGCGGCGCGGCGGATCTCCACATCCTCGCGACCGGAAGCGCCGCGGATCGCGAGCGGCGCGTGCTCGTCGAGCCGCTGACGCGCATCGCCGGCGTCGACGGCTGCCGCCGCGGGTGGGTGGCGATGGTGAAGGATGGCGCGGCGATCGAGTCGCGCCTCTGTTCCACGGACGAGGAGCTGCTCGCGCTGTTCAACGGCTGCGCGGTCGTCGCCATCGACATTCCGATCGGGCTCGCGGAGAATGGTCCGCGCTCGTGCGATCACCACGCGCGCCGTTTCCTCGGCCGCCGCGCGAGCAGCGTCTTCCCCGCGCCGCTGCGTCCTCTCCTCGCGCTGCGCGACTTCGACGAAGCCAATCGCATCTCGCGCGAGCTGCAGAAGCGCGGGATCTCGAAGCAGGGCTTCGCGATCGTGCCGAAGGTCGCGCAGATCGACCGCCTGCTGCAACGCCATCGCAACCTGCGCGGGCGCGTGTACGAAGTGCATCCCGAGGTTTCGTTCGCGGCGTGGAACGACCACGAGCCGATCGCCGCGTCGAAGCATTCGAAGGAAGGACTCGCCGCGCGGCGCGCGCTCGCGACGGCGCATTTCGGCGAGGACGTGCTGCAGTCGATTCCGAAACACGCCGGCGAGGACGACGTGCTCGACGCGCTGGCCGCGCTCTGGACGGCGGAGCGGATCCTCGCAGGCCGCGCGCGCGACCTCGGGGACGCGCGCGCGGACCTGACGGGGCTGCCGATGCGGATCGTTTACTAAACGCGCGGAAATCCGCGACACTTGTCAGACAAACTTTTACGGGAGCCGGCCATGCGAAGACTGATCGTCTGCTGTGACGGAACGTGGAAGACCGCCGATGACGGCGTGATCACGAATGTCGTGAAGATGATGGACGCGATCGTGCCGGTGGCGCGGCGCGCCGATCCGAGCGGTGCGATGACCGAGGTCAGTCAGGTCAGCTACTACACGAAGGGCGTGGGCAGCGGCGCCAACATTCTCGACCGCCTGTTCGGCGGTGCGTTCGGACAGGGGCTCGCGACGAACATCCGCGACTGCTATCGCTTCCTCGTGCAGAACTACGAGCCCGGCGACGAGATCTTTCTCTTCGGTTTCAGCCGCGGCGCCTACACGGCGCGCAGTCTCGCCGGCATGATTCGCTGCTGCGGGCTGGTGGAAAAGAAGCACGCCGGCCACATCACCGAGGGCTACAACATCTATCGTCAGCCCCATCCGGAAGGCGCCGACAAGCCCGATGCCGTTGCGTTTCGCGAAAAGTACGCGCACCGCGATCTGCGCATCAAATTCGTCGGCGTGTGGGACACCGTCGGCGCTCTCGGCGTGCCGGTGACCGGATTCCTGCGGCGCATCTCGCAAAAACGGCACGGATTCCACGACACGCGTCTCACCAGCATGATCGAGCACGCCTACCACGCGATGGCGCTCGACGAAGGGCGTTATACGTTCGAGCATTCGCTCTGGAAGGGTGCGCCGAAGGACAAGCAGCGAGTGGAGCAGATGTGGTTCGCCGGCGCGCACAGCGACGTCGGCGGCGGTTACACGCAGAGCGGATTGTCCGACATCGCGTTTCAGTGGATGGCGGAGAAGGCGGCGGGGTGCGGTCTGATGCTGTCGACGGACTATCTGTCGGACCGGACGAAAATCAATCCCGATCCGACGATGATGCCGCACGACGCGCGCTACCTGAAGTTCATCCCCGGCAACATCCGCGACGTCGCGCGTTTTCCCGGATGGACGACGGAGAGCGTGCATCCGTCGGCGATCGAGAAACTGAAGGACGAGAAGTACACCGCGCGGAATCTGCGCGACTACGTGCAGCGCCGCGGGTCGCAGCCGGAGCTCGGGCCTCCGATCAACTGGATCAATCCGAACGGGGAGTTCATCCCGGAGAGTCCGCTGCTGAAGCGGCCGGCGGTGGTGAAGGCGCTGCGGAGAGTGTTGGGGGCTACGGCCGCCGAGCGGCAGCCGTAGCCCGAAAACTCAACGCGACGCGGTGTGCGTGCTCGCACCGGCCTGCGCGAGGAGCATCTTCTCCGGCGCCGGGCGGGTGATGCGCTGTTCGAGCGCGGCGGTGAGCTGCACGTCGTGGCCGTAGATGTCGTCGAGGAAGAGGACGTCGCCGTTCTCGTTCGCGACCGCGGTGATGTAGAGGATGCGGACCGGGATCGGACGCGCCGGGCGAGCGTAGTTCTCGTTGCGGTCGCCGTTCATCGCCTTCTGCACCTTCTCCGCATCCCACTGCAGCGCCCACGCCGCGAGCGCGGCCGGGTCTTCGACGCGGATGCAGCCATGGCTGTAGTCGCGGCGCGCGTACGCGAAGTGCGACTGCGACGGCGTGTCGTGCAGATAGACGTTGTTCTCGTTCGGGAAGAGGAACTTCACGAGGCCGAGCGCGTTCGAGGTGCCGGGCTTCTGGCGCACCGTCAGCTGCAGCGAGCGGAGGCGGCGCAGCGTGTCGTCGCTGACCTTGCTGCCGAGGGACGCGCCGGCGCCGTCGACCACCTCGTAGTTGTTGCGCGCGAGGTAACCGCGGTCGCTCTCGAGGTGGCGCACGATCTCATTGCGCTGAATCGCGGGAGGCACGCTCCACGACGGGCGGAACACGACATGTTTGATGTCGCCGCCGAAGACCGGGGTCTTGTGTCCCGCGGCCTTGCCGACCACGACGCGCATCGTCAGCTCGCCGCTCTCGTTCCGCGCGCGGAGGACGAACTCCGGGATGTTCACGGTCACCGACGGACCTTCGGCCACGACCGGCGTCCAGCGCCAGCGCTCGAGCGCGAGCTCGATCTGCTTCACGCGGCGCGAGGTCGGGACGTTGAGCTGCGCGAACGTTTTTTTGCTGATCACGCCGTCGGCGTCGAGGCCGTGGCGGCGCTGGAAATGCTTCACCGCGTCGACGATCGCGCCTTCGTACTTATTGTTCGCGTCCACCGGCGCGTCGGCCGCGAGGTCGCCGAACGCGCGGAGCTTCGCCGCGAGCTGCGGCAGCCCTTCGTAAGTGTCTTTCGGCGAGAGCTTCGCCACCACCGGCAGCTCGGTGTCGCTCGCAGTGTCGGCCGCGATGCGGCGCCACGTCGCGAGCGCGGTCACGAGGCGTTTGTACTCTTCCTGCTGCGGCTCGGCCTGCGCGAGGACGGTCACCGGGTCCGTCGCGTTGGCGACCTGCCACACGAAGTCGGGGAGGTACATCTTCTTCGAAGCGGTCTCGAAGTCGTAGTTGATGGTCTGCGGGTCGATGCGGCCGATGCGGAGATCGGTCGCGTAGCGCATCACGGACGTGGTCATCGCGACGTCGAGCTCGGCGAGCGCTTCCGCGCCGGCGAGCGACGCGAGGCGCGGCTGCCAGCGGCCGCCGTCGTAGTCGAGCGGGTTGAGGCCCTTCGCGTCGGCGTTTTCGAGCTGGTCGATCACGGCGAGCGCCTGCGCGGTCGGGCGGCTGTTGCGGACCCAGACGAGGCGGTAGGCGAGCGGGCCGTAGAAGTTGCGGACGTCGGTGCGGATGCTGACCGGGGTCGCGTCGACCAGCGTTTGCAGCTGGCGCGTCACCGGCGCGGAAGGCGCGATCTCGACGGTCTGCGCCGAGATCGAAATCGTCATCACCATCAGAACCACGAGCGAGTAGGACCGTTTCATGGTCCTCAATCTGGTGGCGCACTGTGGCGCAAATATGGCGGGACCTGAGAGTTGTGGTCTACGCGCGCGTGAGCTGGATCACAGTGACCTCGCTCCCGACGTACAGACGGCTGGGCGGTCCCCAGTAGCCGGTGCCGCGGCTGATGTACAGCCAGGCGTTCCCGATCCTGTGCAACCCCGTCACGAACGGATGGAACCTCGGCGAGAAGAGATTCCAGGGGAAGAACTGCCCGCCGTGCGTGTGTCCGGAGAGCTGCAGGTCGACGCCGATCGTGTCGGGCGCCTTCGCCATCTGCGGCCGGTGCGAGAGCATCACCGTCGTCGCGCCGTCGGGAGCCCCGGCGACGGCGCCCGCCGGATCCTGGCGGTGCGTGTCACGGCCGATCTGGTCGGTGACTCCGGCGATCACGAGCTGCGCGCTGCCGCGCTCCACGACGCGATGCTCGTTCTGGAGGAAGACGAGGCCGAGCTCCTCGAGGGCGCGGATCCACTCGCCCGCGCGCCAGTAGTACTCATGGTTGCCGGTGACGAAGAAGACGCCGTCGCGCGGCCGCAGCTCGCGCATCGGCGCGACCTCGTCGCGCAGATCGTCGACGTGGCCGTCGACGAGATCGCCGGTGATGGCGACGGCGTCGGCGTCGAGCGCGTTGGTCCGGTCGACCAGCGAGCGTACGAAGCCGCGGCGGATGGTCGGGCCGATGTGCACGTCGCTCCACTGCACGATGCGATAGCCCTCGAAGTCGTGCGGGAGATCGTCGATGGCGACGGTGACGCGGCGCGTACGGGGAAAGCGCGCCTGGGCGAGACCGATGATCGTGAGCGCGGCGGCCGCCGCGAGGATGCCGAGATGCAGCGTCCGCGCGTCAGGGATCGGCCAGGTGTGCGCGCCCGCGGCCCAGCGCACGAGGAGATAGACGGCGCGCGCGAGATCGCTGAGGAGGACGAGGACGAAGAGGGAGGAGAAGAGACCGAGAGTGACGTAGCCGACCCAGTAGGCGCGCTTGAGGATGAGCGGCAGCAGCGGCAGCGTCGAGACCAGCAGCAGCGCGATCCAGGCGGGGATGCGCGGGACGCCGGCCGCCGCGAATCCGACCAGCAGCGGCCGTCCCGCGTAGATCAGGAGGGAAAGGAGCACCGCGGCGGTCAGGAGTCGTCTCATCGAAGCCCAGGGGAACAGCATGCCCCTCAACGATATTCGGAAATTGGTGATCCACGTCACGATTCGTGACAGGGCGGGCATGTTTCGCGTAATCTTTCGTGTTCCCTCGCAGGTAGCTCTCGGTCCCGGAGGAAAAGTTCATGCGCCCGCTCTCGACGCGGTCTGGTTTCTGGCTGTGCTCTGCCTTTGCGCTCGCGGTGTGTTTCGCCCCCGCCCAGCTTCGCGCCGCGACGTACATCGTCCCGCCGGACGCGGATCTCATTCGTGAGGCGGACACAATTGCGATCGTCACGATTCAGTCGAGTCACAGCTACTGGACCGAAGATGGCCGCTCGATCGCCACGGACTATGAAGCAGTTGTCGAAAGCCCGTTGAAAGCAGCGCCGTCGGCCGGATCGAAGATCGTCATCACGCAGAAAGGCGGCAGCGTCGGACACCTCGCGCTTTCTGTCTCATCGGAACCGCTGTATCAGGCGGGCGAGCGGACTCTGGTGATGATGCAGCGCCTCCCGATGCGCCGTTTCACGACGCTCTCGGGCGAGCTCGGAAAATTCAGCTTCGTGCGCGATTCGAAATGGCGTCAGCTCGCAGTTCGGAACGCCACCGAAGGCGAGATCTTCGGGTGGGATCCTGCCGGGCAGCCGCACATGGAGCGTCCGCGAGATGCCGATGCGTTTCTGCGGTACATCGAGGCGGTCGTTGGGGGCGAGAACCCGGTGGTGGACTACGAGCTCACGTCCACCGAGCCCTTTCATCCAGTTCGCATCGTCACCCACGCCGCGGGCAACGACTACATGACGCAGTTCACCATCAACGCCGTCAAGCACGGCGCGCGGTGGCCGAGCGGTGCCGAACCGATGAAGACGGTCGGTACGCAGACCGGTGTCGCAAATCTCTCCGGCTCGATCAACACGGCGCGCGGGGTGTGGAGCACATCCTGTTCGGTCGGCAGTTCGAACGTCAGCATCACAAACACCGGAACGGGATCGGGTACGTACGGTGACGCCGACGGACAAAATCTGATCTTCTTTGATCAGCCGAATTCAGGGCCGTTGTCGGGGAGTGTCGTCGGTCAGGCAAACAGCTGGGTCAGCAATGACGAGCAGACCAATGGCAGCGACACCTATTACACGATGGTCGACGGCGACATCGTCATCGAGGTTGGGTTCACCGGCACGCAGTTCGAGGCAATTCTCGCGCACGAGATGGGACACACCATCGGACTGCGTCATTCGAATCAGCCGCAGGCGGGGCAGACCACTTTCTCCACGAACGCGCTCATGAATTCCACGGCGCCAAGCACGGCATCGCTGCGCGCGTATGATCAGGAGGCGGTCTGCGCCAGTTACGGCCCTCCGGGTAATACCGGCACGTCCTGCACGCCTGTATCGATCACGACCGATCCGCCCTCGAAGACGATTACTGCTGGTCAGCAGACGAACCTGTCCGTGCTCGCAGGCGGCACGACGCCCTACACATATCAGTGGTACATCGGTACCTCGAACACCGACACTTCCAACCCGATCGCGCCTCCGGCGGGCACTCAGAATCCGCTCAACGTCACGCCGACCGCCAGCACGTCCTACTGGGTTCGCGTGACGGGCTGCAACGCGAGTGTCGCGAACAGCAGACCGGCGCTCGTCACCGTCAACCAGCCGACCTGCACGCCTCCGTCGATCAGCGGACATCCGCCGAATCGCACGATCACCGTTGGCCAGCTCACGTCGCTCTCCGTGACCGCGGGCGGCACGTCGCCGTTCTCGTATCAATGGTTCCTCGGCGCTTCCGGAGATCAGTCGGAGCCGATTTCGGGAGCGACTACCGCGTTCATTCAGGTCTCTCCATCCGTGACGACGAACTACTGGGTGCGGGTCACCGGTCAGTGCGGAAGTCCGGCGAACAGCAACACCGCCACGGTCACCGTTACGACGAGCACGTGCCCGGACGTTACGGTACAGACTCCCACTGCGACGAAGCAGGGCGACGGCAGTTACGTGCTCGATGTCGTCGCTAGCGGCGGCGGAGGAACGCTGACCTATCAGTGGTTCCAGGGCCCGGTGCCCGGCGTCGGGACGCTCGTCAACACCGGCCGGCCGCTCACGGTGCCGGCGCCGACGGCGGCCACCTCGTACTGGGTGCGCGTCAGCAACAACTGCGGCAAGTCCGCCGAGAGCCCGGCCGTCGTCACGATCGCGCCATGCGATCTCCCGGTGATCGGGACCGAGCCCGCGGATCAGTCGATCGCGAACGGCGCCTCGGCGACGCTCACGGTCGCATTCACTTCGGCGAGCGCGGCAACCGTGCGCTGGTATCGCGGCATCGCGCCCGACAAGACCACCGAGGTTGGACAGGGCACGTCGTTCAACACGGGACCGCTGACGGCGACGACGCAGTTCTGGGCGAGCATCACCAACCTCTGCGGCGAGAAGTTCACACGCACGCTCACGATCACCGTCGGCAGCGCCTGCACCGCGCCTGCGATCCTCGCTACATCCACGGCGCAGACGAAGCTGAAAGGCGAGACCGTCACGCTGAACGTCGTCGCCACCGGCACCGCGGTGCTGCATTACCAGTGGTACGAAGGGGTTGCGGGCGACATCTCGCACCCGGTCGGAACGGACGCGAGCTCGTTCACTTCGGGTCCGCTGAGCGCGACGACGAGGTTCTGGGTGAAAGTGTCGAATGACTGTGGCAACGCACCGTCCAGCGCGGTCGACGTGACGGTGCTCGTGCCCCGGAAGCGAGCCGTGCGACACTGATATAAGCGATGCGCTCGCTTGGCCTCACGTTGCTCCTCGCCGTCGCGGCGCGGCTGTCGGCCGTGACCTACGTGGTGCCCAGCGACCGCGAGATGATCCAGCGCGCGGACGACATTGTGATCGCGACCGGCGTGTCGTCGTCGGCCGAGCGCACGGCCGCGGGCGGCATAGTGACGCGCTCCGTCCTCTTCATCGACGACGTGCTGAAAGGGCCGCGCTCTCGAGGCGCGCAACTGGTGCTGACGGAGATTGGGGGCGAGCTGCCGGACCTCGGCCTCCGGGTCTCGGGGATGCCGGTGTATGTCGCGGGGCAGCAGTACCTCGTCTTCACCGACGCGAATGCCGAGGGCGAGGCGGTTACGTGGGGACTCGAGCTCGGACGGTTCGTGCTGCAGAACGAGCTCGCGCTTCGCAGCGCGACCGGCTTCAACGAGAACTGGGAGCCGCTCGACGAAGAACAGCCTCGCGACGCGCGCGCGTTCGTCGACTACATCCGCGGAATCCTCGGGCATCGGATCGATCCGACGCCGCGCTACTTCATCGCGCCGCAGTCGCAGAGGCTCGCGACGCATGCGACCTACACGCGCGCGTCATACCTGACCGTCGGTTCGCCGCGATGGCGGTCCGCGCCATCGGCGGCGCTCTTTTCGAGCGGCGCGCAACCAGGTGTTGATGGACTCGCCGCGCTGATGGTCGCGCTCAACGAGTGGAATTCGACCGACTCTACGATCGCGTATGGCTACGCGGGTCCCGACGAAACCGCGGCGAGCGGATTCAAATCGTACGATGGCATCAACGCGATTCTGTTCAACGATCCGAATGCCGAGGTGTCACCGCCGGTGCTCGCTCGCGGCGGCTACTGGACGCTGAATACACCGTTTCTTCTCGCCGGCGAGACGTTCAAGGAGATCGAGGGGATCGACATCGTCGTCGACAACCGGTTGTTCAACCAGGCGTGTCTCAACACCGTGGTGACGCACGAGATGGGACACACCCTCGGATTCCGGCATTCGAACGAAAACGGCGGCAGCGGCGCTCCCGCGCCGCCCTGCAACAGCGCGACGCAGGACTGTACGTCGAACGCGATCATGAATTCGTCCGTCGATTGCACCAGTTCGTCGATCTCGATGCTCCGCGCGTGGGACCGTACCGCCGCAGCCCTGGTCTATACCGCGGAGTGCACGGCTCCGACGATCGCGGCAACATCGGCGCCGCAGTCGAAGGCGAAGGGCGAGCAGGTCATACTGAATGTTGTCGCGACCGGTTCTCCCGAGCTGCACTTCCAGTGGTACGAGGGTCCGAAGAGCGATACAAGCAGGCCCGTTGGTTCCGACGCCGCTTCGTATACATCGGGACCACTATCATCACCGACGATGTTCTGGGTGAAGGTGACGAACGGCTGCGGCGAGGCCAGCAGCAACGCCATCGTGGTGAACGTGACGGTACTGCCGCGGAAGCGAGCCGTGCGTCACTGAAACCAAACGGCCTGTCCGGCATCGAATAACCAACGGCCGAAACGCCGTTCTATCTGATGCCCAGGAGGCACGCGTTGACGCTACGAAAACTCACTCCGCTGGTCATGGTTCTTCTCCTGAGCTGCGTTCAGTCGCAGTCCGCGCCGCTTCCCGCGAATGAATCCAAAGGAGCCCGAGGAGGATCGATGTCGCAGTTCACGAAACCGTCCGATGCCGAGCTGAAGCAGAAGCTCACGCCGCTGCAGTACGACGTGACGCAGCACGAGGGAACGGAGCCGCCGTTCCGCAACGAATACTGGAACAACCACGAGGCCGGCATCTATGTCGATGTCGTCTCAGGCGAGCCGTTGTTCTCCTCGCTCGACAAGTTCGAGTCGGGCACCGGCTGGCCGAGCTTCACCAAACCGCTGGAGCCGGAGAACGTGACGACGAAGACCGATCGCACGTTGTTCATGGCTCGCACCGAGGTGCGCTCGAAGCACGCCAACTCCCACCTCGGGCACGTCTTCGATGACGGACCGGCGCCGACCGGCCAGCGCTACTGCATGAACTCCGCGTCGATGCGTTTCATCCCCGTCGCGCGCCTCGAAGCCGAGGGCTACGGAAGGTATAAGTCACTGTTCGAGAAGGAGAAGAAAGTGAACGGTGCGAAGGCGAAGACCGCGACCGCGACGCTCGCGGGCGGTTGTTTCTGGGGCGTCGAGGAGCTGATCCGCAAGCTGCCGGGCGTGCTCGACACGAACGTCGGCTACACCGGCGGGAACGTGAAGAACGCGACCTATCGCAATCACGAGGGACACGCCGAGGCGATCGAGATCAAGTACGACCCGTCGAAGATCTCGTACGAGCAGATCCTCGACTTCTTCTTCAAGCTGCACGACCCGACGACGCTGAATCGCCAGGGCAACGACATGGGCACGTCGTACCGGTCGGCGATTTTCTATCACGACGACGAGCAGCGTCAGATCGCCGAGCGCGTGAAGCAGAAGGTCGACGCCTCCGGCGCGTGGAAGCGCCCGGTGGTGACCGAGATCGTTCCGGCGAAGGAGTTCTGGACCGCCGAGGACTACCACCAGGACTACCTGCAGAAAAACCCCGGCGGCTACACCTGCCACTACGTGCGCCCGATCACCTTCGACAAAGCCGAAGCGGCCGCGAAGAAGTAATCAACGCGAGCAGCAGAACGCCAGGCATCGATGCCGGAAATTCGGGCATCGATGCCGGAAATTCGGGGACCGATACCAAGCCGCCTGGCATCGATGCCGAAAATTTGGGGATCGATGCTGAAAATTTGGGCATCGATGCCTGAAAATTGGGGATCGGTGCCGAAGCCGTCTGCGTCAACTCCGAGAATTTGGGCATCACTGCCGAAAATTTGGGGATCGATGCCGGAAATTCGGGCATTGATACTGGAAAGTCAGGGATCGAAACCGCGCCGCCGGGCCTCTTTTACGGCCGCGGCACCGCCGCAACGATCCGCAGCGGCCCGCCCGACCCGCCTTTGATCTTCATTGGCAGCGCGATCACCCATGCGCCGCGCGCCGGCAGGCGCTCCAGATGCGCGATGTTCTCGAAGCCGGGGACGTCCGCGCCGTTCGCGATGCGGTGAACGATGAAGTCCTTCGACTGGCCGTAGTCGATGCTCGCGGTATCAACGCCGATGGCGGCGACGCGGCGCTCGGTGACGAGTAGTTTCGCGGCGTCCTCGCCGTAGGATGGGAAGTGCAGCTTGTCGGTTGCTCCGGGCGTGTCGTCGCCGAAATACGACTTCCGGTCCGGCCAGCGCTTCCCCCATCCCGTGCGCAGCAGCACGATCGTTCCCGGCGCGATCGCGCCGTTGCGCGCTTCCCACGCGCGCACGTCATCCGCGGTCAGCAGATAGTCCGCATTCGACGCCGCCTTGCCGGCGATGTCGATGACCACCGCCGGCGCGATGAGGCGCGAGAGCGCGATCTGATCCGACGTCGTTTTCCCTTCCGCGAAGTGAATCGGCGCATCGAGATGCGTCCCGCCGTGCTCCGGCGTGCAGAGCACATTCGACGCGTAGAACCAGCCGCCGGGCGTCGGTCCGTACGAGAGCTGCTTGAGCGCGAAGGCTGACGGAGAGCTCGGCCAGTAGAGCGTCTGCTCGTCGAACGCCCAGGTGAGATCGATCAGTTCCGCGCGCCCGAGGTCGAGCGCGGGACGCGAGGCAGCGCACGCGCAAAGCGCGAGCAGCATGAGGAGAATGCAGGACCGGCGCATGCGCGGATTCTACGTACAATGAGCGGCGTGAGTCAGCGAAAGATCATCTGGCTGGGCATCTTCCTGAGCACGTTCATCTACGGCGTCGTTCTGTACTCGGTCTCGAAGAACTGGCCCCGACCCGGCTCGTTCGACGAAGCCGTCCGCAAGCCGGTGCCCGCCGTGTTGTACCTCGTCGCGCTGATGACGTTCGCGATGGCGTTCGCCGTGCCGCGCCTCATCAAACACCGCGACCCGGCGTTCATCACCGCGCTCGCCCTCTTCGAAGCCTGCGCGATCTACGGACTGACCGCCGCCTTCGTCGCCCAGGACTGGCGTCTCTACCTCGCGCCCTGGGCCCTCGCACTGATCGGCTTCATGAGCCGCTTCCCGTCGGATTAGCGCCCGTCGATTATCATGAATCCATGCGAGTCGCCTCTGGCCGCGTGATCGATGGACACGTAGAGTTGATGGACGCCGAGTTTCCTGAGGGCGCCACCGTTACCGTCTTGTTTCCGGAAGGGGATCAGACCTTCGAGGCGGATGAGGAAACTGAAAAAATGCTGCTCGAGTCGATTGCGCAGTGCGAGCGCGGCCAGACGGTCCCGCTTGAGCGAGTCCTCGAGGAACTGCGCCGTCGCGAGTGAGTGTTCTGCGAGTCGCTTTGGAACGCCGCCGTCCCGGCGGCTGGCGGGGCGGCGTCCTCGCCGCCCCACGCGAACGCAGGCGCGGGACGCCTGCGGGCCAGCCGGCGAGACGCCGGCGTTCCGCCGGGTGTCTGCGCCGCGAAACATGCCTCAGGCGACGATCGTGGCGAAGGCTGGGCCAACCAACGCTGCCGGCCGTGCCGGCTAACGCCGCGCGAAGCGCAGCAGGTCGCGGCTGAGCGTGACGTCCATCGCGTCGAGGTGCGCGAGGCGCTCGCGCTCGCGGGTGCGGAGGCCGCGGTACGACGATGACATTACGTCGGTCATCGCCTGGCGGTCGAGATGCGCGATGTGCGTTCGGTGCTCGTGATGCTCGAGTGCGAACAGCGGCGCGAATGTTTCGAGCGTGCGGTCGACGCGGTCGCGCTCGATGCGCTCGCCGAGGATCGCCTCGCGCAGCTCGATCAGATCGTCGGCGCCGGGGAGGACGACGAGGAGGGTGCCGGCGGGAACGAGCACGCGATGGAATTCTTCGGGATGCAGGCGCGCGGTGATCGATGTGACGGCGCGGAATGAGCCGTTTTCGTACGGCAGGAAGCGATCGGCGTTGGCGACGATCCAGTGGCAGTCGCGATACCGCCGCGCCGCGAGATCGATCGCGGCGACGGAGATGTCGACGCCGTGCGCATCGACTCCGTACGCGCGCCGGAACGCGGCGAGATGGTGTCCCTCGCCGCAGCCCGCATCGAGCAGCGCATCGTTCGCCGCGAGCGGCAACGCCTCGACGATCGCGCGCGTCAGCGGCTCCGAATGTCCGGCATCGAGAAACCGTCGCCGCGCCGCCACCGCCTCCGCCGAATCGCCCGGTACTCGCGACCTCCGATCCTGCGGCTGCAGCAGGTTGACGTAGCCGCTGCGGGCGATGTCGTAGGTGTGGTTGTTCGCACACACCCAGGTTTGCGCGTTTTTCGCGAGCCCTGCGCGGCACGTTCTCACGGTGCAGAGGAGTCTCATAGTCTCATAGTCTCAGAGTCTCATAGGCCGCCGCCCTCCCTCTCTGAGACTGGGCGACTGTGAGACTATGAGACTCGGATGCAGCGCTCGTCCAAACGCCTCCTCGCGCTCATCGCAGCGCTGATCGCGTTTGTCCTGATCACGTCCGTGCTCTACCAGATCGGGATGCAGCGGCTCGAAGGGAAGCCGCGGTCGTTCTGGCAGGCGTTCGAGTGGGCTGGCGAGACGTTGAGCACGACGGGGTACGGGGCGGATTCGGCGTGGAAGCATCCGCTGATGGTGGTGCTCGTCGTGGTCGTGCAGTTCGTCGGGGTGTTCCTCGTCTTTCTCGTCATTCCGATCGTGCTGGTGCCGTTTCTCGAAGAGCGATTCGAGGAGAAGGTGCCGCGCGCGGCGAGCGACAAACTCGCGAATCACGTCGTCGTTTATCGCTTCGGTCCCGCGGTCGAGACGCTGTTGCAGCGGCTGCGGTCGCACGACGTTCCTTCGCTCGTGCTCGAGACCGATGAAGCGCAGGCGCGCGCGATGATGGAGAGCGGCCAGGCGGTGGTGTTCAGCCGCGCGGAGGAGGACGTGCTGAGCGCGTGCCGGCTTGCGCAGGCGCGTGCGATCGTCGCGAACGGACGCGATCAGGAGAACGCGGCGCTGATCCTGCGCGCGCGGCAGATGGGGTTCCGCGGCGACATCTTCGCGTTCGTCGAAGATCCGTCGCACCGCAAGCCGATGGAGCTCTCCGGCGCGACGTCGGCGTACACGCCGCGGCACATCATCGCCGCCGCGCTCGCGGCGCACGCGAGCGATCGCATCAGCCCGCGGCTGCCGGGTCTCGAGCAGATCGGCGGCGTCGAGCGGCGCGAGGTGCGCGTGCTGGCGTCGAGTCCCTTCTGCGGCCGCCCTCTGCGCGAGGCGGCGCTGCCCGCGGCGGTCGTTGGCATCTGGAGTCTGAGCCGCCTGCACACGCGTTTTTCCGACGACACGCTGCTCGAGCCGGGGTCGGTGCTGGAGCTGGTCGGCGATGCCGCGGCGATCGAGCAGTCCGCGCAGCGCCTCGGCGCGAAGCCGCTGCGCAACAGCGGGCCGTTTCTCGTCGCCGGCTTCGGCGAGGTCGGGCGGAAGGTGCACGAGCTGCTCACCGACATGGACGAGCCGGTGCGCGTGATCGAGCGCTACGCGGGACCGAAGGTCGACGTCGCCGGCGATGTGCTCGACGGCTCGGTGCTCGAGCGCGCCGGAATCGCCGAGGCTCGCGCGCTCGTCCTCGCGCTCGACAGCGACGACTCGACTCTTTTCGCGACGGTCATCGCGCGCGATCTCGTCCAGGACGTGATGATCATCGCGCGCGTCAATCACGCGCGGAACCTCGACGACATCCACCGCGCCGGCGCCGATTTCGCGCTGTCGATCTCCGGCATTTCGGGCGAGATGCTCTCCGCCCGTCTCCTCGGCCGCCAGGCCCGCGCGCGCGAGGAGCATCGGCGCGTCACCCGCGTCGACGGCGCATGGACGGTCGCCGATTCCGAAGGACGGGCGATCGCGCGGCTTTAAGCGTCGCTGCCCGAATAGCGGAAGCGCGTCACTTCGCTCTCGAAATCGCGGCCGCTGCGGACGAGCTCCTGCAGCGTGCTGTTGAAGTCGCGGGCCATGGTGTCGTTCTTCTGCGCGATGTCGAGCATGACCCGCGACGCATTCGCGATGCGGTCGGTCTCTTCGAGCTGCCGCTCGAGAAGGTCGCGCATCGCGCGCGCGTCCTCGGCGATTTTCTCGAGCGCGGTCGTGATGCCGCGGCCGGCCGTCGACTGCTCCTGCGTCGCGTTCTTCACCTGCCCGGCAATGTCGCGCACGCGCTCCGACTCCTGCGCCATCAGCTGCGAGCCGCGAGCCTGTTCGCGCGTGGCGCGGTTGATCTCGGCGATGTGATCGGACATGCGCGAGGTCGCCTGGTGCAGCCGGCGGCTGGCCTGCGACTGCTCCTCGAGCGCGCGCGAGATGCGCGTGGCCATGTCGTACGAGCGCGCGGCGCTGTCGACGATTTTCGCGAGGGACGTCGCAGCGTTCTGCGCGAGACGCACGTTGTCCGTCACCTTCGTCACGCCCTCGTGCATCTTCGCCACGGCCTGCCGCGAGCCGCCCTGCACGGCCTTGATGATCGTGCCGATCTCCTTCGTCGAGCCGCGCGTCCGCTCGGCGAGCTCGCGGATCTCGTCGGCGACGACGGTGAAGCCGGCGCCATGCTCGCCGGCCTGCGCGGCGATGATCGCGGCGTTGAGCGAGAGGAGGTTCGTGCGGTTCGCGACTTCCTCGATGACGGTGAGGATGCGGCTGATCTCGCCGACGCTGCGCTGCAGCTCGTCGATCGTGCGCGCGGTGCTCATCGTCAGCTCGTGCGTGTCGTTGATGCCTTCGACGGTGCGGTTCACCGCCTCGCCGCCGCCGCGCGCGTCCTCGCGCACCTGCTGGGCAATCTCGGCGGTCGAGCGCGAGGTCGCGAGCAGCTCGCCGATCGTCGAGTCCATCTCCGAAACGAACGACAGCACTTCGTCGCCGATGCCGGCGAGGACGTCGGTGCGATTCGACATCTCGTTCATCGACGCGTTCATCTCGGTCGTCGACGCCGAGGTCTTTTCCACCGACTGGAAGAGGTAGTCCATGCTCCGCGCGACTTCTTCCGCCGAGGCCTGCAGCTCGAGCGCGCGGCTGGAGGCGTCCTGGGTGAGGTCGGTCACGGTCTCCGCTGCGCCGAGGACGCTGCGGATGCCGCCGCGCACGTTTTCCAGCGCGAGCGACGAGTTTTCGGTCAGCTCCGTTTGATCGCGCGCGCGAACGATGAGCAGGCCGGTGCCGTCGGTGATGACGCGCACGCCTTCGGTGATCGTGGAGCCGCTCCCGCCGACGCGGCCGAGGAGGCGGCGGAGGTTGGTGCGCGTCTCGCCGAAGCTGTCGGCGAGCTGGCCCACTTCATCATCCGCAAACACGCGCGGGGTCACATCGAAGTTCCCCTCGGCCATCTCGCGCGCCAGCCGGCGCATCTCGCGCAGCGGCGACGTGACGTCGCGCGAGAGCACCCAGGTCGCCGCGCCGAACACGATCGTCGTCAGCACGCCGATCACGATCGTGTAGAACGTGATCTGGATCGGGATGTTCTTGTACGGCGTCCACGGAATCGAGAGGACGAGGATCGAGCCGTCCTTCAGCGGCGCGAAGCGGCTGACGTGCGGGCCGATGAACGCCGTGCTGTCGCCGGTGCGGATGCGGCGGATCGCCGCGACTTCCTCCGGCTCGAGGTCGTCCTTCGTGCTCTCCTGGCGACCGTCCTTGTCGATGACGTGCAGCGAGTACTCCTTCGGGAGATAGATGCGGAGCGTGTCGAGCGCCGCCTTGTCGACTTTCGCCTGAATGCTCGCGCTCTCGTAGACGCGCTGGAAGCGCTCCGCGGCCGTCGTGACGGCGAGCCGCTCGAGCGTCGTCGAGACGCGCGAGGAGACGAGGAGGATCAGCGCGAGCGCGGAGATCGTGAACGCGCCGATGAAGACGGCCGCGATCTTCTTGCCGAGCGACAGCTCGCGTCCGACGTAATGAACGCGCGACTCGCCGGCCGCGGCGAGCAGCTGATGCTTGCCCATCGCGTAGCCCCAGACGATCGACGGAAACGCCGCGATCAGCGACGCGACGACAAAGTACGCCAGGCCGAGGGCGCTCTTCATGAAGACCAGCGCGGCGATGATGGCGAACAGAATCCCGCCACCGCCCCAGAGCAGAAGCGAGAGGCTCGTCGTCCGCACCAGGCACGTCGACATCGCGCGCGACAGATCGCCGCGTCCCGCGATCGCATCCTCCACCGCCTGCGCATGCGGACGCACGCCGAGCGTGAAGAGCAGGCCGCCGAGCGCGTAGGTGAACAACAGCATCGCGCCGAGCGCGAGCCCGGTCGCCGGCGTCAGCTGCACGACCTGCGACAGGAACAGCAGCGCCGGCGGCAGGCTGATGACGAGGGGCGGAAGGAGCAGCCACAGGAGGTACCGGCGCGTGAACGACATAGGAGTGGGACCGATTATAAGGGTGCGTCACCGAGCTTTTGCTTGACTTGCAAGCGCGGCGGCTTTCTATTTGACGGGTTGTGAGTCGTCCACGGGAGCGGCGCCGATACGGCCGCATTCAGCTCGACGAGCCTTTGACGGGCCGCTTCGGCGGCTCGCGCGTTCGTGTGTTCGAGCTGTCGGTGACGGGATTCAAGGTCGCGCACGAGGCGCGTTATGCGCCCGGCGAGGTCGATCATCTCGTCCTCGACTGGAACGGCATCCGCCTCGATCTGATCTGCCGCCTGATCCGCTCGACGCTGCACCGTCTCTCGAAATCGCTCAGCGAGAAGAGCATCTATCACTCGGGCCTGCAGATCGTCGACTCGATCGGCGATGCGTACGAGAAGCTGCGCGAGCTCATCGCCGAGCGCATCATCCGCGCGCTCGAGGAACAGAAAGCCAACGCCCGCGGCATCCCGCCGCTCGCCGCGTACATGTACCAGCCCGGCAAGGGCGAGCTCTATCGCCGCTGCGAATTCGTCGGCGGTGAATGGCGCAAGACCGAGACCGAGCACCCCGAGCAACCGACCGCCGGCTTCACCATCTCCGCCGACGTCGAGCCCGAGCACGTCGACCTCCTCTGCCGCACCTGGGAATCGACCACCACTGAAGGCCGCCGCCTCACCCAGATGCTCGCCGCCCTCTCCATCAGCCGGAATGAGGGCGTGCCCGTGCGCCGCTACGTGCCGTAACCCGCCGCCCGTGTTACCCTCTGCGGCACACAAAAATGTCCTGGTGGATCTGGGTTCTCGCAGGTCTGGCTCTACTGGCGGCGGAGTTCGCATCCACGACCATGCACATCGGCTTCTTTGCCGTCGGTGCGTTCGTGGTGGCTCTGCTCGTCGGAGTCGGGCTCGTCATTCCGCTCTGGGGACAGATCGCGATTTTCACGATCGTCTCCCTTCTCGCGTTCGCCTTCGTCCGCCCCATCCTCGTGCGGAAGCTCAAGCTCGACTTCAAGCCGAACGTCGACACGCTGATCGGCGAGCGCGCCATCGCCACCGAGGACATCGACGTGGCCGGGCTCGGCAGGGCAGAGATGCGCGGCACGACCTGGAGCGCGCGCAACGTGGGTGAGGCCGCTTTGACGCGCGGCCAGCGCTGCGTCGTCGCGGGAATTGAAGGACTCGTTCTGCACATCAAAGCTGTGTAATCCAACAATCCAAAAAACCGGGAGAACAGCCAATGGGCACTTTGATCGTCTTTGCCGTCGTTGCGATTTTCGCGATGATCCTCATCTCGAAAATCATTCGCGTCGTGCCGCAGCAGCAGGCGTGGGTGGTGGAGCGGCTCGGGAAGTACAACGAGACACTGGGCGCGGGCCTGCACATCCTCTGGCCGTTCCTCGACACGGTCCGCTACAAACACTCGCTGAAGGAAATCGCGCTCGACGTGCCGGAGCAGATCTGCATCACCAAGGACAACGTGCAGGTCGCGGTCGACGGAGTGCTGTATTTCAAGATTCTCAACCCGGAGCGCGCGTCGTACGGCATCTCCGACTACTCCTGGGCGATCCAGCAGCTCGCGCAGACGAACCTGCGCAGCGAGATGGGAAAGATCGATCTCGACCGGACGTTCGAGGAGCGCACCAACATCAATACGCAGGTGGTGCAGGAAGTCGACAAGGCCTCGGAGGCGTGGGGCGTGAAGGTGCTGCGCTACGAGATCAAGAACATCACGCCGCCGAAGGACGTGCTCGCGGCGATGGAAAAGCAGATGCGCGCCGAGCGTGAGAAGCGCGCGGTGGTCCTGCAGTCGGAAGGTGAGCGCGACGCGGCCATCAACTCCGCCGAGGGTCACAAGCAGCAGGTCATCAAAAACTCGGAAGCAAAACGGCAGTCGCAGATCAACGAAGCCGAAGGCCAGGCCCAGGCGACGCTGGCGATCGCCACCGCGACCGCCGAAGGCATCCGCCGCGTCGCGGAAGTCGTGAAGATGACGGGCGGATTCGAGGCCATGCAGCTCCGCCTCGCCGAGCAGTACATCACCGAGTTCGGCAACCTCGCCAAGACCGGGACGTCGATGATCGTGCCCGCGAATCTCTCCGACGTGACGTCGATGCTGCAGATGGCCATGCGCGCCGTGAAGCAGGCGCCCGTCGCGGACACGAAGATTCCGGTGCAGAGGCCGTCCGCGTAACCCCCCGCCACCCGCCCGGCCGGTTGCGCGGTTTTTCACGCGCAACCGGAAGGGCGGCGGGTTCGTGCTTGATTATTTCCGTACAGATGGGCATACTGCCGCCCCTATGGCCACCAAAAAGAGTGTCGTTCCCCGTGTCCGGCTGTCCGTTGTCGGCGGCTGAGGCCTTTCCTCGCGCGATAAGATCGCGCGCACATGCATCGCTATCGTGCCCTCGCGCTCGTCTCCGTCGCCGAGCTGCTGGCGATGGGACTGTGGTTCGGCGTGTCGGCGGTGGCGCCGCAAATCGCGCGCGAGTGGCGGCTCGATGACGCGACGGCGGCGTGGCTCACGCTGGCGGTGCAGCTCGGGTTCGTGGCCGGAACGCTCCTCAGCGCGACGCTGAATCTTCCCGACGTCCTCCGCGTGCGCCATCTCTTCGCGTGGTGCGCGATTCTCGGAGCCATTGCGAACGCACTGCTGGCGTGGGTCGTCACGAGCGTCACCGCCGCGATCGTCCTCCGTTTTCTCACCGGCGTTTTCCTCGCGGGCGTGTATCCGCCGGGGATGAAGCTCATCGCGACGTGGTTCAAAACCGGGCGCGGATTCGCCCTCGGCGTGCTGATCGGCGCGCTGACGCTCGGCAAGGCCTCGCCGTATCTCTTCAACGCCTTCGGCTCCGATCGCTGGCGCGTGAACGTCGGGCTGCTCTCGCTCTTCGCCGTCGTCTCGGCGCTCATCGTGCTGCGCTTCGTCGGCGAAGGACCGTACGCGCTGCCGAACCAGCCGTTCGACATCACGCAGATCACGAAAGTCTTCGCCAACCGCGGCGTGCGCCTCGCGAACTTCGGCTACTTCGGACACATGTGGGAGCTCTACGCGATGTGGACGTGGGCGCCGGTGATGATCCGCGCGAGCATCGCCGCCAGCGGCGACTCGCCGCGACTCGCCGAGGCGGCTTCGTTCGCGGTCATTGGCGCGGGGGCGGTGGGGTGCGTGGCGGCGGGACTCGTCGCCGATCGCATCGGACGCCCGGTGGTCGCCGCCGCGGCGATGGCCGGCAGCGGCGCGTGCTGTCTCGTGATCGGACTCCTGTACGGAAAAGCGCCGTTCGCGCTCCTCGCCGTCGCCGCGTTCTGGGGCGCGACCGTCGTCGCCGACTCTGCCCAGTTCTCCGCCTGCGTCACCGAATTCGCCGACCCCCGCTACCTCGGCACCGCGCTCACCTTACAGACGTGCATCGGGTTTCTCATCACCACCGCGTCGATTCGCATGATGCCGTTGCTGGTGGCACGCGTCGGATGGGAGTGGGCATTTGCTTTCCTGGCACCGGGACCATTCCTGGGAATCGTGGCGATGATGCGCTTGAAGGCGGTGAACGCGCACGCGTGACGAGCCGCCACGCGTGCCCGTCCCCTACGAGTTCATATCTTTGCCCGCCTCCAGCTTCTTGATCCCCTCGGACAGCACCCGCTTGTTCTGTTCGTCCGGCGCCTGGGCGAGGGCGAGTTTCGCGTACTTCAGCGCGTCCTTGTAGCGGCCCACCGCGGAGTAGCCGCGGGCGAGGCCGACGTTGACGGGCCAGGCGTTGGGGTGGCGTTTCGCGTTGAGCTCGAACACCTTCAGCGCTTCGTCTTTCTTTCCCGCGTTCAGCAGCTGGCGTCCGTACTGGTGCAGGTCGATCGGCGTGGCGGTGGCGTGGTTGAGCGCCTTGTCGCGCGTCGCGGTCGCCTCGGCGGTTTTGCCGGCGGCTTCCTGCGCGCGGGCGAGCGTCGACAGCGTCTGGAAGTTCTCGACGCCGATGAACATGCGGTTCGTCGCCGCTTCCGCGAACTCCAGCGCGTCGGCGGGACGCTTCTGCTGCAGCGCGTAATTCGCCGCGTTGACGAAGGCGCCGGAGTCGAAGCCGACGTTGTTGCGCAGGTCGTTGCGGATCGCGGTCATGTAGAGGTCGGTCATGTTGTCGACGGCGATGTTGATCGGCACCGACAGGTCTTCCCACTTCAGCTCGACCTTCGCGTGATCGAGGTGCCGGTCGGTGAACTCGTACGTGAGCCACTCGTGGTACTCGCTCTTCACCGGCTTCACCTTCACGCGCAGCGCGTCTTCGCTCGCGTCATAGAAGAAGTTGCCCCACGATTTGTCGTTCTTCGAGAAGATAACCGTCCACTCCTCGGGGCCGGCGATCATGAACAGGCCGTAGCTGCCCGCGGGCAGCGTCTGTCCCTCGATCTTCACGTCGTGCGAGACCTTGAAGGTCGTGTTCTGGTTCGCGCCGGCGCGCCACGGGCACTCCTTGCACGTGCCGAATGCCTCGTCGGTCATGCCATACGGCACGAGCGTGCCCCAGATCTTGCCGCGGCGATCGTCGCCGTTGGGCGCGTGGACGTCGGGGCTGTTGTAGTCGATCGTGACTTTGACCAGCCCGAGGTGCTGGATCACGGTCGAATGCTGATTGTCGCCATCGGGCGGAAGAGTGAGGACCTGGGCACCGGCGAACGTGACGGAGAGCAGCGCGATCGCCAGGGAAGCGAGCAGGGGACGACGCATAGGGGAGCTCCTTTCGTTGAGCGGAGATCATAGGCGCGGACGGTTGCGGCGCGGTGAACGAGCGGTGGCGTTTTTCGAAGACTCTATACTTCGCGCTCGTTGATCGCGCCCCTGTTCGTTCTCGACGAGCCGCAGCCGCATCGCCTGAAGGCGGGCGAGGTGCATCGCGTGCGCGGCGCTGCGCTGGCGGTCGAAGGACCGCCGCTCGAGACGCTCGCGATTCTGCGCGACGGCGTGGCGATCGCGGAGACGCCGATCGACAAGCCGTGTCCCGAGCTCGCGGTGCTTCCGCTCCCGCGCGCCGCGCATTCACGCTTCGAGCTCGACGTGCGGCTCGACGCCGGCACGGAGTACGAGTTTCGATCCGGGCCGGCGACGCTGTTTCGCTACTTCGTTTCGAGCGAGAGCCTGCGGCGCATGCGCGAGGTCACCGCCGCCGTCACCGCGCTACCGATGCCGCCGCCCGAGCTCGTGGCGACGACGCAGGGCGGCAGCGACGTCACGTCGTACATCGACTCCGCGGTCTCCGGCTTTTTCACGATCGAGCGTCTCCTCGCCGACACGAACGCGAACGCGATTCTCGACATCGGCTGCGGCACGGGACGTTTGCTCCTCGGCTGGCACGCCGCGGGCCGGCGCTGCGCGGGCGTCGACATCAATCCGATGCTGATCGAGTGGAACCGCACGCACCTCGGCGAGGTCGCCGACTGGCGGACGAACGACGTCCTGCCGCCGCTGCCATTCGACAACGCGACGTTCGACGTCATCCAGCTCGCGTCCGTGTTCACGCACCTGCCGCTCGCGCATCAGAAGGCCTGGCTCGTCGAGCTGCGCCGGCTGCTGCGCCCCGGCGGCGCGGCGATCGTCACGCTGCACGGCGAGCTGTATGCGCGAATGCTGCTGCACGACGAGGGACGCGCGGAGCTCGCGCGCAGCGGGTACACCGAAGTCGCCGGCGCCGATCCCGGCGCGAACGCGTTCGCGACGTATCACACGCGCGCGTTCGCGGAGGAGCTCTTCAGTGATTTCGGCGCGATCGAGTACTTTCCTCGCGGTAACGCGGCGAGTCGCGCCTCGATGTTTCCGATTGCCGCGCTGCAGGACGTTTACGTGCTTCAGTCGCCGAGGACGCCCTCGCGGAAGAGGCTCTGACCGCCGAGGGACGTGCGGAAGGCCCACAGCGCGAGCAGCGCGATCATCGCGTACGGAATGATCATCATCGGCGTGGACCACGATGCCGAGATGTGGGGAGCTCTGAACATCAAGTAGAGCGTTACCATCAACGTCACGAATGCGAGCAGACCGTAGCGGGCAACGATGAGTGTGAAGAGCAGCGCGCCGAGCGTAACGCTGGGAAGGGCCCGCCAGTCGCCCGCGATGTTGAAGAGGAAACCCGCCAGGTTCAACGCGAAAAACGCTGCGGCGGCGAGGCTACGCCTGCGCAGGATCATCAGCATCAGCACCAGCAGCACCGTGATCAGGGTGCCAAAACTCAATGCCTCAGCGACGTTTTGTAAGGCGGCCGCAATCGAGAATCGGATTCCCAGCAGGGACGTGGGAATGCCGATCTCCGGTCCTCTATCCATACGGCCGAGGAGCTTCATGACGGTTTCCGGTCCCCACGTCAGGACCACCTGCGCCAGGCCTGCGATGATGGCGATCATGACGTCTCGTCCGATCATCGGATTGCGAAGGTCTCCGGCGAGAAGCCGCGTCCAGGCGATGAGCAGCGACGGCCAGCGCCGGCGGATGACCGGCTCGAGCGCGATGTAGAAGAGGTACAGGATCGCGGCCGTGAAGAGGGCTTCCCCGGTGGAGTGCTCCCAAAGGCTGAGTGCTTCGCCCGGCCGCCTGGCGGAAAGGCGCGGAAGCCAGTTCGCGCCGAGGCTGCACACGAAGACGACGACGGCAAGCCGGAACGCGCCCTGGCGGTCGCCGCGCCGCAGACGAAGATTCCGCCAGGCCAGCAGCAGGGCAACGCCGATCGCGATGATCGACATCAAAGTGAAAAACGCCGAGCCCGAGCTCGCGTCCGCGAAGGCGACCCCCGCGAACGGGTCTTTCGCGTCGTCCCAGGGACCGGTGATCCGGAAAAACGTCGGGATTCCGCGCCACGCCGTTGCCTCCACACGAATCGGAGTGCGGTCGTTCGGATAGGTGCCGCTCCACGCGCGGAGCGTGTCGAACGGTGCGGGCGGCGCGAAGCGCGGGGGGATCGGCCGGACCAGGCGCGGGTCGAGCCCGGCGGTGCCAAGCAGCGCGTTCCAGTCCAGCGGACGAGGTTGGATCTCGCCGCGTGGCGTGGCGATGAGGTGGGTCAGACGTCCCTGCGCGTCGATCTCCACGTCCGTGCGCCCAGGTCCGGAGCTGAAACGCCGCATGTTCTCCGATTCGATTCGTGAAACACCGTACTCGAGCCGGTACGTCAACAGAGCAGGTCCGTGGCGCAGCGCCTCCCATCGCGGATTCCTGACCAGCCACGCGCCATATTCGCGTGCCTCCAGGAGCTTGGGAATCGGGTTCCCCTCGGCCGGCACGCCAAACGTCCGTAGAATCGAAATGGCCCGGTCGTGCAGGACCTCCGGGGAAGGCGCGGGCGGTGCGTAGCGACCGAGACTGCGCTCTTCCCGAATGAAGAAGAGCAGGGCGAAGAGCCCGACGGTGACGGCAAGCAGCGACCACGCCGCCGCGCGAGACAGACTTCCCTCGGTTCCCGCCGCGGCGACGACGCGCGGGGATGGCGTCTCGCCGGCGGCCATCGCCGCCGCGAGCGGGTCGCCGCCGGGCAGGGCCGCGATCACCTCGCGCGCGGATCGCGGGCGCTGCGCGGGATCGTTCGACAGACAGCGCAGGATCAGCCGCTCGACGAGCGGATCGATGTCGCGGATCACGCTCGACGGCGTGGTGATCTCACTCGTGCTGTCGCGCACCCGTTCCGGCAGCGTTCGCGCGCCATGCGCGCGCTTGCCGGTGAACAGCTCGTACATCACCAGGCCGAGCGCGTAGAGATCGCTCTGCACCGTGGCCGGGTTGCCTTCGAACTGCTCGGGCGCCATGTACGCCGGCGTTCCGGCGATCACGCCGTTCTGCGAGTCGTCTGCGGACGTGAGCGCGAGGCCGAAGTCCATGATCCGCGCATCGCCGTGCGAATCGAGCATCACGTTGGCCGGCTTGAGATCGCGGTGCAGGATTCCCTTCGCGTGTGCGGCCAGGAGTCCCGCGGCGATGCCGCGCGTGATGTCGACGGCCTTGTCGTGCGGCAGGCGTCCGATGCGATGCAGGAGGCGCGCGAGATCCTCGCCGTCGACATACTCCATGGCCACGAAATGCGCGTCGTTCCACTCGCCGATGTCGTAGATGCGGCAGACGTTCGGATGCGTGACCTGACGCCCGAGGCGCACTTCATCATGGAGCCGCTCGAGGTAGGCCGGGTCGCGTTCGCGGCGCGCCGGCAGAAACTTCAGCGCGACGGTCTGGCCGAGCTTGATGTCGTCGGCGCGGTAGACCTCGCCCATACCGCCTTTGCCGAGGATGCTGGAGATGCGATAGCGGCCCGCGACGACCGTGCCGGGCGTGAACTGCGGTTCATTCGGCGCGGGGCGGGGCGTGAACGGTGCGCCGCTCTCCCTGCGTGCGGTCTTCTCGGCGTCCGGCGGGGTGAGAGTCATCGTTCGTAGTTCTCCACGAGCGCGCCGAACGGACTGGCGCTGCCGAGGGAGGTGCGGAAGGCCCACAGCGCGAGAGCGGCGAGCACCACGAACGGGATCGCGATCAGCGGCGCGGCCCACGACACGCCGGTGAGGGCGGGGAGCCAGAACAGCATGGTGTACGTCGCGTAGAAGGCCATCAGCGCGAGCAGTCCGTAACGGACGGCCACGAACGTCACCAGCGCGGCGAGGACCGCGACGGACGGCAGCGAAGGCAAGTCGGGGACTGAGATTCTGACCACTACGACGATCAGGTAAAACGCCGCGACAGCGAGCGGCCGCCAGCGCAGGATCATCGTAAGGACCGCAAGCAGCGTCATGAGCACGAAGCCGCTGTAGAACCCATCCTCGAAGCCGTGAATGGCGATGGCTGCCGCGTGCCGCACGGAGAGCACAGCCCAGAAGTCCCCGGCGTGCGGCCCTTTTTCCAGCACGATCGAGCCGGCCACGAAGAGCAGTCCGCCGATCATCCCGATGAGCACGTCGCGGCCGACCATCGGGTCGCGGAAGCGGCCGGACATGAGACGTGTCCAGGCGATGAGCTTCTCCGGCCAGCGGCGCCGCATGAATGGCTCGAGGGCGAGGTAGAGGAACGAGGCGGCCGCGCCTTCGAGGATGGTTCTGCCGACGAAGCGCCACAAATCGGCCATCAGCATTGGGAACCGCGAATCGTAATCGGTGGTCATCAGCCAGGTGACATTGAAGATCATGCCGACCACCCCGATGCGAACCGCGCTGCGGCGATCGCCTCGCCCCAGTCTCAGATTTCGCACGGCCATCACCACCGCAAGGAGCGTCAGAGTCAGGCTCACTGCGTTCGCCACGAGATTACGGGCCGGCGGCGCCTTGCGCTCATCGTCGCCGGTGACGCGAAACCAGACCGGCGTGCCTTGCCACGCCGCCGCCTCGACGCGGATCGGCGGTCGTGCTCCGGTCCACGCGGCCCGTGCATCGAACGGCGCCGGCGGGACGTGGGTCGGCGGCGCCGGGCGAAGCGTGCCGGGATCGAGCCCCGCCTCGGCGAGGAGCGGTCCCCAATCGAGTGGCCGCGGTTTCCATGGGCCGTCCGGCACGGCCAGCAGAGAGGTCAGCCGGCCGCGCAGATCGAGCTCGATCGTGGCGCGGCCGGGTGCCATGGCCAGAGGCGGCTCGAGCGATGACTCCGTCGGCCCGACGCCATACTCGAAGCGAAGGAGTACGGCTTCTTCGGGCCTCGCGCCTCGGCGCTGTTGCGTTTTCACGATCGGCGCACCGGTGGCCGGCACGCCGAATCTTCGCAGCAGTTCCGCCGCGTGATGCCGCAGCACCTCAGGTGACTGATCGAGAGGCAGGTATTTCGTGATGGCCGCGTCGCGCCGCACGGCGACGACGACCGCAAACAGAATGGCCACTGCTCCAAGCATCGACCATGCGACGAGCGGTTTCAGCGATCCCTCGGTTCCCGCGGCAGCGACGACGCGCGGGGATGGCGTTTCGCCGGCGGCCAGCGCCGCCGCGAGCGGATCGCCGCCCGGCAATGCCGCGATGACTTCGCGCGCGGATCGCGGGCGCTCCGCGGGATCGTTCGACAGACACCGCAGGATCAGCCGCTCGACGGCGGGCTCGATATCGCGGATCACGCTCGACGGCGTGGTCGCCGACGTCTTGTCGTAACGCCTCCCGGTGAAGATCTCGTACATCACCAGTCCGAGCGCGTACAGATCGCTCTGAATGGTCGCGGCACTGCCTTCGAACAGCTCCGGCGCCATGTACGCGGGCGTGCCCGATACGTCGTTCTGTTCGGCATCCGCGGTGAGCGCGAGTCCGAAATCGGTGATGCGCGCATCGCCGTGCGAGTCGAGCATCACGTTGGCCGGTTTGAGGTCGCGGTGAAGAATGCCCTTCGCGTGCGCGGCGGCGAGTCCCGCGGCGATGCCGCGTGTGATGTCGACGGCCTTGTCGTGCGGCAGGCGTCCGATGCGATGCAGCAGGCGCGCGAGGTCCTCGCCGTCGACGTACTCCATGGCCACGAAATGCGCTTCGTTCCACTCGCCGATGTCGTAGATGCGGCAGACGTTCGGATGCGCGATCTGCCGCCCGAGGCGCACTTCGTCGTGCAGCCGGTCGAGCAGCGTCTCGTCGAATGCGAGCTTCGCCGGCAGAAACTTCAGCGCGACGGTCTGGCCGAGCTTGATGTCGTCGGCGCGGTAGACCTCGCCCATGCCGCCTTTGCCGAGAATGCTCGAGATGCGATACCGGCCGGCGACGATGGTGCCGGGCGTGAATTGCGCGTCGGTGCCGCGGCCTCGCTGCGTCTGCCGCGCGCCCGACTCCATGCGCATGGTCTTTTCCGCATCGGGCGTCGGCGTGGTCATCGTCAATCCTCGAGCAGCGACCCCCGGAACAGTTGTTGTCCTCCGAGCGACGTGCGGAACGCCCACAGCGCGACGGCGAGCACGATCACCGGCGCGACGAGTCCGCGCATCGTGTACCAGTCGATGGCGTCCGGAAGCGGGAAGAAGTACACGGCGAGAAACACGGAGTGATACGCCGTCATCGCGAGCAGGCCGTAGCGGGCGATGATGATCGTCGTGATCGCGCAGATGAACATGAACGCCGGCAGCACGCGCTGGGGGGCGCCGGAGAAGGCGAAGCCCGTGACCATGATGACGTAGAACGCGGCCACGCCGAACGCGCGGCGGCGCAGAAGCGCCGTCAGCAGCATCAGCACGATCATCAGCGTCAGCGCGTAGATGATGCCCTTTGCGACCGAGCCGGCGACATGCCCGAGGCCGGCGCGGCTGTTGCCCAGTATCCACTCCTGACCGCCGAGGGGAGGCACCGACCATGTGCCGACGTCGTGATGTTCTCCTTCGAGATTCGCGAAGAAGATCACCGCGATGTGCAGCATGCCGCCGGCGATGCCGGCCAGCAGATCGCGTCCGACCATCGGATCGCGCCAGTCGCCGCCGACCAGACGCACCCACGAAATGAGGCGCTCCGGCCAGCGGCGCCGCACGTACGGCTCGAGCGCGAGGTAGACGAGGCAGAACAGCGACGCCCACAGCAGCGCCTGCGAAAGCGCGAGGATCACGATGCGTACTTCGTGCAGGAGCGCGAGCTCGTGCTCGGCGAGAAGAGCCGTCGACAGAAACTGCAGGATGAAGATCGCCGCGCCGACGCGCAACGCCGCTCTCCGGTCGCCGCGGCGCATGCGCAGATTTCGCCACGCCAGCACGGAGCCGACGATGACCGCCACCGCGATGAGCGAGCCCAGGAAGAATTGAAACGCGGCGCCGAAGGTCGCCTCGAATCGTTTCGCTGATTCATCCCACGGCCCGAGCACGCGGAACAGCACCGGAACGCCGCGCCAGGATGCCGCCTCGATGCGAATCGGCGTGCCGTCGTCGGGATGACGCGCCGTCCACGCCGCGCGCGCGTCGGCGTAGGACGGCGGCAGCCGGCGCGGCTCGGCGGGCGTCAGCGCGACGCCGCTCAGTCCCGCCGCGGCGATCAGCTCCTTCCACTCCGCAGGCCGCGGCTTCCATTCCGGCGACGCGATCGCGTTCAACGAGATCAGACGTCCGCTCGCGTCGGTCTCGATCGCCGACGATCCGGGTTGGTGTTGCGGCGGAATGTCGCGGCCCGGTGTCGGCGTGTTGCCGACGCCGGTGTCGAGCAGCGGCTCCGGCTCTTCGCGCATCCAGAACGTCATGAGCGGCAGGCCGCGGCGCGCGCGCTCCCAACGTCCGGGCGCCTTGTCGTGCTCCTGCATCCATCCGGCGCGGTCGAGCTTCGTCTCGAATCCCCACGCGTCGAATCTCTGCCGCGGGATGCCGAGCGTACGCAGGATCGCCCGCGCCTGCTCCGCCTTCACCTCGGGCGGTTTCGTGAGTCCCTCGATCTGCAGATACTGGCCGCGCGATACGACGAACAGCAACGCCGCCATCAGCACGACGGTCGCGGCGATGAGCGACACGGCGACCGCGGGCCGCAGCGATCCCTCGCTTCCTGCGGCGGCGACGATGCGCGGCGACGGCGTTTCTCCCGCCGCGAGCGCGGCCGCGAGCGGATCGCCGCCGGGCAGCGAGTCGATGATCTGGCGCGCGGAGCGCGGTCGCTGCGACGGATCGTTGTCGAGACAGCGGAGGATGACGCGCTCCACGACGGGATCGATGTCGCGGATCACGCTCGACGGCGTCGTGATCTCGCTCGACGCGCCGCGCGCGCGATCGTTGAGCGTCCGTCCGCTGTGCGCGCGCTTGCCGGTGAACAACTCGTACATCACCAGGCCGAGGGCATACAGATCGCTCTGAATCGTGGCCGGTTTTCCGGTGAGCTGCTCCGGCGCCATATACGCGGGCGTTCCGGCAATCACGCCGTCCTGAGTGTCGTCCTCGGCCGCGAGCGCGAGTCCGAAGTCCATGATCCGCGCCTCTCCGTGCGAGTCGATCATCACGTTGGCCGGCTTCAGATCGCGATGCAGGATGCCCTTGCCGTGCGCCGCGTGCAGTCCCGCGGCGATGCCGCGCGCGATGTCGACCGCCTTGTCGTGCGCGAGCCGGCCGATGCGGCGGAGGAGGCGCGAGAGGTCCTCGCCGTCGACGTACTCCATGGCCACGAAGTGCGCGTCTTCCCAGTCGATGATGTCGTAGATGCGGCAGACGTTCGGATGCGCGATCTGCCGTCCGAGACGCACTTCGTCGTGCAGCCGCTCGAGGAGCATCGGATCGCGCGCCAGCCGCGCCGGAAGAAACTTCAGCGCGACCGCCTGGCCGAGCTTCGTGTCGTCGGCGCGATAGACCTCGCCCATGCCGCCCGAGCCGAGGATGCTGGAGATGCGATAACGGCCGGCGATGATCGTGCCCGGCGCGAACTGGGCCTCCACGCCGCGGCCGCGCGACGGGCGCGGCGCGTCGGAGTCGATGCGCGCGGTGAGCTGCTGATCGGGCGCGGGCGTGGTCATGAATGGGACGCTCGATTGTACGATGATCGCGATGACGCCCGTCCTCTACTTCCACGGCTTCGCCTCGTCGCCCGCGAGCGCGAAGATCGCCGCGCTGCGGCCATTGCTCGCGCCGCACGGAATCGAGCTGCAGACGCCCGATCTCAACGTGCCGTCGTTCGAGAAACTCGACTTCGACGCCGTCGTCGTCTACGCGCTCGAGTGCGCGCGCCGCAATCCGCCGCGCGCGATCGTCGGGAGCTCGATGGGCGCGCTGATCGCGCTCGCGCTCGCGCAGCGCGGTGTTCGCATCCCCCTTGTTCTCATCGCGCCCGCCCTCGGCGTCGCGGATCGCTGGTCGAAGAAGATCCCGGCCGGCGATCCGGTCATCGTCTTCAACCACGCGCGGGCCGCCGACGCGCTGATTCATCGCGCGTTCTTCGAGCAGATGGCGAATCTGCACGTCGACGACGAGCCGCCGCCGTGCCGCGTGACCATGATCATGGGGCGGCAGGACGAGACCGTGCCGTTCGATCTCGTCGCCGAAACGTGGGAACGCTGGCGCGCGTCGGGACGCCTCGCCGCGGGCTCGCGATTCATCGAGCTTGCGGACGGCGATCACGGACTCGTCGCGCACGCCGACGCGATTCGCGATGCGATCGTGGAAGCGACACAGGAGGCAGCATCATGATCGCGATCACGCGCGATGTCAGTCCGTCGATCAACTCGTGCGAGCTCACGCATCTCGAAGCCGAAACGATCGACGTCGCCCGCGCCGGTTTGCAGCATGAGAAGTATCGCGAGCTGCTGGCGTCGCTGGGCCTCGAGGTCGTCAGCATTCCCGCCGATCCCGCGTATCCCGACTGCGTGTTCATCGAGGACACCGCGATCGTGCTCGACGACCTCGCCGTCATCACGCGTCCCGGCGCTCCGTCGCGGCGCGGCGAGACGCGCGCCGTCGCCGAAGTGCTCGCACGCTACCGGCGGCTCGTCGACATCGAAGCGCCGGCGACGATCGACGGCGGCGACGTGCTCGTGCTCGACGATCGGATTTATGTCGGCGTCTCCTCGCGCACGAACGAAGCCGCGCTCGCGCAGCTGCGCGACCTTACGCGCCGCGAGGTGATCCCGGTGAACGTGCACGGCTGCCTGCACCTCAAGTCCGCGATCACGCGCGTCTCGCGCGACACGCTGCTCGTGAATCGCGAATGGATCGATGCCGCGCCGTTCGCCGGCTGGACGCTGATCGATGTCGAAGAGCCGTTCGCCGCGAACGCGCTGCTCGTCGGCGAGACCGTCGTCTATCCCGACGCGTTTCCGAAAACGCGCGCGCGGTTGCAGGGGGACGTTCGTACGATCGATGTTTCGGAGCTCGCGAAAGCAGAAGGTGGTGTGACTTGCTGCTTTTTAGGAGTGCGGTAGCGCAGCAACCGCTCTCAAAGCGGCGGCTCTGCCGCCGCACTCCTAAACCGCGCCGGATCGAGCGCGCTCACATCGATCGAGGTCCGTCCGTCGACGACCATCTCCGCGAGCAGATGCCCGATCGCCGGCGCGTGCATGACGCCGTGGCCGGAGCAGCCGGTGGCGAGCCAGAGATTCTCCACGTCCGGCGACGGCCCGAGGATCGCGCGTTCGTCGGGCGTCATTTCGTAAAAGCCGGACCAGCATTCCGCGATCGGCACGTCGTCGAGCATCGGCACACGCTCGCGCGTGCGGCGCAGCACTTCCGACAGCCACGCCGCGTCGTCCGCGAGCGGCGGATCGTCGGGCCAGAGCAGCAGCACGCGGCCGTCGCGGACACGCAGGTGGTACCAGTCACCCGCCCACACGGTCATCGGCATCGATTCTTCGAGCACGTTCGTCGGCGCCGTTGCCGCGGCGCGCCGCAGCGTCGGCACGACCGGCGCACCGCTCCACGCGCCGCGCGCTTCGATGCGCACGCGCGCGTCGGGCCATTCGCGCAGCTCGTGGCCGAACTCGAAGCGCACGCCGAGCCGTCGCGCCGCGTCGGCGTATCCGTGGAGGATGTTCTTCGCGCGAATGAACCCGTCGGTCGGACAGAACGCGCCGCCGATGACGCGTGGGTCGCCGATCGCCGGACTGAGCGCGCGCGCGTCGTCCGCGGAGACCATGCGCGCCTCCGCGAGTCCGCACGCGTGCTGCATTTCCTGCGCGCGCCGCAGTTCGGCAAGCTCTTCATCGCTGCACGCGAGAAAGAGGTAGCCGTACGGCCGGTATCCGGAGTCGACGCCGATCTCGTCCTCGAACGCGCGCAGCTTTTCGCGTGCGAGCAGCGACATCCGCACCTCGGTCTCGTTATCGAACTGCGCGCGAAATCCGCCGGTCGCCTTCAGCGTGCTGCCCGCGCCGAAATCCGCGCCACGGTCGAGCACCACGATGTCGCGGCAGCCGCGCTTCGCGAGGTGATACGCCACGCTCGCGCCGATCACGCCCGCGCCTGCAATGACGATGTCCGCGTTCACGACGCGATCTTCGCATGATCCACAGCGGTAGCAGGAACGTTCCTTGCGTGCCACCTTTTACGAGGTGTCACCATGGCCATCGATCCACTCAGGATCTGGATCGCGCTCGGCGCGGTCGCCGTGCTGATCGTTGTCGGACTCATCGTGCGCGTCGCAGGTCGCGCGAGGACATCGGTGCAACACGAGCAGGTCGCGCGCGCGACCGAGATCAAAAAATACGACATCCGTCCGCTCACGGACGCCGAGCGCAACCGCTATCAGCGCGAATGGACGCGCATCGAGCACCACTTCGTCACCCGTCCCGCGGCCGCGGTCGTGGAGGCCGACGAGCTGCTGAGCGACGTCATGCGTGTGTTGGGATATCCGATGGACGACTTCGAGAAGCACGCCGTGAGTCTCTCGGTCAGACGTCCGCGCGTCGTCGAGCACTATCGCGCCGGACATCGCGTGACGATCGCGCCCGCGACGGCGTCGCGGGATGATTTCCGCCAGGCGATGCCGCACTTCCGCTCGCTGTTCGAAGAGCTGCTCGGCGGAGCGGATTTCGTGCGCGAGGTGCCGCGCGAAGACGAGCTGCGCGGCCCGTCAGCGCGCCGAGACTTCGTGATTCGCGACGAGGACCGGCTCTGACGTCCGCGGCTTCACCGGATAGTTGCCGCTGAAACACGCCGTGCAGTAGAGGCTCCGCGGGTCGTCGCCGTTCTTCACCGCCGCGAGCAGTCCTTCCTCGGAGAGATAGCCGAGGGAATCGGCCTCGATGAACTCGCGAATCTGATCGATCGAGTGCGTGCTGCCGATCAGCTCGCGCCGCTGCGGCGTGTCGATTCCGTAGTAGCACGGCCACGCCGTCGGCGGCGAGGAGATGCGCATGTGCACCTCCGCCGCGCCGGCCTGTTTCAGCATGCGCACGATCTTCTTCGACGTCGTGCCGCGCACGATCGAGTCGTCGACGAGCACGATGCGCTTGCCCGCCACCAGCTCGCGAACAGGGTTCAATTTCACCTTCACGCCGAAGTTGCGGATGGTCTGCTTCGGCTCGATGAACGTGCGGCCGACGTAGTGATTGCGCACGAGTCCGTACTGGAACGGGATGCCCGATTCGAGCGAGTAGCCGAGCGCGGCGAAGACGCCGGAGTCGGGGACGGGCACGACCATGTCGGCATCCATCGGATGTTCTTTCGCGAGGTTCGCGCCGATGCGCTGCCGCACCTCGGCGACGTTGTTGCCGAAGACGACGGAGTCGGGCCGCGCGAAGTAGACGTGCTCGAAGATGCAGCGCGCCTCGCGCTCCGCGCGCGCCTCGCGCACGACGCGAACGCCATTCGCATCCACGACGAGGATCTCGCCCGCCCTGATCTCGCGCTCCGTCGTCGCGCCGATGAGATCGAACGCGCACGTTTCCGAGGAGATCGTCCAGCCGTCGCCGTCCTCGAGCCTGCCGAGGACGAGCGGGCGGAAGCCGTACGGATCGCGCGCCGCGAAGATGCGTCCCGGCGCGAGCAGCGCGATTGCGTACGCGCCCTGCACGCGCGAAAGCGCGTCGATGAACGCGCGCTCGAGATCGGGCTCCTTCGATCGCGCGATCAGATGCACGATGACTTCGGTGTCGGACATGGAGTTGAAGATCGCGCCCTCGGCCTCGAGCTGCGCCCGCAACTCCGCGCCGTTGACGAGGTTCCCGTTATGCGCGAGCGCGATCTGGCCTTTGCTGGTGGCGGCCACGATCGGCTGCGCGTTGCACAGCATCGAGCCGCCCGCGGTCGAGTAGCGCACATGCCCGATCGCGACATCGCCCGGCAACCGCGCCAGCCGCTCCTGCGTGAACACATCCGCGACGTACCCCATCTCCTTTTCCGAGAGGATCCGCCCGTCCGCCCCCACCGACGCGATGCCCGCGCTCTCCTGCCCGCGATGCTGGAGGGCGTACAGCCCGAGGTAGACGAGATTCGCCGCGTCCGCGCGGCCGAGGACGCCAAAGACGCCGCACTCTTCGTGGAGCTTGTCGAACATGTATGCCGGTCAACGACGATTGTAGCGAGGATATTCGGTTACGGAAGCTCTCTGACCATCAATGGAATCAGCGCGGACGAATCCCAGAACCTCATCGGCCGGTGCGACGGTCGTGCAGCAGTTGCTCGAGGACGCTGGCTTCCGCCTTCGGAAGCGGTCGCGTGAAAAAGTCGTCCGGCAACGTCCCCGTTCCCTTCCTCACCTTCCCCTCCCGCGCCAGCTCGTCGATGCGCTCCTCGATCGTCTGCCGAGGCACCGGCACGACGGTCGCGACCGCCCGGCCGCCGTCGCGCAGCTCGATCTCCTCGCCGGACTTCAGCTCCTCCGGCAGGCGGCTCACGTCGGCGAGATCCAGGGTCTTCATCGCACTCCGAGTGTACCTCGGATGGCGGGCGGGCATTCCCTGTGATAAACAACGCTCATGAGCGCCACCACCCAGTCCGCCCCCACCCTCCGCGACGTCGCCGCCTCGGGCGGCAATCCGCTGAAGCTGAAGCGCATCCATCACGTCGAGTTCTGGGTGGGGAACGCGAAGCAGGCTGCGTTTTTCTATCGGAAGGCGTTCGGGTTCTCGCAGCTGGCGTACTCGGGGCTGGAGACGGGCAACCGCGAGTTTGCGTCGTACGTGCTGGCGCAGGGGAGGGTGCGGTTCGTGCTCTCGACGCCGTTCGATCCGAATCACGCTGCGATGGAGCACATCAAGCGCCATGGCGACGGCGTGCGCGACATCGCGCTGCTCGTCGAGGATGCGGACTTTGCGTTTCATGAGGCGGTGCGGCGCGGTGCGGAGCCGGTGACGGAGCCGCATGACGTGACCGATGAGCGGGGGACGGTGCGGCGCGCGTCGATTCGCACGTATGGCGACACGATCCATTCGTTCCTGAGCTACCACCAGTACGACGGCGTGTTCCTGCCGGGATATAACGCGGCGGAGATCGAGGGTGATCCGGTCGGGCTCGTTGCCGTCGATCACATGGTCGGCAACGTCGAGCTGGGGGCGATGCATCGGTGGTGCGAGTGGTACAGCAAAGTGATGGGCTTCTCGCGCTACATCACCTTCGACGACAAGGACATCTCCACCGAGTACTCCGCGCTGATGTCGATCGTGATGTCGGACGAGTCGCATGTCGTGAAGTTCCCGATCAACGAGCCGGCGGCGGGGAAGAAGAAGAGTCAGATCCAGGAGTATCTCGAGGCCTACTACGGACCCGGCGTGCAGCATGTGGCGCTGCTATGCAAAGACGTGGTCGAGACGGTGAGCCGGCTGCGCGCGAACGGCGTCGAGTTCCTCTCGATCCCTGACAGCTACTACGACGAGCTGCCGCAGCGCATCGGCTCGATCGAGGAGTCGCTCGACGAGCTGAAGGGGCTGGGCATCCTCGTCGACAAGGATGAAGAGGGCTACCTCCTCCAGATTTTCACGAAGCCGCTGCAGGATCGCCCGACCGTGTTCTTCGAGATCATCCAGCGCAAGGGCAGCCGCGGGTTCGGGAAGGGGAACTTCCGGGCGCTGTTCGAGTCGATCGAGAGGGAGCAGGCGAAGCGCGGGAACCTTTGATGTATCAAACCGGCTTCAACAACGAATTCGCCACCGAGGCGCTCGCGGGCGCGCTGCCGGCTCGGGGGAACTCGCCGCAGCGCGTGAAGCATGGGTTGTATGCGGAGCAGTTTTCGGGCTCGCCGTTCACGGCGCCGCGGCACATGCAGAAGCGCTCGTGGCTCTACCGGCTGCGTCCGAGCGTGCTGCACGAGCCGTTCGAGGCGCGCGATCCGCGCTGGCTGCGCGGCTCCTTCGACGAGGTCCCGACGCCGCCGACGCAGCTGCGCTGGGATCCGATGCCGATTCCGGAAGCGGAGCTCGACTTCGTCGACGGCCTGATCACCATCGGCGGCAACGCGGGCATCGCCATTCACATCTACGCCGCCACGCGCTCGATGAGCGAGCGCTTTTTCTACGACGCCGACGGCGAGCTGCTGCTCGTCCCCGAGCGCGGCGCGATCGTCGTGCGGACGGAGCTCGGCAACGTCGACGTGAAGCCGGGCGAGATCGCGGTCGTGCCGCGCGGCGCGAAGTTTCGCGTCGAGCTGGTCGACGCCGATGCGCGCGGCTACGTCTGCGAGAACTTCGGCCTGCCCTTCCGCCTCCCCGACCTCGGACCGATCGGCTCCAACGGCCTCGCGAATCCGCGCGACTTCCTCACGCCGGTCGCGGCGTACGAGGATCGCGAAGGCGACTTCGAGCTCATCGCGAAATTCGGCGGGCGGGTCTGGTCGGCGAGGATCGCTCACTCGCCGCTCGACGTCGTGGCGTGGCACGGCAACTACGCGCCGTACAAATACGATCTCGCCAGTTTCAACGTCATCAACACCGTCTCGTTCGATCATCCCGACCCGTCGATCTTCACGGTGCTCACGTCGCCGAGCGAGATCGCGGGGACGGCGAACTGCGACTTCGTGATCTTCCCGCCGCGCTGGATGGTGGCGGAGGAAACGTTCAGGCCACCATATTTTCATCGCAATATCATGAATGAATATATGGGACTGATTTATGGTGAATATGACGCGAAGGCCGAAGGCTTCGTGCCGGGCGGCGCGAGCCTTCACAACTGCATGTCCGCACACGGACCCGACGCGGCCACGTTCGACGCCGCGTGCGCCGCGAAGCTGGAGCCGAAGTACCTCGGCGATACGCTCGCGTTCATGTTCGAGAGCCGCTTCATCATTCATCCCACGCGGTTTGCCATGGAGACGCCGGCGCTGCAGCGCGACTACTGGCAGTGCTGGCAGGGACTGAAGAAGAACTTCCGGCCCGAATGACACGATCGCTGCGCGTCCTCCTCGAGCACCTCATCGACTACGCCGGACTCTTTCCGCCCGCCGCGCTTTCGATGGACGAGGCCTTGCGCAACTACGCGCGCTATCGCGACGGCGAGTACGCGTGGGCGCTCGGCCGCTTCATCGTGCCGAAGGAGCGCGCGCATGAAGTGCCGGCCGATTTTCCGCTGAGCGTGCTCGGCATCGACGAGGTGAAGACGGACGACCTCGACTCCGTGCGCGAAGGCGCGTTCGTCGAGATCACCGACGACGCGCTCCTGCCCGAGCTCGCGAAGCGCGGGTTGCGTGCGAAGATCCGCACCGGCGGCGTGACCGCCGACGCGTTTCCCGCGCCCGAGCGCATCGCGGCGTTCCTGCGCGCGTGCAACGAGGCCGGCGTCGCGTTCAAGGCGACCGCGGGGCTGCATCATCCGCTGCGCTGCGTGAAGCCGCTGACGTATGAGGCGAACGCGCCGGCGGGCACGATGCATGGATTCGTGAACGTGTTTCTCGCGGCGGCGCTGCTCGAGCACGCAGAAGAGATCCTGCGCGAGGACGATCCGCGCGCGTTTGCATTCAACGACGACGGAGTGAGGTGGAGGGGGTACGAGGTGACGACCGAAGCGTTGGTGGAGATGCGCCGCGACTTCGCGCTCTCGTTCGGCTCCTGCTCGTTCGATGAGCCGATTTCCGATTTGCAGGAGCTGGGGTGGCTCTAGCGTGTCATCCCGAGCGTGAGCGAGGGACCCGTGCGGGCGGGGCGCAATGCACGAGCCTCGCAGCACCACCCGAGCCCCAGGTCCCTCGCTCACGCTCGGGATGACACGAAAGGGTGATTGCATGACCGACTTTCCCATCGAGAACCTGCCGTTCGGCGTGCTGAAGCGCGACGGGGCGGCGCACATCTGCACGGCGATCGAGGACCGCGTCTTCGATCTCCACACCGCGACGGCCGAGGGACTGCTCGACGAGCCGTCGCTGCTGGAGCCGACGCTGAATGCGTTCATGGCGCGCAACGTCACGCGCGCGACGAAGCGCCGCATCCGCGAGCTGCTGGAGACGAACGTGGAGCGCCATCTCGTGCCGATGAACGGCGCGGAGATGCTGCTGCCGGCGACGATCGGCGACTACACCGATTTCTACGCCTCGATCCATCACGCGACGAACGTCGGCTCGATGTTCCGCCCCGACAATCCGCTGCTGCCGAATTACAAATGGATGCCGATCGGCTATCACGGCCGCTCGTCGTCGATCGTCGTCAGCGGGACTTCCGTGCGCCGTCCGGTGGGACAAACGCGTGACGACGCGAATGTGCCGCCAACGTTCGGGCCGTCCCGGCGTCTGGACTATGAGATGGAGCTCGGCGTCGTGATCGGATCCGGCAACCCCCTCGGCGAGCCAATCGCCGCGGGTCGCGCGCTCGAGCACGTCTTCGGCATGTGCATCGTCAACGACTGGTCGGCCCGCGATATCCAGACCTGGGAATACCAGCCTCTCGGTCCGTTCCTGTCGAAGAACTTCGCGACGTCGATCTCGCCCTGGATCGTCACGCTCGACGCGCTCGAGCCGTATCGCGCGAAGGCGCAGCACGACGATCCCGTGCTGCCGCATCTGCAGGACGACGTCGCGTTCGACATCACCGTCGAAGTCTGGCTGCGCAGCGCGCAAATGACCGAGCCGGTGCGGCTCAGCCGCGGCAGTTTCGCCGACATGTACTGGACCGTCGCGCAGCTCGTCGCGCATCACACGTCGAACGGCTGCAACCTGCGGGCGGGCGACCTCCTCGCGAGCGGCACGATCTCCGGGCCGGCGAAGGAGTCGCGCGGCTGCCTGCTCGAGCTGACGTGGCGCGGCACCGAGCCGCTCGTCCTGCCGACCGGCGAGACGCGCAAGTTCCTCGAGGACGGCGACGAGGTGATCCTGCGCGCGTACTGCGAGCGCGACGGATTGCCGCGCATCGGGTTCGGCGAGTGCAGGGGAGTGGTGCTGCCGGCGCGATCAGCTGGAGAGTGAATCGGCGAAGGCATCGCGCCAGACGCGTGTCAGCTCGTTCGCGGTCGCTCGCACGAGCGGCACGCCGTTGCGCTCGATGAGAAACACGCCCCAGGCCGTGTGTCCGATGCGCTTCGCGCGAACCCCGTGCTGTTCCGCGACCCGCAGCACCCCCTCGGCATCCGCGGTCGCGACGAGCGCGCGCGCCTGCGACTCGCCGAACAGCAGCGCGATCACGTCGACGTCGTCCGCGTGTCCGCCGAGCTCCACGTGCGCGCCGATGCCGCCGGCCGACATCTCCGCGAGCGCGACCGCGAGTCCGCCATTCGAGAGGTCGTGCGCGCTGCGCAGCAACTTCGCGTCATGCAGCGCGAGCAGCAGCTCGACGAACGTCTTTTCGCGCTCGAGATCGACGCGCGGCGGCACGGCGAGCGCGTCCGGCGCGAAATGCTGCTGCCACTCCGATCCGCCCAGCTCATCGCGCGTTTCGCCGAGGAGGATCACGTCGAGGTCTGCTGCCGTGAAGGCGAGGCCGCAGCCGTCGTGCTCACTCTCCATGAGTCCGACCATCCCCACGGTCGGCGTCGGAAACACGGCCCGCCCCTCGGTCTCGTTGTAGAACGAGACATTGCCCGACACGACCGGCGTTTCGAGCGCGCGGCACGCATCGCTGATCCCGCGGATGCACTCCGCGAACTGCCACATGATCTCCGCGCGCTCCGGCGAGCCGAAGTTCAGGCAGTCCGTGATCGCGACGGGACGCGCGCCCGACACCGCGATGTTGCGCGCTGCCTCTGCGACGGCCTGCTTCCCGCCTTCATACGGATCGAGCCAGCAATAGACGGGGTTCACGTCCGACGTCATCGCCAGCGCGCGGCCGGTCTCCTTCACGCGGACGATGGCGGCGTCGCGCTTCTCCGGTCCCGCGACGGTGTTCGTGCGCACGGTCGTGTCGTACTGCTCGAAGATCCAGTGCTTCGAGCAGAGGTTCGGCGACGCGACGAGGCGCAGCAGCGTGGCGGTCTGATCGCCATCGTCGGTGCGGTCGCGGCGCACCGACGGCGCGACGCTCTCGAGGTACGTCGGCTTCGTGATCGGCCGCTCGTACACCGGCGCCTCGGTGGAGACCGGGTCGACCGGAATCATCGCCATCTCCACTTCTTCCCAGAAGACGCCGACGAATCCGGTCTCCGTCACCTCGCCGATGACGGACGCGTTGAGGTCCCACTTCTCGAACGTGCGGATGACCTCCTGTTCGCGGCCCTTCTTCGCCACGATCAGCATTCGCTCCTGCGACTCGCTGAGCATGATTTCGTACGGCGTCATCCCGCTCTCGCGCACCGGCACGCGATCGAGATCCAGCCGGATCCCGGTGCCGGCGCGTCCGGCCATTTCGAACGACGACGACGTGAGTCCCGCGGCGCCCATGTCCTGGATGCCGACGATCGCATCCGAGTCCATGATCTCGAGACACGCCTCCAGGAGCAGCTTCTCGGTGAACGGATCGCCGACCTGCACGGTCGGGCGCTTCTCCTCCGAAGCCTCGTCGAACTC
>Ga0070700_100000052_pt1 | contig 85282 bp, 86 predicted proteins | sample KBSK5101metaG_FD_65456 | JGI IMG/M metagenome (GOLD analysis project Ga0070700, IMG submission 65456) | Corn, switchgrass and miscanthus rhizosphere microbial communities from Kellogg Biological Station, Michigan, USA - KBS K5-10-1 metaG | ecosystem: Host-associated > Plants > Roots >...
GGGCAGCGTCAGGCACATCCGGCCGTTGCCCTCGGATTCGACCACCGCCAGCGTGCCGGTCTCGGCGACGGCGAAGTTGGCGCCCGAGATCGCGACCGGGGTGGTGAGGAACTTCTGCCGCAGGTAGCGGCGGGCGGCCTCGGCCAGCGCCGCCGGGTCGTCGGTCAGGCCGGGCTCGACGCCGGCCATCTGCGCCAGGAAGATGTCGCGGATCTCGGTGCGGTTGCGGTGGATGGCCGGCACCAGGATGTGGCTGGGCCGGTCGTCGCCCAGCTGCACGATCAGCTCGGCGAGGTCGGTCTCGAGGGCGGCGATGCCGGCCTCGGCCAGGGCCTCGTTCAGCCCGATCTCCTGGGTGGCCATCGACTTGACCTTGACCACCTCCCGCGAGCCGGTGGCGGCCACCAGTTCGGTGACGATCCGGTTGGCCTCGCGGGCGTCCCGGGCCCAGTGCACCACGCCGCCGCGCTCGGTGACCCGGGCCTCGAGCTGCACCAGGTAGTCGTCCAGGTGGGCCAGCACGTCGTCCTTGATCGCGGCGGCCGCGGCGCGCAACTGCTGCCAGTCCGGCACCTCGCCGACCACCGCGGCCCGCTTGGCGCGGATGTGGCTGGTGGCGTTGGCCAGGTTGCGGCGCAACTGGGCGTTCGCCAGCGCCGTCTCGGCGGCGGCCGGGAAGGGCTCGCTGCCGCGCAGTTGGCCGACGCCGGGCGGTGCGGTCGGCATGCCGAGGTAGGTCATAGCGGTCCCACCAGCGCCGGGTCGGTGCGGGTGCTGGCCAGGATCTGGGCCAGGTGCAGGGGACGCGCGCCGACCCGCAGCCGGGACAGGCCGCCGCCGATGTGCATCAGGCAGGACGAGTCGCCGGCCGAACACACCTGCGCGCCGGTGGCGGCCACCGCGGCGACCTTGTCGGCCAGCATGGCCTGGGACACCGCGCTGTTCTTCAGCGCGAAGGTGCCACCGAACCCACAGCAGGACTCGGCGGCCGGCAGCTCGACGAGGTCCAGCCCCTCGACCGCGCGCAGCAGGGCCATCGGCTTGTCGCCCACCCGCAGCAGCCGCAGCGAGTGGCAGGTGGGGTGATAGGTCACCCGGTGCGGAAAGAACGCCCCGACGTCGGTGACCCCGGTGACGTCGACCAGGAACTCCGACAGCTCATATGTCCTGGCGGCGATCGTCTCGGCCGCGCCGGCGAGCTTGTCGTCGCCGAACCGGCGGGCGGTGTCGGCGTGCTGGTGGCGGATCGCGCCGGTGCAGGACCCGCTGGGCGCCACGATCGCGTCGTAGTTGCCGAACACCTGGGCGTGCCGGCGGATCAGCGGCAGCGCCTGGGCCGGGTAGCCGGTGTTGAGGTGCATCTGCCCGCAACAGGACTGCTGCTCGGGGAAGGAGACCTCATGGCCGAGCCGGCGCAGCAGCCGCACCGTGGCCCGGCCGACGTCGGGGAACAGCCCGTCCACCAGGCAGGTGGCGAACAGGGCGACGCGCACGGCTGCCCTCCCTGCTCGACGTGGGTGAAACCCGGACAAAGCACCCGAACGGAGTGAGCACGATCGGTTGTAGACAGCAGGTTACCCGGCACCGCAGACAAGTCGGGATTCACATTTTCACATCTGGTGCCTAGGGTGACGGCCATCCGGGCGCTTCGGCGCCATCCCCCTACTACAGGGAGCCAACCCTTCATGCGTAGATCACGGATCGTCGTTGCGGCAGCCGCCGCAGCTCTGACCGTACCCGCACTCGCGATCAGTACCGCGGGCGCCGCAACCTCGGGCGCCACTACTCAAACCTCCACCCAGGGCGCCGCGGCGTCCTACGTGGTGCTCGCCAAGTCCGGCAGCTCGGCCGAGGCGCTGGCCCGCCAGCTGCAGGCCGGTGGGGCCACCGTCAGCTCGGTGAACACCGACATCGGGCTGGTCGTGGTCACCTCGACCGACACCGCCTTCGCCTCGCACACCCGCAGCCTCGCCGGGGTGTCCGGCGTCGGCCGGGACCGCTCGGTCGGGCACCTGCCGAACTCCGCGGCCAGCAAGGTCGAGAAGGAGGCCCAGCTGGCCGGTGGCGTCGCAGCCGCACCGGCCGCCGCGAAGTCCAAGACCGGCGACCCGCTGGACGGCCTGCTCTGGGGCATGAACATGATCAACGCCCCGCAGGCGCACCACATCACCAAGGGCGACCACCGGGTCACCGTCGGCGTGCTGGACACCGGCATCGAGGGCTTCCACCCCGACCTGAAGACCAACTTCAGCACCAAGCTGTCGCGCAACTTCACCACCGACATGCCCGACATCGACGGCCCGTGCGAGTTCGCCGGCTGCGTCGACCCGGCCAGCTGGGACGACAACGAGCACGGCACCCACGTCGCCGGCACCATCGCGGCCGCGGCCAACGGCTTCGGCCTGACCGGCGTCGCGCCGGGCGTCACCCTGGTCAACATCCGGGGTGCCCAGGACTCGGGCTACTTCTTCCTCGGCCCGGTGACCAACGCCCTCACCTACGCCGGTGACATCGGCATCGACGTGGTCAACATGTCCTTCTACCTCGACCCGTGGCTCTACAACTGCGCCGGCGGGGCACCGGAGGACAGCCCGGAGGCGGCCGCCGACCAGGACGCCATCATCGCGGCGATGACCCGGGCGCTGAACTACGCCCACGACCACGGCGTCACCCTGGTGAACTCGGCCGGTAACGAGCACCGGGACATGTCGAACCCGCGGCCGGACACCTCCAGCCCGGACTACGGCGCCGACCCGTACCTGCGCACCATCGACAACGCCACCTGCCTGAACCTGCCGGCCGAGGGTCCGCACGTGCTCGCCACCTCCTCGCTCGGCCCGTCGGGCAAGAAGGCGGACTACTCCAACTACGCCACCGACCTCACCAGCGGCGAGCTCGACTTCTCCGCACCGGGTGGCTGGTTCCGCGACGGCTTCGGCACCCCGAGCTACCGCACCAACGAGAACGAGATCCTGTCCACCGCGCCGACCCACGTGATGGTGGACGCCGGCTACGTGGACTCGGCCGGCAACATCACCCCGGCCGGTGCGGCGCTGGGCGTTCAGAAGGCCTGCAACGACGAGGGTGAGTGCGGCTACTACCAGTACCTGCAGGGCACCTCGATGGCCGCGCCGCACGTCACCGGCGTGGCCGCCCTGGCGGTCAGCGCACACGGCCACAAGGACAGCACCCCGGCCCGCGGCCTGACCATGGACCCGGATGCGGTGGCCGCCCTGATGGCCGCGACCGCGACCGACCACGCCTGCCCGGCGGGCGGCGTGCAGTCCTACACCCAGGAAGGCCGGTCGGCCGAGTTCACCGCCCCCTGCGTCGGAACGCCGGAGTTCAACGGCTTCTACGGCGCCGGCATCGTGAACGCCCTGGGCGTCGTCCAGTAAGTAGTTCCCCAGCAATACCGTACGAAACGAGTGCGGCGGCGACTCCGGTCGCCGCCGCACTCGGCGTTTCGAAGCCCCGGTGGGCCGGGTCAGGCGTCCAGCCAGCTGCCGCCGACCATCACCCGGCGCACCCGCAGCTCGGCGTCCAGCACCACCAGGTCGGCGGCCAGGCCCACCCGGATCGCGCCGCACTCGTCGGCCAGGCCGAGCAGCCGGGCCGGGGTGCTGCTGGCCGCCGCCACCGCCTGCTCGATGCCCAGTCCCACCTCCAGCACCGCCCGGCGGACCGCCTCGTCCAGCGTGAGGGTGCTGCCGGCCAGCCGGTCGGCCACCGACCAGGCGTTGCCGTCCGACACCCGCACCGTCTGGTCGGCCAGCGGGTACTCGCCGTCGCCGCTGCCGGCGGCGCTGATGGCGTCGGTGATGAAGATCAGCTTCTCCGGCGCCACCCGGGCCACCAGCCGGGTCAGGGCGTCGTGCACGTGCACGCCATCGTTGATCATCTCGACGAACACGCCTGCGTCCAGGGCGGCCACCGACGGTCCCGGGGCGCGGTGGTCGAGCGAGGACCCCATCGCGTTGAACAGGTGGGTGGCCAGCGTCGCCCCGGCCGCGAAGGCCTCGGCCGCCTGCTCGTAGCTGGCATCGGTATGCCCGACCGCCGCGATCACCCCGGCCGCCAGCAGATCGGCGATCAGCCCGGCGGCACCGGGCAGTTCCGGCGCCACCGTCATGGTCCGCACCGCTCCCTGGCCGGCCTCCAGCAGCTTGCCCAGCACCAGCGGGTCGGGAGCCAGCAGGTTCTCCGGACGTTGCGCGCCGCACCGCACCGAGCTCAGGAACGGCCCCTCGAGGTGGGCGCCGAGGATCTCCCCGGCGGCGGTCAGCTCGGCGATCCAGCCGAGCTGCTCGCACAGCTGGTCGACCGGCTGCGCCATCAGCGACACCAGGGTGCGGGTGGTCCCATGGCCGCGGTGGAACCGCACCGCCGCTCTCAGGTCGTCCACCGACCGGGTCACGTCGTGGCCGCCGCCGCCGTGCATGTGCAGGTCCACGAAGCCCGGCACCAGCCAGCACCCGGCCAGCTCGACCCGCTCGCCGGAAGCCGTCGCGGGGCCGGCTTCCCCGACCGCGGCGATCCGGCCGTCGGCGATCCGCACCTCGACGCCGTCGAGCACCCCCGCCGGGCTCACCACCCGGGCCCCGGCCAGCACCGTCATCGGCGTGCTCCCCTCTGCGACAGCTGCCCGGCAGCTTCGGGTTCGCCCAGCAGTCGCCAGGCCAGCAGCGCGGCACCGGCCCGGCTGGCATCCACCCCGAGCAGCGCCGGGCGAAGTTCCGGCGCCGGCCGCCAGCGCAACCGGGCCCGCAGGCCGGCCCGCACCGGTTCGAACAACGCCGGGCCCGCCTGGGCCAGCCCGCCACCGAGCACCACGACGGCCGGGTCGAGCAGCAGGACGGCGGTGGCCAGGGCCTGCGACAGCGCCTCGACGGCCTCGGCCCAGACCGCTGCCGCGACCGGGTCGGTGGCCGACCGGCCGAGGACGCCGGCGGCGTCCAGGCCGGCCGCGGACCCGGGTCGGGCGGCGTAGCGCCGTGCGATGCCGGCCGCCGAGGCGTAGACCTCCAGGCAGCCGCGCTGGCCGCAGCCACACAGCTCACCGCCCGGCACCACGCAGACGTGCCCCAGCTCGCCGGCCAGCCCGCGCGCGCCTCGCCACGGCTGGCCGCTGGCGACCAGCGCGGCCGCGATGCCGGTACCCAGGCCGACGAAGAGCAGATCCCGCCCGGCGGCCGCGCTCTCGGCCAGCGCCGCAGCGGCCAGGTCGTGGCCGAGCACGGCGGGCAGCGCCACCGTCTCGCTGACCAGGTCGCGCAACGGCAGGTCGCGCACGCCCAGGTTCACCGCGTACCGCAGCACCCCGTCGGAGATCACCCCGGGAGCGACCACGCCGACCGCCGCGGTGTGCGGCCCGCACAGCCGGCGAGCCAGGTCGCTGACCTCGTCGGCCAGCCGGGACGGCGGCGGTGTCGGCACCCGGGCCGCCTGCAGCACCTGCCCGTCCCGGTCGTAGCGGGCGGCCTTGACGGTGCTGCCACCGATGTCGATGGCGAGCACGTCGACCGGCGTCCGCTCGGTATCGGGCATCGCGTCGTCCATCCCGGTCATCCCTTGACCGCGCCGGCGGTGAGCCCGGCCGAGATCCGGCTCTGGAACAGCACGAACAGCACTACCACCGGCAGTGCGGTGAGGCCGGCCGCCGCCATCAGGCCGCCGTAGTCGGCACCGTGCGTGGGGCTGGACTGGAAGATCAGCAAATAGATCATCGCGGTCTGCTTGCTGTTGTCGAGCAGCAGCGTGTTGGCCAGCACGAACTCGTTCCAGGCCAGGATCCAGCCGTACACGCTGGTGGCGATCAGGCCCGGCGCGACCAGCGGCAGGACGATCCGGTAGAAGGTCTGGAACCGGCTGCAGCCATCCACCATCGCCGCCTCGTCGAGCTCGACCGGAATGTTGGCGATGAAGGTGCGCAGCGTCCAGACCGTGTAGGGCATGGTGAACATCAGGTAGGCCAGCACCACGCCGGTCAGCGAGTTCTTCAGCTGGTAGGAGTCGAGCAGCAGCGACATCGGAATCGTCAGCGCCAGCAACGGGATCATCTGCACGATGAGCACCGCGAAGACGAACACCCGGCGGCCGGCGAACCGGAACCGGGCGATCGCGAGGGCTGCGAAGAAGCCGATGACGACGCTGACGGCGACCGCGGCGAGCGTGATGACGAAGGTGTTGGCCAGGTCCTGCCGGAAGATCGGGTCGGCGAGCACCTCCCGGAAGCTCGCCAGCGTGGGATGCCGCGGCCAGAACTGGGGCACCAGCCGGTTGATGTCGGCGCTGGTCTTGAAGGACGTGATCACCATCCAGTAGATGGGAAAACCGAACAGCGCGGCCAGCAGCAGGGCCAGCGTGTTCCAGCCGGCCGTGGCGTAACTGCGCCGGCTGCGGCTTCGGGTGCGCGGCGACGGCTGCGGCGGCTGTGCCGACGAGGTGGCCGGCACCGCCGGCACCCGATCGGTGGTCACGCTCATCGGCGGGTTCGCTTGCTGCTCATGCGGCATCACCGATCCGCAACAGTTGGCGGATGTAGGAGATCATGACGCCGAGCAGTCCGAGCATCATCAGCACGCCGATGGTGGCGCCGGTGTTGTAGTGGCTGGAGCCCACACCGGTCGAGTACATGTAGATGCCGATGGTCTGGTATCCCGGCTCGGGATGCCCGGTGCGCATGAACCAGATCTGGTTGAACACCCCGAAGTCCCAGATCACCGACAGCGTCGTGAGAATCACCAGCAGCGGAGCCAGGAACGGCAGCGTGACGTGCCGGAACGCCTGCCAGGCGCCGGCGCCGTCGCACCGGGCCGATTCCAGGATCTCTTTGGGGATCTGGCCGATCCCGGCGTGCAGCGAGATCGCCAGCAGCGGCACCGCACCCCAGATCACCACCGCCGCGATCACCGCCAGGCCCTGGTGCGGGTCGGCGAACCAGTCGTGGCCCTGCAGGTGCACCCCGGGCAGCCGGTCCAGCAGGTAGTTGACCGCGCCGAACTGGTTGTTGAACAGCCAGTAGAAGACCTGCGTCGACACCGTGGTCGGAATGGCCCACACGAACAGCAGCACCGCGATCAGCGTCAGCCGGGCCCAGGTGGAGACCCGGTTGAGCAGCACCGCGATGCCGATGCCGATCAGCATGCTCAACACCACGTTGATCGCGGTGAACGCCGCTGTCCGGCCGAGCACCGTCCAGAACGTCGAGTCGCCCAGCACGGTCCGGAAGTTGGCCAGGCCGACGAACGGGGTACCGGCTCCGGAGTGGAACAGCGCGTACTTTCCGGCCTCCTGCTTGTGCAGCGACAGCTGGACGATCTTGAACAGCGGCTGGGCGACCACCACCAGCAGGACGAGCACGGCGGGCAGGATCAGCAGGTAGGGCAGCGGGCCACCGCGAACCCGCCGGCCACGACGGCCACGCCGCCCGCGGGCGGCGGGATCGAGCGCCGGCGTGGGCGCGCCCGGCACGGTCGCGGTCATCTACTCCCCCTTCCTGCACGGAACGGGTGCGGGCAGGTGCACCCACCTGCCCGCACCGCTGGTCCTGCCGCTACCCGCTCGGCTTCCGGCGCCGGCCGGTCAGCCGGTGGCGTTCAGCGTCTTGGCGATCTCGGCGTCCGCCGCCTTGGCCGCATCCGCCGTGCCGGCCTTGCCGGTAGCGATCGAGGTCAGCATGTTCTGCAGGATATTGCCGCTCTCGACGTTGGCCCAGTTCGGCGTGTTGGGCACGAACCAGGTGTTCTTCGCCGCCTCGCCGGTCGACTTGTTCGCCTGTGCCTGGCCGGAGTACACGCCGAGCAGCGAGGTGGTGTTCGGAATGGCGAACTTGGCCAGCGCCGTCTGGCTGGTGGTGTCGGTGAAGTACTTCACCCACTGGGCACCGAGGCCGGCGTTGGGAGCCTTGGCGGGCACCGCGAGATCCGAACCGCCCAGGAACGACGGGGTGTACTGGCCGGTCGCGGTGCCCGGCATCGGGAAGGTGTCCAGCTTGGCGGCCAGGGCCGGGTTACCGGTCTTCTTGTCGGTCACCGCACCGAGCTCCCAGCCGTTGCCGAGGATCGCGCCGGTGTGACCGAGCGCCATGACGGCGTCCTGGTCGGACTCGTCCTTGGTGGCGCCGCCCACCGAGTACTTCGTGGCGAGCTGCTTCCACCGGTCCAGCCCCTGCTGGGCCTGGCTGCTCTCCAGCGCGCCGGACCACTGGCCGTTGTTCTGCTCGGCGATCTTTCCGCCGGCGCCGTAGACGAACGACATCGCCGCGTACCAGTTCTTGCCCGCCATGTAGAACGCCGAGAACCGGGGATCGGCGGCATTGGCGGCCTTGACCTTGTCCAGGTCGGCGAACAGCTCGTCCAGGGTGGTTGGCGGGCTGGTCACGCCGGCCTTGGTCCACAGGTCCTTGCGGTAAATGACCACCCTGCTGCCGGCGTAGTACGGCACCGCCATCAGCTTGCCGGCCGGCGAGGTGCCCGACTCGGCGAGACCCTGCAGCCAGCTACCCGAGTTCTCGAACTGGCCCTTGGCCGAGGTGAGGTCGAGGAAGGCGCCGGCCGCGATGTAGGACGCGGTCTGGGTGTTGCCGAGTTCCACCACGTCCGGAACGCCGCTGCTGCCGGCGAAGGTGGAGTCCAGCTTGGTGGTGTAATTGGACCACTGCTGCCACTGGACGTCGACCTTGGCGCCGGTGGCCTGCTCGAACCGCTGGCTGGCTTGGGCGACCACGTCCGGCCAGCCCTTCTGGGCGTCGCTCTGCAGCCAGACCTTGATGGTCTTGCCGGCGCCGTCGGTGCTCAGCACCGTGGTGTCCTTGGCGTTCGAGGCTTTCGAGGACTTGTCCGAGGTGCAGCCGGCCACCATGGCCAGGGTCGCAGCCAGGACGATGGCACCCGTTACCGTGCGCTTCAAAACCGGCCTCCGTAGGTTGGATGGTGCACCGATGGATCGGACCAATTCCAGGATTGGTTTAGATGAATCCGAAGTATTGGCCTAGACCATTTCACTGTCAAGGGCAGCACCCGGCCGACATCCGACTGTTACCAAGACATCGCCCACTCCGGTTCGGGAGAGGGTGGCTGCTCAGCCCTGCAGGGCTTCCCGCAACGAGCGGTGCGCCGCGGCCCGGCGACGAGCCTCATCCGGGGCCAGCCCAGCCGCCAGCACCAGCACCGCGGCCCGGGCGTCGTCGCCGCAGCGCCGCAGCGCCTCGGCGGCTTCGTCCACGCCGACCTCGGCGATCTCGGCCACGATGCCGGCGGCCCGCTGGCGCAGCTTCGAGTTGGCGGGCACCACATCCACCATCAGGTCGCCGTGCACCCGGCCCGCTCGCGCCATCGCCGCGGTGCTGAGGGCGTTCAGGGCGACCTTCTGCGCGGTCCCCGCGGTGAGCCGGGACGAGCCGCGCAGCATCTCCGGACCGGGCTCCGGAGCGATCGCGACGTCGGCCAGTTGCGCCAGCGGCGAGCCGGCCACCGTGACGACCGCGATCACCGCCGCGCCGGCCTGCCGGGCGGACCGGGCGAGCGCCATCGTGTACGGGGTCGCCCCGCTGGCGGCGACCGCGACCAGCACGTCGGCAGCGGTGGCCGCCAGCTCGGCAATATCCCGCTCTGCCGCGGCCAGATCGTCCTCGTCGGAGTCGGTGCTGTCGCTGCCACCGGCGATCCGCCAGCCGATCCGGCGCCGGTCGAGGCCGAACGTGCCGGGCAGCTCGGCGGCCTCGGCGGCGGCGATCCGCCCCGAGGTGCCGGCGCCGGCGAACAGCAACCGGCCGCCTGCGGTGAACCGGGTGGCGATCAGCTCGGCGCCGGCCGCGATCGCACCGGCGACCGCGCGCACCGCCGGGACGACCCGGGCCTCGGCGGACAGCAGCAGCTCGACGAGCTCGACAGCCGGCAGCAGGTCGAGCTGCGGACGGTCGGGCGTCACCACGTACTGGTGACTTTCGCCAGCCCGCGCGGGCGATCCGGGTCCGTCCCGCGGTCCAGCGCCAGCCGCCAGGCCAGCTGTTGCAGCGGCAGGATCTCCAGGATCGGCAGCAGTTCCTCGGCAATCCCGTCGCCGGCCAGCGCGATCCCGTCCGGCCGGCCGACCGGCAACACCTCGGCGCCGCGTGCCGCCAGCCGCTCCAGCACCGGCGCCATCGCCGCTCCGGCGCGCCCCGGCGGCACCAGGGCGATCACCGGCACGGCGGCGTCGACCATTGCCAGCGGGCCGTGCAGCAGGTCGGCGCCGGAGAACGCCTGCGCGCTCAGGTACGACGTCTCCATCAGCTTCAGGGCAGCCTCCCGGGCACTCGGGTAGGAGTATCCCCGTCCGGTCAGCACCAGCCGGTCGACGTGGCGGTACCGGTGCGCGGCGGCGATCCCGGCACCGGTCGCCAGGGTGCGCTCGGCCGCCTCGGCCAGCGGCCTGGCGACCTCGGCCGGCGCGCTGCCGTCCCGCTCACCGGCCAGCAACAGGTACAGCGCGAGCAGCTCCGCTGTGTAGGTTTTCGTTGCGGCGACGGCACGTTCCACCCCGGCCCGGACGTCGACCTGCAGCTCTGCCGCGGCCGCCAGGTCCGAGCCCGGGTTGTTGGTCACCGCCACCGTCAACGCGCCGCAGGCCCGGGCGACGCCGAGCGAGTCCACCAGGTCGGGTGAGCCGCCGGACTGGCTGACCGCGAGGAACAGCACCCCGTCGAGCGCCGGCCGAGCGCCGTAGACGGTCATGGTGGACGGCGAGGCGAGCCCGGCCGGCACCGCCATCCGGATCTCGGCCAGGTACTTGGCATACAGCGCCGCGTGGTCGCTGGTGCCCCGGGCGGCCAGCACCACGAAGCGCGGCGCGTACCGCCGGATCCGGGTCGCCACCTCGGCGATCTCGGCACATCCGTCGGCCAGCAACCGGGCCAGCACCGCGGGCTGCTCGGCGATCTCGGCAGCCATCGACGCGCCGGGCACCGGGTCGCGCCCGGTATCGCCCGCTAGGTCCGGCAGGGGTTCGCTGGTCATCGGGCATCGCCCGGCCGCCCGGCCAGCACGGCCGCCGCTGCCCGCAGCAGGCCCGGCGCGATGCCGCGGGTGCGCAGCACCGGCAGGCCGGCCGGCACCGGCATCGGCCAGCCGGCGTCGACCAGCACCGCCTCCGGATGCCCGGCGGCCGCCTCGATAAGCAGGTGCTGCCAGCTCTCGCGGTCCGGATCGCGCACCAGCAGCACCAGCGACCTGCCCTCGGCCCGCCGCAGCAGCTCAGCGGCGTCTCCCGGAGCGTCGACGCGCAGCCCGTCGACGCCGTCGACCAGCGCGGCCAGCTCGTCGATCAGCGACCAGGGCAGCTCGCCCGAGGCCACCCCGGGCCGGGTCCGGCACTCGACCACCAGTGGACGGCGCAGCGCGGGCACCGATCCGAGCACCTCCAGGCACCGGGCCTCGACGCCCGCAAGCAGCGCGGCGTCGACCGGGCTGCCGGCGTTGCCGGCAGCCGCCAGCCGGGCGGTCCGCTCGGCAGCCTCGGCCAACCGGTCCTCGGTCAGCCGGCCGGCGCGCAGCGCGTCGGACACCGCCGCGGGAAGGGCCGACACCAGCTCGGGATAGTCCTGTGCACCGGTCTCCAGCGTGTCGACGCCGGCGATCAGGGCCTGCACGAACCCCTCGATCATGCCGAGCGGGCCGGCCAGCGCCGCCATCTCGAGAGCGTCGCTGACCACCGCGCCGGCGAAGCCGAGCTCGCCGCGCAGCAGGCCGCCGACGACCGTCGGGCTGACCGTCGCGATCCGGTCCGGATCCAGCGCGGGGACCAGCAGGTGCCCGAGCATGACCGCCCGGGCGCCGGCCGCGATGCCGGCCCGGAACGGGAGCAGTTCGACCTCGGCCAGCTCGGCGCGGCTGCGGGTCAGCACGGCCGGCTCGGCGTGCGAGTCGGCCCTGGTCGCCCCGTGCCCGGGAAAGTGCTTGAGGCAGGCGGCGATTCCGGCACGCTGCACTCCCCGCACCGCGGCGGCCACCTGGCCGGCGACCGCGCCGGCGTCGTCGCCGAAGGACCGCAGCCCGATCACCGGGTTGAGCGGGTCGAGGTTGATGTCGGCGACCGGGGCCAGATCGAGCGTGACGCCCGCACCGGCCAGCCGGGCTCCGATCGCCGCGTGCACCTCCTCGGTGACGGCGGCCTCCCCCAGCCGGCCCAGCGCGGCGGCACCCGGTGAGCTGCTGCCGCGCAGGGTGTCCAGCCGGGTGACGTCGCCACCCTCCTCGTCGAGGGCGATCACGATGTCGCGGCCGGCCGCCTCACGCAACCGATCGGTGAGTGCGGCCACCTCGGTGCCGTCGCCGAGGTTGGACCCGAACAGCACCACGCCGCCCAGGCCGCCCGCCAGGGCGTCCAGCAACCACCGCGGCGGGGTCGGTCCGCAATAGCCCAGCAGGGTGCATGACAGCGCCAACCGGGACAGCTCCGGATCGATCGACAAGACGGCTCCGATCTACCCGGCGTCCGGCTGGAAGGTTGCAAATGGACTAGACAATTCTGCTAGTGTCCGAAAGCCCGGACGGGTTGTCAATGGTGTAAACCTCTGGCTACCCGGACCGGTATTGTTTCGCCATCGGCCGCCGGGCCGGACGATCAGGCTGGAGGAAGAGGGAAGCAGTGGTCCTCGACATCAGCTCCTCCGGCACCCGCGAACCCAAGTACTACCAGGTCAAGCGGCACCTGTTGCAGCTGATCGACACCCTCGAGCCGGGCAGCCTGGTGCCGACCGAGCGGGTACTCACGGTGGAGCTGGCCACCTCGCGCACCACCGTGCGGCAGGCGCTCAGCGAGCTGGTGGGCGAGGGACGGCTGGTCCGCCGGCAGGGTTCGGGTACCTATGTGGCCGAGCCGAAGATCGCCTGGCCGCTGCACATGACCAGCTTCACCGAGCAGGCCGCGGCGGCCGGCTACTCGGCCAGCACCCAGCTGCTCGACGCGGCACGCGAGCGCGCCAGCGAGGACATCGCCGCCCGGCTGGGGATCAAGCCGGCGGCGGCGGTCTACTGCATCGAACGGCTGCGCCTGGTGGACGACACCCCGATGGCGGTCGAGACCTCCTACCTGTCAGCAGCCCGGTTTCCCGGCCTGATTCCCCACGTCCGCAAGGCTTCGTCGCTGTACCAGGTGCTGGCCGACGTCTACGGGGTCGCGCCGGTGGCCGCCGAGGAGACCATCGAGACCGCCGCCGCCTCACCCCGCGAGGCCGAGCTGCTCAACACCGACACCGGTTCGCCGATGCTGGTGCTCGGCCGGCACAGCTTCGACGCCGACGGTGCGCCGGTCGAGTGGGTGCACAGCTGGTACCGCGGGGATCGCTACGTCTTCGTGGCCAAGCTGTCGTCCGGCCAGTGATCGCGGGCCGCCTCGCGAGGTGGAGCCGACGAGGAGACTTGAACTCCTAACCGCCCGATTACAAGTCGGGTGCGCTACCAGTTGCGCCACGCCGGCCGGGGCGAGGAGGCCTCGCCAGCCGCCACCATCCTAGTGGGCGCCGGTTGACCCCTGCGGGTTCGCGCGGTCCAGTTCGGCGCGGTAGTCCGCCATCGCGGCACTCACCCGGGCCAGGAAGGATTCGACCAGCCGCAGCTCGGCGATCGAATGGTCGTCCAGCACCGCATGGGTCCGGTCGGCCAGCGGGCCGAAGAACCTCCTCGCCAGGGTGAGCCCGCTCTCGTCGTGCCGAAGCCGGACCACTCGGCGATCGTCCGGATCGGCCTCCCGCCGCACATGCCCGGAGCGCACCAGCCGGTCGACGACGCCGGTGACCGCTCCGGAGGTGAGCCCGAGCCGGGTCCGCAGCAGCGACGGGGTGGCCGGTGTTCCCTCGCGTTCGCTGTTCAAGATGATCACCAGCGCCTGCATGTCGGTGGGATGCATGGCATGGGTCTCGGAGAAGACGTCCACCACCCGGGCCGACTCGGCACCGTAGCTGCGCAGGGAATTCTCGATCCGGGAGTAGAGCTCGCGGCGCTGCTCCGGCGGGTCCCCTGGGTCGGCGTGCACAAGTTCCTCTCACTAGCTAAGTATGTTATTAACTAAGATAACAGGGAGGAGTCGTGATGCTGAAGGTCCTGACCGGCCGCTGGTCCGCACGCATCCTCGCCCTCTTCATGCTCCTCGGCTCCGTGCTGCTCATCCTGGGCGCCGGGTCAGCACGAACCAGCAACGATCCCACCGCCGGGCTGCCCACCGACAGCCAGGCGATCGCCGCCGCCCGCCTGCAGCAGCAACTGCCCTCGGCCCAGACCGCTCCGGCGCTGGTGGTCTACAGCCGCGACGGTGACCAGCTCAGCGCTGCCGACCGAGAGGCGATCAGCGCGACCCGGTCCAAGCTGGCCCGCTTCGCCGTCGGCGGCCAGCTGCCACCGGTACAGACCAGCCCGGACGGCCACGCGGCCCTGCTGATCGTGCCGCTGGCCAACGACCCGGTCAAGGACCCGAACAGCACCCGGCTGACCGACCAGGTCACCGAGATCCGCAGCCAGGTCCGCGCCGAAACACCTGCCGGCCTGACCGCGCAGGTGACCGGCGGGGCCGGGTTCATCGCCGACGTGAACAAGGCGTTCGACGGAGCCGACCTGACCCTGCTGCTGTCCACTGTGGTGGTGGTGGCACTCCTGCTGCTCATCACCTACCGCAGCCCGGTGCTGTGGCTGGTGCCGCTGGCGGTGGTGGGCCTGGCCGACCAGGTGACCGGCGCCCTGATCGCCCTGGTCTCGCGGCATTCCGACCTGCCGATCAGCCAGGCGACCACCGGCATCGTCGAGGTGCTGGTCTTCGGTGCCGGCACCGACTACGCGCTGCTGCTGATCGCCCGCTACCGCGAGGAACTGCGCCAGGTCTCCGACCGGCGTGCTGCGATGCGCCGGGCGTTGCGCACCGCCGGGCCGGCGATCCTGGCCTCCGGCATCACGGTGACGCTGGCCCTGCTCAGCCTGCTGCTGGCCGCCCTCGGTGACAACCGGGCCCTCGGGGTGGCCGGTGCGATCGGCATCGCGACCGCCGTGCTGTTCGGGCTGACGCTGCTGCCGGCCGCCCTGGTGTCCCTGCCGCGCGGGGTGTTCTGGCCGCTGATCCCACGGCCGGACGAGCGCGGCCGGCGGGCCCAGGCCAATGAGGGACGGCTGTGGCGACGGATCGGCGAGTACACCGCGCGCCGGCCCTGGCCGGTCACCGTCGGATCGGTGCTGCTGCTCGGGCTGCTCGCCGCCGGCCTGCTCGGCACCACGCTAGGCCTCAGCCAGGCCGACACGTTCCGCACCAAGGCCGAGTCGGTGGCCGGGCTCGAGACGCTGGCCCGGTCGTTCCCGGCCGGCGCCTCGGACCCGCTCGCGGTGCTCACCCCGGACGGATCGGCCGATGAGGTGAGTCGGTTGGCCCGCTCGGTGCCTGGCGTGGCGGCGGTCCGGGTCGCCGAGAGCGGCGGCGGCGTCACCCAGGTCGACGTCACCCTCACCGCCGCTCCCGACACCCAGGCCAGCTTCGACACCGTCAGGGCGCTGCGCGACCGGCTGGCCGAGGTGCCCGACACCTACGTCGGCGGGTCGGTGGCCACCGACCTCGACGTCCGCAATGCCGCGACCCGCGACCTGTACGTGATCGCGCCGATCATCCTGGCCATCGTCCTGGTGATCCTGATCGTGCTGCTGCGCGCACTGGTCGCGCCGGTGCTGCTGATCGCAACCGTCGTGCTGACCTTCTTCGCCGCCCTGGGTGCTGCGTCCTGGCTGTTCCAGCACGTTTTCGGCTTTGCCGGACTGGCTGATCAGGTGCCGTTGCTGGCCTTCCTGTTCCTGGTCGCGCTGGGGGTCGACTACAACATCTTCCTGGCCACCCGAGCCCGCGAGGAGGCCGCCGGCAGCGGCACCCGCCGCGGCATGATCGACGCCCTGGCGGTGACCGGCGGCGTGATCACCAGCGCCGGCATCCTGCTCGCCGCGGTGTTCGCCGTGCTCGGCACGCTGCCGGTCATCGTGCTCACCGAGATCGGGGTGATCGTGGGCATCGGCGTGCTGCTCGACACCCTGCTGGTGCGCACGGTGCTGGTGCCGGCATTGGCCGAACTGCTCGGCGAACGCTTCTGGCTGCCGGGCCGGCCTGCGCGGCGGGCTGCCGAGAGCACCGGCGGCAGCCCCACCCTGGTGCGGGCCGACCACTAGTCGCGTACCGGTCTGGCCGACGTCCGTCGGCCTCTGAACGGTGCGCACCCGTGGCCCGGTCGCCGCGTTCGGCTCCCGGCGGGGTAGGAATGACGGCGAGACCGCGACATCCCAGCAGCGACCGACGGAGCAGCCGATGACCCGAGCGCACCGGCCCAAGGCGGGCTTCTGGATCCGGCTGTGCGTGGTGATCCTCTATCCGCTGGTCTCGGCATTCTTCAAGATCCGCTGGCACCACCTGGACCGGATGCCGGCCCGCGGCGGGGTGCTGGTCGCGGTCAACCACATCTCGCAGGCCGACACCGCCACGATGGCCCGGCTGATCTGGCAGTCCGGCCGGATCCCGCGTTTCCTCATCAAATCCGGGGTGTTCGGCTGGCCGGTCGTCGGGCGCGTGATGACCGGCGCCGGCCAGATCCCGGTGTACCGGTCCTCGAGCCACGCCGCCGACTCGCTGCGCGACGCCGAGCAGGCGCTACGCGACGGCGAGTGCGTGATCATCTATCCGGAGGGCACCATCACCGCCGACCCGGACTACTGGCCGATGCAGGCCAAGACCGGGGTGGCCCGACTGGCGCTGGCCTGCCCGGACGTCCCGGTCATTCCGGTGGGCCAGTGGGGCGCGCACCGCACGCTGGGCCGGCGCGGCCGGTTCCGGCCGTTCCCCCGGCACCGGCACGAGGCCAGCCTGGGCGAGCCGCTGGACCTGAGCAAGTACTACGACGCCGAGGTCACCGCCGACCTGCTGCGGCAGGTCACCGACGAGATCATGGCCGCCGTCACCGCCGAGGTGGAGCAGTTGCGGGCGGCCGAGAACTGAAATTCGCTGGCCTGACCGGCATTCCGGCGGCCACCATGGGCCGATGCCCGAGTTGATCCAGCCGACCGCCACCCTGGCCCCCTCGTTCCGCGCCGCGATGGCCGACTTCGCCGCCGAAGGCCGCGGGCGGTCGGACGACGACTCCGCACTCGGCCAGCAACTGCGCGAGTTCGGCTCACGCTGGAACACCGACCCCGGCCTCACGGAGTATCTGGCCGCACTGCACGCGCAGGGCGATGCCGCGGTGCCGCCGCCGCCCGGCTGGGTGCACTCCAGCACCTACTGGTGGGCGGAGAACACCGAGTTCCTGGGCGCCATCCGGATCCGGCACCAGTTGACGCCGGGCCTGCTGGAGCACGGTGGTCACATCGGCTACGACATCGCCCCGAAGGCCCGCCGGCGTGGGCACGGCACCGCCATGCTGCGGGCCGCGCTGCCGGTCGCTGCGGGCCTGGGCATCGAGAAGGCGCTGCTCACCTGCGACGCCGGCAATGTCGCCTCCCGCAAGGTGATCGAGGCCAACGGCGGCGTACTGGAGGACGAGCGGCACGGCATGCTGCGGTTCTGGTTGCCGACCGCCTGAGGGCCGACATGCGACAGCGGCCGCCCCCGGGGAACGGGGACGGCCGCTGTCGTTACGACCGGGATCAGTCGTGGTTGGTGGCCAGCGCCTGCAGCTGGGTGTAGCTGCCGTTGAAGTAGTCCTGGTCACCCGGGAAGGTGCCCGCGTCGGCGTACTGCCACATCGTCCAGGTCGCGGTGCCGGCCGGCGGGGTCGGCGGGGTGGAGCTGTACTTGGCGATCCAGAACGGGTTGGTGGCGGCGAAGGCGCTGGAGTTGCCGGTGCAGGTGGTCCACCAGTCCAGCGTCGTGTAGATCATCGGGTACTTGTTGTACTTGGCCTTGATCTCGTTCGAGAACGCCTTGATCCAGCTGACCATCGACGACTGGGACAGGCCGTAGCAGGTGCCGCCGGAGTAGGGGTTGTACTCGATGTCCAGGGCCGGCGGCAGGGTGCGGCCGTCAGCCGACCAGCCACCGCCGTGCGCGGCGAAGAAGTCGGCTTGCGAGGCACCACCGGAGACGTTGGGCCGGGCGAAGTGGTACGCACCGCGGATCATGCCCGCGTTGTAGGAACCGTTGTACTGCTGGGCGAAGTAGGAGTTGGTGTAGCTGCTGCCCTCGGTCGCCTTGACGTAGGCGAACCGGGCGCCGTTGGCGTAGGCGGTCGACCAGGCGACATTGCCCTGGTAGCTGGAGACGTCCATGCCTCGGACGTAGGTGGCAGCACTTGCCTGGCCGGCACCCAGGGTGAGGGCGGCGACCATGCCGGCGCCGACGGTCACCGCGGCTACCGCGGCGCCGAGCACCCGGCGCAGGCGGGTGGGGGTTTCGAGCATGCTTGGGACTCCTTTGTGGGGGAAGAGCACTCGAGGGTGGCGGCCGGGGGTGGACCGCCGCAGTCAATATGGACATTCCGATATTGGGTGTCAACTCAGAACAAAACATTGGTAAATGATGTGCCGGTGACTGCGCTCTCACGGGCGCCGCAATGTGGCCGCTCGCCCAAGTTTCCGCGCCGCACGACGTCCTCCTTGACGGCCGACGGCCCAGCTGGCTCAATGAGAAGGTCCAGGCCGCTATGCCGGTCGGGGTCGCCGTCTTCGTATCGGTGGAGGCGGAACCCCGGCGCCGACCGGAATGCCGTGAGGTTGCGCAATCCCGCGCAGCCCGTACCCGGCGCGGCCTGCCTACCGAGAGGATGTTTGGCATGGCCGAAGTCCAGTACGTGGAGGCCTCCCGCCTCTACCCGGGTAACCCGATCCCGGCAGTCAACAAGCTCAACCTCGACATCGCCGACGGCGAGTTCGTCGTGCTGGTCGGCCCGTCCGGTTCCGGCAAGTCCACCGCACTGCGGATGCTCGCCGGCCTCGAGGACGTCGACCAGGGTGAGATCCGGATCGGCGGCGTGGATGTGTCGCAGAAGCCGCCGAAGGACCGCGACATCGCGATGGTGTTCCAGAACTACGCCCTCTACCCGCACATGTCGGTGGCCGAGAACATGGGTTTCGCCCTGAAGCTCAAGGGCGTGTCCAAGGAGGAGCGGGCCAAGAAGGTGCTGGCGGCGGCCAAGCTGCTCGACCTCGAGCGCTACCTCGACCGCAAGCCCAAGGCGCTGTCCGGCGGCCAGCGGCAGCGGGTCGCGATGGGCCGCGCGATCGTCCGCGAGCCCAGCGTGTTCCTGATGGACGAGCCGCTGTCCAACCTCGACGCCAAGCTGCGGGTGGAGACCCGCGCCAACATCGCCGCACTGCAGGCCCGGCTGGGCACCACCACCATCTACGTCACCCACGACCAGGTCGAGGCCATGACGATGGGCGACCGGGTGGCCCTGCTCAAGGACGGCATCCTGCAGCAGGTTGACACCCCGCGCAATCTCTACGACCACCCGGGCAACGCCTTCGTCGCCGGCTTCATCGGCTCGCCGGCGATGAACCTGGTCAAGGTGCCGTTCACCGATGCCGGCGCGAAGCTCGGCGAGCTGACCATTCCGATCAAGCCGGACGCGGCGGCCGCCGCCCGGGCCGCCGGGTTGAAGGAGATCATCCTGGGCATCCGCCCGGAGTCCTTCCACGCCTCCGAAGGTGGTGGCCCGCAGTCGCTCAAGCTCAAGGCCACCCTGGTCGAGGAACTCGGCGCGGACGCCTTCGTCTACGGCGAGCTGCCCGGCGTGAAGACCCAGGACGTCGGTGACGACGGCGGTGCCAAGCCGTTCACCGTCCGTTTCGACGGCCGGGTGCCGCCGAAGATCGGCAACGAGATCTCCCTCGACGTCCGGACCGAGGAGACCCACGCCTTCCACCCGGAGACCGGCGAACGGCTCGGCGAGTAGTACCCCGGCTCGATCAGCGAAAGGGGGATCCGGCGGCCGCCGGGTCCCCTTTCGCTTGCCCGGGTCGAGCAGGACGAAGCCAGGCTCAGTCGGCCCGCAACCACAGTGGGCGGTAGCTGAGCGGCACCTTGGTCTTGGCGTCCCGGCAGGACAGCACCGCCGGCGCGCCGGTCACCCGCTGCACGGCAACCGTGCAGCTGCCGCCCGGCACCGCCAGCCGGACCAGCTGCTTGTCCGGCGGCGTTCCCTGCACCTCCAGCACCTCGACGGCACCCGCCGTGCTGAGGCCGAGTTCCCGCTGGGCGTGCACCACGGCCGCCTGTGCGGCCGGCGGGAACCCGACCTGGCCGCGCAGCTGGTCGGGCAGCACCCGTCCGGCGTCGCTGGCCGCCGCCAGCGCCACCGGGTCGGTGACCCGGCCGTACAGCTGCCCGGTGGGCAGCACCAGCACGTTGGCCGCGAACCGGTCGCCGCCGACATGGCTGCACTCCCAGACCCGGCCGGGGCACAGCCGGGCGAGCGCGGTGGCGACCGGGCGCCCCTCGATGGCACAGCACATGTCCCGGGTGCCGTGCGTGCACACCGCGTACACCGGCTCGGCGACGCCGGCTCCGGACGCCTGGTCGGCCAGGTCCACCGGATCCAGCTCCAGCAGTTCCTCGGCCGCCCGGTAGCTGCCCCAGACAATGCCCTGCCGGCCGGGCCGGCAGTCGGCGAAACCCCAGCTGTGGTCGGGATGCGGGTCCGCGGCGGGATGGCGACCGGGCCGGCGGATGGCCAGCACCCGGACGCCCTGCCGGCCGAAGGTGGTGATCAGCCGCTGTGCGACCTGCTGGCCGAACCGGGAGCCGGCCAGTCCCGCCACCCCCCAGCCACCGGGCTGCTCGACCAGCATCAGCCGGTCGGCGGGAAAGGCGGTGCCGAGCATCTCGTCACCCCGGGCCGAGGCCGCCAGCCCGCACCGGTGGTCCTGGTCAAGCATCGGGCACCAGGACGGCCGCGGTCAGCAGCCTGCGGACCAGGTCCAGCGCCGCCGCTGCGTCCAGGCCGGGCAGCTCCGCGGCCGTCACCGGCCGGCCGGCCAGCACCGGCTCCAGCGCGGCTTCGGCCGCCGGCGGCAGGCTGACACTGGTATCGAGCGCTCTGACCACCAGCGCGTCCGTCCGGCGCTCCAGCCGGGGCCGCAGGCCGGGCCGCAGCCGGCAGCGCGTCTGCGGGGTCAGGGCCGCCAGCGCCGCCAACTGCGCCATCGGCTCGATCGGTTCCGGCCGGGTGCTGCCGGCCAGCTCGTCGGCCAGCCGGGCCGCCACCTGCGGCAGCCGGCCGGATTCGGCGAAGGCCGCGAAGGCCCGCACCGTCTCGTGCAGCGGGCCGGCCAGCCGGGACTCCTCGGACAGGTCGCCTCCGAGCGGCAACGAGGCGCGCAGGCCCGGCTCGCCGGCCGCCTCGGCCAGCAGGTGCTTGAGCAGCGCGTAGCGGGTCACCGGGTGCACCCCGACGGTCAGGTGGATCGAGGTCTCGCCCTGCGCCACCGCCGAGTGCAGGTAACCGCGCGGCAGGTACAGCGCGTCGCCGGGCTGCAGCACCAGGTCGAGCAGCGGCGGCTCGGCCGCCCGGGCGGTGACCGCGGCCCGGTGCTGTTCCCAGTCCTGGCCCGGCAACGGATCAGCGAGCACCGGGGCGTGCACCATCCAGCGCTTGCGGCCGGAGACCTGCAACACGAACACGTCGTGGGTGTCGTAGTGTGCGGCGAACCCCTGGTTCTGCGGCGGCGTCAGGTAGCTGTTGATCTGGACCGGATGGCCCAGCTCGGTGCTCAGCCGGCTGCCGAAGCTCACCAGCGGCGGCCAGCTGCGGTGCAGGCCCTGCAACACCAGGGTGGCGCCGTCGGCCACCAGCCCAAGCACCTTGTCGTCGGCCACCTGGTCGGCGATGCCGGCACCGAGGCCGCCGGAACGGGTGAACTCCCGAGCCGGAATCACCTTGCCCTGCTTGGCCAATCGCAGGAACGGGGTACGCAGTCCGCGCCGGGACAGCAGCTCGTCGACCGCGCCGGTGTCGAGCAGGTCGGTGTAGTCGGCGCCGCTGTCGGCCGCCGGGGTGAACAGCGGTTGCCGCGACCAGTACTCGGCGGCGAAGCGCTCGACCGGCATGGCGATGCACCGCGCCAGCGCACCGGCAGGCGGGCCCGGGGACGGGGAGACGGTGAAGGGGGCGGTGCCGGCCAGGCCGGCACCGCCCCGCTGCTGCTCAGTAATCAGCTTCTACCGCGGTCAGCTGCCGCCGTTGTTGCCGACGATGGAGCCTTCCGCGCCACCGTCCGCGCCGCCGTCGTGCTGGCCGGGTACGCCGTCGGCACCGCCGTCGGCCGGGCCCTCGGCGCCACCGTCCGCGCCGCCGTCGGCACCACCGTCACCGGCACCGCCGTCCGCGCCACCATCGGCGCCACCGTCATGCACGCCGGGAGTGCCCTCCGCGCCACCGTCCGCCGTGCCTTCGGTGCGGTGCGCACCGCCGTCCGCGCCACCATCGGCGCCACCGTCATGCACGCCGGGAGTGCCCTCCGCACCGCCGTCGGCGGTTCCTTCGGTTTCCGTCATCCTGCAACTCCTCATCAGGTAGCCAGCGCCGGGACGATCGTGGCGCCGGAGGGGGCACGCTGCTCGGCCCGTCCCCCTACGCTAGCGATCAACCCGGGTGGCGACCAGTCGCCCCCTCAGGTGCCTGCCGTCCAAGGAAACCGCGGGCTGCGCATGGTCAGCCGCCGGCTTCGGCAACGCCGGCGCGGTCCAGCTCTGCCAGCTCGGCGCTCGCGCCGGCCAATGCCTCGCTCATCGCCTCCAGGTCGGCAAGCAGCACCGCCTCGTCGATGGTCAACCGTTGCCGGAATGCCTCGATCGCCATGCCGAAAGCGGCGAAGCAGCCTTCGGTGACCCGGACGCCGCTGGGGCTGAGCGTCAGGATCACCGAGCGCCCGTCAGCCGGGTTGCGGCGCCGGTGCAGGTGGCCGCTGCGCGACATCCGGACGAGCAGGCTGGACAGCGTGGTCGGCCGCATGCCGAGGGTGCCGGCCAGCTGGGTGGGCGTGGTGGGCTGCATCAGCCGCAACGCGCTGTAGACGGCGAATTCGTTCGGTGGCAACGGGGCACCGGCCATCGCCTGCTGCAGCAGGGTGCTCAGCTGTTGGCCCAGGGCGAACACCAGCAGGAACGGCCCGCGGAATTCCAGTCCTGCCATGCCGCGACTCTAACCCGGCAACCGGTCGGGTCACGGTAGCGTAACTAATACGAAATCGTAGTACCTTCGTGACCGGCCGAGCCTACGGTCAGGCGGCATGAAGACCCCACGACGGCACGACCTACCGGCCGGCCTCGCCGCGGCGGCGCTGCTGGTCACCGGCTGCAGTTCGACCGGCGGCTCGACCGGCGCCGGCCCGACCTCAGCCGGGCGTCCGGTGGCTGTCAGTTCCGCCGCCTCCAGTTCCACCGCCTCGCCGGCACCCGCCGCGACAGGCTCGGTGGATCCGCGCTATCTGGTCGCGCGAATCCACACCGGCAGCAGGCCCTGTGCCACGCTGGGCGCGGCCGGCTCGATCTGGGTGGCCGATATCAACGACTCCACCGTCACCCGGCTCGACCCGGCCACCGGCCGGACGCAGGCCACCATCCGTACCGCGGCCGGGCCGTGCGGGATGGCCTACGGTGCCGGTTCGATCTGGGTGGAGGACTACACCGGCTCGGCGGTGACCCGGATCGACGTGGCCAGCAACCGGACGTCCACCATCGCGGTCGGCAGTTCCCCCTACGACGTGACCTTCACGGCCGGCGCCGCCTGGGTGACCGACAACGGCGACGGCACCGTGACCCGGATCGACGCCAGGACCAACCGGACCCGCACCATCAAGGTCAGCCCGACCCCGGTCGGCATCGCCGCGGCCGGCGGCGCCCTGTGGGTGTGCGATTCCGGCAGCCGGCAGCTGACCCGGATCGACGCGGCGACCGGCCGGGCGAGCAGCGTGGCCTTCGACGGCGCACCGAGCTGGACCGCCGCCGATGCCGACACCGTCTGGATCGGCGACCAGAGCGCCGGCCAGATCATCCGGCTGGACGCGCGCACCGGCCGGATCGTCCGCCGGATCGACGTGGGCCCGACGCCGAACGACGGTGACGTGCTCGACGGTGCGGTGTGGTTTCCGGACAAGGGCGGCTCGCTCTACCGGCTGGATCAGCGCACCGACGCGGTGACCGGGCCGTTCCCGATCCCGGCCGGCAACCCGTTCGTGGTCAGCGGATACCGCCACCGGCTCTGGATCGCCGACTACGGCGGCACCGACACGCTCGTGGTGGACCCGGCGCTGCTGCCCGCGCACTGAGCCCGGCAGTGGACCGGCGGGCGGCGAATCCACCGGTGCGCGCGACAGATTCCGGCCCGCGGCTGTCAAACAGGGTGCGGGTGGCATCCGGCCACCCCGGATCGGGGACGAGACCATGTCGGTAACTCGCAGGATGATCGCAACCGCCACGACCACGCTGACCGGCACGTTGCTCGGCCTGGTCGGCGGCGCCGGTCCGGCCGCCGCTTCGGTGCCGGCCTGCGGCAATACCTCGCTGGACTATGGGGTTTCGCGCACTGAGGGCTTCGCCGGGCACAGCGCCTTCGTGCTGCTCTACCGCAACCACACCGCGAGCAGCTGCACCCTGTACGGCTACCCCGGTGTGGACGCGATGGCCTCCAACGGCAGGGCGATCGCGCACGCCACCCGGACGCTGACCGGCTCGGCCGGCGGCAGCCGCAAGGGCGTGCAGCTGATCACCGTCCCGCCGCGCGGCTTCGCCTCGGCGACCGTGGAGTGGGCCAACTTCAACCCGGCGACCTCGGGCCCGTGCCGGTACTCGGCCGGTGTGCTGGAGACCGCTCCGAACACCACCAGATCCGTGCCGATCCGGCGCTCGGTGAGCATCTGCTCGCTGCAGGTGCATCCGACGGTGCTGGGTTGGACCGGCCAGTCCTGATCCGGCTCCAGCCCCGCGGCAGCCGGTTCAGCCGGGCAGCCGGCGCTGCCGGCTCCGATGGCTCAGCCGGGCAGCCGGCGCTGCCTGGCCACCTCGGCCATCGCGACCGCGGCCGCCACCGAGGCGTTCAACGACTCGGCCTGGCCGGCCATCGGGATCGACACCGTGACGTCGCAGGTCTCGCCCACCAGCCGGGACAGCCCACGGCCCTCCGACCCGACGACGATCACCAGCGGGTCGCGGGCGTAGGGCAGCTCATCGAGGGTGGTGTCGCCGTCGGCGTCCAGGCCGACCACCTGCAGGCCGGCCTTCTGGCAGTCCCGCAGCGCGCGCACCAGGTTGGTCACCTGGGCGACCGGCAGCCGGGCCGCGGTGCCGGCCGAGGTGCGCCAGGCGGTCGCGGTGACCCCGGCCGAGCGCCGGGTCGGCAGGATCACGCCCTGCGCCCCGAACGCCAGCGCGGAGCGGATCACCGCTCCCAGGTTGCGCGGGTCGGTCACCCCGTCCAGGGCCACCAGCAGCGGGGTGGTGGTCGCCGTGGAGACCAGCTCCAGCAGGTCCGGCAGCTCGTCGTAGGAGAAGGCCGGCACCTGCAGGGCGATGCCCTGGTGCAGGATGCCGCCGGTGCGCCGGTCGATCTCGGCCTTGCTGACCTCGAGGATCGGCAGCCCGCGGTCGGCGGCCAGGTGGACCGCCTCGGTGACCCGCTCGTCGGCCTCGATGCCGACCGCCACGTACAGCGCGGTGGCCGGGATCGCCGCGCGCAGCGCCTCGGCGACCGGGTTGCGCCCGACCAGCAGTTCGGGTGCGTCGGAGTTCTTGCCGGGAGCGCCACGCCTGCGCGCGGGTGCCTCCGACCGGCGCTCGGCCGCGGCAGCCCGGCGAGCGGCCGGATGCCCCTTGCGTTCGGCGGCCTTGGGGGTGGGGCCCTTGCCGGCCAGCCCCCGGGCCCGCTGACCGCCGGAGCCGACCGTGGCGCCCTTCTTGCCCTTGCGTACCGCGCCCCTGCGCGCCGAATTGCCTGCCATCGCCAACTACCGTTCCTGCCGGGACGCCGGCGCCAGGGTCCAGCGTGGACCGTCGGGGGTGTCCTCGACCAGCACGCCGGCCTCGCCGAGCGCGTCGCGGACCGCATCGGCGGCCGCGTAGTCCTTGCGGGCTCGGGCGTCCTGGCGCTGCTGCAACGCCAGCCGCACCAGCCGGTCGACGGTGGCGGTCAGCGCCGCCTGGTCACCGGTGGCACCGGCGGCCTGCCACTGCAGCGGGTTGAGGCCGAGCACGTCGGTCATCGCCAGCACGAGGCCGAGCGCGTTGGCCACCGCCTGCTTGTCGCCGCGGTCCAGGCCGGAGTTGCCGTCCCGCCGGGTGTTGTGGACGATCGCCAGCGCCTGCGGCACGCCGAGGTCGTCGTCCATCGCCGCGACGAACGCGGGCGGCAGCTCCGCCGGTGAGTCCGGAGCGCCGACCAGCTCCACCGCGCGTTGCACGAAGCCCTCGATCTTGGCGTAGGCGACCGCGGCCTCCCGCAGCGCCGCGGGCGAGTACTCGATCGCCGAGCGGTAGTGCGCGGCACCGAGGTAGTAACGCAGCTCGACCGGGCGCCACTCGGCGGCCATCGCGTCGATCGCCACCGTGTTGCCGAGCGACTTGGACATCTTCTCGCCGGCCATGGTGACCCAGCCGTTGTGCATCCAGTACCGAGCGAAGGAGTCGCCGACCGCGGTGGACTGGGCCAGCTCGTTCTCGTGGTGCGGGAAGATCAGGTCCAGGCCGCCGCCGTGGATGTCGAAAGCCGTTCCGAGATACTTGCCGGCCATCGCCGAGCACTCCAGGTGCCAGCCCGGCCGGCCGTCGCCCCACGGGGTCGGCCAGCTCGGTTCGCCCGGCTTGGCAGCCTTCCACAGCGCGAAGTCCCGCGGATCGCGCTTGCGGGCGTCGCCCACCGAGTCGCCGGCCGGCAGCATCTCGTCGATCCGCTGGCCGGACAGCGCGCCGTAACTCGGCCAGGACCGGACGTCGAAGTAGACGTCGCCGTCCACCGGATAGGCGTGGCCGGCGTCGATCAGCCGCTGCATCAGGATGATCATCTCGGGGACGTGGCCGGTGGCCCGCGGCTCCACGGTCGGCGGCAGGCAACCCAGGATCTGGTAGCCGTCCCGGAAGGCCTGCTCGAAGATCGTGGCGTGCGCCCACCACGGCCGGCCCGCCTCGGCCGCCTTGGCGATGATCTTGTCGTCGATGTCGGTGACGTTGCGGACCATGGTGACGTCGTAGCCGGAGTGGCTGAGCCACCGGCGCAGGATGTCGAAGTTCAGCCCGGACCGCAGGTGGCCGATGTGCGGCGCGCCCTGCACGGTGGCACCGCAGTAGTAGACCGACGCCTGTCCGGCGACCAGCGGGACGAAGTCCCGCACTGTCCGGGTTGCGGTGTCATACAGCCTGAGCGTCACCGGACAATCGTACGGACTCCCTCGCCGGCCGCCGACCAGCGCAGTCCTGCGCGACGGTCAGTCGCCTCGCACCACCGCGTGCGTCGGCCGCACCCGGACCACCACCCGGACGTTGTCGGTGCCCTCGTCGCCGGTGTAGGCGGTGCCGGTGTAGGCCTGGGACAGCCGCTCGATCAACTCCGGGCCACCCTCGGTGCTCATGCTGACGGTGCCGCGGATCTCGGCGTAGCGGAACGGGTTGTCCCGGTCCAGGATCAGCACGCTGGTGCGCGGGTCCTTGAGCCAGTTGGTCTCCTTCTTACGGCCCTGGATGGTGGACAGCAGCAGCTCCTCACCTTCGTAGGTGGCCCAGAGCACCGAGGTCTGCGGCGAGCCGTCGGTGTTGCTGGTGGCCACCACCACGTAGTTGGCGGCGTCGAGCAGCTTCTTGGCCAGTTCCGGCAATCCAGTCATGTCCCCGAGTCTAGGACCGAGCGCCCGGCCGGTTCGCCGGCCCCGAGCCGGCCGACCGGCAGGCTAGGTTCGACCGTATGCATCCAGAGTCGCTGCGCCGGGAATCGCTGCTGATCGCCACCGGTCGCCCGGAGCGGGAGCCCACTCACCCGCTCAACCAGCCGATCCAGCTCTCCTCGACCTTTCACGCCGGCGGTGAGCGGGCCTACGCCCGGCAGGGCAACACCACCCTGGAGGCGTTCGAGGCCGCCCTGGGCGCGGTGGAAGGCGGTGCGGTGACCGCGTTCGCCTCCGGCATGGCGGCCAGCACCGCGCTCATCGAGGGCCTGCCGGCGGGCTCGGTGGTGGTGCTGCCGACCTCCTTCTACAACTATCACCGCACCCTGCTGGACGCCCAGGTGGACCTCGGCCGGCTGGAACTGCGCGCGGTGGACATCACCGACCCCGACGCGGTGGCCGGCACGCTGCCGGGAGCCGCGCTGCTCTGGCTGGAGCTACCGACCAACCCGATGCTGGTGGTGCCCGACCTGCCGGCGCTGACCGCGGCCGCCCGCCGGCACGGCGTGCGCACCGTGGTGGACGCCACCCTGGCCACCCCGCTCGGCAGCCGCCCGCTGGAGCACGGCGCCGACGTGGTCATGCACTCGGCGACCAAGTGGATCGCCGGCCACAGTGACCTGATCATGGGAACCCTGGCCACCGCGGACCCGGCGTTGGACACCGAGCTGAAGACCCGCCGCAACCTGACCGGCGCGTTGCCCGGCGCGCTGGAGACGTTCCTCGCGCTGCGCGGCCTGCGCACCCTGTCGGTACGGCTGGAGCGGGCGGTTGCCAACGCCGCCGAGCTGGCCCGCCGGCTGCAGGCACACCCGGCGGTGCGCCGGGTGCACTACCTGGGCCTGCCCGGCCACCCGCAGGCCGACCTGGTCGCGAAGCTGCTGGACAACCCTGGCGGCCTGCTGTCGTTCGAAGCGGACTCGGTCGGGCGCGCCGACCAGGCCTGTGACCGGGTGCGGCTGATCAGCCACGCCACCAGCCTGGGCGGCGTGGAGTCGCTGCTGGAGCGGCGCGGCCGCTACCCCGGTGAGGTGCAGCAGCACACGCCCGCCGCGCTGCTGCGGCTGTCGGTGGGCCTGGAGCACGTCGAGGACCTGTGGGCGGATCTGGAGCAGGCGCTGGCCTAGCCGTTCTGCCCACGCCGGGCGCGGCGTTCAGCGGGAGATCGGCGGCTCAGCGGGCGATCAGGGCGGTGGCCACCGCGGCCAGCCCCTCGCCCCGTCCGGTCAGGCCGAGGCCGTCGGTGGTGGTTGCCGACAGGCTTACCGGCGCGCCCAGCACGTCGCCGAGCAGCGCCTCGGCATCCAGCCGGCGCGGGCCGAGCTTCGGGGAGTTGCCGATCAACTGCACCGCTACGTTGCCGATCCGCCAGCTCGCCGCGTCCAGCCGGCGAACCACCTCGGCGAGCAACTCGACCCCGGACGCTCCGGCCCACTGCGGGTCGGAGGTGCCGAACACCGCACCGAGATCGCCCAGGCCGGCCGCGGACAGCAGCGCGTCGCAGGCCGCATGGCAGACCACGTCACCGTCGGAGTGCCCGGCACAACCCGGCACGTTCGGCCAGAACAATCCCGCCAGCCAGCATTCCCGGCCCTCTTCGATCGGGTGCACGTCCACCCCGATCCCCACCCTGGGCAGTGTCATGCCGGTTCTCCCACCGGGGTAGCGGTGCTGGGTTCATCAGCCAGCGCGTGAGCCAGTCGCAGGTCGTGCGGGCCGGTGATCTTGAAACACAGCTCGGCGCCGGGGACGGTTACCACCGGCACCCCCAGCACCTCGAGCAGCCCGGCGTCGTCGGTCACCTCGGTGAGCGAGCGCTCGCGGGCGTCCCGGTGCGCGGCCACCAGCGCCGATCGGGCGAAGCCCTGCGGGGTCTGGACGGCACGCAGCTGGGCGCGATCGAGGGTGGCCACGACCTGGCCTGTGCCGTCCACCTGCTTGATGGTGTCGGCCACCGGCAGCACCGGGATGACGGCCTGCGCGCCGGCGCGCAGGGCGGCCACCACGCCTGAGATCACCGAGGCGGGCACCAGGGGACGGGCGGCATCGTGCACCAGCACCAGCTCGACGCCGCTGCCGACGGCGGCCAGGCCCAGCTCTACCGAGGCCTGCCGGCTGGTACCGCCGGCCACCACGGTGGCCCGTCCGGCGGCACAGTCCTCGACGTCCGCGAGGGCGCCGGGTGGGCCGACCACCACGACCGAGTCGATGTCGGGATGGCCGGTGAAAGCATCCAGCACCCAGGCCAGCAGCGGACGACCGTGCAGCCGAACCAGTGCCTTCGGCATGCCGGCGGCCAGCCGCTGGCCGGAGCCGGCAGCAACGATCACCGCTGCGATTCCCGAACCGGGCCCGGACGCTTCAGCGGCCGCCGGTCGGGGACTGATCGAGCCCTGACTCAGGCGACAGCCTCGGCCAGAACCTCGTCGAGCACGAGTTCTGCCTTGTCTTCGTTGGTGCCCTCGGCAAGGGCCAGCTCGCTCACCAGGATCTGGCGGGCCTTGGCCAGCATGCGCTTCTCGCCCGCGGACAGGCCACGGTCCTTCTCGCGCCGCCACAGGTCTCGGACGACCTCGGCCACCTTGTTCACGTCGCCGGAGGCCAGCTTCTCGCCGTTGGCCTTGTACCGGCGCGACCAGTTGGTCGGCTCCTCGGTGTGCGGGGCCCGCAGCACCTCGAACACCCGATCCAGGCCCTCTTGGCCGACCACATCACGAACGCCCACGATCTCGGCGTTATCGGCGGGCACTCGAACAGTCAGATCACCCTGCTGGACCTTGAGCACGAGGTACATGCGCTCGACGCCTTGGATGATGCGAGTCTCGATTGCCTCGATTTTGGCAGCGCCATGGTGCGGATAAACTACGGTCTCGCCGACCTGAAAAGTCATAGAGGCAACCCCTTCCGGTGGACTCCAGGGTAACACGTGGAGCCGACACGCCCGAGTCCCTTCTTGGCCGACTTGGTCCTCCTGCACCCGTCGACGAGTGGTCGCTGAGTGGTTGCAGTCACCGTTCGAACGACCTTGCCACCGACCTGACGGCCACCCATGGCGGACCCGCCGCGCCGCCCGGGCCACCTGTCCGTTGCCGGCCTCGGCCCCCTCGCTAGGCTGAGGGCGCGGATGTGCCGTCCGGCTCAACGGTCGACCCGGCAGGAAAGGTAAGCACCGCGAGTTGAGGCAGCTGAGGAGTCGTCGTGGGTAACGAGACCGCTGGCCGAGCGAGCCTGTTTCGCCGGCTCGGAACGGCAGCCGGGGCGGCTGCGGCCGGCCTGGTCCTGGTGACCGGGTGCGCCGCCGGGCAGGACGCCCAGACGGTGGAGCAGACGCCGTCCATCGACGGCATCCAGGCCGAGGCGGGCTCCATCGCGATCCGGGCGGCCGGCATCCTCAGCCCGGACTCGGGCGCCAGCTACGCCAAGGGCTCCGACGCCCCGCTGAAGATGGTGCTGATCAACCGGGGCAGCCAGGCCGACCGGTTGGTGTCGGTGAGTTCGCCGATCGCCGGCGGTGCCCAGCTGGGCACCGGCTCCGGTGCCTCGGGGGCGTCCTCGGCAGCGGGCGGCTCACCGTCGGTCTCCAGCGTCTCACCGTCGGCATCGGCCAGCAGTTCGGCCGGCGTCTCGCCGTCCGGTTCGGCGACGAGCGGCTCCTCCGCCAGCGGATCCACCTCCGGTAGCTCGCAGTCCTCGAGTTCGGCTCCGGCATCCAGCAGCTCGGCCTCGTCCAGCAGCTCGGCCTCGTCCAGCAGCTCGGCTTCGGCCACCAGCTCGCCGAGCGCCTCGACCGCCAGCACCCCGATCAACCTGCCGCCGCTGCAGTCGGTCCCGGTCGGCATGGGCGACGGCGATGCCACCGTGACCCTCACCGGCCTGACCGCGGAGCTGTTCCCCTCGCAGTCGGTGCCGGTCACCCTCACCTTCGCCAGCGGCACCAGCATCACGGTGGTGCTCGCCGTCCAGCTCTCCACCGAGGCTCCCGGCGCACCCACGGTGAGCGTGGCGACCCAGCAGGGCGGCGAGTAGCTCCAGCCCGCCGTCGGCTCCGCCCGCCCGGCGCCGGCTTTCTGTCGCAACCCCCCGGTAGCCTCCGGCGGGTGAGTACCCCACCCGGCAGCGCCTCGGTCAAGCAGCCCAAGCGCGCCAGCACCAGCTACGCGTGCACCGAGTGCGGCACCTCCTCGATCCGGTGGGTCGGCCGCTGCCCGGAATGCCAGGCGTGGGGCACCATGGCCGAAGAAGGCGTCCGGGCGGCCGCCCTGACGCTGCCGGCGCCGGTCACCCCACGCACCGCGGCCCAGCCGATCAGCCGGCAGGACGCGGCACTGGCCCGGGCCCTGCCGACCGGCATCGGCGAGCTGGACCGGGTGCTCGGCGGAGGCCTGGTGCCCGGTGCGGTGCTGCTGCTGGCCGGCGAGCCAGGGGTGGGCAAGTCGACCCTGCTGCTGGAGGCCGGCCAGAAGTTCGCCGCCGTCACCGGCTCCTCGGCGCTGATCGTCACCGGTGAGGAATCCACCGCCCAGGTTCGGGCCCGCGCCGAACGCACCCACACCATGCACCCGCAACTGTTCCTGGCCGCCGAGAACGATCTCGGCGCGGTGCTGGCCCACCTGGACGAGGTCAAGCCCGGACTGCTGATCCTGGACTCGGTGCAGACCATCGCGTCCTCGACGGTGGACGGGGTGATGGGCGGCGTGCCGCAGATCCGGGCCGTCACCGCCGCCATCAGCTCCGTCGCCAAGGAGCGGGGCATCGCCACCGTGCTGGTCGGCCACGTCACCAAGGACGGCTCGATCGCCGGTCCGCGGGCACTGGAGCACCTGGTGGACGTGGTGCTGTACTTCGAAGGTGACCGGCACAGCTCGTTGCGCCTACTGCGGGCGATCAAGAACCGGTTCGGTGCCACCGACGAGGTCGGCTGCTTCGAGATGCACGAGGAGGGCATCGACGAACTGCCCGATCCGTCCGGGCTGTTCGTCAGCTCCCGCGACATCGCCGTCCCGGGCACCTGTGTCACGGTCACGGTGACCGGCCGCCGGCCGCTGCTGTCCGAGGTGCAATCGCTGGTCGCCTCCTCCTACGGCAACGGTGGCTCGGCCCGCCGGTCGGTGACCGACCTCGACGCCTCCCGGGTGAACATGCTGCTGGCGGTGCTCGGCCGGCACGCCGGCGTCCAGTTGGGCGACCGGGACGTCTACGCCGCCAGCGTTGGCGGCATCAAGATCACTGAGCCATCGGTGGACCTCGCCATCCTGCTGGCCATCGCCTCGGCCGCCAGCGACATCGCACTGCCCAGCACGCTGTGCGCGATCGGCGAGGTGTCGCTGTCCGGTGACATCCGCCGGGTCTCGAGCGTGCAGCGGCGGCTCAGCGAGGCCGGCCGGCTCGGGTTCCGCAAGGCGCTGGTGCCACACGGTTCGGACTGGTCGCAGGTGGCTGGCATGAAGGTGGTCGAGGTGCCCACGGTGACCCGGGCGTGGGACTTCGTGGCCCAGTTGTGACGGTGCGGTCCGGCTACCGCCCGTCACGGGGCCGGCAAGCTCCCTAGACTGTGCTGCAAGGTTGAAAGCTGTGTGAAGAGTTCGGGAGTAGGTACGTGGCTGTCAGTGATCGCGACGAGGTGCTCCGCTCGGTCCTCGCCTCGCTGGCTCCCGGCACGGCACTGCGGGACGGGCTGGAGCGCATCCTGCGCGGCAACACCGGCGCGCTGGTGGTGCTCGGTTACGACAAGGTCGTCGAGGCGCTGTGCACCGGCGGCTTCCCGCTCGACATCGAGTTCGCCGCCACCCGGCTGCGGGAGCTGGCGAAGATGGACGGCGCGGTGGTGCTCACCACTGACGGCGGGCGGATCGTGCGGGCCGCAACCCACCTGATGCCGGACCCGGCGATCCCGACCGAGGAGTCCGGCACCCGGCACCGCACCGCCCAGCGGGTGGCCCAGCAGACCGGCTTCCCGGTGATCTCGGTGTCCCAGTCGATGAAGATCATCAGCCTGTACCTGGGCGCCCGCCGGCACGTGCTGGAGAACTCCACCTCGCTGCTGTCGCGGGCCAACCAGGCGGTCCAGACGCTGGAGCGGTACAAGTCCAGGCTGGACGAGGTCTCCCAGACCCTGTCGGCGCTCGAGATCGAGGATCTGGTGACGGTGCGCGACGCCGCCGCGGTGTCGCAGCGGCTGGAGATGGTCAGCCGGATCGCCGACGAGATCTCCGGCTACGGCGCCGAACTCGGCACCGACGGCCGGCTGCTGTCGATGCAGCTGGAAGAGCTGATGGCCGGCGTGCACACCGACCGCGAGCTGATCACCCGGGACTACCTGCCGTCCGGCCGCAAGAACCGGACGGTGGAGCAGGCACTGGAGGACCTGGCCCAGCTGTCGGGCGCCGAGCTGCTCGACCTGTCCAACATCGCCAAGGCATTGGGTTACCCGGCCGGTCCTGAGATTCTGGAGACCTCGGCGAGCCCGCGCGGCTACCGGCTGCTGTCCCGGGTACCCCGGCTGCCGAACCTGGTGCTCAACCGGATCGTGGAGCACTTCGGCGGCCTGCAGAAGGTGCTCGCGGCCTCCGTCGACGAGCTGCAGGAGGTCGAGGGCGTCGGCGATGCCCGGGCCCGCTCGATCCGCGAGGCGCTCTCCCGGTTGGCCGAGTCCTCGATCATCGAGCGCTATACCTGAGCTACCGACCCACTCGCCGCCGGCAGCAGCCGGTCCAGGGTGGTCAGCTCGACCAGCGGCGCGTACAGCGCCATGATCGCCAGCGCGCGCTCGTGGTTGTCGTCGGTGGAGCCCGCGCAGGCGTCGGTCACCACCCGCACCTTGACCCCGGCATCGGCGGCCGCCAGCACCGTGGAGATCACACAGCAGTCGGTGGTCACGCCGGCCACCACCAGCTCCGCGCCGGCCCGCGCGGCCAGCTCCGGTCCCCACTTGCCGAAGGTCGGCAGCGCCAGGCTTGGCCGGCCCGCGAACCGGTCGACGAGCGCGTACAGCGGAGCGTCGGGCGGCTGCCGGGCGAAGGGCCACTGCCGGTAGTACTCCTGCCAGGCACCGACCGGCTGGTCCGGTGCGACGAACCGGGTGAAGGTGACAGCTGACCGGTAGGCCGCGACCAGCCGGCCGACCGGGTCCAGCAGCTCGGCGAACCGGGGCGTGAACCAGCCCGAGGCCGGGTCGGCGAACACCCGTTGCAGGTCGATGACCACCAGGTGGCCGGTCACCCCGCCGCCGGTCACCCAGCCGCCGGTCACCCCATCACCGGTTACCCCGCCGGTCACCGCGCCGTCGGTCACCCCGGCATCGACTCCTGGCGCCGGATCGAGGCGCGGTCGGCGACCACGGTCACGACGAACCCGATCAGCAGCGCCAACAGCACACCGAGGTTGGCACCCGCCCAGTGTCCGGTCTTGCCGCCGAGCCCGAACGGCTTGAGCAGGTAGCCCTGCCAGCTCAACCAGCTCGCGAAGGTGTTGGTGACCAGCCCCCAGCCGAGCGCCGTGCCGAGCAGGATGCACAGCATCGGCACCGGGCGCACACTGCCGTACCGGCCGCGCGGATCGAACAGGTCCGGCTCGGCGTAGTCGCGCCGGCGCAGCAGGATGTCAGCCAGCATCACCCCGCACCAGGCGGCCACCGGAACGCCCAGGGTGATCAGGAAGCCCTCGAACTGGTAGAAGAAATTGTCGGCGAAGAACACCACGTAGATCGACCCGGCGACCATGATCACCCCGTCGAGGAAGGCGGCCGCGGGTCTGGGCACCCGCAGCCCGGCGGTGAGCAGCGCCAGCCCGGAGGAGTAGATGTCCAGCACCGCCCCGCCGACCAGGCCGAGCACCACCACGATCAGGAACGGCACCAGCGCCCAGGTGTCCAGCTCGCTGGCCAGCGCGCCGATCGGGTCGGTCGTGATGGCCGAGTTCAGCTGTTCGGACGAGCCGGCCAGCAGCAACCCGAACACCAGCAGCACCATCGGCGCGATCGCCCCGCCGAAGGCCGTCCAGCCGATAACCCCACGGCTGCTCGAACGCCGCGGCAGGTAGCGGGAGTAGTCCGCCGCCATCACCACCCAGCCCAGCCCGAAGCCGGTCAGGAACAGCACGAAGCAGCCGACCACCTGCTGGGCCGAGCCGGCCGGTGCCGCCGACACCGCACTCCAGTGGATCTTGTCGAGCACCAGCACGATGTAGACCACGGTGAGCACCGCGGTGACGACCGTGATGACGGCCTGCAACCGCATGATCAGGTCGAAGCCCATCACCCCGGCGGCGATGATCAGCAGGGCGACCACGACCAGCGCGATCACCTTGGTCGCGGTGCCGGAGCTCCAACCCAACCGGTCGAACACGGTGGCGGTTCCCAGCGTGGCCAGGATGGTCAGCACCGTCTCCCAGCCCACGTTGACCAGCCAGGCCAGCAGCGTCGGCACGGTGTTGCCGCGCACCCCGAACGGCGCCCGGCTGAGCACCATGGTCGGTGCCGAGCCGCGCTTGCCGGCCAGCGCGATGAAGCCGCACAGCAGGAAGGACAGCGCGATGCCGAGCAGGCCGGCGATCAGGGCCTGCCAGAACGAGACGCCGAAGCTGAGCCCGTACGAGCCGTAGGTCAGCGCGAACACCGAGATGTTGGCACCGAACCACGGCCAGAACAGCTGCCGGGGAGTGCCCTTGCGCTCGGCATCGGTGATCACGTTGATGCCGTTGGTCTCGACCCGCAACGGCCGGCCACTGTCGACCTGCGGGCTTGCGGTACTGCCGGTAGCCACCATGGGGCACACCATGGACCCTGGCACCGACAGAATCAACCAACGCGCCGAGATAGCGGCGTCGGCGTGCACCTCGAACGGTAGCTGGCGCCGGTGCGGCCTCCGGACGCCGGAACCAGCCATGCCAGGATGGCGGGGATGCCAGCCACCGCCTCCGTCGACGCCTTCGCCGCCGAACTCACCACCTGGTTCGCCGACTGCGCCAGGGACCTGCCGTGGCGGCGTCCGGGCACCTCGCCGTGGGCGGTGCTGGTCAGCGAGGTGATGCTGCAGCAGACTCCGGTAGCCCGGGTGCTGCCCGCCTACCGCGCCTGGCTGCAGCGCTGGCCGGGCCCGGCGGAGCTGGCCGCCGACTCCCCCGGCGAGGCGGTGCGGATGTGGGGCAAGCTCGGCTACCCGCGCCGGGCGCTGCGGCTGCATGCCTGCGCGTCGGCAATCGTGGACCGGCACGGCGGCCGGGTACCGGCCGACCTTGCCGAGCTGCTGGCGCTGCCCGGGGTCGGCGAGTACACCGCGCGGGCGGTGCAGGCCTTCGCGTTCGGCATCCGGGCCGCGGTGGTGGACACCAATGTGCGCCGGGTGCTGGCCCGGGCGATCGCCGGCCAGGGCCAGCCCGGGCGACCGTCCACCGGCCGAGACCTGGCGGCCATGACAGCCGTGCTGCCCGCCGACGAGCCCACCGCGGCACTGTTCTGCGCGGCCATGATGGAGCTCGGTGCGGTGCTGTGCACGGCCGGCACCCCGTCCTGCGCGAGCTGTCCGGTGCAGGACCGGTGCGCCTGGCGGCTGGCCGGCTACCCGCCCTATCAGGGCCCGGTGGCCCGGCCACAGAAGTTCACCGGCACCGACCGGCAGGTGCGTGGCCTGCTGCTCGACGTGCTGCGCGACCGACCCGACCCGGCACCCGGCGCCGCGCTGGACGTGGTCTGGCCGGACGCCGACCAGCGCCGCCGCGCCCTGGACGCCCTGGTGGCCGACGGCCTGGTGGACCCGCTGCCGGACGGCCGGTACGCGCTGCCGTCCTGACCGACCGGTTGGCATGCGAAAGCCCCGGCCCTGAGAAACCAGGACCGGGGCTTCGCGCTTGCTAGTGAGACCTACTCGACGGTGCCGACCGCCTCGGTGGGCGGCACGTCCGGCACCACCAGCTCGGCCTTGGACTCGCCGCGGAAGCTGAACTGCTCCTTGCCCTCGTCGTCGAGCTGGGTGTCGACCACCACGATCTGGCCGCTGCTCAGCTCGCCGAAGAGGATCTTCTCCGACAGGGTGTCCTCGATCTCGCGCTGGATGGTCCGGCGCAGCGGCCGGGCGCCGAGCACCGGGTCATAGCCACGCTTGGCCAGCAGCGCCTTGGCCGACGAGGTCAGCTCCAGCGCCATGTCCTTGTTGCGCAGCTGCGCGTCGACCCGCGCTGTCATCAGGTCGACGATCTCGACGATCTCGGCCTCGGTGAGCTGGTGGAAGACCACGATGTCGTCGATCCGGTTGAGGAACTCGGGCCGGAAGTGCTGCTTGAGCTCGTCGTTGACCTTCTGCTTCATCCGCTCGTAGTTCGAGCCGGTGTCGTTGGCCCCGGCGAAGCCGAGGCTGCCGACCGACTTGGACGCGTCCTTGGTGCCGAGGTTGGTGGTCAGGATCAGGACGGTGTTCTTGAAGTCCACGATCCGGCCCTGGCCGTCGGTGAGCCGGCCGTCCTCGAGCACCTGCAGCAGCGTGTTGAACACGTCCGGGTGGGCCTTCTCGACCTCGTCGAACAGCACCACCGAGAACGGCTTGCGCCGAACCTTCTCGGTCAGCTGGCCACCCTCGTCGTAGCCGACGTAGCCGGGAGGCGCCCCGACCAGCCGGGAGACGGTGTAGCGGTCGTGGAACTCCGACATGTCCAGCTGGATCAGCGCGTCGGCGTCGCCGAACAGGAACTCCGCCAGGGTCTTGGCCAGCTCGGTCTTACCGACGCCCGACGGGCCGGCGAAGATGAACGAGCCACCGGGACGCTTGGGGTCCTTCAGGCCGGCCCGGGTGCGCCGGATCGCCTGGGACACCGCGCGGATCGCGTCGTGCTGCCCGATGACGCGCCGGTGCAGCTCGTCCTCCATCCGCAGCAGCCGGGCGGTCTCCTCCTCGGTCAGCTTGAACACCGGAATGCCGGTCCAGTTGGCCAGCACCTCGGCGATCTGCTCGTCGTCGACCTCGGCGACCACGTCGAGGTCACCGGCCTTCCACTCGCGTTCGCGCTGGGCCTTGTCGTTGAGGAGGTTCTTCTCCTTGTCGCGCAGCGCAGCGGCCTTCTCGAAGTCCTGCGCGTCGATCGCGGACTCCTTGTCCCGGCGGACGTCGGCGATCCGGTCGTCGAACTCGCGCAGGTCCGGCGGTGCGGTCATCCGGCGGATGCGCATCCGGGAGCCGGCCTCGTCAATCAGGTCGATGGCCTTGTCCGGCAGGAACCGGTCGGAGATGTAGCGGTCGGCCAGGCCCGCCGCGGCGACCAGCGCCGAGTCGGTGATGGAGACCCGGTGGTGCGCCTCGTAGCGGTCCCGCAGGCCCTTGAGGATCTCGATGGTGTGGGCCACCGAGGGCTCGCCGACCTGCACCGGCTGGAAGCGCCGCTCCAGGGCGGCGTCCTTCTCCAGGTGCTTGCGGTACTCGTCCAGGGTGGTGGCACCGATGGTCTGCAGCTCGCCGCGGGCCAGCATCGGCTTGAGGATCGAGGCCGCGTCGATGGCGCCCTCGGCCGCACCGGCACCGACCAGGGTGTGGATCTCGTCGATGAACATGATGATGTCGCCGCGGGTGCGGATCTCCTTGAGCACCTTCTTCAGGCGCTCCTCGAAGTCACCGCGGTAGCGGGAACCGGCCACCAGCGAGCCCAGGTCCAGGGTGTAGAGCTGCTTGTCCTTGAGCGTCTCGGGCACCTCGCCACGCACGATGGCCTGGGCCAGGCCCTCGACGACCGCGGTCTTGCCGACGCCCGGCTCACCGATCAGCACCGGGTTGTTCTTGGTGCGCCGCGACAGCACCTGCATCAGGCGCTCGATCTCCTTCTCGCGGCCGATCACCGGGTCGAGCTTGCCCTCGCGCGCGTTCTGGGTGAGGTTGCGCCCGAACTGGTCGAGCACCAGCGAGGTCGACGGGGCGCCCTCGTTCGCGGTGCCGCCGGCCGGTTCCTTGGACTGGTAGCCGTTGAGCAGCTGGATGACCTGCTGGCGGACCCGGTTGAGGTCGGCGCCGAGCTTGACCAGCACCTGGGCGGCCACGCCCTCACCCTCGCGGATCAGGCCCAGCAGGATGTGCTCGGTACCGATGTAGTTGTGGCCGAGTTGCAGCGCCTCGCGCAGCGACAGCTCCAGGACCTTCTTCGCGCGCGGGGTGAAGGGAATGTGCCCGGACGGGGCCTGCTGGCCCTGGCCGATGATCTCTTCGACCTGCTGGCGGACCGCCTCGAGGGAGATGCCGAGAGATTCCATGGCCTTGGCCGCGACACCCTCGCCCTCGTGGATCAGGCCCAACAGGATGTGCTCGGTACCGATGTAGTTGTGGTTGAGCATCCGGGCCTCTTCTTGGGCCAGGACGACGACCCGACGGGCTCGGTCGGTGAACCTTTCAAACATCTCGCTCTCCTTACCGCTCGACGGGTTCGCTGGCTGAACCGCCGCGCAGGCTTTCGACTCTAGTCGTCGTCACGACCAGGGGTCCTACTTCGTTCCCCGCATCTGCTCTCAGCGAACGACACTGTCAGCCTACGCCGATTTAACTCCAACGCCGGCCAGATGCACCGCAGAGCCCAGGGTCGCATCCCCGGGCGCGGTCATAACAGGGATCGGGACATCTTTATGCCAGGAGCGCAAGATGGCGGAAGGCGGTGGCAGGGCCGCCGAAGCGCAACGGGCCGGGGCCCGCGCGGTGCTCGGCGCGGGTGCCAGCCGGTCGCGCGGTCCTCCCGGGGGCCGGGCCGCCCTCGCCGAGTGCCCGGGCGCGCTCGCCGGGTGGCCGGGGCGCTGCCTGCCCAGGCGGCTTCCGGACGATGGTCAGGCGCCGGTGACTGCAGAAGATGCCTCATGGTCGTGCCGCGGCTGGCCGGCGTGCTTCCGGCCGGAGCAGGAAGCAGCGCCGGCCGGAGCGTGGATACGCGCCGGCCGGCGGGAACGAAGTTCTGCCGCGCAGTTCTCAGTGCGCGGAGTTGTACGCCTCGAAAATGCTCGCCGGGATTCGACCGCGCTCAGAAACCTTGTGCCCGTTCTTGCGTGCCCATTCCCGAATGGCCTGGGTCTGTTCGCGGTCGATTCGGGCACTGCCGCGGGCCGGCCGGCCCGGCGTCACGGGTCGCGACGGGGTGGCCCGCGAGGCGCGGCGGGCGTGACCAACAAATGGCGCCAAAACTTCGCGCAATTTATTAGCGTTCTCGGTGGAGAGGTCGATCTCGTACCCAGAACCGTCGAGACCGAAAGTGACCGTCTCGGTGGCGGTTCCACCATCTAGGTCATCGACGAGTAGAACCTGGATCTTCTGGGCCATGGGAGTTCCAATCTGATCAGTGCCGACGGGGCCAATACCCACAGGGCCAATATATGTGCCCGGCTCCATTAAAGCATCAGCGGTTCGTTGATGAGATATTGAAACACCCGCAGGATGTGGACAACTCCGCAAGTCGTGTGACTCGCAACGCACTATCGCGGGCCGACGGCCCCTACAGCGGCTTGAGAAGTGGGAAAAGTATGGTTTCTCTAATTCTGCTTCCGGTCAGCATAGCGATCAGCCGGTCGATGCCCAGCCCCATTCCGCCGGTCGGTGGCATGCCGTATTCGAGTGCTTGCAGGAAGTCCTCGTCCAGCTCCATAGCATCCGGATCCCCGTTCGCGGCAGCCAGCGATTGCTCTACCAGCACTCGGCGTTGCTCGACCGGGTCGGCCAATTCGGAGTAGGCGGGCGCGATCTCGACCCCGCCGATAACCAGGTCCCACGCTTCGGCGAGCCGAGGGTCGCAGCGGTGCTGCCGGGCCAGCGGCCGGACCGAGCGGGGATAGTCGCACACGAAGGTCGGCTGAATTAAGGTGTGTTCCACCAACTTTTCGTATAACTCCAGAACTATCTCCCCAGCACCCCACTCCGGCTTGAGAGCGACATTTCGCGAAGCCGCCAGCCCGACCAGCCGGCCGACCTCGGTGTCCGGCGTTATCGATTCGTCCAGAGCGGCGGACACTAGATCATAGATCGATGCCCACCGCCACTCCGAGGTGAGATCGATTTCCTCGCCGTCCAGCGAACGGGGAGTTTCCACACCCACCGCCATAGCGGCGTCCAGAATGATGGCGCGCGTCCACTCGGCCACCGACTTGTAATCGCCGTAGGCCTCATACGCCTCGAGCATGGTGAATTCCGCCGAATGGGTGGAGTCGATACCTTCGTTCCGGAAGGTCTTCCCAATTTCGAAAACACGTTCGATTCCACCCACTACGGCGCGCTTCAGGTACAACTCCAGTGCGATTCGCAAGGACATCGGCTGGTCGAATGCATTGAGGTGGGTCGAAAAGGGCCGGGCGGCCGCGCCGCCGTGCACCAGTTGCAGCACGGGGGTCTCGACCTCGACGAATCCGCGCTGCTGGAGCGTGCTGCGCACCGAGGCCAGCACCTGGGCGCGCACCAGCACCATCCGGCGGGCGTCCGGGCGCACGATCAGGTCGACGTAGCGCTGCCGGACCCGGGTCTCCTCGCTCATCGGCTTGTGTGCCACCGGCAGCGGCCGCAACGCCTTGGCCGTCATCCGCCAGCCGTCGGCCAGCACCGACAGCTCGCCGCGGCGGGAGGAGATCACCTCGCCGGACACGAACACCTGGTCGCCGAGGTCGACGTCGGCCTTCCAGGCAGCCAGCGCCTCCAGCCCGGTCCGGTCGGCCGACAGCATCACCTGCAGCTCCACGCCGCCCTCCCGCAGCGTCGCGAAGCACAGCTTGCCGGTGTTGCGGACGAAGATCACCCGGCCGGTGACGCCGACCTGCTCGCCGGTCTCGGCGCCGGGCGCCAGATCCGGATGGGCCTGCCGGATGCCGGCCAGCGTGTGGGTGCGGGGCACCGTCACCGGGAACGGCGCGCGTTGCGGGTCAGCCATCAGCCGGTCGTACTTCTCCCGCCGGATCCTGACCTGTTCGGGCAGGTCGTCGCTGGGATCGGCGGGAGCGGCAGGATCGGTCACCGGATCACCCTATCGGCGCGCCGGAGGCCCGAGCTCGCGGACCGGCGCCGGCAGGCCGACCCGGGCACCCGAAGCTAGGGTCTGTCGATATGACCGACGCGCAGCACGACCTACCTCCCTCGGGAATGGCCCGCGTGTTCGGTGCCGAGGCGGCCCGTTACGACCTGGCCCGGCCGTCCTACCCGGCCGAGGCGGTGGCCCGGGTGCTGGACGCGCTGGCCCCGTCCGACCGGCCGCCGGGCCGGATCGTCGACGTCGGCGCGGGTACCGGCAAGCTGACCGCCCTGCTGGTCGATCGGGCGGCCGAGGTGGTGGCGGTCGAACCCGATCCGCAGATGCTGTCGGTGCTGGCCGGCCGGCTACCCCAGGTGCGCGCGCTGCCCGGCTCCGCCGAGCGGATCCCGCTGGCCGACGGCTCGGTCGACGCGATCCTGGCCGGGCAGGCCTTCCACTGGTTCAGCCGGCCGGACGCCGACCGCGAGTTCGCCCGGGTACTGCGTCCGGGCGGCGTGGTGGGCCTGCTGTGGAACATCCCGGACCGCAGCGTCGAGTGGGTGGACCGGCTCTACCAGGCGACCCGCAGGCCGGAGTTCGCCGGCTCGGAGTTCAACCCGCTGGACGAGCAGCTGTTCGGCCCGGTCGAAGAGGCCGTGGTGCCGTCCGCACACCGGCTGGCCGGCCCGGACGCGGTGCGCGACCTGGTGCACAGCTGGAGCTGGGTGATCACCCGCTCGGCTGCCGAGCAGGACGCCATCGACCAGCGGCTGCGCATCCTGGTGACCCGCTACCCCGAGCTGCAGGGCCCGGTGGTCGAGATGCCGCAGCGCACCGACGTGGTCTGGCAGCTGCGGCGCTAGACGTTGCGCTCGTAGATCAGCCGCAGCCCGAGCAGCGTCAGGTCGGGCTCGTGCCGGCTGAGGGTCTCGGCATGCTCGACCACCAGCGAGGCCAGCCCGCCGGTGGCGATCACCTCGACCGAGTCCGGCGCCTCGGGGACCAGGCTGGCCGCGATCCGCCGGACCAGGCCGTCCACCTGGCCGGCGAAGCCGTACAGGATGCCGGACTGCAACGCCTCCACGGTGTTCTTGCCGATCGGCGAGCGGGGTGCGACCAGTTCCACCTTGCGCAGCTGGGCGGCCCGGGCGGCCAGGGCGTCCAGCGAGATCTCGATGCCCGGTGCCAGCGCGCCGCCGAGGAACTCGCCCCGGCCGCTGACCACGTCGAAGTTGGTGGAGGTGCCGAAGTCGACCACGATGGCCGGGCCGTTGACGAGCGAGAACGCCGCCAGGGTGTTGACGATCCGGTCGGCCCCGACCTCCTTCGGGTTGTCGAACAGCAGCGCCACGCCGGTCTTGATGCCCGGCTCGACCAGCACCGTCGGGACGGCCGGCCAGTACCGCTCCAGCATCGCGCGCAGCTCGCGCAGCGCCGCCGGCACCGTGGAGCAGCCGGAGATACCGGTCACCGGCACGTCCTGCAGCAGGCCGGTGAAGGTGAGCATCAGCTCGTCGGCGGTGTTGCGGGCATCGGTCTTGATCCGCCAGGAGCGCACCAGCCGGTCGCCGTCGAAGACGCCGAGGACGGTGTTGGTGTTGCCGATGTCGATGGCCAGCAGCATCAGCTACCCGCCCCCGCAGCCCCGGCCGCCCCGCCGTCGACGGTGAGGTCCATGCCGATGTCGAGCGCCGGGGCGGAGTGGGTCAGCGCGCCGACGGCGAGGTAGTCCACCCCGGTGCCGGCCACCGCGGCCGCCACCTGCAGGCTCAGGCCGCCGGAGGCCTCCAGCTTCACCCGGCCGCCGGTGCCGGCGGCCAGCGCCACGCAGCTGCGCAGCTCGGCCAGGTTCATGTTGTCCAGCAGGATCAGCTCGGCGCCGGCCTCGATCGCCTCCCGGCACTGGGCCACGGTGTCCACCTCGATCTCCACCGGCAACTGCCCGGCAGCGGCCCGCACCAGCTCGAAGGCCTTGGCCACCGAGCCCGCCGCGGCGACGTGGTTGTCCTTGACCAGGGCCGCGTCCGACAGCGACATCCGGTGGTTGACGCCGCCGCCGCAACGCACCGCGTACTTCTGCAGCGCCCGCAGCCCCGGCAGGGTCTTGCGGGTGTCGCGGACGGCGGCGCCGGAGGCCCGGACGGTGTCGGTCCAGATCCGGGTCAGGGTGGCCACCCCGGACAGGTGGGTGAGCAGGTTGAGCGCCGTCCGCTCGGCGGTGAGCAGGTCCCGGACCGGCCCGTGCGCGCTCAGCAGCACCTCGCCCGGACCCACGATGTCGCCGTCGGCGGCCGACAGCCGCACCGTGACCCGGCCTTCGCCGACCACCGCGAAGACGTAGCCCGCCACCGCCAGGCCGGCGAGCACCCCTGCCTGGCGGGGCACCGCCTCGATCCGGCCGGTCTGCTCGGCCGGCACGGTGGCCGTGGTGGTGACGTCCGGGCCGTCGGCGAGGTCCTCGGCCAGCGCCCGGCCGACCACGTCGGCCACCATGGCGGGGTCCAGCCCGGCGTCGGCCAGGGCGTGGAGTATCGCGGGGTCGATCGAGTGGGTCATGGCCCGGTCCTCGCGTGCGTTGGGATGGGTTGGTAGTCGGTGGTGATGGTGCCGTCCCGGCCCAGCCGCAGGTCCAGGTGGCCGTGCCAGTTCTGCTCGTCGCGGTCGGGATAGTCCTCCCGCCAGTGCGAACCGCGGGTCTCGGCGCGCCGGCCGGCGGCGGCCACCAGGGCGCTGGCCACCGTGAGCAGGTTGGTGGCCTCCCACGACTCGGTGCGCGGCTCGCTGCTGCGCTGGGCGGCCAGCTTCTGCAGGCTGCCGGCTGCCCGGGCCAGGCCCGCGGCGTCCCGGATCACCCCGGCGTCGGCCGACATCGCCCGCTGCAGCGCCGGGCGGATGCCGGCCGCGGCGATGCCGCTGCTGCGCACGTCGATGCCCAGATCCCGCAGCCCGGTGCCGGGCGGCACGCTCGCCAGCACGTCGGCGGCGATCCGCCGGCCGAACACCAGCCCCTCCAACAGCGAGTTGGAGGCCAGCCGGTTGGCGCCGTGCACCCCCGTGCAGGCGGCCTCGCCACAGGCGTACAGCCCCGGCACCGAGGTGCGACCGGCGAGGTCGGTGGCGATGCCGCCCGAGGCGTAGTGGCAGGCCGGCGCCACCGGGATCAACTGGGTCACCGGGTCCAGCCCCAGCGAGGTCAGGGTGGCCAGGATGGTCGGGAACCGGACCCGCCACTTCTCCGCGCCGAACTGCCGGGCATCCAGCCAGACGTGCTCGGCGCCGGTCTCGCGCATCCGCCGCAGGATGGCCTTGGCCACCACGTCGCGCGGTGCCAGGTCGGCCAGCTCGTGCTGGCCCTGCATGAACCGGGTGCCGCTGTCGTCTACCAGCACCGCTCCCTCGCCGCGGACCGCCTCGCTGATCAGCGGCTGCTGGCCGGCCGCGCCACCGCCCAGCCACAGCACGGTGGGATGGAACTGCACGAACTCCAGGTCGCGCACCACCGCGCCGGCCCGCAGCGCGGCGGCCACCCCGTCCCCGGTGGAGACCGGCGGGTTGGTGGTGGCGGCGTACACCTGCCCGATGCCGCCGGTGGCCACCACGAAGGCCCGGGCCCGGACGGCCCCGACCCCGTCGCGCTGGCCCTCGCCCATCACGTGCAACGTGACCGCGCCCACCCCGCCGTCGCCGGTGGGCAGCAGGTCCAGCACCAGGGCGTGCTCGATCACCTCGATGCCAGGGTTGGCCAGCACCGCGGCGACCAGCGCCCGCTCGATCTCGGCGCCGGTGGCGTCCCCACCGGCGTGTGCGATCCGGTCGGTGTGGTGGCCGCCCTCCCGGGTCAGCGACAGCTCGCCGGTGGCCGACCGGTCGAACCGGGTGCCGAGCTCGATCAGCTCGTGCACCGCCCGCGGGCCCTCGTCCACCAGCACCCGGACCGCCTCGACGTCGCAGAGCCCGACGCCCGCGGTCAGGGTGTCGGCCAGGTGTGCCTCGGCCGAGTCGTCCGGGCCGAGGGCCGCGGCGATGCCGCCCTGCGCCCACCGGGTGGAGCCGGCCGCCAGCACGTCCTTGGTCACCACCAGCACCCTGAGCCCCGAGCCGTCGAGGCCGGCCCGTCCGGTGCCGGGTGGCCCGGCCGCGATCCGCAGCGCGGTGGTGAGCCCGGCGATGCCCGAACCCACCACCACCACGTCGGTCTCGACGATCCAGCCGGGTGCCGGCGCCAGCAACCGCTGCGGCAGGTTCATCGGCTCGGCTCTCTCATCGGCTCGGCTCTCATCGGCTGGGCCTTCACCGGTCGGGCTCGTTCATCGACCCAGCTCCACGGCGACGTTGTCGATCAGGCGGACCGGGCCGACCCGGGCTGCCACCAGCAACCGGGCCGGGCCGGCGTCCGGCGCGGGTTCGAGCGCGGGGTCGCGCAGCTCCAGGTACTCCACCTCGACGCCGTCGGCGCCGGCCAGCACCGCACCGGCGGCGGCCAGCACCTGCTCGGCGGTTCCGGCGGCGTCCCGGCCGGCGAACAGCGCGGCGCTGAGCGCCCGGGCCCGCTGCCGGTCCTGCGGCGTGAGCAGCACGTTGCGGCTGGACAGCGCCAGGCCGTCCGGCTCGCGGACGGTCGGGACCGCCACCACCTGCACCTGCTGGCCCAGGTCGCGCACCATCCGGCGGACCAGCATCAGCTGCTGGTAGTCCTTCTCGCCGAAGTAGGCCCGGTCCGGCCGGACTGCGGCGAACAGCTTGGTGACCACGGTCAGCACGCCGTCGAAGTGGCCGGGCCGGTTCGGGCCCTCCAGCTGGTCGGCGAGCGCGCCCGCGGTCACCCTGACCTGCACCGGGCCGTCCGGGTAGATCTCGGACACGTCCGGCGCCCACACCAGGTCGACGCCGTGCTGCTCGCACAGCGCCAGGTCCTGCTCGAGGCGGCGCGGGTAGCGTGCCAGGTCCTCCGACTGTGAGAACTGCATGGGATTGACGAAGATGCTGGCCACCACCGCCGCGCACTGGTCACGGGCGGTGTCGAAGAGGGCCTGGTGGCCGGCGTGCAGGGCCCCCATGGTCGGCACCAGGCCGAGGACGCCGTCCGGACCGGTGGCCGCGGTCAACCGGGCGCGTGCGGCAGCCAGCTCCGCGTGGCTGCGGACCACTTCGGTCACCGGCCCTCACCGGCGGCCTGCTCGATGCCTTCCAGCAGATCGGCGCACTGCGATCGGGTCAGCCGGCCGGCCGCGTGCGCGCGCTGCATGGTCCGGATCGCCATCGCGAGGTACGGCTGCAGGTACGCGCTGCCCTGCAGTGCCCGGATGTGCGCCTCCAGGGTGCCCCGGTCACCGCGCGAGACCGGGCCGGTCAGCGCGTCGTCGGCCAGCCGCAGCGCGTTGTCCAGCGCGGCCGACAGCAGCGGGGCGAGCAGCCGGGTCGGGTCCTCCACCCCGGCCGAGGCGAGCACGTCCCGGGAGTCGTTGACCAGCGTGACCAGGTGGTTGGCACCCATCGACAGCGCCGCGTGGTAGCCCGCGCGGGCCGATTCGGGCACCCAGACCGGCTCACCGCCGAGTTCCAGCACCAGCGTCTCGGCCACCGGACGGAACTCCTCCGGTGCCGTGACGCCGAACGCGGCACCGTCCAGGCGCTGCAGGTCCTCCGGGCGGCCGGCGAAGGTCATCACCGGATGCAGTGCCATGCCCACCACTCCGGCAGCGGCAGCCGGGGCGAAGATCGCGATCCCGCTCGCGCCGGAGGTGTGCACCGCCAGCTGACCGGCCTGCCAGGCATCGGTAGCGGCCAAGCCCTGGATCAGCCCGGCCAGCTCGCTGTCCGGCACGCTCAGCAGCGCCAGGTCTGCCTGGCCGACGGCCTCGTCGGCAGGTACCAACGGCACCCCGGGCAGCAGCCGGCCAGCCCGCCGGCGGGACTCCGCGCTGACCCCGGTGGCGGCGACCACCCGGTGCCCGGCCCGGCTGAGCGCGGCGCCCAGCACCGACCCGACCCGGCCGACCCCGACGACGGCAACCCGCAACCGCGGGGCGTCGCCGGACTGGATCACGGGCTAGAGCGTAATAGGCGGCTGGCCCGGCCTGCCGCCCAGACAGCCCCAGCCAGCCACAGCCAGCTGCGTCCACCGCAACCCCGCCCGCAGTCCGGTCACGGTCCGGTCGCGCCAGCACGCGAATCAGCATGCAGTCGGCTAGGTTCTGCGGCTGTGAACGATCTGCAGGCCACCGTGGCCCGGGCCGCCGACCAGGCCGGTTCGCACAGCACCGCCCCGGCCCTGCTACTGCAGGCCACCGCCGCCCTCGGCCGGCTGGCCGAGCTGACCAACGCGGCCACCGACGGCGGCCGGCGGCCGTTCCGGATACCGGCGGACTGGCAGTCCGAACTGTCCTCGCTCGCCCATCTGGTGTACCTGCTGGCCGACCAGACAGCGGTCGACATCGACACCTCGGTGCGTTCGATCGCCTACCAGGTCAGCGCCGGCGCCCAGCGGGAGGCCGCGTTGGACCAGGCCGCCGCGAGCCGGTGGTTCGCCAGCGACAGCTAGCGCGTCCAACCGCCGATCGGCGCGTCCAAACCGCCGGTCAGCGCGTCCAAACCGCCGGTCGGCACGGTCAACCGTCGAAGCTGGCGAGCCAGTTCGCGTGTGCTCCCCCGGCCCGCCGCCGGCCCTGATAGCGGGCGCTGTCGTCCTCGGGTTCCGGCGCACGCCGCCGGCCCTGTCGCAGCTCGGCGCGGTCGGTGTCGTTCGGCGCGGAATCTGGAATGAGGTCGAGATCGTCCTGCACCGGTGACAACCGCGGCAGGCTGGCGAACGGGTCTCCCGGTTCGGACCGGCCAGCTGGTCGGCCGGCCGCGGCCGGCCCCGCCGGGGCGGTGGGCAGCTCCGAGGCCGGCGGCGGGAATTCCACCAGCCCGGCGGCCGGCCGCGGCGGGGTGGCGGTGACCCGAGCCGGCCCGGCGTCGAACGCCCGGCGGGTGCGCGGCTCGGGGTCGGCGTCCCAGCCGGTCCGCTCCGGCTCCGGCCTCGCGGCCCGGCTGACCTGCTCCGCCTCGGGCGTCGCCATCCGGCCGGCCGGGGCCTCGGCCTCCACGATCCGGCCGGACCGCTCGGGCTCCGGTTGGGCCGCCGGCAGCACTGTACGGGTGGCGGTGGCCAGGCTGGTCGGCCTGGCCTCGGCCAGCCGGCGGATCTCGTGCTGCAGCGCCTCCAGGTCCGAGCCGATCACGCGGGTGGTCTCGATGCGCTCCAGCCGGAGCTGACCGCCCAGCTTGTCGACCACCTCCGCGCGCAGCGAGGCGACCTCTTGGCGCAGCGAGGACAACTGGTCGACCAGCACCCGCTCGACCTCGTTGCGCATCGCCAGCCGCAGCCCGTGCTCGGACTCCCGGCGGGCCTCGGCGTCGCGGGCTAGCTGCAGCTCGCTGAACTGGCGCAGCTCGATCTCCTGGGAGTAGTTGGACTGCCGGGCGGCCTCCAGCTGCTCCTGCTGCTGGGCGACCACCCTGAGCTGGGCCTGGTGCAGCTCGGCCGCCCGGGCCCGGGCCTCGGCCAGTTCAACGGTGAGCTCGCCGTCGGCGGGGCGGGTGCCGACGAACAGGAAAGCGGCGATCAGCGCGGCCCACAGGCCCAGCAGCACGCCGACCTGCACCTGCTGCCGGCCGGCGCCGAAGACCACCAGCCAGACCGCGACCGCGCCGAGCGCGACGGCCAGCCCGGTGAGTGCGGCACGCACCAGCCCGCGCGACCTCCAGGACGAAGCGGGGCGGGGCATAACGGGGAGTGTAGGACAGCACCGGCGGCCCGGCTCGTCCACTCCGGCTTTGCCCAGCTGCTGTGTCGGCGCGGCGCCGGGTCAGCGGCCGCGGTGCCCGGGATCGATGCCGGCCCGTTCCAGCACCAGCCCCGCCACCAGCAGCACGGCACTGACCGCCAGTAGCAGGTAGCCCACCTTCAGGTCGTCGGCAGCGGTGCTGTTGCGCCCGGACGAGGGCAGCAACCGGACCACCAGCGCCGCTGCCGCGCCGGCCACCACCGCCGCCACCAGCACGCTGGCCTTGCCCAGCGCCACCGCGCGGGCGACCGACAGCGCGGTCATCGGTTTGGCCTGCGGGTGGTGGCGCACCACCGCGCGGACCCGGCGGGCGATCACCAGTTCGGTGCCGGCCAGGCCGGCGATCGGCACCGCGGTGAACCACTGGAGCGGCGGCAGCGACTCGTAGCTGGTCCGCAGCAGCGCATAGGCAAGCGCCGCCGCCAGCACGAACGGGACCAGCAGGTCCGCGGGACGGGTGCGGCGGATCACGGCCGCAGCTCGACAGCCGGCAGCAGCTGCACCGCCGCCACCTCCTCGGCAGGCAGCGCCTGCAACAGCTGCAGCACCGAGCCGTGCCCGGGCAGCTGCGCCTCCGGGTCGACCGCCCACCACGGCGCCAGGACGAAGGCCCGCTCGGCGGCCCGCGGGTGCGGCAGGGTCAGCACCGGGTCGTCGCTGCGGACGGCACCGTGCTCGTCTCCGTTGACTTCGAAGACGGCGATCACGTCCACGTCCAGGGTGCGCGGGCCCCAGCGCTGCTCCCGCACCCGGCCGGCCGCCTGCTCGCAAGCCTGTGCCCGGGCCAGCCAGTCGGTGGGGCCCGCCTCGGGGTCCTCGACCAGCAGCACCGCGTTGTAGAAAGGCTGCTGCTCGACCGGCCCCCACGGTGGGGTCTGGAAGACCGGCGAGGCCGCGGTCAGATACGGCGCCAGCGCGGTGACGGCCGAGCGCAGGTAGGCCAACCGGTCGCCGAGATTGGAGCCGATCGAGAGCACCGCCCGGCTCATCGGCCGGCGTCCGGGGTGGCGCGCGCCCGGCGGATGGTGACCGCGACGTCGGCGAACTGCAACGGGATCGGGGCCTGCGGCTTGTGCACGGTCACGGTGGCGGCGGCCACCCGGGCATCGGCCAGGCACACCGCTGCCAGCCGGCCGGCCAGCGTCTCGAGAAGGTTCACCGGCTCGCCGGCCACCACCTCGGCCAGCGCCTCGGCGAGTTCGCCGTAGTGCACCGTGTCGGTCAACTCGTCGCTGGCGGCGGCCGTGCGGGTGTCCAGTTCGAGCTCGACGTCGACCACGAAGTCCTGACCCTCGGCCCGCTCGAAGTCGAACACCCCGTGGTGGCCACGGACCCGAAGGCCGGTCAGCGCGATCCGGTCGGCGGCAGCCCTGGGCGGCGTGCCGCCGGCTGGGGTGCCGCCGGACGGGATCCCGCCGGTCATGACGCCGCCCGGATCTTGGCGGCCACCAGCGCGGCGTCGACGTTTGCCGCGACCTCGTGCACCCGCACCCCCCACGCCCCGTGCAGGGCGGCGAGCAGGGTGAGCGCGGTGGTGGCCGGCTCCCGTCCGGAGGTGGGTCGGGCGGTGCCGTCCGGGCCGGCCAGCAGCGAGCCGAGGAAGGACTTGCGCGACGCCCCGATCAGCACCGGCAGCCCGGTGCCGGTGAACGCCTCCAGGTGCGCCAGCAGCGTCCAGTTGTGCTCGGCGCGCTTGGCGAAACCGAGCCCCGGGTCCAGCACCAGCTGGCTGGCGGCCACCCCGGCGGCCAGCGCCTCGTCCACCCGGGCCAGCAGCTCGGCCCGGACGTCGGCGACCACGTCGGAGTAGCTGGCGAGCTGAGCCATGGTCGCCGAGTGGCCGCGCCAGTGCATCAGCACCCACGGGCAGCCGGCGTCGCGCACCACCCGGGCCATGTCCTTGTCACCCAAGCCGCCGGAGACGTCGTTGACCACCCGGGCGCCGGCGGCCAGCGCCCGCTCGGCAACCTCGGCGCGATAGGTGTCGACGCTGACCGTCAGGCCCGCGCCGACCAGCTCACCGATCACCGGCAGCACCCGTCGGCACTCCTCCTCGGCGGCCACCCGGACCGCGCCGGGCCGGGTGGACTCGCCGCCGACGTCGATCAGGTCGGCACCCTCGGCGGTCATCCGCACGGCATGTGCCACCGCGCTGTCCAGGTCGGCGTAGCGGCCGCCGTCGGAGAAGGAGTCCGGCGTGACGTTGAGCACGCCCATCACGACCAACCGGTCGGTACGGGCCGGCAGGCCGGGCTGTCCGGTCATCGCCTCATCGCCCGAGGACGAGACTCATCGCCTCGGCCCGGGTCCGCGGGTCGCTCTTGAAGATGCCGCGCACCGCCGAGGTCACGGTGCGGGCGCCGGGCTTGCGGATGCCCCGCATCGCCATGCACAGGTGCTCGGCCTCGACCACCACGATGACCCCGCGCGGCGTCAGCCGGCGCATCACCGCGTCGGCCACCTGGGCGGTCAGCCGCTCCTGCACCTGGGGACGCTTGGCGTACAGATCGACCAGCCGGGCGAGCTTGGACAGCCCGGTCAGCCGACCGTCCTCGCCCGGCACGTAGCCGACCGCGGCGGTGCCATGCCAGGTCACCAGGTGGTGCTCGCACGTCGAGTACAGCGGGATGTCCTTGACCAGTACCAGCTCGTCGTGGTTCTCGTCGAAGGTGGTCTGCAGGACCTCTTCGGGGTCGTTGTGCAGGCCGGCGAAGATCTCGGTGTAGGACCGGGCAACCCGGGCCGGGGTGTCGCGCAGCCCCTCCCGGTCGGGGTCCTCGCCGATCGCCAGCAACAGCTCGCGGACGGCCGCCTCGGCGCGCGCCAGGTCGACCTGACTCATCTGTGGCTCACCCGGCGCGCGGCGCACCGCCCGAAGGGCTCAGCGACGATCATCGCCCTGGCCGAACGGCCAGTGCGACCGGCCCGGCTCCACGGCCGGCAGCTGCTGGGTCTCATGGTCCTCCGGGCGGTAGGAGCCGTCCCCCGGCGTTCCGGCGGCCTGGCCACTGGCCGAACCCTGCGACCCGGACGGGTAGTTAGGGTCCAGCGGCGGGTAGCTCTGCGGCGGAGGATAGCCCGGCGAGACCGGGTAGCCCGGTGGCGGGTACCCCGGCGTGCCCGGGGAGTTCTGGCCCGGGTTCTGCCCGACCGGCTGCTCCGCCGGTGCCGGCGGGTAGCTCTGCCCGCCGGGGTAATCCACGGGTGCCGGCGGGTAGTCCGGGGCCGGCGGCGGGTAGCCCGGCGCCAGCGGGTAGCCGGCCTGCTGGCCGTTGCCCGACCGGTCGGCGGGCACCTCGTAGCCGGTGGCCGGGTAGCCGGCCGGCTGGCTGTCCGCCGACGGGCTGCCGTGCTTGGCGAACCCGTTGGACGAGCCGTTGGACAGGGCCTTGGAGCGGTTGGTGGGCGGGATCTCGACCGGCGGGCGGTCGGACGGGGTGCGCTTGCCGAACCCGGCGAAGGTGCTGTGCGGCGGGCGCTTGTGCACCGGTGCCAGGATCCGCTCCAGGTCCTCCTTGTTCAGCGTCTCGCGCTCGGCCAGCTCCAGCACCAGCTGGTCCAGCACGTCGCGGTACTGCACCAGGATCTCCCAGGCCTCGTCGTGGGCGGCCTCGATCAGGCCCCGGACCTCCTCGTCGATCCAGGCGGCGATCTCCTCGGAGTAGTCGCGCTGGTGGCCGTAGTCCCGGCCCAGGAACGGCTCGGAGTCCGAGGTGCCGTACTTGACCGCGCCCAGCTTGGCGCTCATGCCGTACTCGGTGACCATCGAGCGGGCCAGCGAGGTGGCCTTCTCGATGTCGTTGGAGGCGCCGGTGGTCGGCTCGTGGAAGACCAGCTCCTCGGCGGCCCGGCCGCCCAGGGCGTAGACCAGCTGATCCAGGATCTCGGCGCGGGTCTGGGTGTAGCGGTCCTCCAGCGGCAGCACCAGGGTATGCCCGAGCGAGCGGCCGCGGGGCAGGATGGTGACCTTGTGCACCGGGTCGAGGTTGGGCATCGCCCAGGCCGCCAGCGCGTGGCCGCCCTCGTGGTAGGCGGTGACCCGCTTCTCCTTGTCGCTCATCGCCCGGGTCTTGCGCTCCGGTCCGGCGATCACCCGGTCGATGGCCTCTTCCAGCGCCTCGGTGGTGATCAGCCGGCCGTTCTTGCGCGCGGTCAGCAGCGCGGCCTCGTTGATCACGTTGGCCAGGTCCGCACCGGTGAAGCCGGGGGTGCGCCGGGCGATGGTGTCCAGGTCGACGTCGGGGGCGAACGGCTTGCCCTTGGCGTGCACCTCGAGCACCGCCTTGCGGCCCAGCACGTCCGGCGGGGAGACCGCGATCTGGCGGTCGAAGCGGCCCGGACGCAGCAGCGCCGGGTCCAGGATGTCGGGCCGGTTGGTGGCCGCGATCAGGATCACGGTGCCCTTGACGTCGAAGCCGTCCATCTCGACCAGCAGCTGGTTGAGGGTCTGCTCGCGCTCGTCGTGGCCGCCACCCATGCCGGCGCCGCGGTGCCGGCCGACCGCGTCGATCTCGTCGACGAACACGATGGCGGGCGCGTTGGACTTGGCCTGCTCGAACAGGTCACGCACCCGGGAGGCGCCGACGCCGACGAACATCTCGACGAAGTCGGAGCCGGAGATCGAGTAGAACGGCACGCCCGCCTCGCCGGCCACCGCGCGGGCCAGCAGCGTCTTGCCGGTTCCGGGCGGGCCGTAGAGCAGCACGCCCTTGGGGATCTTCGCCCCGATCGCCTGGTAACGGGCCGGGTTGGACAGGAAGTCCTTGATCTCTTCCAGTTCCTCGATGGCTTCGTCGGCACCGGCGACGTCGGCGAAGGTGGTCTTGGGGGTGTCCTTGCTGACCAGCTTGGCCTTGCTGCGGCCGAAGCTCATCACCTTGGAGCCGCCGCCCTGCATGGTGGACATCACGAAGAACAGGAAGACCCCGAGCAGCAGCAGCGGCAGCAGCGAGAACAGGGCGCTGAGCACCGCGCTGTCCTTGCTGATCTTGGTGGTCAGGCCGTCCTCGCCGACCTTGGTGCGCACCTCGTTGAAGATGGTCAGGCTGGCGTCACTGGGGTACGACGCGCTGATCTTGGTCTTGCCGTTGTACGGCGACTTCAGATCCAGGTCGATGGTCTGTTCTTTGTCGTGGATGGTCGCGGTCTTGACGTTGCCCGAGGTGATCTGCGACAGCGCCTCGGAGGTCTTGACGCCCTTGTACGAACTGCCGCCGGACAGCAACGACGGCAGCGTGAACAACAGGACGACCGCGACGGCGATCCAGAGTATGGGTGAGCGAACGAGGCGCTTACGATCCATAGTGCGTCCGTCCGGTCGGTGCGACCGAACGAGTCCTCCTGATCAGGGCCGGGAATTGCTGCTTCGGACGGTACACGCAGCCACTGGGGCCTGCGTCTTGTCGAACGCTGGGCGCAGCGCGGTAGTTCCGCCCCACCAGGATATGTGAGACGTTCGCCGGCCCGCTGCACCGCGCTCAGCCAGCCGCCGAAGACCGATCTCACGGTCTACGGAACGGCTAGCCGCCGCAGACGACGTCACGGGTCTACGGAGCGGGCGCTTCGCTACCCGCCGTAGACGACGTCACGGGTCTACGGAGCGTCTGACTCCGTCAGCCGCCGTAGACGACCTCATTGTGTATGGCGGGCGCTTCGCTACCCGCCATACACAGAAGGCTTGAGGCGGCCGATGTAGGGCAGGTCCCGGTACCGCTCGGCGTAGTCCAGCCCGTACCCCACCACGAACTCGTTCGGGATGTTGAATCCGACGTACTTGACCTGCACCGGCACCTTCAGGGCGTCCGGCTTGCGCAGTAGCGCCACCACCTCGACCGAGGCCGGATTGCGGGCCTGCAGGTTCTTCAGCAGCCAGGACAGCGTCAGGCCCGAGTCGATGATGTCCTCGACGATCAGGATGTCGCGGCCGGTGACGTCGCGGTCGAGGTCCTTGAGGATCCGCACCACCCCGGACGACGTGGTGGACGAGCCGTAGGAGCTGCAGGCCATGAACTCCATGGTCGAGGGCCGGCTGAGCGCGCGGGCCAGGTCCGACATGAACATCACCGCGCCCTTGAGCACGCCGACCAGCAGCGGTTCGCGGTCGGCGTAGTCGGCGTCGATGGTGCCGGCGAGCTCGGTGATCTTGGTCCGGATGTCCTCGGCGGACACCACCACGGCTTCGATGTCGTCGTCCAGGACGGACACTCTCACTCCTCGCGGGATTGTGCCGGTGCGCTGCCGGCGACCTCGGTTGCCGGCGGGCCGGCGGCCGGGGCTGGGACAGGCTGGGCTGGGACAGGCTGGGCTGAGACGGGCTGGGCTGAGACGGGCTGGGCTGGGACGGGCGGGATGAGCCCTAGCGTGCCAGACGCCCGTTCGGCGCGATAACCACCCGGCAGGTCGATCGGCCCCTGGCCGCGCCAGTCCCGCACCAGCCGGCAGAGTTGCCTCACCTGGCCCGCGGTCAGCGGCCCGGCGCCGCCCCGCTCGGCCCACGCCTTGAGCGCCCGGCCGAGGACGCCGTCCGGCTGCTCGCCGAGGACGGCAGCGCTCAAGCCGCCCGGCGGGTCCGCTCCCGAACCGTCCGGCACCGCTGCCGCCGACAGCGCCCGGTGGGCCAGCAGGTCGAGGGTGTCCAGGTCGGCCTGTAACTGCTCGGCGGTGCGGGCCAGCGCCTCGGTGACGCCACCGGCCAGCACCTCCTCCAGCAGCGGCAGCACCTCCCGGCGCAGCCGGACCCGGCGGAACCGCGAGTCGGCGTTGTGCGGGTCCTGCCAGACCGGCAACCCGAGCGCCGCGCAGGCCGCCTCGGTGGTTGCCCGGCGCAGCGCCAGCAACGGCCGCAGGTAACCGCCCTGCTCGGCCCGCATGCCGGCGATGGATCGAGGCCCGGAGCCGCGTCCCAGGCCCAGCAGCACCGTCTCGGCCTGGTCGTCCGCGGTGTGCCCGAGCAGCACCGGACCCGCTGCGGTGAACGGTTGCAGTGCCGCATACCGCGCCGTCCGGGCCGCCGCCTCGAGACCGTTGCCGGCCGGGGACACCGCGACCCGCAGCACCCGCACCGGGTCGAGCCCGAGCTCGTAGCCGAGCACGCCGACCTGGTCGGACACCGCGGCCGAGCCCGGCTGCAAGCCGTGGTCCACGCAGATCAGGCCGGCCGGGCGCTGCGTCCGGGCGGCCTCGAAGGCCAGCGCTGCGGCCAGCGCCACCGAGTCCGCGCCACCCGAGCAGGCCACCGTGGCCGGGACGCCCTCCGGCTGGCCGGCCAGCGCCCGGCGCACCGCCAGCCGGACGGCGGCGACCGCCGGATGCGGCCCCATCGTCAGCCGTGCACCCGGCTCACCCAGCTCGCCGGAGCGGTGATCTCGGCCTTGCTGGGCAGCGTCTCGGCCGAGGTCCAGATCGCGTTGAAGCCGTCCAGGCCGACCTGAGAGACCACCGACCGGACGAACTGCGAGCCCTGGGTGTACTGCCGGGTCTTGGCGTCCATGCCCAGCAGGCTGCGCAGCAACCGGTCCAGCGGGTTAGCGCCGCGGCGCCGGCGGGCCGCGAACTTGCGCTCGATGTCGGGCTGGGACGGGATCACCTGCGGCGGCACGGCGTTCATCACGTACTCGGCGTGGCCCTCGATCAGCGACATGAAGCCGGTCACCCGGTCCATCACCGCCCGGGCCTCGGGCGAGGCGAGCGCGGCCAGCAGCCCGTTGCCGTCGCCCTGGCCGCGGGCCGCCTTGCTCAGCTCCGACAGCATGCCCTTGAGCCGCTCCCGGATCGCGTCCGGATCGAGGTCGAGGGCGTCGGTGAGCGCCTGGATCTCGTCCAGCATGTGCTGGCGCATCCAGGGCACCGCGGTGAACTGCACCCGGTGGGTCACCTCGTGCACGCAGACCCACAGCCGGAAATCGCTCGGGTCCAGCTTCAGGCCACGCTCGACCGCGACCAGGTTCGGAGCCACCAGCAGCAACTGGCCGTCCTGCCGGGAGAAGAACTCGTACTGGCCGAGCACCTTGCCGGACAGGAACGCCAGCACCGCGCCGGCCTGGGTGCCGGTCACCCGGCCGCCGACGGCCGAAGCCAGCCGGCCGGGCTGCTTGCCGGCGACCAGCTTCTCGGTCAGCGGGTCCATCACCGTCGACATGCTGGCGACGTTGGCCTCGATCCAGCCCGGCCGGTCGGTCACCACGGTGGCCGCGGTGACGGCGGGCTCGGTCAGCCGGGTCAGCTCGGCCACCAGGGCCGCCGCCCGGTCGGTGGCCTGGCGCAGCTCGAGGACCGCGGCCCGCGCGTAGTCCGGGCTGACCACCGGCGGCTGGGGAGCCAGCGCCTTGGCGCTGCGTTCGGCAACCGACCAATCGACCAGGGACGTCATTGCCTCACCGTACCGGCGCGATCACCGGCAACCGATCACCGGCAACCGCAGCGCACCAGGGCGGCCACCAGGTTGTCGACCGCGACCCGGCTCGGCCTTTCGGCCGGTGCCTGGTCGGCCACGAAGCTGAACACCAGCAACCGGCCGTCGGCATCGGTGAGCAGGCCCGCCATGCCGGACACCCCGGTCAGCGTGCCGGTCTTGGCCCGCACCGCGCCGGCCGCGACGGCAGCCGGCCCGGCGAACCGGTCCTCGTCCAGCAGGGTGCCGTCCCAGCCGGCGATCGACAGCCCGCTCAGCAGCGGGCGCAGCCGGGTGTGCTGACCACCCAGGGTTGCCAGCAAGGTGCCGGCCAGCGCGGCAGCCGGGATCCGGTCCTGCACCGACAGGCCGCTGCCGTCCACCATGCCGGTGCCGATGTCGATGCCGGCCTCGGCAAGCTCCGCGCGAACCGCCTCGGCGGCACCGGCGAAGCTGCCCGGCCGGTGGGTGGCGATCGCCACCTGGCGGGCCAGCACCTCGGCGATCACATTGTCGGAGGACCGCATCATCTGCTCGACCAGCACGTCCACCGGGGCCGAGTGCACCTGGCCGAGCACCGCTGCGTCGGGGGGCGCGCTGCCCAGGCTCACCGCCGCCCCGCCGAGCGCGTCGGCCAGCGCGTTGCCGGCCGCCAGGTCCGGTGCCGCGGAGCGGATGTCGGCGTCCGCACGGTCCCGGCCGGCGTCCACCATGGCCGCGGTGATCAGGCTGGCGTAGGAGGACGGGGTGTCCTCCGAGCCCCAGCCCGGCGCGCTGCCCGGGCCGCTGAACGCCGAGCCGTCCACCAGCACCTGTTGCACCGCCGCACCGTGCAGGGCGGTCCGTACCCGGCTCGCCAGGTCGGTGATCCGGGCCGCGTCGGCGTACCGGGTGGCCTGGCCGGCCGGCGCCGCCGACAGCGTCGGGTCGCCGCCGCCGACCAGCACCACGGTGCCGGGTTCGGCGCCGGCCACCACCCGGGTGCTGAACCGGTCGGTGGGTGCGAACACGCTCAGCACCGCGGCAGCGGTGAGCAGCTTGGCCGTCGAGGCCGGCGCCACGCTGTCGGCCGAGCGCCGGTCGAACAGCAGCGTCCCGGTGCGGGCGTCGAAGACCTGGCCGGCCACCGACGGCCCGAGTTCGGGATCGCCGAGCGGTCCGGCCAGCGCCGCGGCCACCCCGGTGGCGGTCGGCGCCGGCGGGTTCGGCGCGGGCCGGGACGGCGTCGGCGGTGCGGAGGCGGCGGACAGCAGCGCGGCGACCCCGGGCGGTGCGGCAGTGGGCGACGGAACCCGGATCGGTGAGAAGGACCGGTCGGCCGCGAACTGCCGCCCGGCGCCGACGCCGAGGTAGCCGATCCCGGCGAGCAGCAGCGCGAGCACCAGCAGCACCGGCCGGACCGGCCCGGCCGGCTTCGTGTTGGGGCGCGCCACGGTAGGCCACAATAGGGCCATCGCGCATCGGTGTGCGGCGGCGCGTCCCGGCAGCTGTACCCGACAGCGGTCCGCCCGCGAAAGGAGCCGGCATGCAAGAGTTCGACGTCCTGATCGAGATCCCCAAGGGCAGCCGCAACAAGTACGAGGTCGACCACGCCACCGGCCGGATCCGGCTGGACCGGACGCTGTTCACCTCTACCCAGTACCCCGCCGACTACGGCTACATCGAGAACACCCTGGGCGAGGACGGCGACCCGCTGGACGCGCTGGTGCTGCTGCAGGGTGACCCGCTGTTCCCCGGGGTGCTGGTGCTGTGCCGCGCGATCGGCATGTTCCGGATGACGGATGAGAAGGGCGGCGACGACAAGGTGCTGTGCGTGCCGGCCAACGACCCCCGGCTGGAGCACCTGCGCGACATCCACCACCTCGGCGAGTTCGACCGGCTGGAGATCCAGCACTTCTTCGAGGTCTACAAGGACCTGGAGCCGGGCAAGAGCGTGGAGGGCGCGTCCTGGGTGGGACGGGCCGAGGCGGAGGCGGAGATCCTCGCCAGCCGGCGCCGGCTGGCCGAGAACCCGGACGCTGTGCACTAAGCGGCACTGAGCCGCGGGGAGCGGGCAAGAACCCGGGCATCAGGCAGGAAATTGTGCCGCGGCGCCGCTCAAGTCGGGCACCGGGCCGTCGATAGCAGGGGTACTGACCCTCCAAGGCAGCCGAAACGCCGGCCCAGTCACCTCGGTGACCGGGCCGGCGTTCGTCTTTGTAGCTGCGACTCTGCCGAGCCTCAGTCGGTGCGGTTGTCCTTCTCGGTGCCCACCGTGTCCCGGTCGCTGCCCTGGCCGGCCCGGGCCGGCACCAGCAGCGACGCGGTCCGCTCGTCCACCTGCGGGGCGGCGTTGCCCGCCGCAGCGGTGGCCGCGGCGGCCCGCTCGGCGGCCTGTGCCTCCAGCCCGGACTCCATCCGCAGCTTGACCTCCTTGAGGAAGAAGCTGAGCAGGAAGGCCGGCAGCACCACGAACGCCGCGACCAGGAACACCCGGTCCATGCCCTGGGCGAAGCCGGACAGGAACGGCTCGCGCAGCACCCGGGTGCCGTTGTTGAGGAAGCTGGTGTCGTTGAGCTGACTGGTCGAGCCACCGGCCAGCGACCGCAGCGCCCGGGCGATCACCGAGTTGGCCGGGTCGCGCAGCGCCGCCTGGAACTGCGGGGTCTGCGCGGCGGCGGTCACGTTGTCGCGGACGTGGTTGGCCGCCCCGGAGAAGAAGATGGTGAGGAACACCGCGGTCCCGAAGGTGCCGCCCATCGACCGGAAGAAGGTCGCCGACGCGGTCGCCACGCCCATCTGGGAGGCCGGCACCGCGTTCTGGGTGGCCAGCACCAGGGTCTGCATGCAGCTGCCGAGCCCCGCGCCCAGCAGCAGCATCAGCGGCACCAGCGACAGGTAGCCGGTATCGGCGCTGATCCGGGACAGGCCCAGCAACGCCACCAGCAGCAACGCGGTACCGATGATCGGGAAGATCTTGTAGCGGCCGGTCTTGGCGGTCAGGATGCCGGTCGTCATCGACACCGACATGACGCCCACCATCATCGGCAGCAGCGACAGGCCGGATTCGGTCGGGCTGAAGCCTTTGACGATCTGCATGTAGAGCGGCAGGCAGATGATGCCGCCGAACATGCCCATGCCGAGGATGAAGTTCATCAGCGACGCGACGTTGAACACCGGCGAGCGGAACATCTTCAGCGGCAGGATCGCCTCGTCGCCCACCCGGCGCTCGATGACCACGAAGGCGATCAGCAACGCCGCGCCGAGGATGTAGTAGGTGAGCGACTTGCCCGAACCCCAGCCCCAGGTGCGGCCCTGCTCGGCGACCAGCAGCAGCGAGGTCACGCCCAGCACCAGGGTGATCGCGCCCAGGTAGTCGATCTTGTGCTCGGTACGCAGGTGCGGCACGTTGAGGAACCGGCTGACCACCGCGAGCGCGACGATGCCGATCGGCAGGTTGACGTAGAACACCCAGCGCCAGCCGTCGAAGCCCAGCAGCCGGTCCTGGCCGGCCAGCAGGCCGCCGAGCACCGGGCCGGCGATCGAGGAGATCGCGAAGACGGCCATGAAGTAGCCCTGGTAACGGGCTCGCTCACGCGGCGGGACGATGTCGCCGATGATCGCGAAGGCCAGCGCCATCAGGCCACCGGCACCCAGGCCCTGCACCGCCCGGAAGGCGGCCAGCTCCTCCATCGAGTGGGCCATGCCGGACAGCATCGAGCCGACCAGGAAGATCGAGATCGCGAACAGGTAGAACTTCTTGCGGCCGTACATGTCGCTCAACTTGCCGTACAGCGGGGTGGAGACGGTCGAGGTCACCAGGTAGGCGGTGGTCGCCCAGGCCTGGTTGGTCTGGCCGTTGAGCCGGTCGGCGATGGTGCGCATGGCGGCCGAGACGATGGTCTGGTCGAGCGAGGCCAGGAACATCCCGAGCATCAGCCCGGACAGGATCAGCAGGATCTGCTGGTGGGTGAGCCGGCCGGCCGGGACGGCGGCGGCGGTACGTGGTTCAGCCATGGTTGAGTTCCTGTTCGAATTCGAGTGCGTTCTGGGCGCCGTACTTCTCGGTGGCCGCGTTGAGCTGACCGAGCAGCCGGCCGAACGTGACGATGTCGTCGGGGCTCCAGTCCGACAGCAGCCGTTCCATGCGGCGGCGGCGGCCCCGGGTAAGCCGGTCGAGCATCTGCTGCCCCTCGGCGGTGGCCTTGAGCAGCATGGCCCGCCGGTCGTCGGGGTCGGTTTCGCGGGCCAGCAGGCCCTCCCGTTCCAGGTCTGCGACCTGGCGGGACACGGTGGAGGGGTCCAGGCCGGTCCGCTCGGCGATGGTGGTCAGCCGGGACGGGCCACAGTAGGCCAGGGTGCCCAGCACCATCAGGGCCATCCGGTCGAGCCGGTTGCCGTTGACCTGATGCTTGTACCGGATCACGTGCATCATCAGGGTGCCGAACTCGCGTTCGACGACGCCTACCGGATCCGGGTCGGAGTGGTCGTGGAGCACGGTCGAGTGCTCGTTAGATGCTTGCTGCACGCATCTAAATTAGCTGCAACACGCAACTAAGTCAAACCATTAACTGACGGCTCAGCTTTCCGGCCGCCGGGCCCAGTGCAGGGCCACCACCCCGCCGGTCAGGTTGCGGTAGTGCACGTCATGCCAGCCGGAGGTGGCGATGGTCCAGGCCAGCTGTTGTTGGCCCGGCCAGCTGCGGATCGACTCGGCGAGGTAGACGTAGGCGTCCGGGTTGCTCGACACCCGCCGGGCTACCCAGGGCAGCGCCCGCATCAGGTAGTTCAGGTAGAGCTGGCGGAAGCCCGGGATCACCGGAGTGGAGAACTCGGCCACCACCAGCCGGCCGCCCGGCCGGGTCACCCGGGCGAACTCGGCCAGCGCGCCGGAGACGTCGGCGATGTTGCGCAGGCCGAAGGAGATGGTGACCGCGTCGAAGGCGCCGTCGGCGAACGGCAGCCGCATCGCATCGGCGGCCACGAACGGCAGCTGCCGCCGGCCCGAGCGGTGCTGACCGGCCCGCAGCATGCCGAGCGAGAAGTCGCTGGCGATCGGATGTGCGCCCGAGCGCGCCAGCTCCGCCGTCGACACCCCGGTACCGGCCGCGACGTCGAGCACCCGCTCACCCGGCAGCAGCCCCAGCGCGTCCCGGGTGGCACGCCGCCAGCGACGGTCCTGGGCGAAGGAGAGCACCGTGTTGGTCAGGTCGTAGCGTTTGGCCACCCCGTCGAACATCCGGGCGACGTCATGGGGTTCCTTGGCCAGCGTTGCACGAGTCATGAGGTCTCCATTGTCGCTGATCGCCGACGGCAGCCTGACCACCGAGGGGCGCCGCGAGTCGTCCAGGTCTCAGCTCGCCGGCCGGGCACCGACGCCGGACGGGGGTCCTGCCGCGAGGTCGACCGGGGTCGGCGCGGCCAGCCGGACCGCCGCCCAGGCGAGCAGTGCCACGCACGCCAGGTAGCCCAACAGCCGGCCGGGGCCCAGCCGGACGTGCTCACCGAGCAGCGCGGCGCCCAGCACCACCGCCACCACCGGATCGAGGATCAGGTTCGCCGGAAAGCTGGCGCCCAACGGACCGAGCTGGAAGCCGACCTGCACCAGCAGGTAGGCGGCGCCGGCCAGCGCCAGCGCCGACACCAGCGGCACCAGTCCCTCCGCCCGGCCGAAACCGGCCAGGCCGGCGCCTTCCCAGACCGAGGACACCGCCTCGACCAGGACGCCGACCACGCCGAACCAGCAGCCGGCCACCACCCCGAAGGTCACCGCCCGGGGCACCGGCGACCGGTCCCGGGTGGCCGCGATCGCCAGGACGCCGGCGGTGACCGCGGCGACCGCGACCCAGGCGGTGACCTGCGCTCCGATGACCCGGCCCCGGCCGGGCTCACCGAGCAGCGCGAAGAACAGGCCCAGCCCCCCGACCAGGACGGCACAGTTTCCCAGGTCGGCCCTCGAAGGTCGCGGCGCGCCGAACCAGGACCGCAACAGCACCGCGACCGGCAACGACAGCACCAGCAGCGGCTGCACCAGCACCACCGCACCGTTGGCAAGGGCCAGCACCTGCAGGACGACGCCGACCACGTCGCCGGCGGTGGCCAGCAACCAGCGTGGGTTGCGGGTCAGGTCCAGCAGCCGGCCGGCGTCAGCCCGTCCGGTGTAGGCCACCGCGTGCTGGCCGGCCGTCCCGGCGCCGTAGGCCAGCGCCGAACCGAGGCCGGCGGCGATGGCAACGGCGGCCGACACTCAGCCGACCGCGGCCCGGTCGGCGGTCGGCAGCAGCTTCAGCGCGGTCGAGGCGAAGTGCGAGTGCACCCGGTCGTCCACCGGGTCCTCGCTCGGGTCGGTGTGCACCACCAGGTGGTTGTACAGGGTGTCGCGTTGGGCCGGGATCCGGCCGGCCGAGCGGATCAGCTCGATCAGCTCGGTGCGGTTGGAACGGTGCCGGGCGCCGGCCGAGGACACCACGTTCTCCTCCAGCATCACCGAGCCGAGGTCGTCGGCGCCGAAGTGCAGGGTCAGCTGGCCGATGTCCTTGCCGGTGGTCAGCCACGAGCCCTGCAGGTGGACGACGTTGTCGAAGAACAGCCGGGCCAGCGCCACCATCCGCAGGTACTCCAGCGACGTTGCCTGGGTACGTCCCTTGAGGTGGTTGTTCTCGGGCTGGTAGGTCCAGGGGATGAACGAGCGGAAGCCACCGGTGCGGTCCTGCACGTCCCGGATCATCCGCAGGTGCTCGATCCGCTCGGCGTTGGTCTCACCGGTGCCCATCATGAAGGTGGCGGTGGACTCGACGCCGAGCCGGTGGGCGGTCTCCATCACCTCGAGCCAGGTCTCACCGGACTCCTTCAGCGGCGCGATCGCGGTGCGCGGCCGCTTCACCAGGATTTCCGCACCGGCACCGGCGAAGGAGTCCAGGCCGGCCGCGTGCAACCGGCGGATCACCTCCTCGTGCGGCAGGTTCGAGACCCGGCCGATGTGCACCACCTCCGACGCTCCCAGCGAGTGCAGGGTCAGCGACGGGTACTCGGCCTTGATGGCGGCGAAGATCCGCTCGTAGAACTCGATGCCGAGCTCGGGCGAGTGGCCGCCCTGCAACATGATCTGGGTGGCGCCGAGCTCGACCGCCTCACCGCACCGGCGCAGGATCTCTTCGTCGGTGTGCGTCCAGCCCTCGCGGTGCCCCGGCGCGCGGTAGAAGGCGCAAAACTTGCAGGCGGTCAGGCAGACATTGGTGTAGTTGATGTTGCGGTCGATGATGTAGGTCGCGATGCCGGCCAGCTCGCCGAACCGGCGCCGGCGCACCGTGTCGGCCGCCTCGCCGAGCGCGTGCAGCGGGGCGTCGGTGTAGAGCAGCAGCGCCTCCTCCGGCGTGATCCGGCCGCCGTCGGCGGCGTGCTGCAGCAGGTTCGCGATCTCGGAATGCGGTGTCACCCGCCCAGGGTAGACGGCTGATCCTCCGTCGGTGCCGCCTGCTCCAATGGCTGGTGGGCCTCGGCGGCCGGCGGCGTCCAGAGGTAGGGCGTGGTGGTGGCCACCGCCACGAACCCGAGCCGCTGCAGGATCGGCGCGCTGTCGTCGGAGGCATCCACCTGCAGGTAACGGGCCCCGGTCCGGACGGCGAACTGCGCCCGGCGGGCCACCAGCGCCCGGTAGATGCCCTTGCCCCGCCACTGCGGACGGGTGGCGCCGCCCCACAGGGTGGCGAACTCGCTGCGCGGGTCGCGCACCAGCCAGGCCACGCTGACCAGTTCCCTGCTCACCTCGGCGGCATAGATCGCGAGGTGGTCGGGATTGCTTGCCTTGCGGTCGGCGAGATCGGCGGCCAGCCACCCCCAGTCCTCGCCCCAGATCTCGGTGTGCAGCGCGCCGATCCGTTCGAAGTCCGCCGGGTCGTCGAGTTCGCGGATCACCACCCCGTCCAGCAGCGCCGGCTCGGCGGTCATCTCCTCGGCGAGCCCCACCACCACCGTCTCGGCCTCGCCGGGCACGAAGCCGGCGGCGAGCAGCCGGTCCGGCAGGTCGGCCGGCTCGTCGTAGGAATGGGTCTTCCACTCGAAGCGCTCCTGGCGGCCGGCGAAGTAGGCGCAGGTCCGTTCGATCAGCTCGTCCAGCGCCCGGCCGGACAGGCCCGCCAGGTCGCGGTACTCGACGTAGCCGGAGTGCTTGCCGCCGCTGACCCGCTGCAGCGGACCGTCGGTGTCCACCACCACGCCGTCGGGCTGCTTGCTGGGCAGCACGCCCCGAACCTGCTGGTGGTAGGCGGCGAGCAGGTCAGCTGGGGTACTCACGAGCCACAGTGTGCGGCACCCGCCCGACCGGCCAGCCAACCGGGCCCGCGGCCGATGGCTAGTTGCCGCCGCCGGCCAGCAGCTCCCGCAGGTCTTCGGCGGCCTGCGCCGCGGCGCTGTCGGCCACCGCGGACACCCCGCCGAAGCCGAAGTAGGAGTGGTTCAGCGTCGGCCACTCGCGGCTGATCACCCGGACGCCGGCCCGGCGCAGCGCGTCGCCGTAGAAGTTCCCCTCGGTGCGCAGCACGTCCAGGGTAGCGGTGTGGATCACCGCCGGGGCGACCCCGGCCAGGTCGGGCGCCCGCATCGGCGAGACCCGCCAGTCGGTGGCGGACTCCTCGTCGACGTAGGTGGTGGCGAAGGTGACCATGCCCGGCATGGTCAGCCCGTACCCTGGCCCGACGGTGCGCCGCGACATGTACCGCGCGTTGATCTCCGGGTCGGCATACCGGCCGGCGACGTCGGTGACCGGATAGAGCAGCAACTGGGCCGCCACCGGCTGGCCGGCGTCGCGGCGGGCGATCGCCACCGAGGCCGCGAGCTGGCCGCCGGCGCTGTCGCCGGCCAGGATCAGCGTGCCGGGCTCACCACCGAGCTCCTCGGTGTGCTGGGCAACCCACTCGGTGGCGGCCACCGCGTCCTCGAAGGCCGCCGGAAACGGGTGCTCGGGCGCCAGCCGGTAGCCCACCGAGACCACCACCACGCCGGCCTGGGTGCAGATCCGGCGGGCGTGGTGCAGGTGGGTGTCGATGGTGCCGGCGATCCAGCCGCCGCCGTGGAAGTAGACCGCGGTCGGCCTCGGCCGGGCCGGACCGGCCGGCCGCAGCACCCGGACCGGCAGCGGGCCGGCGGGGCCGTCGAGCACCTGGTCGGTCTCCGAGGCCGGGATCAGCGCCGGGTTCAGCCGCTGGCCGGCCAGCAGGTGCGCCCGTCCCGAGATCTCCCGGGACTCCTCGATCGTGGCGTCCTCGTCGGCCTCCAGCGGGGTGGCCGCCAACCAGTCGGCCAGTTCCGGGTCCATGGGAGGTTCTGTCACGACCGACCCCTTCCTCCGCTGCCGGTCCGTTTCCGACGCCGGTCCATTCAAGCAGCAACTGCCGTCCGCGCACCCCGGTGGCCAGGTGGCAACCGCCTGGCAGTTCCGCCAAGAAACGACTACCGAAAATCCACCAGAGCACTACCCTGAGTCATACCGCTGCGCCCGTTTCGACAGGCTCCTGGGCTGGGGAACGGCAGCTAGTCCCGTCTTGCTGCTACCCCCGTGGGGAGTGGCGGAGTTTCGCTGCCCGCGCACGAACTCCGTCACTCTCCGGCCCGCCCGACGGCCGATCCCGCCGGCAGACCCCAGCGGTCGCAACGCGCGCTCAGACCGGGGCGAACTCCGGCGTCACCGGCCCCGCGACGGCGCCCACCCCGGCGGCGCGGCGGGCGAACTCGGTCAGCCCGGCCAGCTGGCGCTCGCCGAGGGAGAAGTCCAGCGTCCGGAAGTAGTTGGCCAGGGTGGGCGCGTCGAAGATCTCCCATCGGGCGGCTTGGGCGGCCACCTCCTCGACGTGGGCGAGCGCGGAGTCCCGGCTGGCGACGAAGGCGGCGTGCACGTCCTTGACCAGACCCGGGTTCTCGGCCGCGAACTCGCGCCGCACCGCCCAGACCGCGAAGACCATCGGCAGGCCGGTCCAGGACCGCCAGGCCTGCCCCAGGTCGTGCACGTCCAGGCCCCTGCTGGCGCCCTCGTAGGTCGCCCGCAGCGCCACGTCGCCGATCACCACCGCCGCGTCCGCCTCAAGCATCATCGCGGTCAGGTCCGGCGGGCAGCTGAAGTACACCGGCTGAACCCGGTGCACCTCGCGCAGCCACAGCTGGGCCAGCAGTACCGAGGTGCGCGAGGTGGAGCCGAGCGCCACCGGCCGGCCGTCGAGTTCGGCCAGCGGGCGCTGCGAGACCAGGTCCACCGACAGCACCGGCCCGTCCGAGCCCACCGCGATGTCGGGCAGCAGCAGCAGCTCGTCGGCATGCCGCAGGTACTCCACCAGCGAGATCGGCCCGATGTCGAGCTCGCCCCGGACCAGCAACTGGTTGAGGTTGTCGGGGGTGTCCTTGGTCAGCTCCAGGTCCAGCAGCGCACCCGAGCGCACCAGGCCCCAGTAGATCGGCAGGCAGTTCAGGAACTGGATGTGGCCGACCCGGGGCCGGGCGTTGGACGGCGCTGTCACGGCGTCGAGGTTACGCGGCCGGAGACGGCCCACCGGCCGGCCGGGTTAGGCTCCGGGCCGGACGAGGGACGAGGGCCGTGACCGACAATCTCAAGCTGACCGACAATCTCAAGCTGACCGACGATCTCAGGCTGACCGACGATCTCACGCTGACCGACGATCTGGAACTGGCCGGCGAGCTGGTGCGCCGAGCCGGCCGGTTGGCGGACCGGATGTTGCGCCGCGGCCTGGACGTCGAGCACAAGACCTCGGTGTCCGACGTCGTCTCCGACGCCGACCGGGCCGCCGAGGAGCTCATCGTCCGGGCACTGCGGGCCGCCCGGCCCGGCGACGGGCTGGTCGGCGAGGAGGGTGCCGAGCACTCCGGCGAGCACGGTCGAACCTGGTACATCGACCCGGTGGACGGCACCTACAACTTCCTGTCCGGGCTGCCGTACTGGTGCTCGGCGATCGCGCTGGCCGACTCGGTCTCGGGCCAGCCGGTGCTCGGCGCGGTGTACGGCCCGGCGGCCGACGAGCTCTGGCTGGGCGGCCCAGACCACCCGACCAGCTGTAACGGGGTGCCGGTGCGGCCCCTGGTGGACCTCCCGCTGGCCCGGCTGTCGCTGGCCAGCTACCTGCACCCGACGACGCTGCCGGACGACGGCGCTCGGGAACCGCTGCTGAGGGTGCTGCGCGAAGCGGCCACCGTCCGGATGCTCGGCTCGGGGTCACTGGAACTGGCGGGGGTGGCCGGCGGCCGGCTCGGTCTGTGGGCGCAGCTGGACACCCTGGACTGGGACTGGCTGCCCGGTGCCGCGCTGGTGCTCGGAGCCGGCGGTGCCGTCGAGGTGCTGGAGCACCGCGGGCATCGCTGGCACCTGGCCGGTAACCGGCAGGTCGTCGCCGAGGCGCGCGCGCTACTGCTCGGCTGACCCGCCGGCCCGGCGCTTCGGGCGGACCGGGCGCGGCGCCGGCCCGGCAGCCGCGTCCTCGCCCACCGGATCGGTGCCGCCCGGTCGGGCATCCTCGCCGGCCAGCTGGGCGTCCAGGATGTGCCGCTGCTGCTGCCGGGCGCCCACCCGCGCCTCCAGGTTGGCGGCCAGCTTCGCCCGCTGCTTGCGCAGCAGGATGTAGGACAGCGGGATCGAGAGCACCAGCGCGATGGTGGCGGCCAGCAGCCCGGGCACCCGGGCCAGCCAGAGCAGCCCCCACAGCGCCAGGAACAGCCCGAACCGCAGCACCGTGTACAGCCACATGGCGCCCAGCGTCTGGCCGGGGCTCGGCCGGCCGTTGTCGGCGCTGACCGGTGGGTCGCTCTGCGGGTTCATCGCCACAGCTCGGCTCAGGCCCAGACGGCCTGCGGCTCGGCCCGGCGCTCGGCCAGGGCCACCGGCGGCTCGTAGGACCGGATCACCTCGTAGCGGGTGTTGCGCTCCTTCGGCTGGAAGCCGGAGTCCCGGATCAGGGCCAGCAGGTCGTCGCGGGTCAGCTTGTCCGGGGTGCCGAACCCGTCCGCGTCGTGGGTGATCTTGTACTCCACCACCGAGCCGTCCATGTCGTCGGCGCCGTAGTTCAGCGCCAGCTGCGAGGTGGACAGCCCGTGCATCACCCAGAAGACCTTGACGTGCGGAAAGTTGTCGAGCATCAGCCGGGACACCGCGAAGGTCTTGAGCACGTCCGCGGGCTGGGCCATCTTCAGGTGCGAGAGCCGGTTGTTGTCGTTGTGGAACCGCAGCGGGATGAACACCTGAAAGCCGCCGGTCTCGTCCTGCAGCTCGCGCAGCCGCAGCACGTGGTCGACCCGGTGCCGGGGTTCCTCGATGTGGCCGTAGAGCATGGTGGCCGGCGTCTTCAGCCCCTTGGAGTGGGCCAGCCGGTGGATACGCGACCAGTCTTCCCAGTGGGTGTCGTGGTCCACGATCTGCTTGCGGACCTCCCAGTCGAAGATCTCAGCGCCACCGCCGGTGAGCGACTCCAGGCCCGCGTCGATCAGCTCGTCCAGGATCTCGGTGGCCGGCAGCCCGGAGATCTCTTCGAAGTAGTGCACCTCGGTGGCGGTGAACGCCTTGAGGGCGACGCCGGGCAGCACCGCCTTGAGCTCGCGCAGCACCCGGGGGTAGTACTTCCACGGCAGCGTCGGGTGCAGGCCGTTGACGATGTGCAGCTCGGTGAGGCCGTCGTCCTTCATGGCCAGCGCCAGCTCGACGGCCTCCTCGACCCGCATGGTGTAGGCGTCCTTGGCACCGGGCTTGCGCTCGAAGGAGCAGTACGCACACGAGGCCCGGCAGACGTTGGTCAGGTTGAGGTGGCGGTTGACGTTGAAGTACACGACGTCACCGTTCTTGGCCGTCCGCACCCCGTGCGCCTGCGCACCCAGCCAGGCCAGGTCGTCGCAGTCGTAGAGGTCCTCGCCGTCCTGCCGGGTGAGCCGCTCGCCGGCGGCGATCTTGTCGGTCAGCTCGGCCTTGCGCGCGGAGTCCCATGCCATGCCTCCAGCCTACGTTTCGCCGTCGGCGGCCCGCGCCGCGCGGCCGTGATCCCGCTGGCGACCTGATCACACCCGAGCGGTCGGGCATTGTGCTACTTTGTGCTACATGGAGGAAGAGGTCGGCGTCCGCGAGCTTCGACAACAGGCCAGCGCCCTGTTGTCGAAGGTGGCCACCGGCGTGACGATCCGGATCACCAACCACGGCACGCCGGTGGCTCGGCTGACACCCATCGGTGACCAGCGCGCCGGCCGGGCCGACCTGATCGCCAGTGGCGAGCTGCAGCCCGGGCGCGGTGACCTGCTCGACGTCGAGCCGGTCACGGCTCCGGCCGGCACACCGAGCACCGAGCAGCTGCTGGCCCAGGCGCGGGACGACCGGTGATCTACGCCGATACCTCGGCACTGGCGAAGCTGGTCATCGCCGAGGCCGAGACGCCGGCGCTGCGGTCCTGGATCGCTAAGCAGGACGCCCGACTGGTGACCAACGCGATCGGCGTCGTCGAGCTGCGCCGGCTGGCGGCCCGGGTGAGCCAGCAGGCCGTCGACACCGCGACCACGTTGCTGGCCCGGATCGACCGGCTGGCCCTCACCCCGGCAGCCCTGGCGCTGGCCGCCCAGCTGCCACCCGCTGAGCTGCGCACCTCGGACGCCCTGCACCTCGGCTCGGCGGCCGAACTGCTCGACCTGCAGGTGGTGCTCAGCTACGACCACCGGCTGGCTGACGCAGCGGCCGGCTACGGGCTGCCGGTGGTCGCGCCCCGGTGACTGGTCAGCCGGCCTCGAGGCTTGCCGGTTCCAGTTCCCGCACCCGGGTGTCGAGGGCGGTACCCAGCACCGCGGCCGCACCGGCGTAGCCCGCCGGCACCGGTACGTCCTGCACGCTCCAACCGGCCGGCAGCGCAGCCAACCCGGTGCCGCCCAGGTAGTCGGCGGCCACCCCGCGGGCCAACCCGGTACCGATGCCCTTGAGGTAGGCCTCCTTGCGCGTCCACACCCGGGCGAAGGCCCGTCGCACGTCCTTGGCGGCTGCGATCTCAGCACGCTCGGCCGGGTGCAGCCGGCCGCTCAACTCGACCGCCGCCTGCTCCTCGGGGACCTCTTCGACATCCACCCCGACCGGCGTGCCGGCGACGCCGAGCAGCACCAGCTCACCGCTGTGCGACAGCGAGAAGTGCACCGCCGGGCCCGTACCGGCCAGCCTGGGACGGCCGTGCGGCTCGTCGCAGAGCGGGCAGGGCTCCCGCGCGAAGCTGAGCTCACCGGGCGCGACACCCAGCTGCCGGCCCAGCAGGTGCCGCAGGGCGAGGTGCGCCGACAGATAGCTATGCCGGTCCCGCTGCCGGGCGAAGCGTCCGGCACGCTGCAGTTCCTGCTCGTCGAGCACCGAGAGGTCCACCCGGTCCAGCCGCACCTGCGGCACGGGCAGCACCCACACGTCGAGAAAGTTGGCGCGCGGGTCGGTGGGCGAGGCGGGAAGGGCACTGGGCGGGCTCGGGTGGCCGGCACCGGACAAGCGCTCGTCTCCTCAGCAATCTGGCATCGGCCTCCGTTCGAAGCCCGCCCGGGCCAATGTAATGCCCGATCCTGAGAACATGCGGCTGCCGGGCTAGCTGCGGCCGGCCAGCACCTTCAGTGCGGTGTCGGCGTGGGTGTTCATGTCGAACTCGCTGCCGATCTCGGAGATCAGCCGGCTGTCCTGACCGATCACGAACGTCCGGCGCTTCACCGGCAGCGGGCCGAAGCGGCGCTTCACGCCGAACGCCCTGGCGACCTCGCCGTCGCTGTCGGACAGCAACGGGTAGTCGAAGCCGTTGGCCTCGGCGAACTGCGCCTGCTTGTCCACCGAGTCGGTGCTGATGCCGACCCGCTGCGCGCCGGCGGCGGCGAACTCGGCGGCTAGGTCGCGGAAGTGACAGCTCTCCTTGGTGCAGCCGGACGTCATCGCGGCCGGGTAGAAGAACAGCACCACCGGCCCGTCGGCCAGCAGGGTGCTCAGCCGGCGGGGTCGGCCGTGCTGGTCGGGCAGCTCGAAGTCTGCGATCTGCTCACCTGGTTGCATGCTGCACACCGTTCTTGTCGGAGCCGACCGAGGGCCAGCCGGGAATTGCCCGATCAGGCAACGTTCGTAGCGATTCGGAGCCGGCGACCGCCGGGATGGGGTTTCTGCCGGTTTCACCTCGACGACCGGCGACTCACTGGCTGGCGGGATTGCCGGCCGACTGCACCCGCCCCTCGAACCGGGTGGAGAGCACCACGGTGGAGCGGGTCCGGGCGACCCCGCGGACCTTGGACAGCGCCCGGATGGCGTTCTCCAGGCCGCTGACGTCCGGCACCCGGATCTTCACCACGAACGACTCCTCACCCGCGACGAACCAGCAGTCCTCCACAGCGGCCACCCCGGCCAGCCGCTCGGCCACCAGGTCCTCGTCGGCGTTGTCGGACAGGAAGATGCCGACCAGCGCGCTCATCGAGTACCCGATCGCCTCGGGCGCCACCGCGGCGTGGTAGCCGGTGATGACGTTCTGGGCCTCCAGCTTGTTCACCCGCTCGTGCACCGCCGGCGCCGACAGCCCCACCTCCCTGGCCAGCTCGGCGAAGGTGGCACGGGCGTTGGCCCGAAGGGCGTCCAGAATCGCGCGGTCGACGGCGTCCATGTATGGAGTCTGTCAGGCCGAGCCGGGAGCAGGCTGGGATTGGGCCCGAGCGGCGCCCAGCTGACCGGTCCACCGGGTGATCAGCGAGTGCGGCACGCCGAGCACGTCGAGCACCTTGGCCGCCACGAAGTCGACCAGCTGCTGGACCGAGTCCGCCCCGGCGTAGAAGGCGGGGCTCGCCGGCAGCACCACCGCACCCGCGTCGTACAGCTCGACCAGATGGGTCAGGGTGGCCCGGGTGTAGGGCGTCTCGCGGGGCACCACCACCAGCGGCCGACGTTCCTTGAGGGTGACGTCGGCGGCGCGCTGCAGCAGGTCCTTCGACAACCCGAGCGCGATGCCGGCCACCGCCGCGGTCGATGCCGGCACCACCACCATGCCGCGCGCCGGGTACGAGCCGCTGGCGGGTCCGGCGCTCAGGTCGGTGGCCGTCCAGTACCGCAGCAGCTCACCGGCCCCGTTCCCGGGTGTGCCGTCCGGGCCCAGCCAGGACGCCAGGTCGGCGGCCCAGTGGTTGTCGCGGAAGGAGATGCCGGTCTCGTCCAGCAGGGTCAGCCGGGCCGCCCGGGAGACGATCACGTCCACCGGCTGGCCGGCCTGCAGCAGTGCGGTGATGACCGCCCTGGCGTACGGCGTGCCGGAGGCGCCGGACACCCCGACCACCCACGGCGTGCGGCCCGCCGGCTCCGGACCGGTCACGGGCGCGTCAATCGCTCCGCTCCTCGCTCGTTCCTCGCTGCGATGCTCACTCACAGAGCCGCCAATCGCTCCGCTCCTCGCTCGTTCCTCGCTGCGATGCTCACTCATGGAGCCGCCAATCGCTCCGCTCCTCGCTCGTTCCTCGCTGCGATGCTCACTCATGAGCGCAGCCCCTGCACGATCAGGTCGACCAGGGCGAAGGCGAACAGCTGGATGCCGACGAAGCCGTTGGCGGTGAAGAACGCCCGGTTCACCCGGGACAGGTCGTCGGCCCGGACGATCCGGTGCTCGTAGGCCAGCACCACCGCGGTGATCGCCAGGCCCAGCCACCACACCCAGCCGAGGCCGGCCGCCAGCCCGAACCAGGCGAAGCAGGCCACCGTGACCAGGTGGGTGATGCTCGACCAGCGCAGCGCGGCGGGAATGCCGAACCGGGCCGGAAAGGACCGCGAGCCGATCACCCGGTCGATCTCGGCGTCCTGGCAGGAGTAGATCAGGTCGAAGCCACCGATCCAGCTGCCGACCGCGAGCCCGAGCGCGGTGGATGCCCAGGCGAAGCCGCCGGTGACGCCCATCCAGGCGCCGATCGGGGCCACCGCCTGGGCCACGCCCAGCAGCACCTGCGGAAAGTCGGTGAACCGCTTGCCGTAGGAGTAGAGGATCAACAGGCCGACCGCGACCGGTGACAGCAACAGCGGCAGCGTCCCGAGCGCCGCGGCGCAGGCAACGAAGATCACCAGGGCAACGGCGAAGCCCCGCCAGGCCACCGACACCGACAGCGCGCCGGTCACCAGCTCCCGCTGGGCGGTGCGCGGGTTGAGGGCGTCGAAGCCGCGGTCCAGGATCCGGTTGCCGGCCATCGCCACCGTGCGGGCCGACACCATCGCCACCACGATCAGCGCCAGCTGCACCCAGTGCATCGAGCGGGTCTCGTCCCACATCGCGGTGCAGGCGGCGATCAGCGCGAACGGCAGCGCGAACACCGAGTGCTCGATCATCACCAGCCGCAGGAACGCCCGGACCCTGCCGGGCTCCGGCCTGGTGACGGAGGTGGCTGACACGCCTTCAGAGTCTGCCAGCCTCCTCCGGCTCAGCCGATGCCGTACTCCCGCCAGCGCCGTGCCACCAGGTCCTCGGTGGCCTGGTCGAGCACGCACGGCTCGGGCCAGCCGCCGTCCCGGGCGTAGCCCTCGCCGGCCAGCTTGGCGGTGGCGTCGATGCCCAGCTTGCCGCCGTAGAACTGCTGGTAGGAGGCGTGGTCGAGATGGTCCACCGGCCCGGTCATGTGCACCACGTCGTGGGCGTAGTCGACATTGCCGAACGCCCGCCACGCGACCTCGTTGTAGTCGTGCACGTCGCAGTCGGCGTCCACCACCACGATCAGCTTGGACAGCGAGAGCAGGCCGGCGCCCCAGATCGCGTTCATCACCTTGTGCGCGTGCTTGGGGAACCGCTTGTCGATCGAGACGATCGCGCAGTTGTGGAACACCCCGGCCTCGGGCAGGTCGTAGTCCACGATCTCGGGAATGGTCAGCTTGATCAGCGGCAGGAAGATCCGCTCGGTGGCCTTGCCCAGCGGCCCGTCCTCCTGCGGCGGGCGCCCGACGATGATCGACTGGTAGATCGGGTTGCTGCGGGTCGTCATCACGTCCACCTGCATGAAGGGGAACTGCTCGACCGGGGTGTAGAAACCGGTGTGGTCGCCGAACGGTCCCTCCGGCAGCCGGGCCCCGGGCTCCACCCAGCCCTCCAGCACCACCTGGGCGTGCGCGGGAACCTGCAGCGGCACCGTCAGGCAGTCCACCAGCTCGACCCGCTCGCGCTGCAGGAAGCCGGCGAACAGGTACTCGTCGATGTCGGCCGGCAGCGGCGCGGACGCGGCGTAGGTGACCGCCGGCGGGCAGCCGAACGCGATCGCCACCGGCAACCGCTCGCCGCGCCGCTCGGCGATGGCGGCGTGCGAGGTGGAGTCCTTGTGGATCTGCCAGTGCAGGCTGACGGTGCGCTTGTCCTGCTGCTGCAGCCGGTACATGCCCAGGTTGCGGGCACCGGTCTCCGGATGCCGGGTGTGGGTCAGCCCGAGGTTGAGGAAGACCCCGCCGTCGCCCGGCCAGGACGTGATGCCGGGCAGCAGGTCCAGGTCGACCTCGTCGCCCTTGCGCACCACCTCCTGGCAGTAGGCGCGCCTACCGGTCCGGGGCGGCACGCTGCGCAACTGGGCAGCCTTGCCGAGCGCGTCGCGCAGCCCGCTGAAACCGTGCGGCAACTCCGGCTTGAGCAACTCGCCGATCCGGTCGCCGATCTCGTCCAGGCTCTGTACGCCGAGCGCCTGGCACATCCGCGAGGTAGTGCCGAACAGGTTCATCAGCAGCGGCATGGCACCGCGGGTGGGGTTCTCGAACAGCAGCGCCGGACCGTGCTCGCGCACCACCTTCTGCACGATCCCGGTGACCTCGAGGTGCGGGTCGACCGGCGCGCTGACCCGGACCAGTTCGCCGGAACGCTCCAAGGCACGGACGAAATCGGCCAGGTCGGTGTATGCCACCTCGGCAGTATGTCAAGCCAGCCGGGCGGGTTCCGGTGCAGCGTCGGCGGCGGGCTGCTCCGCACGGTTCATCAACTGCCAGCTCGGGCGCAGGAACGGGTCCAGCGTCACCGCGAGGTACAGCACGGCACCCATTGCCAGCGCGGCGCTCAAGCTGGTCGCCTCGATCAGGGCGCCGGCCAGCAGTGCGCCGAACGGGATCCCGGCCCAGGCCAGCGCGTTGACGGTGGCCAGCACCCGGGCCTGCAGCGCCCGGGGTATCGCCTCGTACTCGGCGGCGCCGAGCACCGGGTTGATGGCGCCGGAGGCCAGGCCGCTGACGGCCCAGACCGCCAGCACCACGGCGAACGGTGCGGGCAGCGCCAGCACCGCGAACCGGGGCGCGCCGCCGACCAGGAACGCGACCGCGAACGTCCAGCGCCGGGGCAGCCGGGCACCGATCGCCACCATGACCACGGTGCCCGCCACCGCGGCCGCCCCGAACACGGCCGAGACCACCCCGGCGCGACCGGCGCTGCCGTAGTGCCGCTCGATCCAGAGCAGCAGCAAGACCCCCGACATGGCGGCGTCGGCCAGGTTGGTGAACAGCACCATGCCCGAGATCGAGCGCAGCAACGGGTTCTTGCGGACGAAGGCCAGGCCGTCGCCCAGTTGGCGCAGGTAGCCCAGCTCGCTTCGCTCGGTCAGTCCCGCGGTGACCGGAACCAGGGTGAGCAGCGCGGCGCAGGCCAGAAAGCTCGCCGCGTCGAAGGCCACGACGTTCGCCGGGCCGATCGCCGCGATCAGCAGGCCGGCCGCCGGGGCGCCCAGCAGGCTCGCCAGCCGCAGGCAGCCCTCCGACAGCGCGGTGGCACGGTCGATGGATACGCCGGCCCGCTCGGCGACCGACGGCAGCAGCACGTGTGCCGCGGTGTCGGCCGGACCGCGGGCCAGCCCGACCACGAACACCAGCGCCAGCACCGTCCAGAGCTGGTGCCAGCCGGCGTGCCAGGCCAGCGGAATCACCGCCATCGCCAGCCCCGCCACGGCATTGCCGGCCAGCGCGACCCGGCGGGCGCCGAGCCGGTCCACCAGCGGTGAGCCCAGGATCTGCAGCACCACGTAGGGCGTGATCTCCGCAGTGCCGACCAGGCCGGTCAGCACCGGACTGCCGGTCTCGGTCAGCACCAGCCAGGGAACCGCCAGCTGTGACATCCGGGTGCCGGCCTGCGACACGGTCGCCGCGGTCAGCAGCGAGACGAAGGCGGCCCGTCCGGAACTCATCGGGCACTTTCCGGCCGGGCCTGCGAGCCCTCCTCGGCCGGCGGTTGCTGCTCCGGTGCCGGGAAGAGGTGGTACTGCATCTGGACGATCACGGCGCCGTCGTCGCCGGCCGGACGGTCAGGGTCGTGCCGCGGGTAGCGGGCGATCACCGACGCGATCTCGGTGCGCAGCGCCTCGGCCTCGGCCACCGTGAGCCGCAGCAGCAGGTCGCTCAGGTCGCTGGCTTCCCGCCAGCGTTGCGGCCACCGATCGGCAACCTGCAACCAGCGGTGCGCGTTGTCGAAGTTGGCGACCAGGACGGCGTCCAGGTACTCGGTGGTGGCAGCCGCCGCGTCGGGGTCGCTGACCGGCGGTGGCAGCACGATGGTGGAGCGCTGGCTGGCCCGCCACCAGCGCTCGCGGCCGCCGGTGCCGGTCGGGTGGTCGACGATGAAACCGGCCGCGGCGAGCTGGCGCAGGTGGTAGCTCGACAGCCCCGAGGAGATGCCGAGTTCGCTCGCCAGCTTCGAAGCGGTGGACGGACCGTGCCGGCGCAGCAGGCCGAGCAGGTGGATCCGGACCGGATGCGCCAGTCCCTGCAACGCCGCCGCGTCGGTGACCACGTCGCGGTCCGGGTCGAACAGCGGGTGGTCGTGCTCGGTCGCCATGCAATGCAAATTACGCTTTGCAAAGGATGCTTTGCAAGCTGTTCCCCGCTGCCCAATCCGGCACCATCAGGCCGCGGACGACCTAAGCTGGTTGGCATGCTCCTCAAGCTGGGTGGTCTGTTCTTCCTTGTCAGCGTGCTGTTCTGGCTGTGGGCGATCTTCGACTCCCTGACCTGCGACGACAAGCGGGTACGCAACCTGCCGCGGTGGGCGTGGGTGGTAGTGATCCTGGTCTTCCTGGAGTTCGGCGCGCTGGCCTGGGTGCTGTTCGGTCGGCCCCGGCGGGCGCAACTGGTCGCCGGCGGCAGCCGGCCGCAACCGCCGTCGGGTAGGCCGGTCGGCCCGGACGACGACCCGGACTTCCTGCGCAATATCGGCCGGCCCTGAACGAGCCGCTCAGTTCTGAATCGGGCTCAGAACCGGGCCAGCCCGAGCACCGGCCGGAACCGGACGGCTCGGCTCAGCTCAGGCCGGCGTAGGAGTGCAGGCCGGAGATCACGATGTTCACCACGAAGAAGTTGAAGGTCATCGCGGCGAAGCCGAGCAGGTTGATGTAGGCGGCCCGGTTGCCCTTCCAGCCGGCGGTCGCGCGGGCGTGCAGGTACATCGCGTAGACCACCCAGGCGATGAAGGCCCAGGTCTCCTTGGGGTCCCAGCCCCAGTACCGGCCCCAGGCCGCCTCGGCCCAGATGGCGCCGAAGATCACCCCGGCGGTGTAGATCGGAAAGGCGAACGCGACGGTGCGGTAGGCGGCCTTGTCCAGCGCCGCGGCGGCCGGCAGCCGCGAGCCCAGGGCGGCGAACCGGGCGGGTGCCGTGCCGGCGGCGGCGTGCCGCTCGAAGCGGGCCCGCACCAGGTACATCGCGGTGATCGCCGCCGAGGTCAGCAGGATGCCTTCGGCGACCGCGACCGAGGAGACGTGGATCGCCAGCCAGTAGGACTGCAGCGCCGGCACCAGCTTGGAGGCCTTGGTGTAGAGGGTGCCGGCCAGGAACATCACCAACAGCACCGGCATCATCACGAACAGGCCGAGGTAGCGCAGCTGCGGCATCCGCACCAGGGTCGCCAGCCAGGCCACCGTCGCCATCAGGCCGACCACCAGGGTGAACTCGTACATGTTGCCCCACGGCACCCGGTCCACCGCGATGCCGCGGATGGCCACCGACGCCAGGTGGAACAGCGCCGCCAGCACGGTGAGACCGACCGCGGCCCGGCCCCAGCGCCGGCCGGCGGTTCCGTCCTGCCGGACCGGGTCGATCTCGACCGGAGGCTGGTCGGATGCCTCGGCGGGCCGGAGGTGGTCGGACGCACCGGCCGTCTCGCCACCGCCCACCAGCGCGGGCTGCCGGCTGGCCACGGCGCCGGCCTGAACGGTCCGGTCGGCGCTGGTGCGGGCGATCCGGCCGTTCCGGCCGAAGGCGTACTCGCCGGTGTAGGCCACCACGGCGAGCATGTAGGTGCCGGTCGCCGCCGTCCACAGACCTTCCGACAGCGATGCCAGACCGGTGTTGACCGCCATCTCAGTCCCTTCCCGCGCCGATCTTGTCCGCTGTGGAATCCGTCGAACTCCGCACCGCCGGGGCGTCCGGTGGCCCGCTGTCCAGCGCCGCCGACAGCTGCGCCACCAGCGCGGTGAACTCTGCTGCGAAGTTACCGCCGTCGGTGCGGGCCAGGCCGCCCACCGACACCACACTACGAGCCGCGGAAGCACTCTCAGGACCCGCCGGTGCGATCCGCACCCACAGCCGGCGGCGGCGTACCGCCAGCGAGCCGAGCAGGCCCAGCACCATCAGCACGGCGGCCACCAGCAGCGCGGTCTGGCTGGGGTCGTGCGAGACCTGCAGGTTGGCCCACTGCCGGTACCCGTCGAACCGGATCACGGTGCCGTCCGGCAGCCGCATCGACTCACCGAGCCCGAGGTTCTTCGCCGCCACCTGCTTGAGCTTGCCGGCCGCGATCTGCTTGGGGTCCAGGCTGTACACCGACTGCGGCTGGCCGTTCGGGTTCAGCACCCCGGTGTAGGCCAGCACCGCCAGCACCGGCGCGTTGGCCACCGGCGAGATCGAGGAGACCACACCGCCGGTGATCACCGCGGTGGGGGCGAAGATCGCGCTCAGTCCCAGGTCGTCGTCGGAGCTGCCGTCCCGGCCGGGCAGTTTGAAGGCGCCCTCGCTGGTCAGCACCGCGTCCTCGGGCAGGAACGGCTCGGTGTCGGTGACCGGGGTACGACCGGGCCGGGTGATCGTCACGGTCGGCGAGTAGCCGTGGTTGAGCAGGTAGACCCGGTCGCCGTCGAGCCGCAGCGGGTGGTTGACCTCGATCACGTGCTGCCGGGACGGGCCGGCCAGGCCCTCGGAGTAGGCGACCCTGGCCTGGAACTGGGCCGGGCTGCCGTCCTCGCGGTAGCTGGCCCGGAACTCCTCCAACTGGTCGATGCAGAAGTCGGACAGCTGGCCGGCCTGCACCAGCCGGCCAGCGGAGAAGGTGTCGTAGGAGATCGGCCGGTTGCAGAAGCCGGAGCCCTCGGTGACCACGATCGAGCCCTCGTAGCTGAGCAGCCGGCCGGCCGCGATCAGCACCAGCGCGGCCAGCAGCGAGACGTGGAACAGCAGGTTGCCGGCCTCCCGGCTGTAGCCCTTCTCCGCCGAGACGGCCAGCGCGCCGCCGTCCTCGGCCCGCACCTCGGTGCGCCAGCGCGGTCGCAGCGTCCGGCTGATCCGCGCCGCCGCCTCGTCCGGGGCGAGGCCGGTGCCGAGCGCGGCGTGCTCGGCGAGCCGGTCGAGGTGCCGGGGCGCCTTCAGCGGCCGGGCCCGCAGCGCCCGTGCGTAGACGGCGATCCGCGGTACCAGGCAGCCGATCAGCGAGGCGAACAGCAGCAGGTAGACCGCGGAGAACCAGATCGAGCCGAACACGTCGAAGGCGCCGATCCGGTCCAGGAACCGGCCCCAGGCGCCGTGGCTGGCGATGTAGGCCTGCACCTTCGGCGGGTTGAGCGGCCGCTGCGGCAGCAGCGACCCGGGCACCGCGGCCAGCGCCAGCAGGAACAGCAGCACCAGCGCGGTACGCATCGAGATCAGCCGCCGCCACAGCTGGCGGGCCAGCCGGGGCAGGCCGGTTCGCGGTTGCCGGGCGGGGGGCACCGTTCGGATGGTCGTGGCGGTCATCTACAGCCCCGATCCGACGCCGACCCCGGCGAACTCCAGCCGGAGCCAGTTCATCCAGTGGTCCCACACCCCGCTGAACAGCAGCACGCCCATTCCGATCAGCACCAGCCCGCCGAGCTGGCTGACCAGCCGGGCGTGCCGCCGCACCACCGCCAGCGCGCTGCTGACCCAGCCGAGCCCCATCGCCACCAGCAGGAACGGCACGCCCAGGCCCAGGCAGTACACCGCCGACAGCAGCGCGCCGCGGCCGGCGGTGCCCTGGCTGGCGGCCAGCGCGTACACCGCGCCGAACGTCGGGGTCAGGCACGGCGTCCAGGCCAGCCCGAAGGTCAGCCCGAGCAGCGGTGCGCCGAGCAGGCCGGCCGGTGGTAGCCGGTGCAGCTTCGCTTCGCGTTGCAGAAAGTGGAACCGGCCCAGGAACACCAGTCCCATCGCGATGGTCACCACGCCGAAGATCCGCTCCAGCAGCAACCGGTGCACGTTGATGGCCGAGCCGAGGGTGCCGAACAATGCCCCGGTGGCGACGAAGATCGCGGTGAAGCCGAGCACGAACAGCAGCGCCCCGGCCACCATCCGGCGCTGGTTGTGGGCGCCGCCACTCCTCGGGTCGTCCGCCCCGGCCAGGCCCGCCACGTAGGACAGGTAGCCCGGCACCAGCGGCAGCACACAGGGCGACAGGAAGCCCAGCACCCCGACCAGCAGCGCCACCCCCGCGGCCGGCAGCAACGCACCGTCGGTGACGGTGTCCGAGAACCCGCTGGCGAGCACGGCCACCGCTCAGGCCTCGCGGGCCAACTGGTCGAGCGCGGGGATGAGGTCGGCGGGTAGCACCGAGCCGACGTAGACCGCGGCGACCCGGCCCTGCTTGTCGATCACCACGGTGGACGGCAGCGCGGCCATCGGCACGTCACCGAGCTGGATGGCGCTCTTGGCCGCCTCGTCGTAGACCACCGGGAAGGTGATCTTCTTGTCCTGCAGCCAGGACTGGGCGGCGCCCTTGGACGGGTCCTTGACGTCCATCCCGATGAACTGGACGCCGGCGGACTTGCGCTCGCGGTAGATCGAGTCGAACTGCGGGGTCTCGGTCTGGCACGGCGGGCACCAGGACGCGAAGTAGTTGAGCACCACGACCTTGCCCCGGTCGTCGGAGAGCCGGTAGTCGCCGCCGGACAGCAGGCTGCCGGCGACCGGGCCGGCCTGCTTACGCTTGGCGACCTCGATCACCGAGCCCTTGTCGGTGGCCTGCACGTAGCGGAACTGGTTGCCCGAACTCTGGTCGACGGCGTCCTTGCCACCTGAGCAGCCCACCAGGACGGCGGCAACCGGCAGCAGCGCGGCAGTCAGCCGGGCGGTCCTGCGGGCGGTCGCTGGTGGCATGGCTCCCCCAGTGTGCAACCCCTTCACGTCACCAGTGTGAGGCGTGCTCCACGGCACACCCGCACTGGCCCGCATTCCTGAGCACCCGCTGTGCCACAGCGCAGCGACCTACCCCCGCCGATCAGTCGCCGGACGGATCCGACCGTCCGACGGCGCCGGCTCTCGAACCGCGTGCATCCCGCGCCGGCGGACCAGCACCGGCCGACGAGGTGAAGACGGCGGCGAGGCCGATGAGATCGATCGCGCCCAGCACCCCGGACAACCACGGCTCGTGTTCGTACAGCGCATAGGCGGCCAGCGCGAGGACGCCCAGGACCACCAAGAGCGCGAGGTACTGACCGCGGGTGGCGAACCTACCCGGTCCCTCGACCAGCGCCCTGTCCATCGCGAGGTCGTGCTCGTGCTGCCGCTCGATCCGGCGCAGCTGCATCTCGTACGCCCGGGCGTCGAGTTCCCGCAACTCCCGCAGTTCCTGGACGCTGTAGTGAGACGCATGGAGGTGCAATTCGTTCTTGATGTGCTGGACGTCGTTCTTGATGTCCAGCACGAACTGCGGGAACTCCTTCGGCCTGGCTAGCGCGGCCGATTCTGCATCGCCGTAATGAAGCTTTGCTTCGCCGACGTCCTCCGGCGGTTCTCCTGCATCACGGTGTGCAGTCGCTGGTAGCTCGCCTCGCCCCGCAGGTCGAAGAGGGAGCCGGCCCCGATCAGTGCCGACCGCACCACGACGCTCCTCCGGAAGCGACCCCAGACCTCGCCCAGCATGCTCATGGAAAGCGTCCCCATCTTCGGCTGAACCTGCACTGCGCTCGTCGTCGGCATCCATCGTCCGGCAAGCGTAGGAGTTGATCTTAACCTGCCGCCAGCGTTCGATTTCCGATTGTGGATAAGCCGGGTCAGGCGCCGGGCGGTTGCTGGTCCATCCGGTTCGGGGTGGTGCCGGCCGGCTCGGCGTAGTCCACCCGGA
>Ga0070700_100000056_pt1 | contig 83455 bp, 77 predicted proteins | sample KBSK5101metaG_FD_65456 | JGI IMG/M metagenome (GOLD analysis project Ga0070700, IMG submission 65456) | Corn, switchgrass and miscanthus rhizosphere microbial communities from Kellogg Biological Station, Michigan, USA - KBS K5-10-1 metaG | ecosystem: Host-associated > Plants > Roots >...
GCGCTAGCCAATGACGCCAGGGCCAGGGCTGATGCGGCGCAAAAGACTGCTGATGATGCGTTCAAGGCGGCGGCGTTGGCCAACAACCGGATCAACGGACTCGATGATTACGAAACGATTCGCACCGTCTCGGTTCTCTTCAAACTAAACAGCAGCACTATTGACGAGACCGGAAGGCAAACGATCGATGAAGCGGCAGCGTGGGCCAAGGGCGAGAAGGCCAAAGGAAACGCTAACGGTTGGCTCGTTGAGGTGGTGGGGTTTGCAGATACTACCGGCAACACCGCGAAAAATAATGCCCTCAGCGAACGCCGTGCGAAGGCCGTAATTCAATACCTGGTGGGCGTGCATGGTTTGGATCTGCGCCGCCTGGTCCAACCCTTTGGCTTTGGGGAATCCAAACCCGTCGCCGATAACAAAACCGCGGAAGGGCGCAAGAAAAATCGACGCGTTGAGATCAGGATTTTGCAAAACAAGGGAATCGCAAATACGGGGAATTAGTTAGTAAGTCTCCTCCGCCTACGTTGAGCGGATCCTGTGTCACGCGCACGCTGAACACCTTCACCGGGCTGGAGAGTTGAATCAACACTCTCCGGCCCGCTTTCGATTAGTGCGCAGGAAGGTCTTGCGCGAGAAATCTTCTTTTCAATTTCGATTGCCGGACGACTCGCCTGTCTCACCTTCGCCGACTGGTTCCGCGCTTGTTCTGATGTTGGCAATATTTCCGGGTCGCACTTCAAACTCCACGAATACCGGCTTCTCGTTTCGGAGGATATCAAGAACGTGTGGGTAATCGTCCGCAAGGTAGTGGCATGAGATGTAGCCCGAACCTTTCATGGTATCGGCCGTTGGCATCGTCGTCGTGCTGTGATGAAAGTACGCAGCGCCAATGAGGTCATCATTATCATTTCGCAAGCCAATTATAGCCTGGTACGGATAAGCGATGATATTCTTCGCGCCCGCATAATAAGCCACGTCGTATTTCTTAATCTCAATGATTGCCATCACACTTATCTGCCTTTGACCGGATACTTCTTGAAAATTTTCGCGATGCCTTTATTGATGGGCTTGGAAACTGTCTTCGCATCTGCTTGCAAATCAGCGCTCGGGGCACGTTGCAGTACCTCCGTTATCGTGCCGCGAAAAACCACCCGGTCTGTTTTGCGATCAAACAGATCGATCACCAGCGTGCCCGTCGTAACATCCCACATTAGCATCGCGGAGCTACCCACCATTCCGCTGTAGGCAGGATTGACGACATGATAAAAGGGAACATTGGCAACCTGTAGATTGGGACCCGTCGCTGCCACATAAACTACGCGCAGGTCGGGATCGGTATCTACCTTCGTAAGCCCTCTGGAGGTGAGTTCGCGTTCCACCGCTTCGACGATCATTGCGTTCACGAACGGATTGCGCGCTTTGCCTTCATCAAACGCGAAGGTCTTGAAGTTTGAGAAATCGACATTCTTGTCGTGAGCAGCCGACGTCTTTTGCGCCTGGACCACCGTGCATAAAAGCGTGCTCGCTAAAACGACAATGCCTATTACGGTCAGGACAGATTTCATTTTTTCTCCTTCAAGATTCATTAGTGGTGCTCATGCTGAATGGCTCTGCGTTTTCCTGAAAGTCCGGTTTTATCCTAGGGTGAGACCAATAGAGTAGGTACCTGTCATTATTGACAGGGTTGCTTTGGGCTGCCGTTCTAGTATTAAGGGCTTGAACGAAAGTGGTTTTTACAACGAACCGATTTCTTCTCTGCGATCTCTGCGTATCTCTGTGATCTCTGCGTACTGTATTTAACGCAGAGATCACAGAGATACGCAGAGATCGCAGAGAAGACTTCAATCCCCGAAAGGGACTACTTTTCGTGCAAAGCCCGGATTAAGGGATTAAGGCTTTGCCGCGATGTGGTACAAGCGGCGCGCGGTGGCCAGGTATAGCGCATCGCCGATCAGCGCCGGAGGTGAATATAGCGGAGCATCCATCTCGATCTGCGCCAGTAATTCCTTTCGCCTTCCGGCACGAAGAACGGTCATGCTACCTGCAACGTTCCCAACATAAAGCCGGTCGCCGGCCAGCAGGAGGCATCCCCAGATTGCTTCGAGGGTATCGTGCTTCCAGACCGTTGCGCCGGTGGCCGCGTCCAGACAATAAATCGTTCCGCCCAGGTCCCCAACGTATAGCAGACCATCCTTCACAATGGGCGTTCCCACCACACGGCCAACCTCGCGAGAAGTCCAGAGGAGCCTGCTCTCGGTGACGTCTCCTCGTCCGTTGGGACTGATCGCATAAATCAACGAAGGTCCGTCGCCGTGCGTAGGGTCCATCCCCATAGCAATGAAGACGCGGCCGTCGGTGAAGACCGGTGAAGCAATGATAGAGCTGCGCGAAAGGACGCCGGGGCGCGGAAGCCAACGGGCGTCTTTCGGGTTGCCGTCAAATCGCCAGACTTCGTGACCCGAAGCCGCGTCGTAAGCGCGCAGCCAGCCATCTCCTCCACCGAAAAGCACCTGCATGCGCCCGTTGACATCGGCCGCCACAGGACTGGACCACTGGCCGTGCAGCACTTGGCCGCCCGCGCCAATAGCCCGCCAGACCACTTCGCCCGAGTGCTTGTCCACCGCGATCAAACTCGGAGCGCGCGGTGAAGGGACGCGCGTATGGCCTTCATTCTGGCCATTGGAGGTACTGACTATCAGCAGATCACCGACAGATAACACTTCGCTGTTGGTGGCTTCATGCGGGAAGACACCCAGTCGGGCGCACATGTCCAACTCCCAGACGATGTCGGCCGCAGTGTTGTCTCGGAAGACCTCTTCCCGATATGGACCACTGTTCTCGCCATCGCGGAAACCTTTTGTGTCGAGGCAACGGAGTTGGCACTCAGCGGTGACATAGTACAACCGGTTTCCTTCCACATACGGAGCACTTGTCGTCGAAGGCAGCAGGAACTCCCTAAGTCCTCGCTCCACTCGCGGAGCCACGTCCTGCCAAAGGAACTTGCCATCGGTTGCGCGAAAGGCCATGAGCACGCCGGATTCTTCCTGGTAGGCGGGGTTCATTTGCCTCGTGTTGTCGGTACCCACGTAGACCGCATCACCGGCAACTACGGGACGGCCAAACGTCTCGTCTCCCAACTCGACACTCCAGACGATGTTCCACCCTGTGCGTGTATCCCAGTCAACCGGAGGATTGCCCGGCGAATTGCTCATTTGGGCCACCGTCGTCTGAGATTGGGCGACGGAAGGCGCAGGCACAAGGGGTGAAACGACAGGCTCTGCGGATTCGACGCCAGCGATTCGATTCAACGCCCACTCCGCTTCGTCACGCAGTGAGGGATCGTTAGCGGCCGCTCTCAGCGCCTCGCGGGCTGTCTGTGCTTTCGGCCCGATGCTTCCCAGCGCCCCGGCCGCGCAGATGCGCACATAGAGGAATTCATCCTTCAGAGCTTCGATCAACTGCGGCACAGCGGACAGCGCCGCCGGGCCAATGCTTGCCAGGGCCTCAGCCGCCGCCCAGCGGACGCCGGGAATCGGATCGCCCACGGCTCTGGCAAGAGCCTCGGTCGCCGCGCCTGCTTTCGGACCGATTGACGCCAGGGCCTCCGCCGCGTAGATGCGGACGTGTGGTTCCTCGTGCGAGAGAGCCTTGACTAAAGCGCCTACCGAAGGACTGGCCCTCTCGCCCAAAGCGCCCAGGGCACGTGCGGCATCCCGCGCGACCAGCGAATCACCGTCTCTCAGTGCTTGTCTCAAGGCCGGTTGAATCCATTCTGTATTGGGCGCCAGGTCAATCAACGCATCAACGGCGCTGCGCCGGAAGTCGGTCCGCTCATCCCGAAGCAGGTCCACCAGCAACGGAATAGCCGGTGGACCGATCCGCCGGATGATTTCAAAAGTCTGACGATGCAGATCTTCATTGCGACGGTTGAGGAATCGTCTCAGCAAAGGCAGCGAACGCCCTGCGCCCTGGACCAGGGCGGCTTCGGCCATTGCCCGGACCTTTGGGTCGTTGGCCATCACGCGATTGGCCCAGTCAAGCACCAGGGCAGAGTTTCTGGAAGGGCGCGGCTGAGAGAGTGAACGCGTAGTTTGAGCGAGTACTGGTGCCGGCAGAATACAAAGCAGCGTGCAGATGAACAAATGTCGCATGGTCGCAGCGTGGATCGTTTACTTCGTGGATAACTCGACGATCTTTGAGCCGCGCAGGATCTTCGCCCGCAAGGGAGTTTTTGAATCGGGCCTTCCAATTTTGGAGAGCACGTTGAGATAACTTTGTCGATTACCTTCGACGACAACTCCGTTAACTTCCAGAATCACATCGCCTCCAAGCAATATGGTTTGCGTGTCGATAATGGCGCCTAGCTCTCCACCTTTTAGACCCAGACGTTCGGCGAGTGATTCCCTTTCCACATTTGAGACGAGGAAGCCGGCCGGTTGCGGCAGATTCAGAGCTCTTGCAAATGGGCCGAAGATCAAAACTCCTTCGATTCCGGACTGAGATGATGCACTATCAAACAACTTCGCTCGGGCTGCATTAACCGTCGCGGCAAACCCGACTCCCTGAAATTCGCCGGAGTCAGTCAGTATGCTGCTTACTATCCCGATCACTTCTCCGTCCCTGTTGAATACAGGACTGCCGGAGTTTCCTGGATTAATCGCGGCATCGGTCTGTAGGAATTCCACCGAGCTGAGAATTCCGTTGCGGCCCTGGTCTGGCCGGCGCGCGCTTATCCGGCCGACAGTGAGTGTGTTGCTCAGACCATACGGTGCTCCAACGATAAAAATATCGTCGCCGGTTTCAACCAGATCCGAATCACCCAGCTTCGCTGCAATCGCAGATCCTGGAACTCGATCGCACTGTATCAAGGCCACGTCTGCCGAGGCGGATGAGGCTATAACTCGCGCCGGCACTCGTTCTTCATTTGCAAACTCTACGAGCAAACGTCCCTCGCCCTCAATCACATGGGCGGCAGTAAGAATTTTTCCATCAGAGGAAATCAGTACGCCTGAACCCAACCCGGAATCATCAACTTCGCCGGAACGGTTGGGACCGGGTCGTCTTGCTTCTTCTGCATGGACGATTACTACAGATGGTTTTACACGACGGAAGGAATCACGCAGTTGTTGTGCATTCGTTAGGACGGAGTTTCCTACGATAATAAATAAGACCAGTACCGCTGTGGACGATTTGAACATCTGTACACTCTACCTGGCTGCGTATTTAGTCAGTGCGAGGTTTTGATTGAGTATGACGCCAAACTCAGTTCCGGATTTGACCTTTACCTCACTACCTTTCTTCAGCCGTCCGGCAACAGCGCCCGTGATCGCTCCGACACCGGCTCCGATGGCCAAACCTTTGCCACCACCAGCGATGGCGCCGATCACTGCACCGCCGGCTGCGCCGCCGCCAATAAACTTGGCCTTTCTATGGCTGGTCTTCTTGGCGGTAACGGTGCCTTCGTTATCGCTTGTTCCGCCAGACTCGGATAAGTCTGTCAAAGAGCCGTTGAGATGCCTTTGAATGCCATTTGGCAACGTTATGGAAGTGAATTGCACGTCCAGAGTCGCGGGCGTTCCCTTCTTGGCTGCTCGCTGTACTGCTGTTACCTGGCCACTTACCGTGCTTCCTTGCGGAGCTACAAGCACACCGCCGCTCGAATAGACCGGGTCGACGAGCGTCGTCGTAAATACATCGCCGACACGCGCCTTTTCTGAACCGAGATCCGAGTTGAGCCTGACTCGCAGGACATGACCGGACTTGACGGTGTAGTAAACCGGCGGCTTTTTCCTGGCAGTCTTCTTTTGCGCAAGCAAGACGTCAAAATTACCGGCCAGCACCAACAGCAGCGTCGCAACAATGATCTTCTTGTTTGAAATCCGAATCATGTGTGCGTCCTCTCTTTCCGGTTGCATCGACGGAGTGTATCGACCTGCAGATTGGGTCGTTACTGTCACTTTTAACAGGAGCCGCGGGTAAACTGGGATTGGAGTTACTTCTTCGGAGTCGCTTCTGCGGGGGTGAGTCTAGCGAGCGTTAAGAGAGGTACGTCACTGTAAAATTTGACAGTATCAGAGATTCGCTTTGCATGTAGGCGAGATAGTTGCCACGTAGCAATTTAGATGGCTCGCAAGCATGGCCCAATGAGGTTGCGTGGTGTGAGGGCCTGAAAGGCCGACCAGGTGTCGGCCCTTTGGTTTCTAATCCAGGCAAAGATCACCGCGCCACCTGATTGCGTTAGAGCTTTTCCGTCAAACCTATCAGAAGATTTTCTTGAATGCTCTTGTGAACCAGTTGCCCGCCTTCTTCGCACCTTTAGCGGTTTTGTTACCGACGTCCTCGCCCTTATCCGCTGCCTCCGCGCCTACAGCCTTCGTCTTTTCGGCGGCCACTTTCGCACCCTTGACGGTTGTGTCCTTCGCATCTTCAGCCTTATCGCCTACTTCAGCGCCGATGTCTTTCGTCTTCTCGCCAGCGGCCTTTGCACCCTTGACCGTAGCGTCCTTCGCATCTTCAGCCTTATCGCCTACTTCAGCGCCGACATCTTTTGTCTTCTCGCCAGCGGCCTTTGCGCCCTTGACCGTCGCGTCCTTTGCATCTTCAGCCTTATCGCCTACTTCAGCACCGACGTCTTTCGTCTTCTCGCCAGCGGCCTTTGCACCCTTGACCGTAGCGTCCTTCGCGTCTTCAGCCTTGTCACCGGCCTCGGCGGCGACGTCTTTCGTCTTCTCGCCAGCGGCCTTTGCACCCTTGACCGTCTTGTCTTTTACATCTTTCGCCTTGTCCGCCGTCTTTTCTGCGGTGTTCTTGTCTTGCGTGCGGTTTTCCTGTCCTACAGCCTGACCGCCTACCGCGATCAAAAGGACAAGCCCAAGCAATCCTGCCAATAAATCCTTACGCATACTCAGCCTCCCATGCAATGAATTAGAACGGTTATCTTCTGCCTTCATTACGCCGCAACTTCGATGCCACGTACAGACGAAGATGAGAAGTTATCAACCTTATTGACAGTCTGTCACAACTAAGGCACAACGGAGTACCGCAGGATGCAAAACGTGCGACTGTGCAGAACCAAAATCACTCAAACACACAGTATTGATACGTTGTGCTGATTTACTCAATAAGTGCGAATCCCGACTACTTGCAGCCTGTAAGAAACCTTCGCCTTCCGCGAGGCGTAGTTTGTAAACAACCTAAAATCTTTCACAGGAGAGCTAATGAAGAAAGCGATCGTTATTTCACTCGTCGCCCTGCTACTGAACTCTGCCAGCCCTTTCGTTTTCGCTCAGGCCTTGCGCCAGGCATCTGAAAAGGACTTTAACGCCGCTTACGATGCTCAAATCCGTAAAACGATGGAAACACTTCCTGACCTCCCGGGCATCGCGATCGTCGTAATCAAGGACGACCAGCCGATCTTTGTCCACGCGTACGGGATGGCGGATAAAGAAGCCGGCATAAAGGCCGATAGCGACACGCTTTTTTATACCGGCTCGTCTACCAAGTCTTTTACAGCGCTTGCAGCCGCGATGCTCGATCAGGAAGGCAAGATAAAGCTCTCTGATCCCGTTACAAAATATACTCTGGGAATTCGCTTCAAAAATGAGATACCGGACAAGATCACGATCCGAGATCTCCTGACACACACGAGTGGCCTGCGCAACGATGCCCTGGTCAACCGGCTCGCGTTTACGGCTGAGATCGACCAGCGTGAGATCGATCACGTCTTTGCCGAAGGCACCACTTTTAATGAGGCCAACTTTGGCAAGTACAACTATACAAACCTCGGCTACAACATTTACGGGCTCGCGCTGCATTACCAGTTGCACAAAAAATGGCAGGACGTGCTGCAAGAACGCATATTCGATCCCGCAGGTTTAAAACACACGACTGCGTATATTTCAAAGGCGCGCGCCAAAAAGTTCAAGGTCGTAGCTCCTTATGTCATTTCCACCGATGGATCCGATGCGGGCAAGATGGTCCGAAGCGGGCTGGAAAAGTCTGATGAGAACATGCAATCGGCTGGTGGAATTTTCATGAGCATTTCCGACCTCGGCCGGTGGCTTAATTTGAACATGAACGGCGGTAAGCTCGACGGCAAACAAGTAGTGCCCGCCGATATTATCCGCACAGTGCAAACAGGGTACACAAAGAGCACGCGGAACCAGCCGCCCTTCTCCGGCGATGGCGACTACGGGCTCGGATGGCAAATCGGCAAGTATCGCAACGACAAGGTGATCTATCATCATGGGGGCTATCCGGGTTATCGCAGCCATGTCTCATTTATGCCTGAGAGAAAGATCGCCGTCGGAGTTCTGGTGAATAACGACACGCTTGGTGGACGCCTGGCAGATATGCTCGCCGCGTACGCATATGACTGGTTACTGCAGACGGAGAATCTCGACGTCGATTACGCCCGGCAGCTGCAGGAAACTCTTACGTCCTATGAGAACCGAAAGCAGGGGATTGCTGATGAAGCCGCGGGGCGCGCAAAGAGAGAGTGGCAACTTACAAAACCGTTTACTGACTATGCCGGTAAGTATCGGAATGACCTCGTGGGTACGATTGAGATCGTGGCAAAAGAAAAAGCGCTTGCCGTGCGAATGGGCGACCTGAATACAGTCGCCACGCCTTTTACGCAAAAGGACACAATTCGCGTCGTGATGGTGCCCGGCGGAAACGGTGAGGTAATCGCCTTCGTAAAGGATGGTGAGGGAAAGTTTGGCTCAATAACTTACGACGGCGCCACATTTACGAAGCTGGCGCAATAATCTCTATACGCCGGTTGCGAAGATGCGGAGAATTACTGCCATGCCACACCGTCTCTCGTTCTTACTGCTATTGCTACTATCACTGAACGCGACTCTCAACGGTCAACAAACGTCCGCCAGTAAGATTCGTGAGGCGCTTGCGACTTCGGATTGCGCGAGCGTTGAAGGTACGCAGATCAAGATTTGCAAATACGACTACGTGTCAAATGGTTTGACAGTTGAGGCAATCACATTTCGTCCGGCGGGTGAAGGCCGCTTCCCCGGTGTCTTGATGATTCCTGGCTTCCAACGCACCGCGCTGGATCTGATTTCGCTCGGCGCAGCACTCGCACGTGAAGGCATCGCGGGTGTCGGTATTTCGCAGCCAGGCTTTGGTCGTTCGCAAGGTAAGCCGGATTATGTTGGACCAAACACACTGAAGGTCTTGAAAGAAGGATTCGAGAAGTTCAAACGCGAGCCTTACGTCAACCGTAACCGGTTAGGCATTTATGGTTTTTCGCGAGGCGGCATGGCGGCGTCGCTATTGGTTGTACAACTGGACGACGTTGACGCGGCAGTTCTCGGCGCAGGCATCTATGACTTCAAGAAAGCTCACGACGAAGCAACCATCGAAGGTATCCGTCACAATATGGAGGTTGAAAGCGGATGGACGGAGGCAGCGATACGAGAGCGATCTTCGGTGTTCAAGATGGAAAAGCTGAAGTGTCCTGTCCTCATCTTGCACGGTGAGAAAGATGAGAATGTACCAGTCACTCAGGCATATCTCTTGCGGGATCGACTAACAGAACTCAAAAAGGAATTCGAAATCAAGTTGTTTCCCGACCGGCCTCATGGCATAGGTCCGGAAGTAACGACGATGACCGTCGACTTCTTCAAGCGCCGTCTGTTACAAGCGAACAAAAAACTGACGAGATAAACTAATTTTGATTCAAGGCTTAGTGCCTGCTGACTGGTCCATTTCTCGATACCGGGCCCAACCACAACGTTCATCGCAGTTGTTGGCACTGCTTGACCCTATGTGTGTTACCGCACATACAGGAATGCTAGGATTTCGTTAACCAGGCTCAACGAGCCTCCTCATTGCCCAGTATGAGGCGAGGGCGCTACTGTGCGCTGAAACAGAGTAGCGCCCTTTTTTTTCTTCCATCCACGCTCAACAACGACTATTACTTCGCTACCAGCGGCACAAGAGTGCTGCAAACATTAACTAATAGCTGGCATCACGTGATACGCGTTCGAAGTGGGCGACGAGAGTAGCTCAAGGCTGGACCAGCAAGCGTCTCGAACCGGCATTTCGTAATGAAAAGATCCCAGGTCTTGAAACCCGAGATCTCTTCCACTCCCCGCGCTGGTGCTTAACTAAAAGCCGACGCGATTTTCACGCTGCTTGGCTTCGTTGACTTTCAAGAACCGTCCGCCTAGTTCCTGGCCGTTGAGTTTCTCAATCGCCGCTGCGCCTTCTTCCTTCGTTGACATCTCGACGAAGCCATAGCCACGCGAGCGACCTGTTTCACGATCTTCAATCAACGATACGCTTTCGACCGTGCCCGTTTGTGCGAATAATGTTTGTAGTTCATTTTTCGACGTTTCAAACGAGAGATTACCGACATAAAGTTTTGTAGACATAAGTTTCTTACCTTTCCCCTGGTGTATGGGGTTTCTCACTTCCAGAAGACTTCTCTCCTTCGGCGAGTTAACAGAAGCCTCCATGGTGAACATGTTGGCTTCCCAATTTGCCACCGAATTACATGTCCATGCCGCCGGGCATTGCCCTCGGCTTGTCATCTTCGTGTAGCTCAGAAATGAGCGCTTCAGTAGTGAGCATCAGCCCTGCGATTGACGCGGCATTTTGCAGCGCGCAACGTGTCACCTTGGCGGGATCAATGACACCCGCGGCCACAAGGTCTTCAAACTTTTCGGTCACTGCGTTATAGCCGATGTTTGGGTTCTTCTCTGCACGAACTTTCTCGACAATGACAGCGCCTTCTTTGCCGGCGTTTGAAACAATCTGACGCAGCGGCTCTTCCAATGCCCGCTTTACGATGTTGACGCCAATTTGTTCGTCTACGTCGCCGGCGGGTTCATCCTCGTGGTCCTCGAAGAGTTTGAATTTGTCGAGCACTTTCGCGGCGCGAATGAATACGACACCGCCGCCCGGCACGATGCCTTCTTCTACAGCCGCGCGCGTTGCATGCATCGCATCTTCGACGCGCGCCTTCTTCTCGTTGAGCTCGGTTTCCGTCGCTGCGCCGACGCGAATTACCGCGACGCCGCCAACGAGTTTCGCCAGTCGCTCTTGCAGTTTTTCGCGATCATAGTCCGAGGTAGAGTCTTCAATTTGAGTTTTTAGTGTTTTCACCCGAGCCTGGATAGCGCTCGTCTCGCCACCGCCATCGATGATAGTCGTGTTCTCTTTGTCGATCGTCACACGTCTTGCAGTGCCCAGGTCTTCGAGCTTGACGTTCTCGAGTTTGATCCCGAGGTCTTCGGTGATGACCTTACCACCTGTAAGTACCGCAACGTCTTCGAGCATCGCCTTACGACGATCACCGAAGCCCGGCGCCTTGACTGCTGCGACGTTGATCGTGCCACGGAGTCTGTTGACCACAAGAGTTGCTAATGCTTCACCTTCTACATCCTCCGCGATAATCAAGATTGGTTTGCCCAACTTAGCGACCTGCTCAAGAATGGGCAGCATGTCTCTCATCGCCGAAATCTTCTTTTCGCTGAGCAGAATGACCGGATTCTCGAGTACGGCTTTCATCGTTTCCGCGTCAGTGACGAAGTAGGGCGAAAGGTAGCCACGATCAAACTGCATCCCTTCGACAACTTCCAAAGCCGTCTCCATTGTTTTCGATTCTTCGACGGTGATGACGCCATCTTTACCAACCTTGTCCATCGCTTCGGCGATTAGTGCGCCGATACTTTGGTCGCCATTTGCCGAAATCGTGCCGACCTGCGCGATCATGTCTCCAGTGACCGGCTTCGACATTTTCTTGATTTCTCGAGTTGCGCGCTCGACGGCTTTATCGATGCCGCGTTTCAGAGCCATCGGGTTCGCCCCCGCGGCCACAGTTTTCACGCCTTCGCGAAAAATGGCCTGCGCTAGCACGGTTGCGGTGGTGGTACCGTCGCCCGCAACATCGCTGGTCTTCGACGCTACCTCGCGCACCATCTGCGCGCCCATATTCTCGCTTGCATCTTTCAGCTCGATTTCTTTCGCCACTGTCACGCCGTCTTTCGTGATGGTTGGGCTGCCGTATTTCTTATCGAGAACTACGTTGCGCCCCTTTGGTCCGAGGGTAATTTTCACTGCATCGGCGAGCTGATTCACGCCGCGCAGAATTGCAGCTCGTGACTCTTCGCCATGAACTATTTGCTTTGCCATAATCTTTGTCTCTTCTCCTATTTAAAGGTGTGACACAAACTCCCAGTTTGCGGGTCGTGGAATATACAGACTTTGCAAACTTCCCGTTTGCGGTACTCCAGGACCTACTTGCTCTTTTTGCTGCCGGCAGCCGCACCCGCGCGGGTGATGATTCCCAGAATCTCATCCTCGCGCATCATCAACAGCTCTTCGCCGTTGACCTTGATCTCTGAGCCGACGTACTTGCCGAACAACACTCGGTCGCCTGCATTGACATCCAATGACTGGCGCGATCCGTCTTCCCTGTATTTGCCAAGGCCTGCGGCAATCACTTCGCCTTCCTGGGATTTCTCTTTCGCTGAGTCGGGAATGATAATGCCGCCGCGCACCTGCTCACCTTCATCAATGCGTTTCACGATCACGCGGTCGTGCAGTGGTTGGATATTCGTCGTCATAACTTCTTTCAATCTCCTTTTTGGTTTCTACCAGGAGTCGGGCTGCGCGCCTGCGAATTGGTGCGCCATTATCGCCGCGTTAACAAACGCCCGATTGACAAACTAATAGCGCGGGTAAACACCCTTGACTTTTGGTAGCTGAGCTGTAAGTTTCAGACGAATCTGGCAGGATCCAGAAGAGCTGAGAATGGAGTTAGCTGGTCTCGGTTCGATCCAACCTTACGCTTCGTAGTGCTATATGTCAAATGAAGTATATACTACATGCGCACTATATCCGCATTAGCGCGCGATGTGATGGTTGTCGTTATTGAGTCACGACAGTATGAATAGGTTTTCTTCTTTGGTATTCGATTCATTTGAGCCACTCGCTCCCGAACCTCAAGTTGCGAATCAACTCGCCAAAGGCGCCAAAGATAAAAGCCAAACCCAGGGCGACGAGGAATACGGCGAACGCGAGGACTAAAATCGACGAGACGCCGCGGCCTTTATAAGTTCTAACCGTGGTCCATGCTGCACCACCTAACAGTATTACGCCTATTGCTATCTCTATCAGTCGCATAGCTTGTTAACTCTGATACGGGCTGGCCCAAAAAGCCGTTCCCGAATCCCCTCCTTTGTTCGTGATCATTGTAAATGACACATTGCGTGAGATCACTACCTACAGTATGTGTGTTAGAGCACAGACCTCTGCTCTCGGAACTGCTATAGGATTGAACCATCTGAAAAGAGAGGGAAGCAGGCGAGAGATTCAAAAGTGGAAATTACTAATACATTAGATGCTGAAAAGGACCAGCAGCCGCAGCTAAGTTTCGCGGAACCCCCGGCAGCCGGAGGGAGCTTCAGACAACCAACGGCAGCAGAAGTATCTATTCTTACCTTTTATAAGTTGCGCTACGCTCGCAGTCGGGCACAGGAATTGAGCAACGAATTCGCGCGTCTCTTGAACCGTGGATCATCGCTTGAATAGGTGGAAAGGCTTTTTTATGAGCGATATCTATGTCATGCAACGTGCCAACGGCGATGTGTTCGCCCTTGACGATCACGGACGCTTTCGTGTGCCACTATTTAACAGTAGCAGCGACGCTTTCCTGGCCCGTTTACGTAACTTCGGAATGCTGCTTTTCAAACCGGTGCAGCTTGATGCCGGCTTGCTCGAGCAAGTGGTCCCGGTAGGAGGTGCAGCCGAAGTTGACTTTTGGCTGGTGAACGATCCACTAATCAATCTCAACCGTGGTCGCCTCGTACAACCCGAGCAACTCGAAGTATTGATGGGAAGTCTGAGATAAACCTGATTAGGTAAACGCGCAGGTGCGTGATAAGGTACGCGGCGAACCGAGTTACAAGCTTACTCTCTTCTCAGCTCCTCTGGAATCACCCAGATCACCTGAAATCCATAGCCAAACAACCTAAGGAGCTAACCATGTTTACACGCCATGTCATAATGGAACTGAAGCCGAACGCCACCACCGAGTTTACCAACGTTACTGAGAGCCAGATTTTGCCACTCCTGCGTAAACAAAAAGGATTCCGCGATGAGATGACTTTCGTTGCCGCAGACCGCTCGGAAGCTATAGCGATCAGCTTCTGGGACACCAAAGAAGAAGCGGAGGCCTACAATGTCTCAGGATATCCTGAGGTATTGAAGATCCTCACAAGCATGGTGGAAGGAACGCCCAGAGTAGGGGTAGCTGAGCTTGCCACTTCAACGCTTCACAAGCTCGCAGCCGCGAAAACAGCGTAAAGCAGACGTATTTCTAATCGGAGAGGGTGGACATCCACCCTCTTTTCCGTTACAGCATGAAGCTGTTTTCATCAGAATCTGAGCGCCACATAGACGATTCCTTTTAGGCGTTATGAGTGTCACTGCTGTTGAGTCGCAAATCGCAATCTTCCTCAGAAAGTACACACCTGCCGTCGAAGCGCAGTTGCGCGAAGCCCGCGTGAGACTTCGCGCTATGTTTCCTCGTGGCTTCGAGTTGGTCTACGACAACTACAACGCTTTGGTGTTCGGCATCAGCCCAACTGAGCGAACATCCGACGCGTTCATTTCCGTGGCCGGCTATCCGAGGTGGGTCACGCTCTTCTTCCTACATGGCGCAGACTTACGCGACGCGCATGGTCTACTCGAAGGTCAAGGCAAGCAAGTCAGGAGCATCCGACTCACCGAACCCAAAGACATCAACACACCCGAGGTCGAAGCGCTCATTGCACAAGCCGTTCTTCCCTATGAGTCGGCGTTTCTTGCTGCTCCGAGCCTTTCCACTATCGTCAAGTCGGTATCAGCCAAGCAGCGGCCACGACGTCCGCGAAAATGACGCTAACTCTTCCCACCGTTCGGCTGTAGTTGTTGTAAAAGTTGAGATACGAGCCGAAGAGTGTCTCTCGCAACTGTTCCAAGAAACTTAGCGGTTAAATTCTTGTCTCATGATTCGTGAAGGTGGTAAGTTGCACCCGCTCGTACCTAATAGGTGGACGGGTAAAAGCATCGACAATTCGGGATGGAGGCAACGATGGCGAGAGTTACCGGAATCGGCGGGGTTTTCTTCAAGAGCAGAAACGATAGCGCCGCACTTGTAGCCTGGTATCAAAAGCACCTGGGCATGTCAGTAGAAAGCTTTGGTGGCGCGGTTCTGAGATGGCCGGATGACAAGGCCGAAGACAAGGGGCTCACCGTATGGCACGTCGCGGGAAAAGAGAGCCAGTGGTTCAGCCCCAGCGACTCGCCTTTCATGATCAACTATCGCGTTGACAATCTCGACGAGATGACAGCTCAACTCCGTGCGGACGGAATCGAAATCATTCAAGGCCCCGAATCCCACGAAAACGGGAAGTTCGCGTGGATCATGGATCCGGACGGGAACAAGGTGGAGTTGTGGGAGCCGATGGCCTGGGACGAGAACAACAAGAACGCCTGAAGTTCCGCCCAAGCCACCATCAATTCAACCAAGCCGGCACAAAAGAATAGGGGCAGGCCACTTGAGCCTGCCCCACTTGAAAAAACAGTTGAACTGTTGAATCGATCTTAGTAATCGATACTCCCGACGAGGGTCATTTCGTAGGCGCCCGTGATGACATTCTGTTCTATGACCGTCGACGTGTGCCCGGTAGCATTAGCGAAGCGACCGGTTCCGCCAGTGAATTCAAAATCTCCGGTTCCGATGCCGGTAGTTAAGTCCAAATCGCCATTGATGATAATGAAGTTGAGTTTGTCGCCGTTGGCTGCCGTGAAAACACCTCCACCAGTGGGATGAAGAATGTTTGGATTGGATGGGTCGGGTGTGAAATTGACTTTACCTGTGTTTGTGAACATACCGAGATGAGTTGCATTACCGGAACCACTTGGTTCAGCGCCAACCACGTTCCCGTTGCCATCAAAGATTGGAATCGCGATACCTCTTCCGTTGGCTGAAAAAGGGCGTTCGGTTGCTGTAACTGCGAGACTTCCGACGAGTAGCGTCAGCGTAAGTACGAGGAATTTCATAAATAGTGAACGTTTCATTCTTTCTTCTCCTTCAAGGTTTTAGTGCAATGCCAGGGCATTACGTTCTAGAGTGGCGTGGACTCGCAAAACATCACACACCCTTTGCCTCACAGAGGAAGAAAAAACATTACAGACGAAAGAATGATTTGATTGGTCCTTGAGCAGACGAATTTGAATCGCAATTGCTCACCCGACCATCTCAAACGTTTCCAATCCCTACCCGAATAAAACGCCGAAGGCGTTCGCTAACTTCAGCCCAAGGTTGGAGCGCAGCGACAACCCTGGGATCAAATCCAATTAAAAAAATTAACCCTTCAACTTCAGCTCTGGTCCAGTAGCTGTCGAAGTACGCCGCAGTGGGCGCATCGACAAAATGATGCAACTCGGCCGAGCGTGTTCGTGCCGCCGCCAACCGTGTGAGCGCGAACGCGAATAGATCGCGTTGTGCCGGAATCCCAACCGCAGCAGCTATTCGCTGCCCCTCATCATCTCGTCACGCTTGGCTTTGAATTCTGATCCCGCCTTCCATTCCGGATACTTGTCGCCTTGCGCCACTCGATATCCGATCATCGTCAGCAACTGCGCGTCATCAACCGCTCCCGTGAGATCCCAGTCAGGTTTAATCTCGTCGGAAACCTTGTGATAGTCCTTGTCTGTGTATTCGTCGCGCTTCTGTTTGCTGAACGCCGGATCTTTCCCTTCGTAGTTAATACCGGAATCGGTGTAAAGCGCCGGAACTCCTTGTTTCGCAAATTCAAAATGATCCGAGCGATAGTAAAACCCTTTCTCTGACTCCGGATCTGGATTCACTACTCGGTGTTGTGCAGTGGCAGCCTCACGCAGCAAGTCGATTAAGGTGCTGTTGTCGTCGCCCACCATCGTAATGTCTTTGGTCCTGCCCCACTGATTAACACCATCCTTATTGATATTCGCGAGCGTTTTGTTCAGCGGATACAGAGGATTCTCAGCGTAATACTTCGCACCGAGTAACCCTTTCTCTTCTGCGGTAACTGCAAGAAACAAAATGGATCGTTTAGGAGGTGTGGCGAGTTTTGTGAAGCTTTCGGCAATCTCAAGCAATGTGGCAGTGCCTGAGGCATTATCGAGCGCCCCATTGTAAATTTGATCGCCGGCGAGTTTTGGATCGCGGCCCAGGTGGTCCCAGTGTGCGGTGTAGATAACGTACTCGTTCTTCAGCGTCGGATCCGATCCTTCGAGCTTTCCGATGACGTTATTCGAATTAATTTCACGTAGTGTGTTTTTAACCGTCATGTTTGCCTTTGCGTTGAGCGCAACAGGCTTGAAGTCCTTTGAGAGGGCAGCCTTTTTGAGCGCGTCGAAATCCTGGCCACTGGCGGTAAACAATTCCTTCGCGCGGTCGGTCGTGATCCATGATTCAACAGCGGCGCGTCCCATGTTCTTGTCGGGCGTCTGAATATCGAAGTTCTCACGAGACCAACTTCCGGAAACAACTTCATAGGGATAACCAGCCGGACCGGTTTCATGAATGATCACTGCGGCCGCGGCGCCTTTCTGCGCTGCAATCTCATATTTGTAAGTCCAGCGGCCGTAGTACGTCATTGCCTTGCCCTTGAACATTTTGTCGTCCAACTTTGCCGGGTCGCTCGGATCAGGAACCTGTGGATCATTGATTAGCATCACGATGGTCTTGCCTCGCACGTCCAACCCTTTGTAGTCGTCCCACCCATACTCCGGGGCCACTACGCCATAGCCAACAAAGACCATGTCGGAATTCTCAACCTTTGATTCAGGAACGAACCGGCGTGAAACTGCAACGTAGTCTTGTGGAAAGTTCAGGTTTAGTTGTTTGCTTCCGACAGTGAATGAAGCCGTTGGGGCGCCCGTAAATCCAACCAGCGGGACCTTCTGAACATACGTGCCATCCGGATTCCCCGGCTTCAAGCCGATGCGTTGATATTGCTCGGTGAGATACTTGACGGTAAGTTCTTCACCTTTCGTTCCTGGGCCACGCCCTTCGTACTCATCCGCTGACAGCACTTTGATGTGTTGCATGATGTCGTTTGCGGTGATTGAGTCAAAGGCGGGCTTCAACTCAGCCGCAACTGAGTTGTTAGCGGCACTGGAATTCGTGTTCAGGTTGGTCGGAGCGGTCGTACACGCGAGTGCGAAACTAAGAACCGCCGCGAACGAAACCATTGCATGGATTCGCGTCTTCATATGGATGATCCTCGATTCCGTTGTTGGATTTGATATGAGTTCTATGCCGAAACGCGGGCACAAGTCAAACCAGCTACAAGGCCGAAGGTTCAGAGCGGATTCTGTGAGGGCATCACAACCTGGGTATGGTCCCTCCAAAGGAGATCATGACGTAGTTGTCGCGTCAACGAACAGAAAAGGCACCCACATTCACGCATTTGTCTACACCGATCTGCGTGAGAAATTTGATTACGATGCTCAGCTTGGAAAGATTGGGACAGTGCGCGGGGTCGTTGAATCTATTCAATATAATCCAAATCAGTCGAAGATTTGGATAATGCGAGTCTTACTGAAAGACGGCTCAATTGTGATGGCTCGATAACGCTTATCGCCACTTCTTGACCCTGGACCACTCTGTTTGCAAGTTCCATTTTAAACCACGGCAGAGAAGAACCGGCCGATTTTCGTACCGGTAAGCATAAGGGTTATTCAGAGTTGCAGCGACGGTAACTGAATTGAAGTGTTCTCGCGCACCGCTCTCCACATCGCCCAGCACGATAACGATTTCGCCCGTGTACTCACGTGGTCCCCACAGAAAATAATTTTGGTGTCCGCTGATCGCCCTGGGCAATCCATATTGCGGTCCAAAGAAGTCGATGGCAGCGGCCTGTCCATAATTGTTGCCGAAGATTGCTGTGCGTTTTTGTTCTTCCGGCGTTAGCGAATGATAAACGCGCGCCACGGCTTCAACCATTCCAGGCCAGGGGAATTCGTCAGCGTAGTACTGCGGCAAACTCTCGCCCACAAAGCTTCGCTCGGTCTTCGGAACCTCAAAAGGCAGATACGACTGGTAGCGGATAAACTGATCGATCGGTAATACAGGTAGAACAAGTGGCAACAACGGCAACACGGCGAGCAACAACCAAAGAAAGCAAGCAGGTTTCAAGACAGCTTGCAGTTTCAATCCGGCAAGTAAACGCTCGATTGCTACTCCGCCGGCAGCAAATAACATCACGTATGCAGGCGCCGAATAGTAATCTTTTCCGTGGGTGATCATGAAGATCGCGATAACGATCACAAACGCCCAGCTTAAAGTTCGATAGTTCTTCGCATGGCGCGAAAGAAAAAGGAACAGCAGTCCGCCAAACCAGAACGGTAAACTGGCGGGGTTCAACATCAATACCTGCTGCAGGAGATACCGGGCGGGAGGCAGTACCACATCTTTCCCGGTTGCACGTACGTTTCGCATCAACTCCAAAAAGGGCCAGCCATGTTGAATATTCCATATGAGGTTTGGAAGAAAAATCAAGAATGAGATTACGCCACCGGCGAGAATCCACGGCGTAAACAATAGCTTCCGCTGTGGTGTCAAAAGTAGTCCTGCGATTAATGCAGCCGCAAAGAAGACGATCGAGTATTTATTCAAAAGCCCGACGCCGGCGATCGCTCCAAATAACAACCATAGCTTCTGATTTCCTGTGTTGATAAGACGAAGGACCACGTAGGCGAGGCCGCCCCATAACAGGGGTTCGAGACAGTTCATCGCGAACTGATGATCTATAACCCACCAGACACCAGGCGTAGCAGCAAGCGTGGCTGCAAGTACAATACCGAAGCGGCTCGCACCCAGTTCGCGCGCGAACATTGCAGTGAGGACGATGCGTGAAGCACCGGCGAGTGCAGGCCAAAATAGTAGTGCGGGTAGTGAGGTTCCCAGGGTGTGGCGCGCAATCCAGCCGGCGAATGCTATTAGCGGCGGCTGATCGACGTAACCAAACGCGAGATGCTCCGAGCATGCAAGGTAATACAGAGCGTCTCGGAAATAGCCATACCGCGTCGAGGTAGCGAGATGCAGGGCAAAGTAAAACAGCGCAATACCGTAGACCCAACCCCACGGTGATTTGAATGTAATAGACTTTGGTCCAAAATGTGCCAACCTCGCGCTGAATCCTCCTGTCGCGACACGAGACGATAAGCAGAGCTCGACTTTTACGATCTTTCAATGAACAGAGCAAGATTTCTCAGTTCATCACACCTGCGGAAGACTAGGTGCCGGCAAAGGTTTTTTCAAAACTCACTTTCGAAATCTGGCATAATATGGTCACGGTGTCGTAGCCCCGCCGCCGTGTTCTTGCCTTTATACCTCACTTCACAATGGTCAGTTTCGTTAATCAGGAGCAAACCATGAAGTTATTTACTATTGTTGCTTTCTTAATCTTTGCCGGCATCACTCCCGCCGCACCTCCGCAGACCAATCGAACGGCTCAAAATGGCTATACACCGCTCATGCGCGCGGCTGTAAAAGGCCAGGTCGATGAGGTTCGAGCATTGCTTCAAAAAGGCGCCGATGTTGATGCTAAACATCCTGCCGGCTTCACTGCATTGATGCTAGCCGCAGGCGAAGGCAGGGCTGAAGTAGTGAAGGTGCTGCTGAACGCGGGCGCGAACCCAAATGTAAGCGTGCCGTCACCACATGCAGGCGAAATCACGCTGCTAAGTTCGGCCGTGCTTTCCGGTAATCTGATAGTGGTTAAAAGCCTGCTGAAAGCAGGCGCTGAAATTAATCCTCGCATACAAAACGGCAGCACACCCTTGATGACAGCGGTCGAATTCGGCAGCGTGCCGATGATTAAAACGTTGTTGGCGGAAGGAGCTGATGTGAATGCCAGAATCTTCAATGGCTATACAGCATTGATGGTCGCGGCGGAGAGACATGAGCCTGGAATAGTTAGAATGCTGATTGCAGCGGGTGCGGAAGTGAACGCCAAAAACAAATTTGGTGAGACGGCATTATTTCTTGCGACGAAACAGGAGAACAGTGCAGTCGTTGCAGTATTGAAGCGTGCCGGGGCAAAGTAACAAATTGGAAATTTACTTTATTTTCCTCGCGTGAAAATCGCGCCCGTTGAATCGCAAATGTCATCTCCACGACTTGCCCATTCGCGTTCCTGGTGAAAACTATCTGGACATCTTCCCGGTCTTCACCAGCGCGTCCATATACCCGTTGATTCTCGTCGCAACGTCCTGATTGATGCGATTTTTCAGGGCTTTCCGGGCTGTGGTTCAGAGTGAAGCACGCCTCAGCGACAATGCTTCACAATGAATCACATTAAGATGCCACGGGCTTGGGCCGTGGAGTTTCCCACGCTAGTCGCTACACCAACTCTATTAACTACAAAACTGGATGCCACGGCCTTGGGCCGTGGAGGTTCACGTTCCCGGCTAAATAGCAGCAAACGTGAGTCTCCACGGGCCGAACCCGTGTCATCTGGCGACTGGGTTTCGATTCTGTTTAGCAGCATCATGAAACTTGATGCGACAAGCCCGTGGCATTCCCTGGACTTCTTGTGCAAGCCCCTTTCCTGCCGTCGGCATACTCATTGCTTTGGAGCCTCGCGCAACCAGATACCTGTTTCGCGCTTTATTGGCTCATCCATCTGATGGCGCCAATGAATGAAGTAACAAAACGTTAGTAGTGAAGCTGAAGCCCGACTGCACACCAGCTGTCCAAATTTAATTTCGAGTTGATCAGAAACCAAGACGCGGCCGCTTACTAGTTTGGCGACTACGCGACCGCGCCTTCACTTGCGACCTAAAGGAAAACCAGGCGCGCAATGCGCGTGCGGTTCACCTACAGACCGTTTTGTTGACAGTAGCCAAAACCACTGTCACTCAAAGTATAGCTTAACTCTTAAGCACTAATTCACCCCTGACTGGGTAGAAAGAAACACAAGGAGAATCATGAAAGTAATGCCCCTAAAGAGATCATCGCGAAAGTTGACTCTCGCGAACCTCCCTCAAGTACTGATAGCGTTGTGCGCACTCTTAGTTGTGCCAGTGGGTACAGCACAGGCGCAAACCGCGACTTCGGCTCCAATCACTGGAGAGATCGAGCGTCTCACTTTAACCAACCCGAATGACGTGTGGTCGGGCGGCACCATGGTTGTCGGCGGGCAAAACATCATCATCCCACGCAACCTGCTCATGGACCTTCCGGCCAACCGGTTGACGCTCCAGCAGACATTCGCGCAGGCGCCCGCCGAATGTTTGACCCGTGCTGAAAGCGGCCTCGCGAAGGCTGATATCTGTAACACAAGTAAAGTGGGTGGCATCGCCACGGTTCATGCCAACCGCACCAGCAACGGAAACATCATCGCTGCCGATATCTTTCTGCAAAAAGGTATTGAATCGGTGAAAGGCGTAGTCACTTATATCAACTACACCGACGGTTACTTTCGCATAAACGGCAACCTGAACGACGCCGCTACGGGTGTCATGGTTCGCCTCAACGACCCGGAAAGTCGTCACACTATTCAGCAAGGTCTTGGCTGTGCAGCGGGTTCTCCCAACTGTAGCCCGGACCCGCGTTTCACGCTTGATCCGGACAACTACACTAACGTTTTTTCAACCGGCATGCCGAGTTGTCTTCCAAGCACTGTCGCACGCACGTTCGTTGACACAATCGACGTTGACGCTGACTTAAACACGACTGAGACACTCACGGCGCAAAGCACTACCACCGGCACCGGCGACCTGCTCTGTCCATCTACCAATCGAACAGCCGATCTGGTAGTCGCCGATTCGAGGCGCTTCGCACCAATTCAGGTCGGAGACAGCATTACCGTCGATGGCAACTTCGAGGCGATCAATGGTGTTCGTTTCGTCTCTGCTCATAGCACGATGGTGTTGCGCGCACTTGGCACACGCAATGTTGCGGGCCAACCGGACTACCTGTTTCTCAACGAGGTCGGAGTTGACGCCCCTGCGTTTCAGAACCAGCGTGCACGCACACTCTTCATCGGATTCGCCTCGCTTAATACAGACGTCATGATCTGGTCGCTTCACTACGATCCGTCCACCAACCAGCCACACGAGTTTCCGCTGGCGACGACAGTGGGTTGCGACAACGCAGCGGGGGCCGGCACATGCAGTGCGAATGGTCTCGCCGCCGGAGTCAATGGCAACATCTGGAAAATCCGTCACGACGTAGACTTCCTCGATCCCGCGACTTCGCCGAGACTCGATCCCTGCGCTCACTTGCGCGCTGATCCAAGGTTCGCCGCGTCAAACCCATGTCCGGGTGGCGGCACGTTCGCAGAGCAGTTTGCGATCTTAAGTCCGATCCCGCGCGAGATTCAGGCCCGGACGGGCCGCAAGTTCGCCGATCAGGCGGGCGCTCTCAAGACGATCGACGTGAGAGGAAACGAAGCGACGAACGGCCAGTATCTCTTCCCGTTCGGTCTCGGCCTTGGCGGTGTAGTTACGCCAGAGTTTGACGAAATCGATCTCAACGCGATGCAAACGCCTTTCAGCTTCTCCGGTATTCCCTGGATGATGGACCGGCGACTGAGCCCCGGCGGTTGTATCGGCAACTGCGAGGGTACGCAGCAACCGCTCAGTCCATTCCCGTTTGAAGGATTCGATCCGCGCACGCAAGCAGGCTTGCCAACGGGAACGTACAACGACCCGAACTTCACGGCGAGCTCGCTGTCAAACGTTTCAAACCGCGTGCTTTCCTACGTCGATGGCGCTCTCGGCAAATTCAATGGCGACAGCACCGTGCTGCCATGGCCTCCAGCCAATCCGGCGGCACAGGCCATCACGGCGACGGACTCGTTCCAGCCTTTGACGACGTGCGATTTGACTGCGCCGACGGCGCCAACCGCATTAACCGCAACCGCAGCAAGCCCAACTACGATCAATCTTTCGTGGACGGCAGGGACAGACAACGTCGGCATCAGCAACTATAAGGTCTACCGCGATAACGCCCCTTCCCCGATCGCGAGCGTTATCGGAACCACCTTCGCGGACACTGGGCTTGCCCCATCGACGACACATAGCTACAAGGTGATCGCCAGCGACGTGGCCGGCAATCTCTCACCGGCTTCCAACATCGCGACCGCATCGACGCCGGCTGATACCACAGCCCCGACAGCGCCGACGAATCTCGCGGGGGTTGCGCCCAACTCGACCACTGTCAATCTTTCGTGGTCGGCTTCGACCGATAACGTCGGCGTCGTTGCCTACAAAGTATTCCGCGACGGCGGGGCGACTCCAGTTGTTACCGTAACCGGAACGTCTGCCACTGATGTTGGACTCGCAGTTGGCTCAAGTCATAAGTATGTGGTGACCGCAGTCGACGGAGCAAACAATCAGTCGGCAGCCTCAAACACAATCGTGGTTACGACACAAGGTGCTGACCTTACGCCACCGTCCACCCCGACTGGTCTCACGGCTACCGGTGCAAGCGCATCCGTTATTGACCTTTCATGGACGGCTTCGACCGATAACTTCGGCGTGGTCGGCTACAAGGTGTTCCGCGACGGCGGAGCGACGGAAATCGCGACGATCACTACGGGCACGTCATTCTCTGACACTGGCCTCGCGGTAGGCTCGACGCATAGCTACACGGTTGCGGCTTTCGACGCAGCGAACAACCAGTCCGCTAAATCTACTTCCGCCTCGGCGACTACGCAGATCGCGGGAGCCTTGACCTCTCTCACCATTAACCCGACCACTGTGACTGCTCCCGCGAGTTCGACGGGCACAGTCACCTTGAGCGGTGCAGCACCTGCGGGTGGTATTGCCATAACTCTGAGGAGCAGTGACACGAGGAAAGCCACCGTTCCGCAGACAGTAACAATAGCGGCCGGACAAACCTCGGCAACGTTCACCATCACGACCCTGACGGGCAACCTTGGTGGAGGACAGAACCCGGTCACAATAACCGCGACTCTCGCCGGAACAGGAAGGACAGCAGTCCTCAACGTTCTCAGGTAATAGCCGCAACTGCACTTCTATCCACAGATTACACAGAAAAAATCTGTGTAATCTGTGGATGCAGTCAATAGACAACAAGGCGGAGGAATCACTATGCGTACATTTGCGATTGCAATCATCGCCTCATTGATTATGGCAACCGGAGTATTTGGACAGACTGCGGGCAGCAATTTAGATCCGACCTTCGGCTCAGGCGGGACGGTTAGAACCGACTTTTCGGGAAACATCGATCAAGCTAACGCCGTTGCGATTCAACCGGACGGAAAGATTGTTGCCGCCGGGTCGAGCTTCAGCAGTTCGAAAACGGTCGAAGACTTCATCGTCGCGCGCTATAACATTAACGGTACGCTCGACAAGAGATTTGGAAACAACGGAAAGATCACCACCGACTTCTTTCGTAACGTCGACTCGATCGAAGCTCTCGTCATTCAACCCGACGGCAAGATCGTAGTGGCAGGCTTTGCACAACTTGCCGGCAGCGGTGGCACACCACGCGTATTCGCGCTCGCGCGTTACACGAGCGATGGCCGGCTCGATAATAGTTTTGGCAATGGCGGCTCGCTGACCACTAGCTTCGGCGGCACGTTTGCCGTTGCGAGTGCCATCATGCTTCAACCCGATGGCAAGATCGTTGTTGCGGGAACCGCCGACTTCAATCCCCGAGTTCCGGGCAGCGGTCTCGACTTCGCCCTCGCGCGCTACACCGCAAACGGAAGTCTCGATGCAAGTTTCGGTGACGCCGGAAAAATGGTCTTTGATTTCTTTGGAAGTTTCGATCAAGCAAACGCCGCGGCATTGCAGCCGGACGGCAAGATCATTGTCGTCGGCAGTGCCTCTTACGATAGTTTCAACAGGGATATCGGATTCGCATTGACACGCTTTAATCCGGATGGGACCACTGACTTTGGTTTCGGCAGCGGCGGTAAACAGATCACCAGCTTTTTCGACGCCGGTGCTAAAGCGAATGGCGTCGTGCTCCAGGCGGACGGGAGGTTCGTCGTCGCCGGTACTGCTTCAGACAGCGCCACTCGGCCAGTTGCGACTGATTTTGCACTCGCCCGTTACAACTCGGACGGCACGCTTGACTCGAGTTTCGGCATTGGCGGAGAAACCTCAGTTCCCTTTTCTGATAGCGCCACCGAGCAGGCTAACGCATTGGCCCTTACGTCTGACGGTAAGATCATCGTCGCAGGCGCCGCGTTCAAGACCTTCTCCACTCCGCCTGACTTTGCGTTGCGGCGCTACAACTCGGACGGAAGCATTGATACGAGTTTCGGCGCCGGCGGCGTGATAACAACCGACTTCGCCGGTGGGACCGACGAAGCACAAGCTGTTGCTATTCAAGCTGACGGGAATGTGGTGGCGGCTGGAAGGGCGTTTCGCAGCAATTTTGATCTGGCGCTCGCGCGTTACCGGAGCGACGTCGCGACTACGATCGATGTGCTGCCGCCAACAGCGCCAACCGCCCTCGCCGCAGTCTTCAACAGCAGCACAACTGCCATCGATCTTTCGTGGACTGCTGCAACGGATAATATTGCTGTCACTGGCTATGAGGTTTTTCGTGATGGCGCAGCGACGGCAATCGGCACAACTACCGGAACGACATTTAGCGATAGTGGTCTGGCGCCGGATTCAACACACAGCTATGCAGTGGTCGCAGTCGACGCGGCGGGCAATCGCTCCGCATTGTCGAACACCGCTTCCGCAACGACCTCTTCCGCGCCGCCCGATGTGACGCCGCCAACCGCGCCTGCGGATCTCACGGCAACAGTCAACGTGGACGCGAGGGTGATCAATCTTTCGTGGACCGCTTCGACAGACGATGTTGCGGTCACTGGTTACCGCGTCTTTCGCGATAACGGTGCAACGCCGATCGCTACAGTAACTGGAACGACGTTTTCTGATTCGAATCAGTTGGGAACTCATAGTTACGTAGTGGCGGCCATCGATGCGGCGGGCAATCAGTCAGGATTCTCGAATACTGTTCTCGCCACAATTTCGGTTCCGGAGCAGGTTGGATTGTTGAACTTGACCCTGAATCCAACCAGGGTAACAGCGCCTGCGAATTCGACCGGTACTGTCATCTTGAGTGGCGCCGCGCCCGCCGGTGGAGTGTCAGTAACGCTACGCAGTAGCGAGACGAAAAAGGCCACGGTTCCCCCCACCGTCACAGTACCCGAGGGCGCAACCTCGGCGACCTTCGTTATCACGACTCTTACCGGTAACCTGGGCGGAGGTGATAATCAGGTCACGATTAGCGCCACATTTGGTGGGACGACCAGAAGTGCAACACTCAGTATCCTGAGACCTTAACGCGGCGGCTTTTTTCGAAGACGAAGGCCACTCTCGTGAGTGGCCTTTTCTTTTACTACGTCGTCACCTGGACCTAGTAGTGCGTCGAGCTGTGGCAATCAACTTCTCCGCACGATCAGGACCAAAACGACCAAGGACTCTAAAACGTTCGACTACATAAAGAAAGGCTGACGCTCAACAATCCTCAGGGTTTTGCCTTCAAAGCTGGCAAGGGCGTCCGGCTCGTTGTCATAAACATCGAAGACCGTTAAAACTTTTGTGACTGTCATCAGTTCATGCACACTCTCGGTCATGTGCATTAGCTTGAGCGCTCCGCCTTTTTCGTCGAGAGTTTGGTGGCTTAAAATAAGTTCGCCCATCCCGCCCGAATCAATGTGCTTGACCATTGCCAGGTCCAAAAGAACCTGAATCTTTCCTTCTCGAGCAAGACAACGAATCGATTCGTGCAAGGCAATAGTAACGCCGCGAATTCTGTCCCTGCCCTTTAGATCGAGGACCGTCACGTCTTCGACTCGGCGCTCATTGATATAAAGATTAATCATTTGCGTTCATCAAGCTTTCGGATGGTAACGAAGTATTTGCGTTAGGGGCGGACATTGCCCGCCCCCTCCGCGGGGGGAACGTCTATCCGCTTACACCAACCTGGAAGCAGCTACCTGCTGGAACGTCGAACTGGCGAACTCGAAGTTCTTCACAGTCGGCGTGCCGTCGATCACATTCGCAAGGGTCTTCAGCACTTCCGGGTACGCTGTGCGGTCGTAGGCATCCGCATCTGCTTTCGTGTTCCAGAAGCTGTTGACGACCGCTTCTGAGCGTTCCGGTGCGATAAAGGTGGTTTCATCGCGGAATCCTTTCTGCTTGCGCAGAATCGGCACAATCTCTGCCTCGGTGATGCGGCTGAGTTCTGTAGCTGAATCGGCCTTTAACTTCAAAGTCACTTGTCGTCCAAACATTTCTTTCTCCTCTGTTGTTAGCTGTTGGCTTTCAGGTGATCTGGAAAATTCCAGAGGAGCTGAGAAGGGAGTAAGCGGACTCGATTCGCAAGTCACCTTATGTTAACCAGGGATATATGTCAAGTATGGGATATATTGCATATGTATATTATTTGTCGTATGTGGTAAGTACATCATGAGAGCGCCGAAGACACCTGGCACATAAGTGTGTTGGCGCACAGACCCACTTTGTTTTGAGTTGTATATCTATTTGCGAGCCCCATTACTCCTGTAAGGACGATGATTAGAGAATTGGAATGCACAACGAAGTAATGACGAAAAACCGACCGAAAGGTATTAACTGGCATACCGCATTTTTCATAGCGCTCCTGCATGTGGGAGCATTGGCCGCGCTCTTTGTATTCAGCTGGCAGGCGCTGCTGGCCGCGATCGTGCTCTGGTGGATATCCGCCAGTCTGGGCGTTGGCATGGGTTTTCATAGACTCTTAACCCATCGCGGCTACAAGACACCAAGATTAGTGGAGTACTTTCTGACCTTCTGCGGCTCACTCGCGCTTGAAGGCGGACCAATCAACTGGGTTGTCACCCATCGCATCCACCACGCGCATGCAGACGCGCCGGGTGATCCACACACTCCGCGCGATGGCGGCTGGTGGGCACACATCGGCTGGATGCTCAACGGCACGGCACAGCAGTATGACAAGTTGGTTATGGTGCGCTATGCGCCTGACCTGATGAAGGACAGATTTCATGTATGGCTGAACCGCCTGTATTGGCTGCCGTTGGTTTTCCTTAGTGTGGCATTGCTGGCTTTCGGTGGCTGGTCATATCTGATGTGGGCAGTTTTCTTCCGCGTCACTTTTAACTTGCATGCGACCTGGCTGGTCAACTCGGCGACGCATATGTGGGGCACGCGGCGATTCTCAACCGGCGACGATTCCAGAAACAACTGGTGGGTCGCGCTACTGACATTTGGCGAAGGCTGGCACAACAATCATCACGCACACCCAACGGCTGCACGACATGGACTGGCCTGGTACGAGATCGACATCAACTGGTGGGGCATTCGCGCCATGCAGTTTCTAGGGCTCGCAAGAGCCATCAAATTGGTCAGTGTGGCTCAACGTTTCCTGGCCTGAGAAGTTAAGGCCGAGCAAAGGGAAAGAAAACGGCCAGAGGTTGAATGGACAAGAAGAACAACACGAATCCGATGATTCTGGTGGTCGAGGATGTCCAGGAGACCCGCGAGGGCATTGAAAGGCTGCTGTTAGTGGACGGATATCGTGTAGCCTTAGCCAGAGATGAAAAAGACGGAATAGAGAGCGCCCAGCGACAGCGTCCCGACTTGATTCTCGTGAGTCTGGCCGGCGTACCCCGTGAGGTGATTCTTTCAGCCCGCCGCATTCGAGAGCAGGCTGCGATAGGAGAGGACGTTCCCGTTGTTGTCTTCTGCGTCGAGGAGATCCCTCAGGGTGATGAAATCGCGATCGGCGAAAACGTTCATGTTACCCGCCCTGATAACTTCAATCAGTTGAGAAGCCTTCTCGCCCGGCTGCTGCAAAGGATTCCTAAAGCAGCTTGAGTGAAAACAACACCGCCTTCATACCAATACAGAGAGAAGAATCGCATGTGATTTAACACACGGACACTCTTGTCCTAGAAACTCTTTAGATATGTGTGATAGCGCACATACGATTGCTTTGCTGCTTTCTTAGACTTGTTTCCAAAAATTTAGTTGTTCGTTGGTAAAAGGAACGCGCCGTGCAGTTATCGCGAAAACCAGTCATTTCTTTAGTAACAGCTCAGCACTCGATAACCGATCAGGTGGGAACGCTACTCCCGTGGGTAGCGAGAGGCGATGAAGCTGCTTACCGTCTCTTTTTTGAGGCTACGAACGGCCTCGTCTTCGGTCTCTTGCTGCGTATTTTGGGGCATACTCAAACCGCGGAAGAGGTATTGACTGACGTCTATGAAGAAGTTCGACGGAGAGCTGCCCTGTTCAGCAAACAAAATGAAAGACCTCTGACCTGGCTTATATTCATTGCCCACCGGCGTGCCATCGAACGTCTTTGCAGCCAACTAACTGCCAATAGTGAGACGTGGAATAAAAGGAGAGGCAAAACCAGGTCAACTGCCGTTTCTGCCTCATCAATCAACATTACAGAACAGCGACGACTCGTTCGCGCAACACTGGAAGCAATCCCACCCCTGCAGCACCGCATGATTGAACTCGCATTCTTTTCCGGGATGACCAGTCTTGAAATCGCAAAGGAACTTGGACAGTCGCCCACCGAAGTGGAGGGCGGAATCCGGTATGCGATGTTGCAGCTTTTCACACTATTTAAGTCCATGGGCTTCACAGTGGAGCCCGTGACACAAACCTGATGAGGGCTGATTCACTGTCAGACCTCCCCCCTCTTTGGGTATGTGTGTTAGCGCACGGACCTTGCTTGCCTCAAGTGCTATAAGTTGGTGGCTTCCTTAGAAATTACCTTTCGACATCCGGGATCGGGCTGGCAACCTACTTCTTGAGCCGCGTGTAGTTTTCAAAAAGCTGAAGAAGAGTTGTGATCTTCGCGTCCACAACACTCCGTTTATTTCAGCCTGGGATTCTCGGGTGCAATCCTGAATTGCGACGTGTGCTTAGAAACCGTGGAAAAGGCTATAGAAGCCGAAAGAAGAAAATGACACTTATAAAAAGCATCACTGCTGTTTTTATCCTGTTACTGTTTCCAATCATCATCGGCCTGGACGTACAGGCTCAGCCACAGACTAACGGAAATAACACCCGCCAGGTTGCCAACGTGCGACTGTCCGAGAGTGAACTCACTCGGCTAATTCAGCAGATCGAAAATGGCGGTAATAAGTTTCGCGTAAGTCTTACCGCTGCTTTTGACCGGCGGCCTTACGATCGGACGAGAAGCGAAGGCAACATGAATGATGCTCTTCGCGGTTTCAAACGGGCGACCAATCAAGTTCGTATTCGCTTCGATGCCAGGCAGTTGGTCTTGGACGATGTCCAGCGTTTGATCGATCAGGCCCAACCCCTCGAAAATTTCATGCGTGACAACCCGCTTACAGACCGCGCCATGAGCGATTGGTCAACGTTGCGCGCGAATCTAAACCTCCTGGCCAACGCGTATAACATCTCGCCGAGTTGGATAAATAATTCATCTTTACAAACCGGATACAAAGGCACTAATCGCCTGACTGGAACTTTTAAATTGGATTCCGCTCGCAGTGACAACCCGCGCGACAAAGCGCAGCGCGCGACTCAGAATTTGCGTTCCTTTGAACGCCAGGAAGTCGCCGACCAAATCCTGGCGCGACTTGAATCTCCTGAGATGCTGATGATCGAGCGCCGCGGTACAACGATGACTATTGCTTCTTCGCTAGCGCCACAATCAACATTTGAGGCGGATGGCCGTGAGCGACAGGAACAACTTCCCAACAGCAGATCGACCAGGGTGACAGCGACGTTGCGTGGGGAACAGTTAGTAGTGAGTTCGAACGGCTACAAAGAGAATGATTTTAATGTCACGTTCGATGCAACTGAAAACGACAACAGTCTGCGAGTGCGGCGACAAATCTATTCCGACCGGCTAACTCAACCAGTTGTCGTCGATAGTGTTTATAACCGCACTGCCGATGTCGCAGAGTGGAACGTCTACAACGATTCGCAGCCGGTCGCCGGTAACACAAGCGTCACCGGTGAATTCATCGTGCGAGATGGTGAAAGCCTGGTAGCGGTTCTTAATAATGACCTGACTACAAAGCAAACGAAGCAGGGCGACCGGTTCACTATGACCGTACGCCGACCGAGCCAATACGAAGACGCAGTTATCGAAGGCACGGTTGGGATCGTAGACGAGGGTGGACGTCTGAGCGGGCGGTCCGAGATGTCGCTCAACTTCGATTCGATCCGGCTGCGGAATGGACAAACTTACAGGTTCGCGGGAATTCTCGAGAGCGTTCGAACGCTGAATGGCGACGCGATCAAGGTTGACAACGAAGGAAGCGCGCAAGGCGCCAACAAGACCACGCAAACGATCCAACGCGCAGGCATTGCCACCGCTGTAGGCGCCGTCATCGGTGCCATCGCCGGCGGTGGGAAAGGAGCAGCGATCGGAGGAATCATTGGCGCCGCAGGCGGAGCGGGCTCCGTTTTTGTTCTGGGCAAAGACAATCTCGAGCTTCCGAGCGGGGCGGAGCTAACGATTCGATCGAGTGGACCAAGGTAGGCTTCTTTGACTCGCCGTACTGAATCTCTTATGTCATTCGATAGTTATTCAAGGACGCACCCTCACAAGAGGATAGGCGGATAGTTTGGCTGGAACACTAAGGGCAAGCGAGGAACAAACCTAATGTCAGACGAAGTAGTTGTACTTAAGACCTTCAACAACGAGATTGAGGCGGGCATGGCGCAACAAGTGCTTCAAGAAGCAGGAATGACTGCGTTCGTATCTAAAGATGATGCTGGAGGTATGGAGCCTCAGCTACAGCGAACTAACGGCGTTCGTTTAGTGGTTAACGGTGCCGACGCGAAACGTGCACACAAGCTACTCAAAACGTGATGTCAACCCACCCTTCACCTGGGACGCTCGATGTTTTGACGTCCATGCTAAGCTTGCCTTGCTGACTAGTCCCGACGAACCCCGATCGTAAGATCCAGAAGCGTAAAGCGTTCAAGTAAGAGTAGTATTGGAGGTCGGAAACATGAGAAGGTTTTGCGCCTTACTGGTGTTGTGCTTACTTTGGATAACTCCCCTCCTCTCACAAACTAAAACGGATAAAGATCGCGACGGGCTGGTTGGACCGGTGAAAAGGGTGGAAGCCTATCTCATTGATTTCGTGACGAAGGATAACCGCACTCTCCCGAGCCGGGAAAGATGATTTACACCTACGACGATGACAAACGAACCAAAGAGGTAGCGACCTACGAAGTTGACGGTACGTTGAAGGGGGAAAGTTGCTACGCGTATGACGAGCGAAAAAACGAAGTTAGACTGACAGCGTTCAATGCTGATGACTCGCTTAAGAATGGTGAGACTCAGTCGATCAACATTGAGTATGACTCATACGAAAATTGGACCAGGAAAACACGCGTTGTCGAATCCGACAAAGGTGGACAGCCTCAACCGAAGCATGCGGAACTGCGGATAATTACTTACTACTAAAGAGAAATGAGTGATTGGCACGAGAATATAATCACGGTCACTGCCGGCATACGGTCCGTGCTAAACGAGACACGGACCATAGCAGTGCTCGGCATCAAAACTGAGGCTCAGGCAACCCAACCAGCATTCTACGTCCCGAGTTATCTACAGACCGCGGGCTTTCAAATTATTCCGGTACCTGTTTACTATCCAAAAGCGACGCAGATACTCGGGCAACAGGTCTATCGCCGGCTCGTCGACATTCCAATCCATGTCGATCTCGTGAACGTCTTTCGCCGCTCTCAGGACGTTTCTCCTCACGTTGCAGATATTTTGGCAAAGATGCCTAAGGCAGTATGGATGCAATCCGGAATTCGTAATGATGACGTAGCCGAAACACTCGCAAAAGCCGGAATCAAAGTCGTTCAGGACCGCTGCATCATGGTAGATCATCGCTATCTTTCGTAATGCCTGAAAAGAATTGGAGGTACTATGAACATTCGTAAACGAGCACCTTTTGTGGCGGTCGCTGTTTGTATTGCTATTGTCGCCGTTGTGGTTGTGAAAACCATGGGCCAGGAGGAAGCAGGCCGGGGCGACAGGAATGTTGTTGACCAATGGGAATACCTGGCGGTCGCTGGTCCAAGTACGTCAAACCTAACTGCAACCGGTAACCCGCGGATGCGAAAGGAACCGAATGTTGCATTTGGACGCGAGGCATTCGTCCTGGAACAACACTTAGACAAACTCGGTGCAAACGGATGGGAGCTTGTAGCAGTGGCAGGACCACCAACCGACCCTGCCTACTATTTCAAACGCCGGAAGCAGGCAGAGACGTCTCGTTAATAGTGTCGAGCATTCGATGAAAATCCAGGATGCTTATACGCATTGGTCCACAACGTACGACTCAGATCGTAATCTGACTCGCGATCTGGACCAGTTAGCGACTGAGCAGGCTCTAAAGGGTCACAGCTATCAGAATGTCATGGAGTTGGGTTGCGGAACGGGCAAGAATACTGCTCTTCTTTCTCGAATCGGTCGAAACATTCTGGCCGTTGATTTCTCACCCGGAATGTTGAAGCAAGCCAAAGCGAAAATCGACTCCGGAAATGTTTTGTTTGTTGTCGCTGATCTAACAAAGCCATGGCCTTGCAAGACTGAATCCATTGAACTCATTGTCTGTAACCTGGTGCTCGAACACATCGAGGATCTGGCTCCAATTTTTTCCCAGGCATCTCAAGCACTAACCGAAGGCGGGCTGTTCTTCATTAGCGAGCTCCACCCATTCCGGCAGTACCAGGGCACACAGGCGCGTTTTCAAAACGACCAGGGCACCGTCGCTATTCGTGCGTTCGTGCATCATCTCAGCGACTTCTTCGAATCTGCTGAGCAGAATGGTTTTTTATTCAGGACGATGAAGGAGTGGTGGCATGAGGAAGATCAAAATAAGAGTCCGAGACTCGTGTCGTTCATGTTTGAGAAGCGCCGTACCTGATCCTGAAAAAGTTCTCAATGGGCCCATTTGGGACGTATCTCACAAATCTACGTTGTCATCGACCAGTTGATTGATGGTCCAACCGGAGAGATTCGAATAGGCGAGCAACACCGGCAGCGACGGCTCTCGTCCACCGCTCTCGAAAAGCGAAATACTGGATGGATACAAAATCTCGTCCTTGACCGCGAGCTGCTTGATGAGTTCGGACTGGGTTAGACCCAGACGGATCCGAATCAATTGCAGCTTCTCGCCCAAACGGCGCGGTCGAGGACGGTGAGCGCGCCCCATCAATTTACCCTCCATGATGAAGCGCGGCTGTACTTGCAAGACTTTCTAAATAGAAATACGCTGTAGCTGAGTTTAGGAGAGGCCCGGAACCCTTGCATCCGGGCGGTGAACATTTCAGGCGGTTCCCGCTCGCGGATTAATCATTGGCATCATGTTAGCGGAGTGTGCGGCCCAGTGACAATTGCCTTTGTCAACACACTTCGACTAAAGAGCGGCAATTGAGGGGATTGTCGCTCGCAAAAAGCCCCTTGACTGTCCAGACGGGGGGCACAGGGCGTTACCGTTACCGCAACGTTAAGGAAAGCGGTAACGCCCTCACTACGCGGTCTTTCTTCTCTCAGCCTTCTCTACTTCGTATTCAGATTCCAGCCGCGTTCTTAGCACGTTTGCTATAAGCCGATTGTTGAAATTGGATTTTCGTTCGTCAAGACATTTCACACTGAGGTAGTGCGTCAGTTTGAAATCTCTACACAACTACGCCGAAGGCGTTGGCTAATTTCAGCCCAGAGCTGGAGCGCAGCGACAACTCTGGGATCGAATAAATAAAGACAGCGGTTAACCCTGAAAGGGTTCCTCCCGCGGCAAACCTTTTCAGGGTTGGTAGGTACATGTGATGGACCAAACCCAGGGCTGTCGCTGCGCTCCAACCCGGGGCTGAAATTAGCCAACGCCTTCGGCGTAGTTGTTCCAAATTTCAAACTGACGCACTACTCACACCGAAAATCTAAGCGGATTCTCACACGCGAACCACTGGCTAAGAGCACACACTTGAATTACACTGCGCCAAAACTCGGAGAATCATTTTGGCGCCCAGCAAACAGATTCGCATCCTGAGTGTCGAAGATCACCCTGTCTTTCGGCAGGGGCTGGCCACGATTATCGAAACAGAACCCGACATGGTCCTGGTTGCGCAGGCGACTAACGGCGTCGAAGCAATAGACGAGTTTCGTCGTCATCGACCTGACATCACTTTGATGGACCTTCGCCTTCCCGGCGCCAATGGCACTGATACCTTAGTCGCAATTCGCGGAGAATTTCCTGAAGCACGAATCATCATGCTGTCGTCTTCGGATACCGATGGAGAGATTCAACGTGCACTCCGTTCAGGTGCGGCTGGTTATGTTCTCAAAAGTATGCCACAGGACGACTTGCTGGCAGTGATTCGATCGGTGCATGCGGGCAAACGCAATGTTCCACCCGCGGTGGCGGCTCTTATCGCCGAGCATTTGGGTGAAGAAGACCTCACGACGCGCGAGTTGGAAGTGCTGCAACTGATTCGCGACGGCTACAAGAACAAACAGGTAGCCGATAAACTCTCGATTTCCGAGAACACCGTCAATTTTCATATCAAGAACATAGTCGACAAACTCGGTGCAAACGATCGGACACATGCGGTCACGATCGCCGTCCGTCGCGGCCTGCTGCCGCTCTGATCGAACTACAGAAAACTGTAGTAGCGCTACTGAAGACTCTGGTGATGTGCAACGGATCCGCCTGCGATAAAGTTCGGAGTTTTCAGATTACTCGTCGTGAACAATTTCAAGATCAGATACCTCGCACTCGCTACTCTTTGGCTTCTAACGTCAGGTGTCCCTGCGCGCGCGCTTGATCCAAACCAACCAGCGAGCAGCTTCATACGCACACATTTCACCACTGACGACGGTCTTCCCGGCTCAGTGGTAGATCACATCGTACAAACGCAGGATGGCTTTCTTTGGCTGATCACCAATAGCTTCGACCTGGTCCGCTTCGACGGAAAGAATTTCCATCTGTTCGATAAACCACCGTCGTGGACACTCGCAGTTGCCCCTGACGGAGATCTTTGGGTTGGTGGACTTCAAGACCTGAGACGCATCCGTCCCTCCAATTTCAATCAGTTCACACTTACTGACTCAACTTCCTACCATCCCGGTCCCGCCATTGAGAGCGACGTTACTGCCCTTCGCTTCACCAGGAATGGTGTGCTGTGGTTAGGAACTAGCGGCGGGTTGTTTCTTTACGAAGGAGATCAATTCGTACCCGTTGGACCGCGAGTGCTCACGTACAACATCAACGAAGCCCCGGATGGACATCTGTTGGTAATCAACAAGGACGGGTTCATGGAGTTGAATGGCTCCGAGGTAGTACCTCATCCTGAACTCCCCACTAAACTGGGAAAAGACAATCAACTCTTTCAAATTATGAAAGATAGTCGCGGCAATACGTGGTACTGCACGGGTAATGGGGTGCTCCGCGAAACAGGTGGCCGAATCGAGAAGCTTGGACCTTTTGGTCCGGATGGACACAGCACGTTGCGCGCGTATGAAGATGCACAAGGGACGGTCTGGTTCGCAAGGCATGAAGGTTTGTTTCGCACGACATCCACGGACCTTGAATTAGTGGCGCCCGGCATGCAAATACGAAATCTGTTCAGCGATCGCGATGGTAACTTGTGGGTTGCTACAAATGGCGATGGATTGTATCGATTCAAAGACCGCACGGTCAGAATGTTCACCACTGATGATGGACTACCTAACAATGTGTTGATGACCGTGGTTGCTGCGCACGACGGCTCCATTTGGACGGGCGCTAATTGCGGCGGTCTCTCGCGTTTTGACGGAACTCGTTTTCAAACCTACAACGAGCAGAGTGGCCTGCTGAATAGTTGCGTTTGGGCCATTGCCGAAGACGCGAATCACGATCTATGGATCGGAACCTGGGGCGGCGGCGCTTTTCGTTATCACGACGGCAAGTTTACTCAATATTCAACGAGCCAGGGGATGTCAGATGAACGCGTCGTCGGCATCGTCGCCGCGCGCGACGGCTCCATTTGGTTCGCCACGCGTAACGGCCTGAATCGGTTGCAGAATGGACAATTTCGCACCTTCACTACGGCTGACGGACTTTCAAGAAATTTGCTGATGAGAGTATTCGAAGATCGGGCGGGAGTTATTTGGGTCGGGAGCGGAGGCGGGATCGATCGGCTGGTGGGCGATCGTTTCGAGAACTTCTCGTCCGTTCCCAAACAAGTGGCCTTTCCTTATGGAGAGGATCGAGACGGCGGGTTCTTTGTCAGTCTCAGTGATGCCTCAGTTACGCTGCGTATCGACAAAGCTCGCGTTGAAAAGCTCGCGGACTTAGTCGCGCTTAACGATATGGTCGAAGCTGATCAAGGTGAATTGTGGTTCCGCGGCAACGCGATCTATAGGTTAGCACCAGGCAGCTTTGCGCGATCCCGGCAGCACGATGAACCGCTCGACTATGAAACGTTTTCGACGGGAGATGGTTTAACTACGGCCGAGATGCCTAGCCCGGGGCAGAGTATGGCTTTCAGTCGTGACGGCAAAGTCTGGGCTGCTACTCCAAAAGGGTTGGCCATGATCGATCTTCGTCGCTTGCCTGTGACGAACGCAAACCCTTCGATTTACCTGAAAGACGTAACCATTGGCCGGAATAAGCAACACGCCGGCCGCGAAATTGTACTGCCTCCGGGAACGAATCACGTCGAGATTGATTTCGCCGCGGTCGAGATCTCATCGCCTGAAAAAATTCGCCTGCAATACCGGCTGGATGGCGTCGATTCGGAATGGCTCGATGCCGGGACTGATGCCCGGGCGATCTACAGCCGTATTCCGGTCGGAACGTATGCGCTGCATATTCGCGCCAGCAATCGGAACGGTATCTGGGACCGGCAGGGTGTGGTCTTTAGCGTCACGCAGCAACCTTTCTTCTACCAAACACGCTGGTTCATCGCGGCGATGATCACGCTCGGAATCATGCTGGTGATTCTCATTTATCGTTTGCGTGTGGCCCAGATCTCTCGCATGTTGAGCGCACGTTTCGATGAACGTCTGGCCGAACGCACCCGCGTCGCGCGTGAAATACACGACACGTTTCTGCAAACGGTCCAGGGAAGCAAGATGGTTGCGGATCATGCTTTGAAGAACCCCGCAGATCACACGCGCATGGTGCGGGCCATGGAACAGTTGTCGACGTGGCTGGCCCAGGCTACTGAAGAAGGACGTGCCGCGCTCATCTCTCTGCGGGGATCGAGCACGGAAAAGAACGATCTCGCCGAAGCGTTTCGCCGCGCGATCGATGAGTGTGGCAGAGGGCGTAATGTCGAGATCTCGTTTTCCGTCAATGGAGATTTCAGAGAGTTGCATCCGGTCGTTCGTGATGAAGTCTATCGGATTGGTTACGAAGCGATTCGAAACTCCTGTGTACATTCCGGCGCCGAACATTTGAATGTGACGCTCGAGTATGCACGTGATCTCACGTTGCGTATCAGCGACAACGGGATAGGGATCGACTCCGACGTGGTAGAGAAAGGCAAGGAAGGCCATTTCGGGTTACTCGGCATGAAAGAACGCGCTGAACGCATCGGCGGCAAATTCACCTTACTCAGCTCTCCGGATTCAGGAACCACTATCACCCTCATACTTCCCGGTCGCACCGCGTTTTCCCACAGGCAATCCAACTGATCACATCCCCCTTTAGAGGTATCTTGCGACTACGGAAACTCGCTGGCCTGTCGCTACGGTTATCAGTGTGTTTGAAATTTCTCCGCCGCAGTATCTTCTTCCCTGTTGATTCTGATTGAGAGGGAGGGAACACAGGCATGACAAACCAAATCAGCAATTTCAGTTTTTCGGTGAGCCCGGAAGCAACTGCTTCCACTCACGACGATGGAATAGTGATCTTGCACACCGGCAAAGGCCGCGTGTTCAGTTCCAACAAGAGTGGTGCGCTCATCTGGCGCGGCATCGAACAACGACGATCGTTGGACGGCATCGTTGAGGAAATCAGCGGTGAATTTCAGATAGCCCGCACAACTGCACGCACGCACACGCTCAACTTTCTGGCTGCACTCGAGCAACACGCGCTGGTCCAACGAGAGGTTGCGTCATGAAAAGAATCGGTCTCCTGTCCAGGGCGCTTTACGAGATCGGGCGCTATGAAGTGATCCTGTCATTACTGGGCTCAGGACGCATTCTCTCGCAGTTAAAGCGCCAATCCGTTACGGCGAAGACAGCGAGTGCTGAGTTGGAAAAGACGATTTGCGATGCTGTCTTACTTGCGACCTGTTTTTACTGGAAGCCAGTGCTGTGCTTGCAGCGAGCGGTCTGCACAGTTCGTTTGCTCAGACGCCACGGCATCCAGGCGCGACTGGTAATCGGTTATCGCCCGACACCGTTCTTTTCACACGCATGGGTGGAAGTAGATGGCCGAGTTGTCTACGGCTCGGCAGGTTATCAAAAACGGCTTATGCCATTGCACGTTGTTTAGGAGCAAGAAGATGCTGAACAAAGTTCTACACTTCGATGGGCGATTGGATAATCGATCCGACTTGCTGCTTCGACTCTCCCTGAATGGCGACACCAGCAACGCAGCGATCGCGCACGCGACGTACGAGCGCTGGGGAACTGCTGGTTTCGTTCACTTGATCGGCGACTGGAGTCTGGTCATTCGCGATTACGTTAATCGCATGACCGTACTCGCGAGCGACTTTGCCGGCGTGCGTCCTCTTTATTATCACGTGAAAGACGGACGAGTTCAGTGGGCCAACCGCTTGCAAGACCTCGTAGACGAAACAGGAATCACGGATCTTGACGAGCAATACATCGCAGGATTTCTGACGGTTGGTGGTTGTGCGAACCGGACGCCTTACAAAGGCATTTACTCAGTTCCTCCCGGTCACGCTGTGTGCGTGTCAGCAAAGGAAACAAGAGTTAGCCGCTTCTGGTCCATGCCCCTCGGCGACACGATTCGCTACCAGAACGAGCGCCGGTATGAAGAAGAACTTCGCGCACTGTTTCGCGAGGCCGTAGCCGTCCGGTTGCAGAGTGATTCACCCGTGCTGGCTGAGCTCAGCGGTGGTCTTGATTCGTCCTCGGTAGTTTGCATGGCCAACCACCTGGTGCGACACGGCGCTGTTAATACTTCGCGTCTCGAAGCGGTGAGCTTTACCTGGCAGAACTCGCTCGACGAGCCGTTCATTCGCGAAGTCGAGTCTCACTGTGATATCGAGGCTACCAGAATCTCGACACGCGACATTCCACTTCTCGCCGAAGCGCAAGTGAGTGGTCCAATACCGGCGGCTTTTAAGGCCCTGCTGACGTCAGTCGCGACGACCGCGAAACAGCTCGGCGCCGGAACGATTCTCACCGGACAGAACGGTGACTTGATGTTCGGTAACTGGTTTGACGACAGCCTGCAAGTCGCCGCGTTCTTACGTCGCTTTCAAATCGGCCGTGCGTTTGAAGATGCACTGGCGTGGAGCAAGATTCTCCGGCTTCCTGTTTACCGAATTCTGTGGCATGCGGCTCACGCAGCTCTGCCGCCATCACTGACGCCAACCGCTTTATACACTGCTGGCGACGGTTCATACGCGCCAAAGAGCGTTGAGACATCTCTTATTCTCTGCGAACCGGCAAGCTTCTTCTCGAACGACTGGCTACACGCGGCTCCGGAACGCCGGAAATATTTCTACTCTCTATCGATGGCGCTCGAACTACGCACGCTGCAACCGCCCGAACCGTTACAACATTTGGACTACACGCACCCGTTCGCACATCGACCTCTCGTCGAGTTTCTCATGACGGTGCCGGCGGACGTTCTCTGTCGTCCAGGTGAGCCCCGCAGATTGATGCGTTCGGCGCTCTCTGATCTCTGGCCGCGCAAGTTGCGCGAACGACGTTCGAAGGGTTCATTCAACGCTCCGTGGCAGGCAGCTTCGCGACCGTTGGCGCGCGCTCTGCTCAAGGCAAAGACATTACATTCAGTTGAGCGAGGCTTTGTGGATCGTGACAGTGTGCGTTCACGTCTCGAGCGTCTTTGCCTCGGGCTGGACTGCAACGAATCTCAGTTGCGGCAGATCATTCTGCTCGAACTGTGGTTACGCAATCGTGCGGATTCGTCGAAACAATTTCTCAAGGCAGCATGAGATTGGTATTGAAATCCGGAAGAAAGGAGGTAAGTCCAATGCAAAACAATTACGAGGCTCCCGAACTAACGCTGATCGGTGAAGCAAACGAAGTTGTTATGGGCTCCGGCGTCGGTGGCGATGACCTTCCAAGGCAGTTTGGTTTGGATTTCGAATTTGAGCAGGATTTCTAAATTTCCGCCGCGGATTTCGCGGATAACGCGGATACAAAATCTGCGTTCATCCGCGAAATCCGCGGCTAACTTTTTCCCGCGATTCGTAGTAGACTTCACTCACAATTTCATCCATGAACGCCAGTGGTCCCATTCGAATTCTAACGGTCGATGATCATCCGATGCTGCGCGAAGGAATCGCCGCCGTGCTCGCGAGCGAACAGGACATGATCCTCGTCGCCGAAGCCAGCAACGGGCGTGAAGCGATCGAACAGTTCCGCACTCATCGGCCCGACGTGACTCTGATGGACGTGCAAATGCCGGAGGTCAACGGCATCGACGCGATCATAAAAATTCGTGAGGAATTTCCCGACGCTCACATCATTGTGCTGACTACATACAGCGGTGATGCCCAGGCAGCCCGCGCCTTCAAAGCCGGAGCGGCAGGCTATCTGCTAAAAAACATGGTGCGCAAGGAGTTGATCGATACCATCCGCACGGTTCACAGTGGCAAAAAAAGAATTCCTTCCGAAATCGCCGTCGGGATCGCTGAGCATCACAGCGACGACACGTTGACCGAACGTGAAATCCAGGTGTTACGCGGAGTGGCGGCAGGTAACGCCAACAAGAGGGTGGCCCAACTCCTCAACGTTTCCGAAGAAACAATTAAGGCGCATATGAAGAGCATCCTTTCGAAGCTCGGCGCCAACGATCGAACTCACGCCGTAACGATCGCCTTGAAACGCGGTATCATCGAAATCTAGCCACAAAAAGGCACAAGAACGCAAAAAATTAAGATTCCGTTTCAGTTTGCGACTTTTGTGTTTTTTTGCGGCTAAATCGAAACTTCTTTGCTTTCTGAGATGAGTTTCCGTAGGCAGTCGCTGCCGGAACTGTCAGCTCAATTTCGGTGCCCGTTTCCGGCCGGCTCCAAAACTTCAATTGACCACCAATCTTCTGAGCCCGCTCGTGCATTCCCCGCAATCCCCAGTGACCGGCACGTCCACCTGCTTCAAGGATCTTAGGGTCTATCCCTCGCCCATCGTCACGCACGCGCAGACGAAACTGTCGCGAGTCGTACCCGATCTCCGCTTCGACGTGTTGACCCTCCGAATGGCTAAGCGCATTGATGATGGCCTCGCGCCCAATGCAGTAACACTCTTCAAGCACGAGAGGGTGTAAGTCACGGACACGACCCTCGACTACCGTCTTGAAGATCGCATCACGACCCTGCGATGTCTCTTCGGCGACAGAACGAAATGCCGCCGGCAAATCGCTGATTGACGCGGAATTGACGCGCAGATTCCGAATACTATCTCTTCCTTCCGCCAAAACCTCGTCAGCGTGGTCCAATGTTTTCTCCAGGGCGTGGTAAGCCGGCGTGTCAGCAGGTATCTGTTTCGAAACTGCATGAAACTTTAGAATCAAACCCTGCACGCTTTGCAGTAGGGTGTCGTGCAAATCGCGAGCGATACGCTCACGCTCTTCGAGACGTTCCTCCATTCGCCCGCGCACTTGCCGCGCAACCTGCTGCAAACGCATTTGATAAATGGCACCAAGGGCGAAGAGAAACAGGATAACAATTGCGATACGGAACCAAGCGGTTTGGTAATAAGCAGGTGCGATGTTGAAATCGAGATACGTGCCGGTCTCATTCCACACGCCATTGTTGTTAGAAGCTATCACGCGAAAGCGATAGTTGCCGGGAGGAAGATCGTTATAGAAGACTTGTCGACGGTCGGTGACTTCCTGCCAATCGTTATCGCGCCCTTCCAGTTTGTATCGAAAACGGATCTTTTCGGGCGCGACGAAGCTAAGAGCCGTATAGTCTATTTGCAGATCGCGTATTAATGGTGGCAGGCGTAAAGACCCGCTTTCATCCAGGATCGCGTCGTAGGTTTTGCGATCCACGATGAACTGTTCGATATGCACTGGCGGCGGAACGTTATTGAATGAAAGGCGACTCGGATCAATAAAACTGATACCGCCATCGCCGGCTGAGAACCATAGTTTGCCATCCGTGGACTTCGCTACTTGAGGACAGAAATGATTTCCGGAAGCAACGGTCCTCACTCCGTCGGAATTATCGAAAACCGTTGCATGGATCGCCGGTTTCGCGTTTATTCCCTGGTCCACAGCAACGGCCCATTGGTCCAACTGGGCGCGTGCAATGCGCACGAGGCCGCAGGCTGTGTAGAGCCAGAACGAACCAGCGTCGTCTTCCCTTACCCAGAAAACAGCATCGCACGGCAACCCGTTTTTGCTGGTTAAAGAAGCGACAAGTCCGTCCTTCAGCCGGCTGAGCCCACCTTCAGTCGCGACCCAGAGTGCACCGTCATGATCGACGGCGAAATCGCTCACGCGACCCCCGCTCAGTCCGTTCGCGGCTGTGTACGACGCCTGGATCTTACCGTCACTGTAAAACGCGACCCCGCCCAGGAAAAATCCGAGCCAGAATCCGCCACGAGACGGCTCAGCACCGAGAGCGCTCACATGGTCCATATGTCCCAGTTTGGTCCATGGTATTTGTTGGACCACGCTCCCACGGAACACTTGAAAAAGGCCGGCGTGCTCGTTGGCGATCCAGAGATTCCCGGCTTTGTCCTGTGTGATGGCAGTAACAGCCCCGGGTACTGTGCTGACCGGAAAATACCGGTCATTGTCGAGATACCCGAACCCAAACGGAGTGGAAACCCAGACTCGCCCGGTATCATCCTGAAAGAGAGAATTCGGTTTGAAGTTTCCGCCGATAGTCGAAAGCTGTCCGCTGTTCCATCTGTTCAAGCCATTGGCAGTGGCCAGCCAAACGCCGCCGGCTTTATCGGCAAGCACAGATTGAACCCTCGGACTCGACAGACCCTGGTTCACTGAAAACGTAGCGACAGCGAAGTCGCGAAAACGATCGAGACCGCTGCCGGTCGCTACCCAAATATTGCCTTCGCGATCCTCAAAAAGTACGGTACTCGCCTCGCCTGAAAGACCGTCTGACAATCCATATACATCCGTTCTGCCCTGATGTATGTGGACGAGCCCCGCGTTAAAAGTTGCGATCCACAGTCCCCCATCACGGTCACGCAGCATCCTTTTGGTTCGGAGTTGTCCGACACTTTCCGGAATTGGATACGACACAGTCTTGCCGTCAGTGAATCGGTGAATGCCGCCGTTCCATCCGACAAGCAAGGTGCCGTCAGTGTCTTCACCGAAACATTGAATGCCATCAGGCTCGCCGGCGAGTTGATAGAATTTTGGTGGTCCAGGCTTCCAACGCCACAGTCCATTCTTCACTCCCGCCCACAGATTGCCTTTGCTGTCCTCGTATAAGTTGAATGCTCCGCGGCCAAGACTACCGTCGTCTCCGAAGCACTGGACATTGCCGTTTCTAATCGCGCAGAGCCTTCCAACAGACACTGCGAGTCCACTGGCCCATACCGATCCTTCATGATCCTCGAGAATTGTGAAAACATAATGTCCGGCTAGTTCCGCGTACTGCGTGAGCTTGCCATCTTTCCAGCTTGCGAGTCCTTTCTCTGTTCCAATCCAGAGCGTGCCATCACGCGCGACGAGCAAGCTAAAGATAAAGTTCGATGGGAGCTGTTGATTCGCGGGGGGACTCCAAAGGACATGCTTGATGCCATCGAAACGAACCAAACCGAACTCCGTGCCCAGCCAGAGATAACCATCGGGTGTTTGAGCAATCGAAGTGATCTGGCCTTTGGGAAAACTATCGCGCATCTGCCACGACGTGTGCGCATACTGGTTGACGTCCAGCGCCGGATTTAGCGCAAACGCGGAAGGGCACCACGCCAGCAGCCAGTAAACGATGATGAGGGCAGGCGGGACGACTCCGCGCGCGTTCTCCATAGTGCGCATATCTTAGCTCAGTATGTCTTTGCCATTCGACATTTGCGCATCACTCTATTGGGGGATTGGTCCATAACTCTTTAGGGGAAGTTGACACAACTCGAATCCGGCTGTAGCCTGTCCCATCCCTTTTTGACTGTGAGGTTTGGACTATGCGCCGTGTAGCGGCATTAGTTTTCATCCTCCTCACTTCATTTACGCTGAGTCTCGCACAATCCACGAATGCCTCGCTTGCGGGACGCATAACGGATCCCGCGAACGCACTGGTAGTTGATGCAAAGGTTGTTGCTATCAGCGCCGACACGAATCTCCGTTATGAAGACATGACGAATGGCTCAGGCGAATATCACCTCGCGAACCTTCCGCCAACTTCATATCGTCTCGAGATACAAAAGCCGGGGTTCAAGAAGTTAATCAAGCCTGATGTGGTCCTTCACGTGCAGGACGCGCTCAGAGTCGATCTCCAGATGACGCTCGGCGATGTATCGGAGACTGTCACGGTGGAGAGTGGTGCGCCGCTCGTGAATACCGAGTCAGCGGCGGTCAGCACCGTGATCAACCGCACCTTTGTCGAGAATGTTCCACTCAATGGCCGGAGTTTTCAGACGTTGATCGAGTTGGCGCCCGGTGTGGTCGTCATTCCGTCTACCTTTAACGACCAGGGACAATTCAGTGTGAATGGACAACGCGCGGACGCAAACTATTTCACCGTGGATGGAGTCAGCGCAAATTTCGGTGTGACCGGCTTCATTGCCATGATGCAGAGTGCTTCGGGCGCTTTACCCGCGCTGAGCGCCTCCGGCGGAACAAACAGCCTCGTGTCGGTAGATGCCATGCAGGAATTTCGCATCCAGACGTCTTCGTTCGCGCCTGAGTTCGGACGCACACCGGGTGGACAGATCTCGATTGCGACGCGTTCGGGAACGAATGTTTTTCACGGTGCACTGTTCGAGTATTTCAGGAACGACGTACTCGACGCCAGAGACTGGTTTGTAAACTTCAATGGTTTGCCAAAACCTGCGGAGCGCTTGAATGATTTCGGGGGTGTACTCGGTGGACCAATATTAAAAGACAAGACGTTCTTTTTCTTCTCATACGAAGGGCAACGGTTGCGCCAGCCATCGAGCCTGCAAACCACCGTGCCGGATAATCAATCGCGGCGGCAAGCCCCAGCCGCGATGCGTCCTTATTTAAATGCATTTCCCGTCGCGAACGGGCTCGCACTCGCGGCGGGCGTGGCGCAATTCAACGCCGGCTTTTCGAATCCTTCATCGCTTGATGCTTACAGTATTCGCATCGATCACTCCCTCGCGCCAAAGCTCAACATGTTTGGCCGGTATAACTTCTCACCTTCAAGTATGGACCAACGTGGTCCAGTCTTCTCAGCGGGCCGCGTGCTCAGCACGACGAATTCATTGTCATCTACTGTACACACTGGGACAGTCGGCGTCACTCACATGATCAGACCGGAAGTAAGTAACGAAGTGCGCGCGAACTACAGCAACCACCGTGTCGGCATCAAGTTTGTGATGGACGACTTCGGCGGCGCGGTGCCACTTCCCGATTCACTTCTATTCCCTCGAGACATTACATCCGACAATGGCACTTTCTTGTTCATCATCCTGGGTGTTGGAGAATATGTTCAGGGCAAACAAGGAACCGACGAGCAACGCCAAGTCAATCTGATCGACAACCTGTCAGTGACAAAAGGCAGCCATCAAATGAAATTCGGGGTGGACTATCGGTGGCTCGCTCCGTTTAGCAGTCCGGCTGCTTACCATCAATTTGCAGCGTTCTCGGGAGTTAGTGGCGCACTGTCGGGCACAGCGTTATTGGTCCAATCGAGCTCGTTTCAAACTAACGCGCTCTTGTCGCAAAACTTCTCGTTGTTTGGGCAGGACACATGGAAGATCACGCCTAAACTAACAGTAACTTACGGTTTGAGGTGGGACGTCAATCCTGCGTTGAAGGGCAAGAACCGTGATAACGATCCATTCACCGTAGTGGGCCTGAACAATCCAGCGACGATCGCCCTCGCACCGCGCGGCACACCTCTGTATGAAACCACGTATGGAAATACCGCGCCGCGAATCGGACTTGCTTATCAGCTCGATGGAATCCGGAATTGGGGCGCCGTGCTGCGTGCAGGCTTCGGAGTCTTTTACGATCTCGGACAGGGATCACTCGGAGGAGTCTCCAGCTTCTTTCCCTATATTGCTGACAAAAACTTTTCCTCATCGCCGTTTCCATTGAGTGCACAGGACGCCGCTCCTCCCGCACTCACTACGAATCTACCGGTCTCACAAATGCTCGTTGCCGATCCTCATCTGAAATTTCCGCGCACTTATCAATGGAATGTAGCGTTCGAGCAGTCGATCGGAAATAATCAGACTCTCTCGGCCACTTACGTTGCCGCGATTGGCAGAGAGTTACTGCGGGTAACAAATCTATTCAACGTAAATCCGAATTTTGAGTTCATCGCGTTGACTGACAACTCGGCGACGTCAGACTACCACGCTCTACAGCTCAAATTTCAGCGTCGTCTGTCTCGCGGTCTGCAAGCGCTTGCGTCATATTCGTGGTCCCATTCGATCGACATCGCTTCGACGGATGCAATTGCAACCAACGTCAACACACCCGGGCAGATTGCCAACGCAAACATCGATCGCGGGAATTCCAACTTTGACATCCGGCACGCATTCACCGCGGGCGTCACATATGAGTTGCCGTCTGTATTGCGCGGCTGGTCCGTGGACAGTTTCATTTTCGCCCGGTCGGCTCCACCAGTTAACCTCGTCGGGGGAAGTTTCTTCGCTGCGGGTACACAATTAGCTCCCCGGCCGAATCTAAACGCGGGCGTTCCTCTTGAGATTCATGGCTCGCAATTTCCGGGTGGCAAGATTTTCAATCGCGCGGCTTTTACCGCAGCACCCGCCGGAACTCAGGGTAATTTCGGGCGCAACGTGCTGCGAGGTTTTGGAGCGTGGCAGGCGGACGTCGGCGTGCAGCGGCAATTTCAACTGAGCGAGAGATTAGGGATTCGGTTCCGCGCTGAGTTTTTCAACATCTTCAATCATCCGAACTTGGGCAGTCCCACAAATGTTTTGACCAGCCCACTATTCGGTCGCTCAACTCAAACATTGGCGAATAGTCTCGGCTCAGGCGGCGCCAATGGCGGCTTGAATCCTCTTTATCAGATTGGCGGACCACGCTCGATCCAATTTGCTCTCAAGCTCCAATTCTGACACGCGCCAAAAGGTAGCTTGAATCCTCTTTATCGGATTGCTAGTTCTGATGCACCAAAGGTGCAAAATATGATAGCCAGGGGCAAGCGCGAAGCGCGTCGCCCCTGGTAATGTAATTTAAAAACGGTGTGTAGCCCTGAAAGGGCGTAATACGATTGCGTATATTTCGGCCTTTCAGGCCTCGGCGCTTCTTTTGTGTAGTTAACCAGGGGCGACGCGCTTCGCGCTTGCCCCTGGCTATCATATTCCGCGCCGTTGGCGCTCATCGCTACGACTTCGCCGCCCGATGTGAGGCAAGTGGTTCAACGCATATCCCTCAAAAGAGTTACGGACGGATAGCTTCAATGTGGGTATCGATTCTCAGGAAAGCCGATAACCTACAGATGTGCAACGACTCTACTCCATGTTTCCTCAAGGTGGTCCGGGTTTTGGGCTGGTGCTATTAAGGATCGCCGCAGTCGGCATGTTCGCATTGAACGTTACGCATCGGTTCGACTTCTCTACTAACGTTCATTGGTTGGTGATCTCATTGGTCGGGCTGATTTCACTCGGCCTTCTTCTCGGGTTCTTGACACCAATCCTCGCCATCGTGACCTGCATCGCGGCCTTACCGAATCTGTTTTTGGCTAACCAAACAATCGATGTGGTCTACATTATCAGGATACTAACGTCGGCCGCGCTCTTCTTCCTTGGTCCAGGCGCATATTCAGTTGATGCAAAGCTGTTTGGACTCAAGGTCACCGTCGTTCCTCCACGCAAAGACAAAAAATCATCGACGACTCTGAATTAGCCGCAGGGTGATCCAGCCATAACTCCTTCGGGTAGCTTTCTGTTCGCTCTATTTAGGGTTTCTAGAAAAGACGACAACGCGCAAAATCGCTCGCATCGAAGATTGAAGGAGGGAATATCATGAGACAGATCATTTTCTTACTCGTTGCAGTGACAACACTGGCAGGTGTTGTAGGTTTCACGGCGACCGCATCACGACATGTCGATGAAGACGCCGCTCCGATCTTTGTAAAAGAAATTCCCGCCGGATATCGCGACTGGCGGTTGATCTCGGTGGCCCACGAAGAAGGCGATCTCAAGGATATCCGCGCCATTCTCGGCAACGACATAGCGATCGATACATATCGCAAAGGAAAGCTCCCGTTCCCGGAAGGCGCCATCATTGGTCGAATAGCCTGGAACCACGTGCCGTCTGAGGAGAACAACAAAATCCTGGGCCGTGAACAATCGTTCGTCGCCGGTTCCGAACCACCCTGGTACCTTCAGTTCATGGTCAAGGATTCGAAGAAGTACGCAGCGACAGGTGGGTGGGGCTACGCGCAATTTGATAAGGACGGCAAACCCGGACCTGAGTCAGATCTCAAAAAATGTTTTCCGTGCCACCAGGCGATCAAAGATCGTGACTTCATTTTCACTCGTTACACACCGTGATGGACAGGAGGCGCTTATGATTGATATGAAATTAGAGGTCATCGTTGTTCCGGTTTCGGATGTCGACAGAGCAACGGAGTTTTACAGGAAGCTCAGGTGGAGGCAGGACGTCACGCCGCCTGGCATAGTCCAGTTTACGCCGCATGGTTCGGCGTGCTCGGTCCAATTCGGCACGAACCTAACGTCAGCCGCGCCCGGATCGGCGCAGAGAACGTTTCTGATCGTTTCCGATGTCGAGGCTGCCAGGAATGAGCTCGTCGCTGCCGGAATTGACGTGAGCGAAGTCTTTCACTTCGGTCCCGACGGTCCGTTGAGTGGTCCGGATCCCGAGCATCGCACGTACCGCACGTTTGCTTCGTTCAGCGATCCGGACGGGAACAGTTGGCTACTTCAGGAGATCACGACGCGACTTCCCGGGCGCATCGACTCCGGCGAGACTTGCTTCGGTTCCACAAGCGACCTCGCAAGTGCGTTTCGGCGTACCGAGACGGCGCATGGAGAGCACGAGAAACGTACCGGGCAACGCGACGCGAATTGGCCCGATTGGTACGCGGAATACATGGCCGCAGAACAGTCCGGCGCGACTCTACCGCAGTGAACTCAGGAGCATAGGATCTTGGACAGACGATGGAACATGTTAATCGGCATTGTTGTCGGCATCGTCGTTGTAGCAGCATTGGTGCATGTTATGGGACTCTCAAAACTACTTATGAGAACTTTTGACAGCAGCGTTGAATATAGAACTTCCGAATCTACCGGCGCTCCAGAGTTGGCCGCAGGTGATTGGATAAACTCCCAACCGCTAAAGCTCCGGGACCTGCACGGGCGCGTGGTGCTAATCGAGTTTTGGACCTTTGGCTGCTACAACTGTCGTAACACGGTGCCATTCATTAAAGACTGGAACGATCGTTACCGGGATAAAGGCCTGACCATCATCGGTGTGCACTCACCTGAGTTTGACGAAGAAAGAGATGTCGACAATCTTCGCCGCCAGGTTGCTTCACTTGGAATTAGTTATCCGGTAGTCACGGATAACAACTATCAAACATGGAAAGCTTATAACGTCGAAGCCTGGCCAACCATATTCCTGTTGGATAAACAAGGGCGAATCCGTTGGATGCACATTGGTGAAGGAGCTTATGACGAGACTGAGCAACTGATCCAGAAGCTACTCGCGGAAAAAGCCCATTAGTTTTTAGCCACAGATTCTCCTGTCCCTGAATCGACAAACACAGGATATACTCACAACAAAAAGTATTGAGGTGTTGACCATGAACACACTACTTAACGATATCCGTGTTGGTCTTCGAAGTCTCATCAAACGGCCGTCCTTCACAACGATCGCAGTGCTGACGCTTGCCCTCGGAATCGGCGCTTCAACGGCGATCTTTAGTGTGGTCGACGGAGTGTTGCTACGGCCTTTGCCATATCCACACGCTGAACAGATTGTGCAGCTTCGAGAAGTTAGCGCCCGCGGCGGTCGGATGGCTTTTGCTGAGCCGAACTTTCTCGACCTGCGGGCTCGCAATCATACGCTCGCGGGCATCGCTCAATACAGTGGCTCACTAACGACTGTGAACGGAGGCAACGAACCAGTTCGTGCTCTCACTTATTCAGTGTCAGCCGACTTCTTCAACATCATAGGCGTCACGCCAGTCGTCGGACGCACGTTTTCTCCAGAGGAAACTCGTGCCGGTGGACCACCCGTCGCCGTTGTCAGCTATGGCTTCTGGCAACGGCTGCTGGGCGCCAAATCCGATTTGTCAAACACAAGCTTACGTTTGATGGAAAAGAACGTAACAGTTGTGGGGGTGATGCCCCAGGGAATGGGATTTCCGCAGAGCGCCGAGGTCTGGGTGCCTCGAGAGATGTTTCCGGCGGAGATTTCGCGCTCGGCCCACAATTGGAGTGTCATAGCACGTCTGCTTCCAAACGTCTCGGAGGAACAGGCGCGTGCTGAAGTCAGCGCGATCGGCAAACAGCTCAAACAAGAAAACGGCAAGGACATGGACGGAGTGGATTTCACGCTCATTCCACAACAGGAATACATGGTTGGGAACGTTCGTAATCCACTGATGATGATTTTCGTCGCTGTTGGATTCTTGTTGGTGGTAGCGTGCGTCAACGTCGCCAATCTGCTGCTGGCCCAGGCAACGACCCGGCAGCGCGATTTTGCCGTGCGCACCGCACTCGGCGCCACACGCTTTCGGCTGGCGCGACAGTTCATCACAGAAAATTTATTACTCGTGCTCGCAGCGGGCGCACTGGGCGTAGTGCTCTCTTTTTGGGGAGTAAAACTGCTGCTCAGTCTGAACCAACAGAGCCTGCCGCGAATGGCGGAGATTGGTGTAGACGCGCGCGCAATCGTTTTCACGCTTGGACTTTGTTTTGTGATTGCGATAGTGCTCGGATTTGTTCCATTGCTTCGTTTTTCCGTGAGGGATTTGGAAAGAACTCTCAGAGAGACAGCGGCAGGCGCGCGTGGGTTTGCCGGGCGTCATTTGCGAAATTTTCTTGTAGTAACACAAATGGGTCTGACGTTAGTGTTGATGATCGGGGCCGGGTTGTTGGCCAGGAGTTTTTATCGATTGTTGCAAATCGATCCCGGTTTTCGCACTGAGAGCACGGTCGCGATGGAGTTATCGCTGCCGAGCCCGGGCATGGATGAAAAGCGTTACAAGCAGTTAATGCAATCTTACACACGTTTGCTCGAGCAGGGTGTGGCTCCTGATGAGCACATACAGCTCACGGCCGACGAAGAGCGACAGAGATTGTTTCAGACTCAACTCCTCGAGCGCTTGAGTTCGACTCCGGGAATGGTCGCCAGTGGTGTTATCAGCTATTTGCCACTCTCGGGAGATGGACCAAACGGCACCTTTCTAATCAACAACAATCCGGCAAAGAAAGGATCTGCCGATTATCGTCAGGCGAGCTCAGGTTACTTCGAGGCGCTACGTATTCCTTTGTTGCGTGGTCGACTATTCGATTCCACCGATCTACCAGGGGGAACTAATGCAGCAGTTATAAGCTATTCGCTGGCGCAGAAATACTGGCCCAACGAGGATCCGATTGGTCAAACAATTCAGTTTGGAAACATGGACGGCGACTTGCGACTGTTGCACGTCGTTGGAGTGGTGGGCGATGTTCGTGCCGACGGACTCGATCAACCTACGGCGCCGACTGTTTACGGCAATGCATTACAGCGTTTGCCTTCGTCGGACTATACAGTGGTGGCGCGGGGTCAGATCGAGCCTTCTACTCTCGTACCGGCAATGAGAGAGGTTGTGCGAGGGCTCGATCCTCAATTGCCTTTGAAGTTCCACACCCTGGACCAGATTTTTTCTTCATCGCTGGATCGACAACGCTTTAGCCTTGTGATCTTCGCTGTGTTTGGAGTTGCCGCACTCTTGCTGGCGGCAATGGGGATTTACAGTGTCACGTCTTATGCAGTTGCACAACGTACGCAGGAGATCGGCATCCGCATGGCACTCGGAGCGCAGGTGAAAGACGTATTGACGCTCGTGCTGCGCAACGCCATGTCGTTAGTGTTATTCGGAGCGGCCCTCGGCCTCGCCGGCGCCTACGCCGCGACGCGTGTCATGTCGAGCTTGTTATTTGGCGTCACGGCAACCGATCTGGCCACCTTTGTCGCAGTTCCGTTACTCCTGCTTCTCGTCGCGCTCGTGGCCAGCCTTGTTCCCGCACGCCGGGCTACTAAAGTAGATCCGCTCGTAGCGCTGAGGTATGAGTAAGAATTAATCCACTGACGTTATCAAGTCGGGACCAATCATTGTGAAGGTGCAGCCGCCGGGTTTTGGCAGGCACAGCAAGGCTCCGCGGCGAACAATCTTCGTCGGTGAGTTGTCAGGAAAGACGAGTTGATACTTGATTGCCTTGAGTTGCGTTGCGAGTGGTTTCAGACTCTCCGACCCTTTGATGAATTTAATGTCGAGCACTTGCGCCGCCCGCGTTGAATCGGGACCAAAGACAACATACAACTCCGCCTGCGTCGGAGCGTTGAGGGCCGGCATGAGCTGGCCCAGCTTAAGAACGTTGTAATCGCGTAACTCAGCGGTGGCAACATCCAACAGTTTCTGAACTGAATCGGCCGGCACCAGTCTCAACAAACTCTCGCGAGCTTCCGGCGCAGACTGAAACGCCGCGGCGCCTTGAGCGTACAGACGAATCGCCTCATCTTTCCTGCCGCGCTTTTCCGCAACCATTCCCATGTGATAGGCCACTTCGCCGTGTTGTTGAACGACCCACGCAGCCCGGATGTATTTCTCAGCCGCGTCCAAATCTCCTTTGTGAAAATAGACCCAACCGAGCGTGTCCCAGTAAGCAGCCAGTGAAGCGACGTCACCAAGATCATCAATCGTCAGATTAGATGTCTCGACGTTGCGCAAGTCGTTCGCAACTGACGTTACTGCCGATTCTGCATACTGCTGCGCCTTATCCAGCTGTGCACTTTTGTCGGCAAGGAAGTAGGCGACGTCGTTCAAAGTTGTCGGACTGCGATCCAGCTTGACTGCCTCGTCAAAAGCCGCGATCGCCTTCGGAGTTTCTCCCAGGCTCAGATAAGCGCGACCCAGACTTACCTGCAGCCTCTCTGCTTCCGGATTCAGCGAGATGGCTCGCTCGAGTGCCGGAATCGCTTCTTTGTATTTTTTCGCCTGGACCAGCATCTCTCCGAGACTGGAGTGTGCGTACTGGTCCAATGGAGTTACTTCAATCTGTTTACGGAAAGCTTCTTCGGCATGAACGTAGTCCTGTTGTTGCCAGTAGACACGGCCGAGGAGATTGTAGGCATACTCTTCAAACGGATCGATCTTTATCTGTTCGCGCAAGACCTCGACGGCTTCAGGAAATCTGCGTTGTTGTGCAAGCGTGAGGCCCAACTGTCGTCTGACAGTTTTGTGTTTGGGTTCCTTTTCAAGGACGCGTCTGAGTAGTTGTTCGGCCGTCGCATAGTTTCCGTTTTTACTTGCTGCTTCCGCTGCCTGGATAAGATCTTCGGTTTTAACTGAATCGGGAATTGCCGGACGGCCGGCAACTTCCGTTTCCAAAGACAGTGTCTGCGCTGCGTCAGATTTAGTGGCTGCCGCAAATGCGCGATAGTCCTGCAAACGATCAGCCGGCAGTTCGCGTTGTCGCAGGCGAAGCGATCTCACGCCGATGAGTGTTTGTCCCTCGAGTTTGTAGTCGGCAACATACTCACCATAGTCGCGCGTCACTTTCAAAGGTAAAGGCAAGCGCGCCTGGTACTTGCTCGGCAATGTCAGTTTCAAATGATAGGAGACGTCGATGGGTGGACCGAGTTCGATGGGTTTCGTACTGCCGGCTTTACGGCCGGTAAGGGCTGACATACTCAACGGCGGAAACGGAAGCTCGAGCTTGAGTTTCCTGGTCGACCAGTCGAGAAAATCATTTCGCGAAACGTTGAATTCAACTTCAAACGGCTTCTCGAGGTCAGCGATATCACTTGTCTTGATATCGGTAACTTCACCACGAAGGCCGCCCGCAATGCTTAGCACACTGCCGAGGGCTTTCCAGTTACTCTTCGGTGTGCGGCGAAACATTATGCGCATGTACATCTCAGAGTCGCCGCGCATAACCATACGAGTGTGCGCAGAGATCTTGCCGAGCTCGTCAACTGTGCCCTCGATAGTGACCACTTCAGTGGACAAAAACGGAGGTTCAGCGGGAGTAGTTTCCAGGTGCGCTGGACCAGCCGTGGGAATCATTAACGCTTTCTTGTTGCGCAAAGCAGGTGATAACAATCCTGCCGGCGCCACTTCCGCGGTTGTGTCCGCCCAAAGCGTTTCATTGCCCAAAGGAATGGCGCTGATGACGTGATCAAATTGACCGGGTGAAGGAATGTCGGCGTCAAGCTTTCGTGAAGAGTTCATCAGCACTGGATACGCGCGCATCCCAGTTGCAGCCAGCATAGCGGCCAGCAATGTGTGTTTGTCTTTGCAGTCGCCATATTGATTGACGAGGATGTCGGCGGCCGGATGTGGCTGATATCGACCCTGACCCAGCGACAGGCTCACGTAGCGGAAGTTCTTGGCAACGTATTCATAGAGTGCGCGGACCTTATCCTTTTCGCTCTGTAGTCCGCGTATTACCTCTTCCGCTTTAACTTTGATTTTCTCGTCAGGGACTATGCGATCCTTTTGCAGGTTCGCATACCATTGGCCTACTTCTTCCCAGCTCTGAAAAGTAGTTAACTGCACGTGAGGCTTGAATTCTTCAGGCTCTTCGCTGGGCGCGTCGTCTTCGTCTGTTTGGTCCTTTTCTTTGTCCTCTTCTTCGCTCTCTGGTTTCAGATTTGAGTGTTTCCAGAGATAGATGCGCCGATCGCTCTCTTCTTTAATAGTGGGTTCAAAGCCGGGTTCAGTTTTCAACTTCACTTTACTGGCGGCCGGTATATTCACCGTCAATTGCTCGTCGAGCACGATGAGGCCCTTCGTCAAAAAATAATGCTCGAGCCAGAATTGGTTCTGGGCCAGTGGCGTCTGAAGATTCCAGACCATGTGATACTCGAGCACGTCACCAGGGCGTAGACCGGGAACAGTTACATGCTTCTGTCTCAGGTCGGTATAAACTGGAGCTTCGCGAGCAACGGGCGCGGTCAGGTCCTGGACATCGGAAACAGCGGCGTTCACGACAGTGCCATCGGCTTTGCGAACGCGCACGTAGTCCATGTCGACTTTTTCATTTGCCGAGCTATAGGGAAAGATCAGTTGTCCGAAGCGTTCGACACCGGCGTCACTTTGGACCTTCACGCGCACACTCGATTCGCGCTGTCCGGTGCCATCGCGCTCAAAGCGATAGACAGTGCTCAACTGTTCGATGACTACTGCTTCTTGTGAATAGTCGGGCTTTTGCCTCGCGGTTTCAGTGGATTTAGTCTGGGATTTGCTGGGTCTTGTTTGCGCACTTAGTAATTTAACCCCGCTATCGGGAATTCCGAAGAAGAATGAAGACGTTAAAAGTATGGCAATAGTCCGGGCGTTGCGGAGGGGGAGCATTGATGGGTCTCCTGCGATTTGAGGATCGTTCTGGCAAGTCAGTCTACAAGAAGCATTGGACTGGTGTAAACAAATCGTCAGAATGGGTGGTGTCTTAATTAACACTCTTCTCTGCGGTTCTCGGCGTATCTCTGCGCCCTCTGTGTTTAGTTGCCTTTTTAACGCAGAGAACACTGAGATACGCCGAGAACGCAGAGAAAATCGATCGATTTAAGACACCACCTCAGAATGGGCCACCTCTTCCAGTTGTAGAAACCGGCTTCGGTTTGGCATAGTTGGTCCGCCTGGTTTTCAGAGTAACGAGTGAGGTAGATAAGATCCTAAATGACAGTAAACCTTCTCAGAACCGTCTGTTTGAGCATTCTCGTAACTACTGCCATCTTTGCCCAGGCGGGGCGAAAGATCTCCGCGATCGAGGCGGAAGGTCTGCAAAGTTTGACCCCTGAGACGGTCATCGCCACCAGTGGGTTGAAGGTCGGTGATACTTTTTCTGTTGAAGCAACTGACGCGGCGGCTGAGCGTTTACTGAGCAGTGGTTTATTCAACAAAGTTGCGTATCGCACACGAACTGTGGGGAACAACGTGACGATTACGTTTCAGCTTGCAGAAGTCAAAGGTCAATCGTCACCAGTCGTCTTCGATAACTTCATTTGGTTTTCCGACGAAGAATTGGCCGCCGCGATCAAACGCGAGGTTCCCTCGTTCAACGGTTCGGCGCCCGACATCGGCAACACCAACGAAGCAATTAAAAAAGCACTTCAAAACCTGCTCACTGAACGCAAGCTGCCGGGACAAGTGGAATACAACCTCACCGAACATGAACACTTGTTTCGGGTCGGGGGCGTATCGATGAGGATTTGCGAGCTTCACTTTCCTGGCGCGCAGACTGTATCCGAAGAAAAACTGATTCAAGCAACACGCAGTTCTATGGACCGGGAATACTCTCGCCAATCGGCAATGATTTTTCCGAAATATGGTCTCTATCCAATCTATTGGGAACTCGGTCACCTGCGTGCATCATTCGGAGAGCCGGTCGCCAAGCCGGCCAAAAATGACGCTTGTGAGGGAGTTGACTTAACCATTCCGGTCAATGAAGGCGCGAAATATTCATGGGCCAGGGCTGAGTGGTCCGGGAACCAGGTGTTAACGGCCAAAGAGCTTGACGATGCGTTGGCCATGAAACCAGGCGAAGTTGCGAACGGAAAGAAGTTCGATAAGGGTTTGCATGAGGCCCAGGAGGCTTATGGGAAGAGTGGGCACATTGAGGCACACATGAAGCCCACACCTGAATTTGACGATGCGGGAACGAAAGTGACTTTCAAGATAGCGGTCAACGAAGGCCCGCAATATCACATGGGCACAGTCGAGTTTAAAGGGTTTTCGGCGGACGACGCTTTCATACTCGGCAAAAGGTGGAATTTAAAGAGTGGCGAGGTTTACGACCGGAGTTATGCCACTCGATTTTTTCGTGACGACGCGCGTGAAATCATGTCGCGAATTATCCAGCAACGGCAGTCGCAGGGAAAGCCATTGCCAATCCCCAGCAGTCGGGAAAACCCAGATCGTCAGAGTTTGACCGTGAATCTCCTGATTGAGCTTAAGGATTGAGCTCAGGTCCGCTGCGCTCACGGTTGTAATACAGATTTCTCATTTGAACTTATCGGGAAACTGCTTGACGATGCCCATGCTCAGACCATCTGCCATGTGCAGGATTTCTTCATGCACGGCGTCATACGCTTTCACGTCAGCCGCCCAGTCACCTTGAATGCGGGCGACCGCTTCGTTAGTAGTTAGCTTCAGGTGGTCATGCAGCATCGTGCGCATTTCGTTTTCCGGCCAGTTTTTCGGATTGGCTTTACTCAGGAAAGCGGCGATCTGATCTGCAGTGTCGTCAACGTCGCAATTCTGTGGAAATTGATTGTGTGAGAAACTACCTCTGAGGGTAAGTCTCAATGATCTGGTTGCGCGCGTTGTCCTTCGTTGTTGCAGTGCAGCTTACGGTTGTCGGTGTTATTCCATGGCTGCTGGCTCGCGTTGGTCCACGACTTCCAGTGGGACTGTGGCATTGGCTGGGCCTCGTGCCACTAACGATCGGGACTCTCGCGCTGTTGTGGTGTAACTGGGCTTTCGTGAGGCGAGGCCGCGGCACGGCGGCGCCTTACGATCCACCACGTACGCTCGTCGTGCAGGGACTTTATTGCCACGTACGAAATCCCATGTATGTAAGCGCCGCCTTGATTGTACTCGGCATTGGTCTATGGACCAGCGCCGCTATCCTCCTCGCGTATTCCCTGCTACTGGCACTGAGCTATCATGTCTTTGTGCGTTATTACGAGGAGCCACATCTCAAAGGCGTGTTCGGACAATCGTATGCAAAGTACTGTGCCGCCGTCCCGCGCTGGTGGCCACGCCTAACCGCGTGGCGCAGTTAACCGCTAATCGGGTAGTGCATCTGTTTGAAATTTGAAAACAAATACGCCGAAGGCGTTGGCTAATGTGAGCCCAGAGTTGGAGCGCAGCGACAACTCTGGGTTTGATCCGTCAAATATATATACCAACCCTGAAAGGGTTCGCCGCGGGAGGAACCCTTTCAGGGTTGACCGCTGTCTCTGTCCATTCGATCCCAGGGTTGTCGCTGTGCTCCAACCCGGGGCTGAAATTAGTCAACGCCTTCGGCGTATTTGTTCCAAATTTCAAACTGACGCACTGCTCTAAACGTCAGACTTTGATTGTGAAGCTGCTGATTGAGCTTAAAGATTAAGGCATGAATCGTTTGCTCCTCATCATCGTCGGCCTGCTTTGCATCCCGGCGTTCACGGAATCCGTTCAAGCTTGTGAGTGTCGAGAAATCGGGACTCCGATCTGCGCTCTATTCTGGCGTTCAGATGCGGTTTTCGTGGGCCAAGTGGTCGATATAAAACCGCTCAAAAACAAACCGGACGATGTGTACACCTACGTGATAGCACGTTTTAGCGTGCAGGAATCATTCCGAGGAGTATCTGGTCCTACAGTCGGTGTCGGAACAGTGACGAACACACTCTGCGCACCAAAGTTTAAGAAGGGGAGACGTTACCTTGTTTACGCATCACTCGACGACAAAACCAGCCAATTGTTTGCCGGGATGTGTAACGGAACAACGCCAGCCATCGACGTCGAGGATCTGAAGGAATTACGCAAGCTGGCGCATCGAGAAGCGGGGGAGTCCATCTCGGGCGTGATCAAAACCAATCGATATCAAGGTTTGACGGGAATAACGGTTGAAGTGACGAGTGACGATAGAACATTTAAGTCGATGACGAGCAAGCGCGGAGAGTTTTCATTCTCTTTGCCGCATCCCGGCCCTTTCACAGTGCACGTTTTGGTTCCGTATGTAGTTCGACTAATGGATTCGTCGGACGAGAATGTCGCCGTCACATCAGCTCAAAACCAGGCAGGTTCGACTTTCGAATACCATGTAATACTTGAAAAGAGTGAGTGCAGTCATCTCGAGCTTGACGTATATGGCGCCGATCCCCGCGCGACCGCGATGGTTGCCGGCAACGTGCTGACTGCAACAGGACAAGGCGTCGATAAAGGAGCAGTCTCTCTGATCAACGCGGCGGATACCGGACCAGATTACATAGCATATTTGAATAAAGATGGTTCGTTCAGATTTGAGAGAGTTGCGCTCGGCGAGTATGACCTCGTTCTAAACGCGAGGAATGAAGTGCCAAATGAGTTCGACGCTCCTTATGCGCGTACTTACTATCCCGCCACCGTGGACAAGCGCGAAGCAGAAAAGATTCGGGTCACTGAAGGAGCCATGATTGAGAATCTGGCGATGCGCGTGGGCCCACGAATGATTGAACGCACAGTAGCAGGCACAGTTGTATGGAGTGGGCATGCTCTTGAGAATCCATACCTGGAGGTGTACTCGGGCGAGGCTTACGTTCGTTACGTCCAGGTCAAAGACGGAACGTTCAAATTCACTCTTTATGGTGACTTTGACTACAGCATTGAGGCGCGCGATTTTTCGGATGGAATCGAGGGACGTTCTCAACGGCTGAAAATCCCGCAGAAGAACGCCACTACAGTCAAGCTGGTTATCCAGCGTATAAAACACTTGCCTACCACGCCCTGAGGACGATCGCTTCAATCGTCACAAACATAAGGGTGACCACCAGCGGAATCAAAAAGTTCACCGGCTCTGATGCATGGTCGTACCATCCGCGAGTGCCGGCGGCTCGCTGCTTTTGAGGATGTTTGTCAGTTCTAAGTGCATCAAGTTCTTCAATTGTTACAGGCGAGAGAAACGCCTCGCGCAACATCCAAAAAACACAAAGACTGAGCACAAACACGTCCAACGCAATCAGGAAAGACCAGTAGCTTGACTGTACTGCTGACGCAAACGACCAGACCAGTGGCAAGACTAATAAGCCGGCGATAACGTACACACGGCCGTGCGTTTCTAACGAGGCAAGCTCGGCGTGTTTTGATAACGCCGCCATCGCCTGGGCCAAACTCATTTTGGCCGTTCCGACGTTTGTCTCCAGCGAGCGCATCTGCGCTACGTCAAGCCGCACAATACTCTCCGTGCCGCAGTAGAGACACCGAACCAGAATATCGCCTGCTTCGAAAGTGAGTGGTGCACCGCACTGGCGACAATTCAACTCACCCTCGGACGCTGACGGTATCGCGGCAAACGCAACGCCCACGCGCGCAGCGCCACTCACGAGCAGGTTTCTCATGCCTGTGCTCGACGCCAACAACGCCGCCGGTATAAGTGGAAGCCAAACAAAAATTGCGACGAACCACGGGAGGTTAGTGCGGCTCACCGTTTTCAGCATTCCAACCGTTAGAAGAATTGCGAGACCGGCCGCGATAAGCAGAAACGGAATGCTAACGGTGCTCACAAACCACCAACGCGGAACCTTGATATGGTCCAGGAGTGCCCACTCTGCTATCGCACGTCGCGTCGTTTGATCGAGATCGCGTGGCAGCCGAAGCTCTTCGCGGTACGCCGCAGGCACCTCATTCGTAGTACCACAGAACCGGCACACGACACTTGGAGCATCAACCACAACGAGCGAGGCATTGCAGCGCGTGCATTGGAACGGATCGATCATCTAGGTTTCTGAGACGTTCTGCGCAAGATCCAGTCTGATATGGTTTTCAGGACCTCCGGCGAAATCGTTTCCTCGATCTGATTGTATTCGGAAAGCAGACCCGTTTCGCTCGTTTGGAACAAGTGGTTGAGGTTTGAAAACGCTTTTATTGTTACGTCCTTGTTGTCCTTGAGACTGGCCCCAATCAAGTCGAGGTTTTCCTTCCACGCGACTTGCAAGTCGTGCTCGCCATTGAGCGCGAGTACGGGAACTTTTACGTTCTTCAATACCGGATGCGGGTCGAACGTTATGAAGTAACGATACCAGGGCGTCTTGTACATTGGAATGAACGCTTTGATCGTTGGCACGGCCGGTTCGATTTGCTTTTTCTGGATGTCATTTAATGTTCCAACATAAGCAGCGATATCTTCATTGATTCTTTGTTCGATACGCTTTTCATCCGTCTCGGCTTTGACGATTGCGTTAATCCTTCGGGAGAGCGCAATGATATGTGCAAGGGTATCGGGAGGGGTTCCCTGGGCCTTATGGATCAGTTCAGTCTGGGTGTAAATAATATCTTCGCCTCGTTGACCCGGGCCGGCCAGAAGCACGATAAAAGCAACGTCGTTGCTGCGGGCTGCTGCCATCGGCGCAATCATCCCGCCTTCGCTGTGCCCGATGAGACCGATCATCTTCGGATCGATCTCTTTACGCTGTTTCAGAAAATTAACTCCGGCCAGAACGTCCTCTGCGAAGTTCTCACTGGTTGCTGAAAGCGAGCCGATGTCGGTACCTCCGATGCCACGATCGTCAACTCGCAGTACGGCGATGCCGTTTCGCGTCAGATGATCGGCGAGGACGAGGAAAGGACGATGACCAGCAATCGTCTCGTTGCGGTCCTGCGATCCACTCCCGGTGATCAATAACACCGCCGCGTATGGACCACCACCGCGGGGCAGAGTTAGAGTGCCTGCGATTTTTATGTTGTCCTTTTCATTTCGATAGCTGACTTCCTGTTCGTCGTAAGGGTAAGGCTTCTTTGGATCCTGCGGACGATTGAGCTTTGGCGCCTCGGCGACTCGTTTGAAAATCATTGGAGTTACCCCGGCGCCCTGTTTGAAGGTACCGGAGATCTCATCGCCCGATTGATTCAGCGTTCCGTCGTAGGTGATGCCAAACTTCGCGGCTGAAAAAGTCAGCTTGTTTCCGTCCAGAACAATCGAATCAATGGGCAGATCCATAGCGCCCTGATCCGGACTGTCGAACTTTGCCGCGTAGCCGTTCGCAGATTTTTCAACCTTCAAGACGAGTCTCAACTTAGCGCCACCGACATCCAATGTTGCGAGCCAATTTCCCTCGACGTTGGGTGTTGCTACTTGAGCAGCAACTACAAGTGCTGACGTGATGATCAGTAATGCAGATAACATGACTCTCATTGGTTTCTCCTGTTCTATCGTCCACCATTCAGCCTGGACAGAATCTCGACGAATTCCCGCAGCCGATCGAAGTTAAGAATTATCAGTACCGGCACGACGATCAGAACGATCGTGCCAAGCGTCACACCTGCTTTGGCCCATCCGCGATGTTCGGTGAGTTGTGGTTCAGGTTTTGTGCGCAGTGCCAGCCAGCCAAAGATGATTGCCAGAATGGGTTTCTCGAGGCCCAGCAAATTAACAAAACTACAGATACCGAGTATCAGCGACGCTGTGGCGAACGCATACTTTTGACCGAGTATCAGCGGTTCTCTGGTTTGGTTCTCCGACATGATTTATCTCTCCAACACCAGTTCGGTGTTTATCCGAAATGGATTCTCTCTAATGAAAACAAACAGCAGAACAACGATGACTAGCGGCACGAGTTTGAATGCCATCCCTGGGTCGCGGGCTGGAAGCATTTCCAGCAATTTGTAAATGACCAGGAGTAGACCAATCAGAGCAAAGGGTCGCCAACTAAAGGCTGTGCTCGCCGGTTTGGCAATTCTGTTTTCGATCGCGGGCCAAAGATTGACGCGCGGTTCCGAAAGAGTGTGACCAGTCAGCAGTTGATCGAGCGCCTGGAACTGCTGTAGTTCGTGTTGACAGTTAGCGCAGTCTGCAATGTGCGTCGATAACTGTTGCTTCGAGAACTCCGGCTCTTCCCCATCGGCTGCCGCCATTTGTGACATCAACACGTCTTCGCAAGTTAGTTCTTTCATATGAGCACTCCAGAAAGTTTGCCCTGTAGTCGCTGGCGGGCGTAAAAAAGCCGGCTCATCACCGTTCCCCGCGGAATTTGCAGATGCGCGGCTATTTCGTCATACGAGAGCCCGCTGAAGTATTTCAAGGAAACGATTTCGCGTTCTTCACGTGTCAACGAGTGCAAAGCCTTTTCAAGCACCAATCTCGTTTCGTCGGCCATTCCTGGTTGCGCCGCCAGTAGCGAAGCCTCGTCGAGGCTTTCGGTCGGGCGACGTCCTCCCGTCAGCTTGTAGCAGCGATTTCGAAGCAAAACGTAAAACCACTGGTAAAACGTTCGCGACGTGTCAAACGTGCCGATTGCTTTGAAAGCGTCAATAAAAGCCTCCTGTACCGCGTCCTCAGCATCGTCACGATTGAAGAGAATCACCATCGCCTGAGCGACCGCGCGTCTTTGATATCGTTCTACAAGGTGGCGAAAAGCTTCGCGGTCACCTTGCTGACATCTCTTAATCGCCTCGGCATCGTCCATCGTTGACTCTCATTATAAGTATCCGGCCGGAAGGAGAATTATTCAGTAATATTTGTGGGGCAAATTTGCAGACAAATACGCCGAAGGCGTTCGCTAATTTAAGCCCAGTGGTTGAAGCACAGCGACAACCCTGGGACCACCCACAACCAACAACCTTCGAACCCTGTAAGGGTTATGCCCGCGCAGGCCTAACCCTTACAGGGTTAATTTTCATATGTATTAATTCGATCCCAGGGTTGTCGCTGAGCTTCAACCACTGGGCTTAAATTAGCGAACGCCTTCGGCGTAGAGGTGGGATTACAGATCCGTGGAGAACGTGTGGTAGTAGTGGGATTTGTCGTGACGGCGGGGCCGAGCCTCGCCTCACATCAGGCGGCGAAGCCGGAAACCTGAGTCCAAAAGGACTTTTTGTGCAAAGCCAGACGCGCCTTATTCGTATCTCAGCGCGATCAATGGATCGACCTTCGCGGCACGACGCGCCGGGATGTAGCACGCCAGCAATGCGACGACAGTTAGTAGCCCGATTACGCTCACATACGTTAGCGGGTCAGTCGCCGTTACTTCGAACAGCAGCGTGCGCATCAATTTTGTGAGTGCGAGGGCGCCTACCAACCCGATGACTGTGCCGATGAGCAACATCACCATGCTTTGTCCGAAGACGAGTCGCAACACGTGAAGCGGTCGCGCTCCCAGCGCCATTCGCACTCCAATCTCCTGCGTGCGCTGCGCCACCGAATAAGCCATCACACCGTAAATACCAATCGCGGCGAGGAACAGCGCGATACCGGAGAACGTAGCCAGCAGTAGCGCGAGGAAGCGTGGTTGGACCATCGACTTCGACACCAATTCATTCATGGACCACAAATTGTAAACCGGCAGACTCGGATCCAATTCGCGAACGGCATTGCGAATCGAACTTTCGAGCGTTGTAGACTCATTCGCGGCGCGGACCACAAAATTCAGGTTCGACCCGATGAACTGATTCACTTGTCGTGCCTGAAAGTAGAGTTCGGGACCAGCGGGCTTATCCATACCGGCGTTCTTCGTGTCTTCAACCACGCCGACGATCGTGAACCAGACCTTGGGATCGGCAAACCCGGGATTCACGCGCCGGCCAATTGGACTACCCGTCCAAAACCTTTTCGCGAGTGCCTGGTTGACCATCACCACCTGCATCGCGTCAGGGTTCTCGTCCTGCTGCTCAAAGGTGCGACCCTCCAACAACCGGATCTTCATCGTCTTGAAGTAATCGTTACTAACAACATTCCAGTAGTCGACGTTCTGCGCCGGACTATCGGGTGTTTGCTGGTAACCTTCGATCTCGGTGTCGTTAGCGTTGACGCGACGTAGCGGAGGTAGTCCACTTGCCATGGACACGCCGGCCACGCCGGGAATACTGCTGAGTTTCTGCTCGAGCGTGCTTACAAACTGGAGTCGTTCGGGGCTCTTGTATTTAACTGCGGGTAAATTCAAGCTGAAGCTGGTAACACCTGCCGGATCAAAGCCGGTGTTGACTTGTTGCAACTTCCAGAAAGCGCGAATCATCAGGCCCGAGCCGATGACGAGGATCACGGCGAGAGCAATCTCCGTGATTACGAGGCCCTGGCGGAGCGCCTGCCCTCCTCCTCGAATTGAACGCTGCCCGGCGCCTCGAATCCAGTTGGCAAGATTACGTTCACTGACCTGGGCCAGTGGCGCGAGTCCAAAGAGAAAAACGGCCACAATCGCAACCGCGATGGTAAAGGCGAGTACGGGAAGACCGACGCCGATCTCCTCAGTGCGCGGCACGCTATCGGGCGCAAACAGTAAAAGGATCTTCAACCCCGCGAATGCGAGCGCTATTCCGAGAATTGAGGCGATCAAAACAAGCACAAAACCCTCGGCGACAAATTGCCGGACCATTCGTCTTAGTCCAGCTCCGAGTGCCAGCCGGACTGCAAACTCACGATGCCGTGATTCCGCGCGAGCCAGCAACAGGTTCGCAACGTTCACACACGCGATCAGTAAAACAAAACCAACCGCAGCCATCAGCAGCCACACCGCTTTGCGAGCTGAGCCGACAACGTCTTCGTGCAGACCGAGCATTATCACCGGGTGACCCTGAGGGTTGAGTAAATGCTTCGCACGACCCTCGCTCTTCCAGCCGGCCATCAGGCTCGTCATTTCACTCTGCGCCTGCTCGATAGTTACACCGGGTTTCAACCTGCCGATCACTGACAGAAAGTGTGAACCACGATTACCGGGGTTGGCGGGATCGAATTGGAAAGGTACGAGGAGTTCGACCTGATCGTTACTTCCCGGAGGAAATGCAAAGCCCGCGGGCATCACACCAACAACAGTGGTTGTTGTGGAGTTGATCTGAATCTGTTTGCCGATGATGTCACTTGCTCCACCAAAACCTTTTTGCCAGAGACCGTGCGAAATGATGGCGACTCCTGGTCCACCATTTCGATCTTCCTCTTCGGTGAAATTGCGGCCACGCTCCGGTTGCACTCCCAGCACATCAATCATGCTGCGCGTAATAGCGGCGGAGGTGACTCGCAGTGGCTCGCTCTCAGTACCGACGTTCTGACCGCCCGGCGCCCAGGCGCCAACTGCTTCCCAGGATTTTGCCTCGCGCTGAATGTCGAGCAGTTCGGGCGGCGAGAGCCAGAACTTCTGGAGTTGCATCGTGGGAAACTCGCTGTAGACGCGCACGAGTTGGCCGGGTTGGCGATAAGGCAACGGCCGTAACAGGACGGAATTGACAACACTGAAAATCGCCGAGTTGGCGCCTATACCCACCGCAAGGGTCAGGATGGCTACGGCGGTAAACGCCGGATTCTTTTTCAGCATACGCAGCGCGTATTTCAAGTCCTGTAGGAACGTTTGCATTGTCGGCCTCCGGAGGTTCTTTACGTACTTCGTCTCGGATTGGTTCTATTGGTTAACACCGCCACAGCAGAATTTGTGGCCACGTGGTTAACAGCCGAAGTCACTCTGTATCGTGTTCGCTAAATCAATCAGCGATTGGCCCTGAGCCGGTGTAAGCGTGCCGTTCCCGATGAAGGCGTTCACCTGATTGATGAAGCTATTCAACTGGTTGCAGGCCGCGCCTGTCTGACCAGCATCGTGCTTGGCAACGGCTTCGTGAATCTTATCGAGCAACCCCGCGCCCTTGTCTTGCGTGAGCGTGCCTCCTGCGATGAGTGCCTCCACGTGGTCGATGAGCAATTCGATCGGATCGATCTCTGGTTCGGGTACGAATGTCCCGAAAGCGATGCTTTGAGGGAAATGTCCGACTGGCACAATCGTAACCACAGAGTTGCTGGCAGTGTTTATCACCAGGACGCTGTTGGTACTTAACTCTGTGACGTAAACGAAAGCTCCATCAGGTGTGACGGCTACTCCGTTTGGAGAGAATCCAATGGGCAGCGAAATTCTGGAGACTTCAGTGTTGGAGGACGTGTCTATCACCGAAATGGAGCTGGGGCCAGGACCAACACAACAAACACCACCACCATTATTTGCGACGTAAGCAAAAACTCCAAGAGGGGTGATCGCTACTCCCGGCGCAAACGTTGCGGGCAGGGGCACGATCGCCACGACGGTGTTGGTTGCAGCATCTATAACGGCGAGCTTGGAACCCGCGGTAAAGCTTAAACAGGTCACGTAAACGAATGCCCCATCCGGCGTGACGGCTGCGCTTATCGTGACATCTGCCGGAACGGGTATGTCAGTAACTACGCTATTGGTTGCTGTGTTTATCACGGTGACGCCGTTGACAAAAGCGCCGTGCGTTACATAGCCCAGGTTCCCAACCGGCGCCATAGCCAACATAAACGGAAACGCTACAGGCATGGTAGTAACCACCGTGTTGGTCGCTGTAGCTATCACTGAAATGTTTGAGCCGGAGGAACTGGTCACGTACGCGAAGGCGCCATTCGGAGTGATAGCTATCCCACCTGGAGAGATTCCCAAAGGCACGGTAGCCACCACCGTATTACTGGCGGCGCTGATCACTGAGACGGTGTTGCTGAATAGATTCGTCACGTAGGCGAAGCGTCCATTCGGGGTGACAGCGACTGCCGATGGACTCGATCCAACGGGTACGGTGGCAATTATGGAAGCGGTCGTTGTGTCTATCACCGAGACAGTATTGTCTTGGGCATTCGTCACATACCCTCTGGTTTGGGCGAGCGCCGCGCCGGATCCAAAACCTGCTAGCAGCAACGCGAACATTACGACTCGAATAGCCGGCCCGAGAACTAGTTTGTGGGTAAATTTCGTCATCGTTACTTCTCCTCTTAGTTATGGTGTGTTGAGACGTTCAGAGACTGGTCGGGCGTGGGGACATCAGTTGTAAGTCAATTTTGACTTTTTCCGGGGTTGAGCTTACTCGATCTGTGTAATCTGTGGATAGGTATTTTGCCGAGTGGCGCGGTGAGGATCTACAGACGAATTAACCCTGATATTATCAGCCCGATAAATAAGAAGAAGGCTCCGAAAATAATAAGCTGCGTGCGTGCGCTCACGCGCTCATCGGTTTTCGCGTCTTGCTTGCCGAAGTGCTCGTGCATAAACGCCGTGATTTTTTCCATCTTGTCCTGGGGTAGTAAGCCGGTGATTAGCGCTGCCGCTCCAACTAAACAAGCGACGTAACCGTATACGTGGAGCTTATCCATGCGCGGGAGTATATCATCGTGTGTTGAGGGAATTTTAAACGCAGAGGGCGCAGAGATACGCAGAGGGCCGCAGAGGGATTACTAATTACCAACAGCACTTCTGCCTGACTTCTTCTGCTGCTCGTAAAAATCAAACACAAACTTCTTCTGCTCCGCCGGACCTCCGAAGAAACCATCATTGAAATCGTATTTCTTCATCTCCTCAAACGCTTGTTGGGCGGTCCAGCCGTCGTGCGTGATGCGATAAACCGCGGTCAGCGCGCCCGTGCGATGACGGCCACCTTTGCAATGCACATACACCGGAGCATTTGCAGGATCGTTTACGAGACGCAGGAAGTATTCTGTCTCTTCTTTCGTAGCCGGCTTGCTGGGTTTAAGCGGCAAGTTGAAATAGGACAGGCCTAGTTGATTGGCCCACTGACGTTCCTCGGGGATGTAATCACGTCGCAGATCAATGATCGTTTTGATTCCCATCGCTTTCAACGCTGCCATCTGCGACTCAGTAGGTTGTGAACCGCGAAAGTAGTTGTCGTTAACTTTGCCGAAGTTTTTGATCGCCGGCGGAGTGGCCGTTTTTTGCGCTGACGTGATAACACCCGTCAGGGCCAGCAGTAGCAGGAAAAATCCTGAGACTGCCAACCCTGTTGAGCGATGCGTGATACTTGTCATTGTTTCGAAGCGACCGGTTCGCTGATTCGGTTCAACTGATTGATACGATCGCGAATGACCGCAATAAAGCCACTCGCAGTTTGCTCATCATAGTTAGCGGCGCGAAACGCATCCTGAAGCTGTTTCTCACTGAGCTGCGCCAAAAGCGATCCAATCCATCTCGCATTCTCGACCGAGACATTCTGCATTGCGCGTTCCTTTTTCTCCTGACTGCTGCGATAGCTTGGCTTGAATATCGATGCGAACACGCCCATCTTCTTGGGAGTCGTGTCGTAGTCGAATTTTACGAGCCCGCTTTCGACGCCGAGAATAAACTTACTCGAGCGGAAGTCTGCGAGCGTGTTTTTAGAACGCTTACCGCCGAGGCCGCCGACTTTGCCCAACGTCGCGCCGACGTCAGTAGCAACGTAACGAGCTTCCAACTCACCAGTCGCGGAGTTCGTGGTTGAGAGTACGCGATTGTTGCGAATACTCGTGTCGTAGTTCGCAAGCAAAACCATGAGCACTTTCAGGCCGTCCAGCTCGCGAGTCTTTGCGAAAGGATTCACTTCCCAATCCCAATTGTCGCCACGTGAGATGTATTTACGTTTTGGTTCGAAGCGCGCCGCACAAACGACAGAGCGGTTCTCGATGAATTCCTGGCCGCGCGACAGCTTCGGAAGGTTTTGTATTTCTGCCCGGTCGAGGTAGTAAGCTTCGTCTGCGAAGTATCCAACCGCCCAGATCAGGCGAGTGGCAACAGTTTCGGCCTGTGCTTCCGGCCCGACTTTGACAACCCACGTCTCGCCACGCGCGTCTCGCACGTCGAATTTCGCTGATTCACCAGTCAGTTCTTCTTTAATAAAAGTAAAAGGTGCGACAGGAGCTATGTCGGAGGCTCCCGGACCAAATGTCAGATTCCGTTGTGAAATGTCGCCCGGGTCACGCCAGATGACCGGAACACCAGCGGGTTTGGCCGTCTCCGTTTTTTGGGCGAAGACCGGTATGGCGGTTACTATGCTCAGCAAGATTGCGATGACAAGCTTTTTGGGAAGATGTTTTGTGAACATGATTTGTTTTCCTGTGTAAGGTGAAGTTAATTTGTAGCCTCCAACCTTTAACGCGTAACGCAACGGTAATAAGTAGCAAATCGTGAGCGACGAATCTCCCCAACCCATCACACATCTGACGCCTGATCCGACTGCTCAGCCCGCTGAAGGCAAACAAGCCCTGTTCACACTTGACTTCACTCCCCTGCGCGATTCGCGCGAGTTCCGACTCCTCTATCTCAGCCAATCGATTACTTTCTTCGGCTCGATGATGACTTTCGTCGCTCTGCCCTGGCAGGTGTTTCAATTGACGAATTCTTCGTTTGTGGTCGGGATGTTAGGGGTCGTCGAGTTTGTAGCCGTTCTCTTTATGGGCTTCGTTGGTGGCGCACTGGCTGACTATCTCGACCGCCGGCTCATGGTGCGGCTCACTGAAGCCTTGTTGGCGGCCGGCTCGGTCGTGCTGATCATCAATGCGCTTCTGCCGCGCCCTCAGGTCTGGGTGTTGTTCACCTGCGCAGCGTTCTTTGCTGCTTTGACAGCGTTGCAGCGTCCTTCGTTGGAAGCGTTGATCCCGCGCATCGTGAAGGCAGAACAAATGCCCGCGGTGGCTGCGCTTCAGGCTTTTCGGGGAAGCCTCGCGATGGTTGGTGGCCCGGCACTGGGCGGCGTGCTCGTTGTTACGTTTGGACCGGCGCTCGCCTATTCAGTCGATCTGTTTACTTTCGTGGTCTCGTTGATTGCGTTGACACTGATGCAGGCTGTACCGCCGCCGCCCGACGCAGATCGCCCGGGACTCAAATCGATTATCGAGGGTTTGCGTTACGCGCGCAGCCGCCAGGAGTTGCTCGGGACTTATTTAGTCGACATGAATGCGATGTTCTTTGGCATTCCGATGGCACTGTTTCCGGCGATTGCGCAAAGGTACGGCGGTGCTTCAGTTGGTTTCCTCTATGCGGCGCCTGCGGCCGGCGCGCTCGTCATGTCGCTGATGCTTGGTTGGACCAGGCGCGTGCACCGTCATGGACTGGCAGTCGGAATTGCCGCGGCGTGTTGGGGGTTTGCGATCATCGGGTTTGGTTTGGCCGGACGATTGTGGCTGGCGTTGTTGTGTCTCGCTATCGCGGGTGCTTCAGACATGATTAGCGGGGTGTTTCGCATGATCATCTGGAACCAGACGATTCCCGATCATTTGCGCGGGCGGCTGGCGGGAATCGAGTTGATTAGCTATCACACTGGTCCAATGTTGGGAAATGCGGAGTCGGGTATCGTTGCCAGTCTGTTCAGTATTCGCACTGCGGTAGTTTCCGGTGGCATTCTCTGTGTAGTTGGTACAGGTTTGCTGGTCCTGGCACTGCCCGCATTTCGACGTTACGACGGTAGAGCCGGTTTGGCGCGAAAGCAGGATGAAGAAAACGCGCGAGCCGATGTGCTGGGAAACCCGGACCTACAGGTTTGAATCAGACTCATCAGCCAAATTTCTTTATGCTCATTTTTTATCAGCTTTGGGAATGAACCCGATTGGTTTTTAAGATCACAATTTGTGATCTTAAACGGTGCCACTCGTCAGTTTCGGTTTCGGTGGGCTGAATCTGTGCAATCTGTGTAATCGGTGGATAGGTATCTGGGCCGGTGGTGGGAACCGGCCACTGAGCGAAGGTCAGGAGTTATCCGCGAACAACTCACGCTCCATCATTTCGACTTGAGCGTCAACCATCTTGTAGGGATTCATCTCTGCGCACCGAATAAAGGCGCCGTATTTCGCCGCGTTCGCGAGCGCTTTCGGGTGCGCGGAGTTTTGAATTGTCGCCATGAGCACGAACAGGGCGGCGGATTTAATTTCGGGCTCGTCACCAGCGTGACAGATCATCTCCGTCAACGCTTCGATCTTTTCCTCCTTTGAGTCGTCTGTGTTTGTGTCGGACGTCTCGTCGGAGTCAAGCGTGACGACAATCTCTTCGCCTGCATCCGCAAGGCGCACGAGTTCAGCCAGCCACGGATCGTTTATCTCCAAAGCGTAACGAATAATCGCACGGCTCTGCGGATCGATCGATTTGTCGTTCAAGACTGCTTGTGCTCTTCGTTTAAGAGCATTGGCGATTGTGTTGGTTCTGGAAGTTTGATTTGCGTGAGATGTGTGTTCGCGCACGCTTGCGCTACTATGATTAGTCATGGGCTTCATCCTTTCGATAGAAGGTTGAGGTTCAAGGGTCGATTTTGTGTTCGCGCACAAGTCGGCCCGCTTCGTTTTTGGAGGCGTGTGAGGAATATACCACTCAGATTTTCGGTTGTGTCTGGTTGTTAGGCCCTCTTCACAGATCTATTTCTAATGCCTATGCGTGCGCCCTGCTCTATTTGTCGCACCGCTACGGGATCATAGATGCGCTCACCGCAATCCGGGCACTCATAGAATTCCACACCCGGAACAGAATAGCGCTTCCCCTGTCGCGTTCCGCTCACAGTTCTCCGAACTTTTTTGAGGTTTTTGCTATAGCAATTTAGACAAAAAGTTAGCTTGAGTCTGGTCATAACTTCTAGATAGCTACCTTCGAGGAAATCAGATAATAGCGCGTTTCGACTCCTGGCGCTTCAACGAGCTTTCCCTTTGTGTATATCACCAAACCGTCCAAGTTTGTACTTTTAATTACGTAGAGGTATTCGCGTCTTCTCTTTCGTGACAGACTGGTTGACCGAACTTTCTTGTAAATATGCTTTATGTGGAGCAACTCAAAGATTTGCTGTCCACACTATCGCGCGACACAAACTTCTACGATCTAATCGGAGAGACTTACGAAGAAGCTTGGCAGCGAGTAATGTTTTTGAAAGATGTGATCGAGAACAAGGACGGTTACAGGATCTTCTATGTAAAGGGTGAACCCATACAACGTGAAGCTGATTTACAAATTCTTTTTAGGCTCACATGGTTCGGATCTCCCTCAGATGTGAACCGTGAGGTGAATAACGGCCGTGGACCGGTTGACTTTAAGATATCGCGAAGCAAAAGCGATAGCACGTTGAGTTTAAGTTAGCAAGCAACACTCATTTAAAGGCTAATTTGGAAAAACAAGTTGAGATTTATCAAAAGGCGTCCGATGCTAAGGTCGCGATCAAAGTAATTCTCTACTTCACGTCAACCCAGAAGGAGAGAGTCGTCGCGGTGTTGAGTGAACTTAACCTTTCCAATGAAAAAAACATAGTACTCATTAATGCGCGAAATGACGATAAACCCTCCGCATCCAAGGCATGACTCGGCTCGGTTTTATTTGATACGCAATCAATCGCGCCTCTAAAGATTTGCTCCACTGTGGACACACTCGATAACAAGTACCAGCTCCAACAACTCCTCGGACAGGGAGGCATGGGGGCGGTGTATCGCGCCACGCATCTCGGGACGAAGCGTACCGTGGCGGTCAAAGTGATCCAGCCGCAACTCTCCGCTCACGATCAATTCGTGGCGCGGTTTTGACGTGAAGCAGACGCTGCCGGGCGACACCCAGACGTTGTTGACGTTACCGATTTCGGCGTCGCGCAAACCGCTGATGGATCAGTTGCCCTACCTCGCGATGGAGTATTTGGATGACTGTTCGCTAGCCGATGTCCTCTTCCGAGGAAGGCGCGCTTCCGATTCCGTGGGTCATCGATATTTTGGAACAGGTTTGCCCGGCGGTCGAAGCAGCACATTAGGCCGGCATCATCGACAGAGATCTCAAGCCCGAGCCAAACGGCCGCGGCGACTACACCGTGAAAGTGCTTAACTTCGGATTAGTCAAACTCCGAGATACCGATCACGCTGCATGAAACACTCCTGCAACAACTCCCGTCCCACACATAACAAGCGACGAGTCGGCCACACTAATTAAATCTGATGCAGGACGAGAATCTGACGGAGGTCGGTTCCTTCCAACAAGCGCATGGAAGGACTCGCCATGAGCGGGCGTCTTTGTTAAGTTGCGTCCATCCCGGCGTCGAGCCGGTCGTGCTTTATGGTCCTAAAACTATTGACTATCGAAATGAATGACGGCTCTCGTCATTTTGGCGACTTGCCTCAGACCGTACTGTGGCACCAGTTGCGTAATCACATCGAACAATTAGCCGGCGCGGAGGTCACTCATTTTGTAACCGATAATGTGACCGAAGCATGGATTGATTTTTCCTTTCGCGGCCATCGCTTCTCTGTTAATGATCAGTTTGGCGCCTATTGGTTTTTTGTGAATGATCCAACATGTCCGGATGAAATCCTTGAAGCCGTCCTATCTCATTGTGAGTTTCTGCTTGGCACGGCGGACCACGGAAGCTAACGATGAAAAAACATCTGCTACTGACGGCCGTTGTGCTCCTCATCACGTATCCGGTACCAGGGACTCCGAGCCCAGTGGATACATCCGCCGAAGAGTACGCGGTCTACTCCGCCGTGGTCGCAAACATGTTCGAAACTAAGGTCAAGTTTCTTGTGATCCAGGACGCCACTGCTACCGACTTTACCGAAGACAACTCGAAGCAGGACGATCAGTACTTTAGACGGATGTTCCCTACGTTAGCGGAAGGAGTCGTCAAGGATTACAAAGCCAGGAACAACGAACCCCTTCGACTAAAAGACTCGTTTAAGCTCAACGTAGAACATGTTTTGGTGGACAAACAGGAACTCAAGAAGATATTCAAAGGCGGTGGTTGGGAGGAGTTCTACAAGAGATATCCTGGTTCCAGCGGCCTTATAATTCTGTCGCGCGTGGGGTTTAATGCGGCGATGAACCAAGCTATGATCTATATCCAACACGGGTGCGGTGGGTTATGCGGAACAGGTTACTATGTGCTGCTGGAAAAGACCGCCGATAAGTGGAACTTGGTCAAGCAGAACATGGTTTGGGTCTCTTAGCTGCCTATTCGGGATGCTCAATGGAGTAGGTTATGAAACGGATCTCAATCAGAATTGGGGTTGCCTCACTTGCGTTTTTCGTAACCCTGGTCGCCAGTACAATAAGGACAAGCTTCTCCGTAGATTCTCCCAAAACTGCGTTCTCGCCTATGGCTTCACGAAGTGAAGAATGGCATCGCTTATATGAAGCCGCCGGGCTGAGCGGTGATAGCGCTATTAGAAATGAAGTAAGTGACAGACTTTCTTGCGCCAATAGGGCGGGAGTTCCGGACGCACGGCGAATTGTGATTGAGGGCGCACTGTGGTGCCAGAGAGCTGACGGAACAATTCATCAGTTTCTCGTGAATGATTCAAGTGAGTATGGTTCGTTCTTCAAAAGCATTACTTCGTCTCATAGCACGTGGGCCTTGGAGAATTTAGACTTCGTCAGAACAATCAGTGATGGGAAAAGCGCAAAGGACTACGTCACTACTCATAGATGGTCCTTATTTTATTGAAACGAAGACAACAAGCGCTCGCGTTGTCATGCCCGCGGGCAATCACTTATACGTCTTACTGTTGTGTGCTACCCATCCGGTGACATGCCTGCCCTGTGGGTCATGGTGAGTCCAATGGATGACTCCGCCCTTCGCGTTCCAGACGTACTCGCCGTTAAACCGGACACTGTCACCTACTTCAAGCCCGTTGATTCGAGGGGCGATGTCGATGTTGTGGGTAATTAGGAGTGTCTGTCCTGACGCAAGCTGAACAATGAATCGTTGGTGTCGCGGCCCGTTTTGATCGTCTGGCAGAAGGCGAATCACCGTGCCCTCACCTTCCACTTGTATGTCGCTTGTTCTACTGGCAAACGCGCGGCCGATGGCATCGTCATCGACGCGTGTCGCCGGAGCCGAACCGACTCGCAAGAGGAGGAATGCTTTCTTCGGGCAAGTTCCGACCGAATCTCCCTGGGCCTCCGTGGCAATCGAGAACTGTGGTGGTACAGGTGACTCCGCGCAGATGATGTCGCCATTTTCGGGCCGCTTTACTAACAACTCAGCCCCGTCGGTGCAAGCTGAATTGCGCTTGTAACCAACGACAACCATGCCGTTCGGAACAGATGAGATTTCGCAGATGATCGCCGGCGGTGACGGTCTGCGCCCCGATTTTTGAGCGATCGATCCGCAGGCAAATAAACCAAGGAGGACTGATAACAGTAGGAGCTTAATGAGTTGTTGCATTTAAGATCTTCGTCGGGTTGTTGAAACGTTGAGCGATTGAGGCGCGAGGCGTACGTTCAAGGCAAATCCAAACTAGCAAATCCGGCGCGAAATGAACAGAAAATTTTTCAGTTTCACGCGCTTGATATACCGCGAAGCAAATGGCAGGCGCGCATGAAAAGCCGGTGGACCAACACACACGCCTGCCAGTAATAGTTAACCAACCTTCAGCGCAATTTTTCCGAGGTGGTGTTCTTCGAGCGCTGCTTGCGCGGCAGCCGCCTGCTCGAGTGGGAAAACGCGATGAACGTGTACTTCGAATGGGCCAGCCTCGATCAGTTGATTCAATCTGTCGACAGCTTCGCGGCCACCTTCGCCATCGTATGCGTCGATGCTTACCCGTGCGGGCGCCTTCGGTTCCGGCATTACGCCGTTTGGATAAGCAACGCGGCCACCAGGTCGGATCGCAGATAGCGCTCGATCAGTCGCTTCACCACCGGCGGTAACGAGCGCGGCGTCGATCCCAGCGGGTGCAAATTCGCGGGCCACATCCAACACTTCGTCACTACGACCGTCGACTACTGCATCGGCGCCGAGACGTTTGACAAAGTTCACTCCGTCTTCACCTGAAGCGACTGCAAATACGCGAGCTCCCAATCGCTTTGCGAGTTGCACCGCAAGATGTCCGATGCCGCCGCTGGCGCCGAAGATCATTACCGACTCGTCCGGTTGCAGACGGAGCACATCTTCCAAACCTCTGAGCGCAGTCAGACCGTCACTTGGCAACACTGCCGCCTGCTCCATTGAAAGACCGCTGGGGATGAGCGAGGCATTCTCTGCTTTGACGACCGCGTACTCGGCATAGAAACCTCCTTTCGGGTTCCCCAGTGACGCCGCGTACACGCGGTCGCCTTCCTTAAGCTCTTTTACTTGTTTGCCCACGGCAGCGACTGTACCTGCTCCGTCGGTTCCCAATACGTAAGGAAACTTAGGTGTAAGGCCCAGCACTTCCACGAACCCACCTTCGCGTTCGAATGGATCCCAGGCACCTACACCGGCGCTTTCAACGTGAATCAGGATCTCGTCTGCATCTACTTCAGGGATCGGCACAGTTTGAACCTTTAGTGTTTCTGGACCACCAAAGCGATCAAGCGCCACCGCACGCATCGTTTGTTCCTTAGCCTCTTTCGTCTGCGTCATTTGTTTACTCCTTGATTTTTAATAACGGATAACAGAGATTATGGAACTGCGAGTTCAGCAGGGTTGCAGAAGCGTCCTTTTTTTGTGTGAACTTAGGAGTTGCAAAAATGATCATCACCTTCAAACAAATCGCCGTTGCAGTTGTTCTAGTAGTGTGTGGCGTGTCAATGTCAGGGGTGATGGCCCAGCAGCCGCCCACACTCCGCGTCATCCGGTACCAGGGCGATATGACGATGCTCCTGGCTGCGCTGCCGCAGACTTACGGCGTCACGGTTGGAGTGGAAGTCGACGGCCAACCTGGCCATCTGGTTAACATATCTTTGTTGGATGCAACACTACCTGACGTTATGAATGCGATCGTTCAGTCGTCCAAAAAATATCAGTGGGCCGAGGCTGACGGTTTTGTCGACGTTTGTCCATTGGCAGGATGTAATCCGTTACTCGAGACGAGAATCAATAATTTCAACGTTAAAGACCTCAGTCCGTCACAGGCTTTTGATCAATTGTTTAATTTGCCTGAAGTGCAAGCGAACATGAAGGCCATGAATCTGAAGCGGCGAGCACCGGATAACTTCCCCGAGAAAATGAACAACTCACGATTCTCTGTAAATCTGGAAGGTGTGAGCCTGCGACAGGCTCTCAGTAAGATTGCTCGAGAATCGGGCATTCAAATCTGGATCTTTCGTAACTATCCAAACGGATTTTTCTCAATCAGCACAGTCGAAAGGTAAACACTATTGGCCCTTAACTTCGGGTAACTTCTTGAAACTTTTCTCCAATGCCTTCCGCAGCCGATCAACTGCCGTCGTCGGATCCCCGGTGAAAATCGGATCCGTATACAACAGCACTTCACCGTTTCGCGCATCCACTATCCCGATCTGTAATCGTAGATAAGCCGGCACTCCGCCAACCAGCAATCTAAAAGCTGTTTTGCCACTCGTCAGTTTTTTTCCCTCGCCACGAATGAAAACGACCGCGTCTGCGCCCTTCTCCAGATTCAAGTTCAGCACTTCATCGCCCATCGAGAAGCGACCTTTCTTAACATCGCTGCGCTTCTTCATGATTTTAGGCAACAGCTCATCAAACTTAGTTTGAAAGTCAGCGACGTTGTACTTCTGCTCCGCGTCGCCCTCGGCGGATGGCGCCGCAGCCGGCAGAGTTGCGACGTTTTTCTTTTTCGACAAGACTTCAGCGACCATCTTCTCCACGCGCAAGCTCAACTCATCAGACTCAGCGGCCATGCCCTCCGGACCTTTCATGCTATCGCGAACGACATTCACCTTCGCCGGCAAGACAACTACGCGACGAATCGTGGTTTCGTTTGCCTTGATCTTCGGATGAAGAAATTGGGCCTGGACCTGGTGCGAGCCGCACACAGTGAGCAGTACTACCAGTACGATAGATCGAACACTCATTTCAGCTTCTCCTTTAACGCTTCAATGCGTCGTTGAATGCGTACGCGATCGATCGCTGAAGGCGACAGTTCAAGGTACTTCTCATATTCAGCGACGGCATCGGTTCCTCGCTCGAGTTTCTCGTAAAGCATGCCAAGCCCCCGATGCGCAACCGGCGCCGGATTCTCGGCGTTCAAGGCACGCCGGTAAAACTGTTCGGCTAGTTGTTGATGTCGTTCCCAGTTTTCCTTACCCGCCGGTGTCGCAAGCAGTTCACGCTCCTCTTCTTCCACTGTGCGCTTCACACTTTTCTTCGCGGCATCCTTCATCGCGCTGTTCGTCAACTGCTTTTCGGTTAACTGTGGCGTACGAGGGCCGAGCGTGCGATAACTTTCCGCCAACCAAAACAGATTTTCCGAATCGTCATGAAATTCTACGAGTCGCTGCGCGAGGTAAACCGCTGAACGAGCGCGTCCAGCCTTGATGGCGAGCTGAAGATCGTGCCGCATTACGGATTCCATGGTCCGAAAGTACGCGGCCCGCTCACGATTCAGCTCCATCTGATGTGTCACTCTGTCAGCGCGCGCGCCGAGATAACCACTCAGATACTTAATGCGTTCATCGAGCGACGGATGGTCGTTATAGAACAGTCTGATATTCTCACCTTCGAGGTCTTTATCCAGCAGCTTCATCACGTTGACCATCTCTTCCGGCGCGTATTCAGCGCTGATCATCATGTCGATACCTTTGAGATCAGCTTCGCGCTCCAGGTCGCGGCTATAACCATAGATCGTTGCCATCATGATGAACGGAGCTACTGTCGTGACAATAGTGATGACTGCTCCAACAACGCCTCCTGGTGCAAATGCACCGATTGCCGCCATGACGTTCATACTGAGAAATTTTTTCCGGTTGCTGCGGTTGTACACATACGTATGTCGCCGCATTACGTGCGTCAGCTCATGTGCGATGATCGCTGCCAACTGTGATTCATTATCGATGAGAGTCAGCAGTCCAGTGGTGACGTAGATCGAGCCGTTCGGGAGAGCAAAGGCGTTCGGCTGCGGGTCGCGGAGTGCGCGAAATTTCCACGACACTTTTTCGAGTTCGAGATCGCGTGGAACCAGAGATTGCCCGACGCGACGCAAAAAAGCATTCGCCGATTCATCGACGAGCACAAGACCATCGCGCTCGAACCGGGTGTCGAGCAGATCCGCCTGTTCAAGCACCTCCAAATCGACTTCGCCAAACTTGAATTGTTCTCTGACGGGCGGAGGCGTGGCTTCAGCGGGCGCAGTCTTCTTTTGCGCGAGTGTGACCGGACCAGAGGAAGTGAATACGATGCAGAAGCAGAGCGCTGCAACGATTAAACTTGTAGGCTTGTGGGGGAACATAGCACGCAAAATTTCCAATACTAAGCAAGGACCGATGATGGTGACTTTCGTCAAAAGCTGGCCTAAACGATACAAGATGATGCTTCAGATGTAAATTGGCTGATCGTCAGTTTATGTAGATCAGCAACGTGTCCTCTGCATACTTTTTGAAGTTGAATTCATATGGCAGGGGCCTGAAATAAAGAAGCGAGGTTTTAAAATCCATCGGGTTGGCGAAATCGTACATCTCACGGAGTTTTGCCGACACCTTCGTTGCGTACGCTGAGTCATTTACCGGGACGAAAACGATCAGTTTGAACTTGTCCTCGAACCACGTTTCTTTTCCGTAGGCGTTCGCGTTCTTAATATCGAAGTGGCCTAACTTTTGGACCGCCTGGAACAACGATTCGCAAGTGAAAGTGAATTTGAAAGGAAAAGTGAAATCGGTGAGAGTGTCAGCGCCCGCGCGATTGGGATTCCCCGCCACATCAGCATATCGCGGCTTACTCTCCTGATTGAGCTTGGCAACTTGCGATTCAAGAGGAACGACGAGTTTCTTCTCAATCAGAAGATCGAGGAACAGTTTTGTTTTCTCGTTCTTTTTCTTTACTAGCTCAGGATCTCCGATCAGCTTCATTATCTCGTCTTCGTCTTTTTTCAAGTAGACGAGAATGTAGGCCTGATGCTCGGTATGTTCAACTGGCCCGCCGTGTTTCTTAAACAGGAAATCAACTGTTAGAGCGGGATGCTTATTGCTGTCGTCATGGTAAATTGCGACCTTCGGCAAATACGCTTCCCAAACTGGAGCGTCTCTTTGCCCAAACGCTGTGGACACTGAAACCAATACGATCAAAATCGACAGGCAGATGATTCGCATAGAGCACCTCTTTTCAAGAGATTTATTTTAGGTCGACGATAGCGATGATCTCATCATCATCCAGAGCGTATGGCAAGTTCTGCTGTTGCGGCGGCAGCAGCGTGAGTAGCATCACGGAAACGAGTAGATGAGTCATGAAAACTCCATCATCGAGATCTGTGCCAACTATGATGCGAAACATGGTCCAATCGTTACATCCGTTCAGCGCCAAAGGCGCGGAATATGAAAGCCAGGGGCAAGTCCCGACTTTGTCGGGACGTCGCCCCTGGATCAACATCCAAAAGATGCGACGCAGCCCTGAAAGGGCGTAATACGGTCGCGCATATTCCGGCCCTTCAGGCCTTCGCGCTTCTTTGGTGTAGATAACCAGGGGCGACACGCGCTTCGCGCTTGCCCCTGAAACTATGAAGCCGGGTCTCCCAAAGTCGATTTGAAAGCTGGACAATGTCCAGTTATGAACGAGTTTGGCCTTTGCAGGTTGACTCAAAATCTGACTA
>Ga0070700_100000057_pt1 | contig 83121 bp, 47 predicted proteins | sample KBSK5101metaG_FD_65456 | JGI IMG/M metagenome (GOLD analysis project Ga0070700, IMG submission 65456) | Corn, switchgrass and miscanthus rhizosphere microbial communities from Kellogg Biological Station, Michigan, USA - KBS K5-10-1 metaG | ecosystem: Host-associated > Plants > Roots >...
AGCATCCGCGAGCCGAACACCGCGTCGGCCTCACCGCGCTCCAGCGGGGCCAGCAGGTCGGCCATCACCTCCGGGGCGTACTGGCCGTCGCCGTGCAGCAGCACCACCAGGTCCAGCCCGCGTTCGGCGGCCAACCGGTAGCCGGCCTTCTGGTTGCCGCCGTAGCCGAGGTTGCTGACGTGCCGGATCACGGTGGTCGGGATCGCGCCGTTGGCCTGCCGCCAGGCCAGGCCCGCGTCCACGGTCCGGTCGGAGCTGGCGTCGTCGCAGATCAGGATCTCGTCGATCCGGGCGCGCATCTCGGGTGGAATCCGGTCCAGGGTGGCCTGCAGGGTGGACTCGGCGTTGTAGGCCACCACCAGCACACCGATCCTCAGCCGACCGGTTTCGGCGTCGTCCGGGGTCGCGGCAGGCTCGGCCGGAGAGCCGGCGGACGGGGACACCATGCAATCACGCTAGCAAAACCGGGGGCCGCGCCCGGTACGCAGACCGCGCGGGCGGCCCGGGAAGTTCGCAGGTACGGAGAATGCCGGTCACCGGCACGGCCGATACCTTCGGCGGATGCGGGTCTACGACATGATCGTCGACGAGCGCAGGCAGATCGCGGACCTGCTGAGCACGCTCACCCCGGACCAGCTCCGGGCGCCGAGCCTGTGCGCCGGCTGGACGGTGCACGACGTCGCGGCCCACCTGACCACCTTCCTGCGGTACGGCCAGCTCAAGATCTACCTGGGCCTGGTGGCCACGGCCGCCGACTTCGACCGGGTCAACGGCTGGCTGACCCGGCGGGCGGCCCGCAAGCCCGACCGCGAACTCGTGGACCTGCTGCGGCGGCACGCCGGCTCGCGCACCACCGTGCCCCGGTCGGGCTACGACCCGGTGCTGGCCGACGTCGTCCTGCACGATCTCGACATCCGCATTCCGCTCGGCATCGCCCGCCAGCTGCCCGAGGACCGGCTGGCGGTGACCTTCCACCACCTGACCACCCGTCCCGCCCCCGGCTACGCGATGGGATCCCGGCTGGCCGGGCTGCGAATCACCGCCACCGACACCGGTTGGGACGTCGGGGCCGGGCCGTCGGTGCGTGGCCCGGCCGAGACGCTGGTGCTCGGTATCGGCGGCCGGTCGGCGGTGCTCGACGGCCTGACCGGTGACGGCGTGCCGCTGCTGCGGCAGCGGCTGGCCGACCCGCGACGGCGCGGTGCGCGGGAGCGGTTGGCCGGTCCGCTCGGCCTGCTGGTTCGTCCGCAACCGGCCACCCGGCGGTCCCGGGACGCGGTCGCGCCGCTGACCTGAGGTCCGTTCCTCCCGTGCCGGCGGCATGCCCGGAACCCGCGTATCGCCACCCTTACACCGAAACTCAGAGATCAGACGATCCGGTCGATAGGTCCTTTTGGTCAGGCCCGCAACGGGGGCCTTCTTCCTGAAAGAGCCGTGCCGTGATCCGTCTGTCGAGTAGTCGACTTTTCCGTGCCCTCTCCGGTGCCACCAGCGTGGCGGTGGTCGCCGTCGGCGGCCTGTTCCTGGTACCCGCGACCTCCGCGTACGCCGACAGCTCGCCCTGTGCGGACGGCAGCACCCCCGCCCTGCTGAGCACGGTGACCTGCTCGTCCGCCGGCAGCTACACGCTGAGCGTGCCGGCCGGCACCACCTCGGTGGACGTCGACCTGGTCGGCGGTGGCGGCGGCGCCGGTTACCCGGCGCGGGCGCACATCGGCGGCAACGCGGCCGAGGTCAGCGGCACCCTGACGCTGCCGGCCGGTACCGCCTACCTGTACGTGATCGTGGGCGTCGGCGGCACCGGCGACAACCATGGCACCAGCACCGGTGGCGGCGCGTCGGCGGTCTTCGCCGAGGACTCCGGCCATGCCCTGCTGGCCAAGCTGGCCATCGCCGGTGCCGGTGGCGGTGGCGCCTACAACGGCGACGGCGGCAACGCGGGCTCGGCCGGCACCAGCGACAACGCCCAGACCGTCTCCGGGCCGGGGCAGCCCGGTACCGGCTCGGCCGGCGGCGCCGGCGGTACCGGCAACTACGCGCCCGGCACGGCCGGCGGCAGCGACAATCCCGCCGCGCTGACGGTCGCCGCCGGCGGCAACGGCGGCGCGGTGCCCGGCGGCGCCACCGGCGGTGGCGGGGCCGGCGGCTACGCCGGTGGCGGTGGCGGCGGCGGCAGCCGCGGCTCCATTCTCAGCTCGAACGTGGCCGGTGGTGGTGGCGGTTCCTCGCTGGCCTCGTCCTATCTCGGCTCCGCCGCGATCGCGGTCAAGGCCGGCACCGGCGGCGTACAGCTGCCCGGCCTGGTCGCCAGCGACGGGGCCACCGGCTCGGTCACCCTGACCTTCGACGGGCTGGCCGTTCCGGGCGCTCCGACCGGCGCGGTCGCCACGGCCGGCGACCACCAGGCTTCGGTGTCCTTCTCGGCCCCGGCCTCCGACGGTGGCTCGCCGATCACCTCCTACACGGTGACCTCCGCACCCGGCGGCAAGACCGCGACCTGCCCGGGCAGCCCGTGCGTGGTGACCGGCCTGACCAACGGCACCAGCTACACCTTCACCGTGCACGCCACCAACGCCAACGGCGACTCGACCGAATCGTCCGCCTCGGCCGCGGTCACCCCGGCGACGCCGCCGGGCGCACCGACCGGAGTCTCGGCCACCGCCGGCGACGCCCAGGCCGCGGTCAGCTTCACCGCGCCGGCCAGCGACGGCGGCTCGGCCGTCACCTCCTACACGGTGACCTCCGCACCCGGCGGCAAGACCGCGACCTGCCCCGGCAGCCCGTGCACCGTTACCGGCCTGACCAACGGCACCAGCTACACCTTCACCGTGCACGCCACCAACAGCATCGGCGACTCGACCGAGTCCGCGGCGTCGGCGGCGGTCACCCCGGTGTCGGTGCCCGGTGCCCCGACCGGGGTGTCGGCGCAGCCGGGTGACGGCCAGGCCAGCGTCACCTTCACCCCGCCGGCCGACCACGGCGGCCTGCCGATCACCTCCTACACGGTGACCGCCTCGCCGGGCGGCGCGACCGCGACCTGCCCGGGCAGCCCGTGCGTGGTCACCGGCCTGACCGACGGCACCAGCTACACCTTCACGGTGCACGCCAGCAACAGCGAGGGCGACTCGGCCGAATCCGGCGCCTCGTCCGCGGTGACGCCGGCCGCGCTGCCCGGCGTCCCGACCGGGGTGTCGGCCACGGCCGGCAACGGCCAGGCCAGCGTCAGCTTCACCGCGCCGGCCAGCGACGGCGGCTCGGCCATCACCGGCTACACGGTGACGGCGTCGCCGGGCGGCGTGACCGCGACCTGCCCGGGCAGCCCGTGCACCGTTACCGGGCTGACCGGCGGCACCAGCTACACCTTCACGGTGCACGCGACGAACGCCATCGGCGACTCCTCCGAGTCCGCGGCGTCCTCGGCGGTCACCCCGGTCGGGCCGCCGGCCAAGCCGAGCAACGTGGGCTTCATCCCGGGCGACGGCCAGTTCGGTGTCTCGTTGCTGGCGCCGGCTGACGGCGGTTCGGCCATCACCGGCTACGAGATCTCCCTTGACGGCGGCCTCACCTGGAACACGCTGACCACCACCATCTCCGGTGCCAAGGTGAACGGCACGGTCACCGGCCTGGTCAACGGCACGACGTATGAGGTGCAGGTCCGCGCGGTGAACGTCAACGGACCGGGCGCCGGCTCGACGAGCCAGTCGGTCACCCCGGCCACCACCCCGGACGCCCCGTCCGGCGTGACCGCGACCGGCGGCCCCGGCCAGGCGTCGGTGTCCTTCACCGCCCCGGCCGACAGCGGCGGCGCGGCCGTCACCTCCTACACGGTGACCTCTTCGCCGGACGGGAAGACCGCGACCTGCCCGGGCAGCCCGTGCGTGGTCACCGGCCTGACCAACGGCACCAGCTACACCTTCACCGTGCACGCCACCAACGCGGCCGGGAACTCGGCCGAGTCGGCGGCGAGCTCCGCGGTGACCCCGGTGAGCGTGCCGGGCACTCCGGGTGGAGTCTCGGCCAAGGCCCATGACACCTCGATCGAGGTCGGCTTCAGCGCTCCGGACAGCGGCGGATCACCTATCACCGGTTACGAATACTCGATCGATGGTGGAATGACCTGGCAGCCGCTGACCACCACCACGTCCGGCTCGGGCCTGGCCGGCACGATCACCGGGCTCACCCCCGGCACCGAGTACCCGGTCACGCTCCGCGGCGTCAACGCCGTCGGTGCCGGTACCGCGGTCGCGGTGGTCACCGTGACCACGGTGCCGGCCGCCCTGGCTGCCCCGACCGCCGAGGCGGGCCGCGCTTCGGCGCTGGTGAGCTGGCCGAAGTCCGGCACCGCCACCGTGACCGGCTACACCGTCTACGCCAACCCGGGGCCGGCCACCTGCAGCACCGAGTCGGCCGACGACACCTCCTGTGTCATCGGGGCGACCGACGGGGTCAGCTACACCTACACCGTGGTGGCCGACAGCCCGGCCGGGCCGTCGGACGCCTCGCCGGCCTCGGCAGCGTTGACCGCCTCCGCTCCGCTGGTTCCGTCCAGCGCGCCGACCAGCGCACCGACCACCCTGACCACCACCGACGGGGTGCTGTCGGAGGTCCGGGCCGGGCAGCAGATCACCGTGCTGGGCAAGGGCTTCCTGCCCTACTCCAGCGTGACGATGATCATCTACAGCTCGCCGGTCGTGCTCGGCACCGCGGTCACCGACGCCAGCGGCGGCTTCACCAAGCTGGTCACCATTCCGACCGACCTAGAGGTGGGTTCGCACAATTTGGTGGCCTCCGGCGTCGATCAGGCCGGGGCGACCCACCTCATCCGGATGCCGGTCACCCTTGCGACCGCCTCGAGCGGGGGTTCGGGGTCGAGCGGTTCGGGGTCGAGCGGCACCGGTTCGGCGGGTGGCACGTTGCCCTTCACCGGTGTGCAGGTGGCGCGGCTGGCGGTCTGGGCCGGCCTGATCACCGGGGCCGGCCTGATGTTGATCGCGACCGGCCGGCGCCGCCGGCCGACCCTGTCGGAGTAGCCGATCCAGTAGCGCGCAGTAGTGAGCAAGGGCCGCCTCGATCCTCCGAGGCGGCCCTTGCTCGATCTTGACTTGTCAGGCCTACCCTGACTAGCCTGTCAGGACCAGCCTGACACGATGAAGGGAATGCTGTGATCGCCGAACCAGTCACTGCCGCCGCACTCGCCTGCTCGTTCTGCGCCAAGCCGGCCCCCGAGGTCGGCAAGCTCATCGCCGGGCCCGGCATCTATATCTGTGACGAATGCGTCCGGCTGTGCAACGAGATTCTCGATTCCGCGGCCGGTCGCCCCGGCGCCGAGCCCGACGCCGGACCACCCGCCGAACTGACCTACTGGCAGGCGATGACCGACGAGGAACTGCTGGCCCAGCTGCCCAAGATCGCCCGGGTGGCCGACCAGGTGGAGGGCAGCCTGACCACCTGGGTGCGCCGCACCCGCAGCCGTGGGGTGTCCTGGGCGCGGATCGGTGTGGCGCTGGACATCACCCGGCAATCGGCGTGGGAGCGCTTCTCCGACCGCGAATGAGGCGATGCTGCCTGTCGTGGACCCGCTGCTGCGCGCGATCGAAGCCCTGGACGAACCCGGCTGTTACTCGGTGACCTTCACCCTGGACACCGGTGAGGACCGGGCGGTGGTGATCCGGATGCGCGGCGACGAGCCGGTGGTGCCGTCGGCCAACTCGTTCGCCGGGTGGGCGCCGGGTTCCCGGATCGTCACCGCCACCGTCGCGGTGGTGCGGGCGCTGCACCAGGCCCGGCAGAGCACCGGTGGCACCGGCGCGCAGCTGGTCGATGTCGACGGCGGCTGGGACGTCAGTATCGGCAACGTGGTGCTGTCGACTGACGGGGCACCCAGCTGCGTCGGTCACGGCGAGCTGGCCGCCGCCGGGAACGGCGTGTACCGCTGCGAGACCTGCGGGGCGGCTGCCCGCTTCGACCGCTCGTCCTGACCCTGCGGACGTGGCGGTTTCCGTCGGCGGCGAGCACACACCCTGACCTAGGCCGCACGTCCCGACGGCGCTCGTGAGGGCACCCCCGCGGGGCAGTTGATCACTAACAGTTACTTAACTTGCGCCGCACCCGGCCGATGATCAAGGGACATCCAAGGGAGACGCCTGTGGTCATTGCCCACGCACAGCGCCCGGCTGCCGCGCTGGTACCGGACCTCGACCTGCCGTCTGACGACGCACAGGTCTTCCGGCGCGCCGCCGCGCTGGTCGGGGCGGCAGTGCTGCTGCTGGGCGTCTGCTTCGTCGCCCGACTGGGCGGCCCGCACACGGTGCGCACCCTGTCGAACGTCGCGCTGTTCTGCGCCGCCTTCGCGGCGTCGATCGGCTGCGCCCTGCGGTCACGCCGGGTGACCGGACGGGCTCGACTGTCCTGGATGCTGCTGGGAGCCGCCACCGCGTCCTGGGGCATCGGACAGCTGCTGTGGTTCTGGTTCGAGTCCGTGATGGGCGATGCGGTGCCGTTCCCGTCCCTGGCCGACGTGGGCTACCTGGGGATGCCGGTCTTCACCGTGATCGGGCTGCTGGTGCTCGGCACCACCGCCCAGACGGCGGCCAACCGGGCCCGTAGCGTGCTGGACGGCGCGATGATCGCGACCTCGCTGCTGCTGATCAGCTGGACGCTGGTGCTCGGCCCCACCATCGCCGCCGGCGCCGACAACCTGTTCGCCCTGACGATCAGCCTGTCCTACCCGGTGAGCGACGTGGTCATGGTGACCATCGTGATGTACGTCCTCGCCGGCCGGCGGCAACGGCATGCCGACAACATCCCGCTGATCCTGGTCGGCTGCGGGCTGGCCACGTTCGCCCTGTCCGACAGCGGATTCACCTACCTCACCCTGACCGACGCCTACAACTCGGGCAGCCCGACCGACCTCGGCTGGTTCACCGGCTTCCTGCTCATCCTGCTTGCCTCGCTGCGCCCCGAGCGCGACACCGCGCACCGTTCGGCGGTGGCCAGGCGGGTGCGCAGCTTCGGCCTGCTAATGCCCTACATCGCCGTGGTGGCCGCGGTGGTCACCACCGTGCTGGACAAGTTGCAGCGCAACAGCCACGGCGTGACCAGCTTCGTCTCCTGGGACCGGTCGGTGCTGATCCTGCTGATGGTCGGCCGGCAGGTGCTGACCATGCTGGAGAACCGCACGTTGACCCGCGGCCTGGAGGCCCGGGTCGCCGAGCGCACCCAGGAACTCGAGACCAGCGAGCAGCGCTTCCGGGCACTCGTGCTGCACAGCTCCGACGTGGTCAGCGTGGTGGACACCGATTCGGTCGTGCAGTACCAGAGCGAATCCATCGAGCGGGTCTTCGGACACCCCGCCCACCGGCTGGTGGACACACCGCTGACCTCGATCTTCGAGCCGGAGGCGGCGACCGCGCTGCTCGAGGCGTTGAAGACCGCCAGCCTGCGCTCTCGCGGCGTCGCGGTGATCGAGCTGCCCCTGGTGCGCGCCGACGGGCGGATCTGCCAGGCGGAGATCTCGGTGACGAACCTGCTCGAAGACCCGGCGGTCGGTGCCCTGGTGCTCAACATGCGTGACGTCACCGAGCGCCGCGAGCTCGAGAATCAGCTTATCCACGAGGCCTTCCACGACACGCTCACCGGGTTGGCCAACCGCGCGCTGTTCACCGACCGGGTCGGCCAGGCCCTGCAGCGGCGGACCAGTTCGGAGTTCCGGATCGCGGTGCTGTTCCTGGACCTGGACGGGTTCAAGGAGATCAACGACAGCCAGGGACACGCTGCCGGCGACGCGATGCTGATAGAGGTGGCGCGTCGGCTGTCTGATGCCGTTCGCCTCGAGGACACCGTGGCACGGCTGGGTGGCGACGAGTTCGCGGTCCTGATCCGCTGCCTGCACGACGACGAGGAGAACAACGCCCGAGCGGTGGCCGAGCGCATCCGGGCCGCCCTGAGCGCGCCGTTCGCCATCGACAACCAGCCGGCCATCCTGCGGGCCAGCATCGGCATCGCCTACGCCGACTCCGGCGCCGAGGACGCCGGGCAGTTGCTGCGCAACGCCGACCTGGCCATGTACCGGGCCAAGGCGGCCGGCGAGGGTGGTTACGTCCTCTACAACCCGACCATGCATGCCGCGCTGGTCGACCGGCTACAGGTCGCCGCCGACCTGCGGATCGGCCTGGAGCAAGAGCATTTCGAGGTGTACTACCAGCCCGAGGTCGACATGGACGGCGGCGACATCATCGGCTTCGAAGCCCTGATCCGCTGGCACCACCCGGTGCGCGGCCTGGTTCCTCCGGACCAGTTCATCCCGATGGCCGAGAGCACCGGCCTGATCCGGCCGCTCGGCCAGTGGGTGCTGGAGCAGGCCTGCCGCCAGGCCGCTGCCTGGTCGCTGGCGATGGGGCGCCAGATCGGCATGGCCGTCAACGTCTCCAGCCATCAACTGGGCCAGAGCGACTTCCTCGACGTGGTCGCGCACGCCCTGGCCAGTACCGGGATCGTGCCGGGCCAACTGTGCCTGGAGATGACCGAGAGCGTGCTGATGAACGACACCGAGGACATCCTGGCGCTGCTCAACCAGCTCAAGGATCTCGGCGTGCGGCTCGCCATCGACGACTTCGGCACCGGCTACTCCTCACTGAGCTACCTGCACCGGTTCCCCTTCGACACGCTCAAGATCGACCGATCGTTCGTCGAACGGGTGACCAGCCCGTCCGGCGAGGCGACGCTGGCCCGGACCATCGTGCAACTCGGCCACGGCCTCGGCGTGACCACCGTCGCCGAGGGCCTGGAGAACCGCGCCCAGTACGAGGCGCTGCGCCGGATCGGCTGCAACGTCGGCCAGGGCTTCCTGATCTCCAAGCCGGTGCCGGCCGCGCAGGCCACCGAACTGCTGGCCGCCGAGCAGTCCGCCCGGGACAGCGCCGACCGACCGGTCGAGCCGGCCGCGACCAAGCCGGGCAAGTCCAAGGCCAAGGTCAAGGTGCCGGTGGCATGAGCGTTCCTGTCGCCAGCCCGGTAGCGCCGCGGCTGCTACCGCGCGACTGGCCGGCCTCGTTGCAGCCGGCGCGGCTGGCGAATATCGAGGTCGACACCCCGTTCCTGGCCTTCGACCCCGATCTGGTGACCTACCAGCTGATGCGGTTCCGCAGCGCGCTGCCCGGCGTCGGCGTGCACTACGCCATGAAGTGCAACGGCGACGAGCGGGTGCTGCGGCGACTGCACGAGCAGGGTGCCGGTTTCGAGATCGCCTCGGTCGGTGAGCTGCGCCGGCTGCTGGAACTCGGCGTGCACGCCGAGGACGTGCTGTTCAGCAATCCGGTCAAACCGCCGGCCGCCATCGCGCAGGCCCGCGCCGCCGGAGTGTGGCGGTTCAGCTTCGATTCCGAGGCGGAGCTGGCCAAGATCGCGGCCGCGGCACCCGGCGCGGCGGTGTACCTGCGGCTTCGGGTGGACGACTCCGACAGCGTGTTCCCGCTGTCGCGCAAGTTCGGTGCCACTCCGCACGAGGGGCTGCACGGCCTGCTGCGGGCCCGCGCGCTCGGGCTGCGGCCGTACGGCGTCACCTTCCACGTCGGCTCGCAGTGCACCCGGCTGGCCACCTGGTCGCGTGCGGTGATGGTGGCCGCGCACTTGATGGAACGGCTCGCCGAGCACGGCATCGTGCTGGGCATGCTCAACCTGGGCGGCGGCTTTCCCGCCCACTACGGCAGCGCCGTGCCGTCCATCGGCTCGATCGGTACCGCGATCAACGAAGCCCTGGAAGACCATCTGCCTTACCAGCCCGGGCTGATCGCCGCCGAACCCGGCCGGTTCCTGGTCGCCGAGAGCGGCGTGCTGGTCGCGACCGTGCTCGGAAGGGCCGTGCGCGACGGGCAGAACTGGCTCTACCTCGATGTCGGGGCCTACAACGGCCTGATGGAGACCCTGCAGACCGGCCAGACCTGGCAGTTCCCGCTCTGGACGTCGCGGGCCGACCACGGCACCGGCCCGTTCGACACCTTCACGGTGACCGGGCCGAGCTGCGACAGCTCGGACACCATGTTCTCCGGTGTCCGGCTGCCCGCCTCGCTCGACGAGGGCGACCGGATCTACATCGCCTCGGCCGGCGCCTACACCCTGAGCTACGCCTCGTCCTTCAACGGGTTCCCGCTGCCGGCCGCGTACCCGATCGACGAGTTGGATGGCTGACAAACCGGCAGACCGCGAGTTCCTGCTCGCCGGCCTGATCGACTCGTTCGGCCTCTCGCTGGGCTGGACGACCTTCACCCTGCTGGCCGTCGAGCGGCACGGCCTGAGCACCGCGGCCCTGTTCAACGCGGCCATGCTGATCGGCATCGTGCTGTCGGCACCGGCCACCATGTGGCTGTCCCGGTCGCTGTCCGGTGGTGCGCTGCTCACCCTGGTCGGGGCCGCCGAGCTGCCACTGCGGGTGCTCACCCTGGCCGGGCTGCTGGTGGGGACGCCGGCTCCGATCATCGCGGCCGCGGTGGTGGCGATGAACGTTGCCGCCTGGACCGGCTACGCCGGCATGCGCGCCGAGGTCGCCGACCGGGCACCGGGTCCGCGCGCGATGGTGCGCTACGCGGTGGCGATCGCGGCCATCGAAGCTGCCGCGGCCAGCGTCGCCGCCCTGCTGCCGGTCACCAGCACCGGCCTCGCGGGCCGGCTGGCCCTGACCGCCGTGCTGGTGCTCTACCCGGCGAGCCTGGCGCCACAGTTCTGGTGCGCCCGGCATGCCCGGGTGCCCAGCGGCCGGCAGTTGGCTGCCCAGCCGGACCCGGCGCACCGCGCCGAACTCACCCACCTCACCGAGCTCATCCCACCGGCCCGGCGGTTCGACCGCTCGCCGGTGGTCGCGCTGCTCTTGGCCGGTACCGCGGTGATGCTGATCGGTTCGGGCCCGGCCACCCTGAACACCGCGCTCGCGGTCGACCTGTACGGCCAGCTCGCGGTGATCGTGGCCTCGATCGCCTTCACCGCCGGCTGCCTGCTGGCCACCACCGCCAGCGCCGCGGTGTCCCGGCTGCGGGCCAGCACCGGGCTGCTCTGGGCCGGCTGGGGCATCGGCATGCTGGTGGGCTGGCTGGTCGCGCCCTGGCAACTGGGTGGCCTGTTGATCGCCCAGGTGCTGTCGGGACTCTGCCTGACCGCCTTTCACGGCGAGATGGACGCGGCAATCTCGACCACCGCGCGCCCGGAACGGCTCACCACCCTGCTGGCGGTGGCCGGCGCGCTGCGCGCGATCGGCAGTGCGATCGCCGTCCGGCTGCTGCCGCTGCTGGTCGGCATGGTCGGCCTGGTCCGCTACGCCGGCAGCCTGATCCTGGTGCTGGCAGTGCTCGGCAGCCTGTTGGCCCTGCTGGGGCGGATCTCGGGGATCGGCCCGGCGTTGGGTGCTGCCCGGCCGGCAGCCGGCCGGCACCGGGCAGGCGGTCGCACCAGGGGTGCGGAGCCCGCCGCAGCCGGTAGCGCGGAACCGGCCACGGTCGCCACCGCAGCCTGAGCTGAGCCCTGGACGTCAAGGCTGGTGGAAACACTGGCTCCGGCGTAGTAATTACCGATGGCGGTACGGCGGGGTAAGGACGTGTCGGTCAGGCGCACGCTCGTGGTCCTGGTCGGCCTTGCCCTGGTTCTCGGGGTGCTTGCCCTGTGGATCATGCCGGCGCTGCTGACCCTGCACCCGAGCGCCGGCATATCCACCGCGGACCGGTTCAAAGCTCAGAACGACGTGCGGGCGTCGTGCATCGCCTTCCTGATCGTCGTCGGCACCGGCGGGACGCTGTGGTTCACCGGCTGGACGTACCAGCTCAACCGAGACGGCGCCGTGACCGAGCGGTACACGAAGGCGGTCGGCCAGCTGGGCGATGCGAGTTCAGCTGTGCGCGTCGGTGGTATCTATGCCCTGGAGCGGATCGGCAACGACTCCGACCGGGACCGGGGCACCATTCTCTATGTCCTGGGTGCTTTCGTACGCGAGCGTTCCAGAACACCGCGCGAGCGGGACGGCGTCGCCCCGGAGGACGTGCTGGCCGGCGTCCGGGTGGCGGGTCGACTCCTCCGGCGATCGGAGGTGGTCTTCGACCTGCGAGGAGCCGACCTGCGCAACGTCGACCTGTCGAAGCTGCCCCGGCACCGGGTGCGGCTCGACGGAGCCGACACCACCGGCGCCGTGCTACCCGCCTGATTGCCTGCCGACGTAGAAGCTTCTCATCCACGACATCGAGGCCGAGCCGTTGCCGGCACGTTCGAAGGCAGCGGCCACGACTTTCGCCCCGTCACCACTCAAGCGTGCAACTCGATCGATGCCCTTGGATGCAGGTGAACCAAGGTAGGGCGAGTTATCTGTACGGGCGCCCATTAGCCCTGCGATCGGATCTGCTATGAATCTTCGATGGCTCGCCTCTACATGCACTGCGTAAATTTTCGACGGTTCCGAGAACTCCGACTGGACCTATCCGCTGCCGTAACGATACTCATAGGACCCAACGGAAGCGGAAAATCTAACGTACTTGACGCGCTACTACTCCTCCGAGAAGGAGTTCGGTCCGCGCCGGATAACGCCTTGAACGCTCGGGGAGGGCTTCGGAAGATCATTACCCGGCATCAAACCGAACACCCGTTGCGAGTTGCCCTCGTTGCCGATTCCGCCGAAGGAACCGGCACCGTTCGAACAGTAGTCAGCACGGATGGATCTACATCTACCACGTTTCGTCGGACGATCGACTACAACCGAACCGCCAACAGCGAAATGGATGATGACGGCTGGTTCACACTTCCGGGCGCTGCTGATCCTAATTACCGCGAGGCGCGCAGGCAGACTGCCACGATTGTGCATGTCGATGCGTTCCGCAACATCTCAGACCGAGCGCCTCTGTACGGGGGTACGCACGTTGACGAAACCGGCGCTGACCTGGCTGCGGTGCTCCATCGACACTACAGCAATGATAGGGACCGGTTCTTTCAGTTTGAACAACTCATGAAGCGCGTCCTCCCGCAGATCGACATCATCCAATCCCCCTTGCTTGAGGACGGTGGCAGTACCGCATTCAGCACAGTTTCTATCCGCTTCCTCGGCGACAGCCAGACCTACGATCTCGCGCAACTGTCGAGTGGCGTCAAGGATGCAATGGTCTTACTGACAGCGGTGCATTTCTCGGAGCCGGGTAGCCTTATTTTGTTGGAGGAGCCGGAGAACCATCTACACAGCGGCGCACAACGCGCAATCATGGAAATAATCGCCGAAGCTGCGTCAACCGACGACAAGCAGTTCCTGATAACGACACATTCCGAGGTACTCGTCGGGATGGGACGCACCGAGGCTGTGTACTTTGTGGCCCCTGCAGAAGAACCTGGCACGTCTTCCATACGACCCGTAGCCGATCTCGATGAGGGCTCTCTACACGACAACCTGGGTATCGATGTTAGTCGACTGTTGACAACCCTCGGTTTGCAACCCCAAGTGGTATTCATCGCTGAAGGAAGAACTGACCTCGAAGCGACCGAGCCGATCTGGGAGCATCTCGGTATCAAGGACAGGGTACTGGCAGTGAACGCTGAAGGCGGGGGCGCAGAAACTATTGCCGCTGCTGGCGCCTCGCTGCGAGAGGGGTTGACTCGCTTCCGGCTACCAGCAAAAGTCTTCATCCTGTTGGACTCGGACGGAAACGCCGAGGAGAAGCGATCCATCCTCCGGAGGTTCGGCTTCGATGAACGGAACAGTCATGTCTGGGACGGGGAAGAGATTGAAGACTACTTACTTCTGCCCGCCAGCCTCAGCGCCCTCGCAAGCCGTGACCGGACTCTTGTCGACCAAGCTATCGCTGCCCATAGCCACCGAAAGGGTAAGGATCGATTTCAGACCGTGTTGAGAGACCTGGGTACCAGCAGCAAGGAACTGTCGTCGCGACTTATCATTCGACACGCCCTGGCCTCAGACGGGTCGCTAGATGCAGAAATGATGGAGATGGCAGGCAAGGTACGCGCCCTCGCTGGTCCCCTGCCGCGCATTGCTCAAAGCGAGTAGCGGCGCGAGCTGTCCGGCTTGTGTGAGTTGAAGTAGGCGAAGACGGCTCAGGAATCGGCGAGCTAGGAGTCCGGGGCTGCGCGCCGGCGGTTGCGCTGGGCCAATGCCGCCCGCAGCAGCGCGTCCAGCTCGTCGTCCGAGAGGTCGTCCAGCTCCGATTCGGCTGTGGAATCCGCGCCGAAGGCCGGATCCGCCGCCACGATCTCGGCCAGCTCGGCGATCGTCGGGTGCGCGAAGATCTGGTGCACCGGCAGGTCCACCCCGTAGCTGTCGGCCACCCGGGCCACGAACCGGGTCGCCGTCAGCGAATGGCCGCCGATCGAGAACAGGTTGTCGGTCACCCCGACCGCCGTGGGCGTCGCCAGCAGCTCGCCCCAGATCCGGGCCAGGGTCTCCTCCACCGGATTGCGCGGCTCGACCCGGTCCGCCGAGGCCCGGCTACCCCACTCGGGCGCGGGCAGCGCGGCCCGATCCACCTTGGCGTTCGGGGTCAGCGGCAGCGCCGGCAACGCCACGACCAGCGCCGGCACCATGTAGTCCGGCAGCGCCGCCTTCAGCTGCGGCCGGAACAGCTCCAGCAGGTCCGCGTCCGGTGCCGCCGCCGCGCTGCCCCGGCGCGGCACCACGTAGGCCACCAGCTCCGGCTCGCCGCCGCGCGCCATCGGCACCACGGCGGCCTGCCGCACATCCCGGTGCGACCGCAGCACCGCCTCGATCTCGCCGCACTCGATCCGGAATCCCCTGATCTTCACCTGGTGATCGGTCCGCCCGATGAGTTCCAGGCCGCCGCCCTCCCGCCACCGGCCGAGGTCGCCGGTCCGGTACATCCGGGCACCCGGCTCGGCGCCGAACGGGTCCGGACGGAACGCCGCCGCGGTCAGCCGGGGCCGGTCGGAGTAGCCGCGGGCCACTCCCCGACCAGCCAGGTACACCTCGCCCAGCATGCCGACCGGCACCGGCGCCAGGTGCTCGTCCAGCAGGTACACCTGGGTGTGGCCGATCGGATCGCCCACCTCGATGGGACCGTCGGTCACCACCCCGGCCGCCGACCACACGGTGGTCTCGGTCGGCCCGTAGACGTTCCAGAGCACCGCGTCGGCCGCACTGAGCTGGTCGGCCAGGTCGCGCGGCAACGCCTCGCCGCCGCATAGCCGCAGCCGCACGCCGTCCGGTACCCCGCCGGCGGCCAGCAGCAGCCGCCAGGTCTGCGGGGTGGCCTGCATCGCGGTCGCACCGGTCGAGCCGATCAGCGACCGCAACTCGTCCGGCTCGCGGGTCTGCTCCGCACTGGCGATCACCAGGTCGGCACCGCACACCGGCGGCAGCAGCAGCTCCAGCAGCGCGATGTCGAAGGAGAGCGTGGTGACCGCCACGAAGGTGTCGTCCGCACCGAGGTCGAGCAGGTGGGCGAACGATGCCAGCAGGTTGGCCACCGACCGGTGTTCGATGCCGATGCCCTTCGGCTGCCCGGTGGAACCGGAGGTGAAGATCAGGTACGCCAGCGCATCCGGGGGCAGCGGCACCGGCGGCAGCGGTTCGGCTCCGGCCACCGCGGGATCGTCCACGTCGAGCACCACCGCACCCTCGACGAGCTGCCCGGCGAAGTCCGAATGTGCCTTGTCGGACAGGATGATCCGCGCGCCGGCGGCGCCGGCCATGGCGGTCAGCCGGGCCGGTGGAAAATCCGGGTCCAGCGGCAGGTAGGCACCGCCGGCCCACCACACCGCCAGCAGCGCGGCCAGCATCCCGGCTCCGCGGTCCAGGCACAACCCGATCGGGGTCTCCAGCACCACGCCACGCTCGGCCAGCAGCCGGGCCAGCCGGGCGGCCCGGTCGCACAGCTCGGCCATCGACACCGAGCCGGCGCCGTCGATCACCCGCGAGCCGGAAGCCTGCAACAGCGTCCGGACGTCGGACGGCGGATCGGACGGCAGCGCAAGCGACCGGTCACCGACCAGCGCCCGGGATTCCTGCGGCAACAGTAGGGACAACTCGCTCACCGGGGTGTCCGGAGCGGCGACCGCGTGCTCCAGCAACCGGGCGTAGCAGCGCAGGAACCGGTCGGCCCACGGCCGGTCGAACAGGTCGGTGTTGTACTCCAGCGACACCGTGGTGGTCGAGCCTGAGCCGTCCGCGCTCTCCGCGGTGTCGACGTACATGCTCAGGTCCAGCTTGGCCGTGCCGGTGAACAGCGCCCAGCTGTGCACGGACAGGCCCGGCAGGTCCAGCCTCGGCGGGGTCAACGACTGGTGACCGAACAGCACCTGGGTCAGCGGCGCATGCGCCAGCGAGCGTTCCGGTGCGAACTCGTCGACCAGCTTCTCGAACGGCAGCTCCTGGTGCGCGACCGCCTCCACCGTGGTGTCGCGGGTGCGGGCGACCAGCTCGGCGAACGTCGGGTCGCCGGCGAGCGAGGCCCGCAGCACCACGGTGTTGGTGAACATGCCGACCAGCGGATCCAGCTCCACGTGCGTCCGGCCGCTGACCGGGGTGCCGACCAACAGCTCGGGCTGGCGGGAATAGCGCGACAGCAACGCGGTGAACCCGGCAAGGAAGACCATGAAAAGCGTCGCGTTGTTGCCGGCGGCGAGCTCGGCCAGCCGGGCCGTGACGGCCGGCTCCAGCGCCACCCCGGCCAGGCCGCCGTGCGAGGTCTGCTGCGCCGGGCGTGGCCGGTCGGTCGGCAGGCTGAGCAGGGTCGGCACGCCCCGCAGCTGCTCGCGCCAGTACTGCAGCTGGCGGTCCAGCTCCTCGCCGCGCAACCGGTCCTGCTGCCAGACCGCATAGTCGCCGTAGTTCAGCCACAGTCGCGGCAGGCTGGCTGGCACCCCGGTGGTCTCGGCCCGGTACAGCGCCGACAACTCCTCGATCAGGATCTGCAGGGACAGGCCGTCGGAGATTATGTGGTGCATCGTCAGGCAGAGCAGCCACCGGTCGGGTCCGGCGTCGATCAGGGCGGCCCGCAGCAGCGGACCGCGGGCCAGGTCGAACGGCGTCCTGGCCCGTTCCTCAGCCATCCTGGCCGCCTGCCGGCGTGCCTCGGCCGCCGAGCCGACCGAGGCCGCGTCCGGCAGCGCGAGCTGCTCGATCGGCACCGTGCCGGACTCGGCGATCACCTGCTCGGGAACCCCGTCGATCGCCACGATGCTGGTACGCAGCACCGGATGCCGGGCCACCAGGGCGTCCAGGGCCCGTTGCAGCGCACCGGCATCGAGCGAGCCTTCCAGCCACATCGCGTAGGGCATGTGGAAGGTCGGCTCGCCGGGCGTCAACTGCTCCAGGAACCACAGCCGCTGCTGCGCGAACGACACCGGGTAGCGCATCGCCAGGCCTCCTTACCGTCGCTCGTCCGGCAGCAGCGAACGCAGCAGGTCGGAGGTTTCGGCGTCGCTGAGCTCGGCCACCGCCGGGCGCGCACCTCCGGCCGATCCACTCCCGGCCGCCTGCACCGCCACCGCCAGGCCTGCCACCGTCGGATCGGCGAACAGCACCCGGACCGGCAGGTCGACGCCGTAGGCCGACCGGACCCGGGTCATCAGCCGGGTCGCGGTCAGCGAATGGCCGCCCAGGGCAAAGAAGTTGTCGGTCACCCCGGGCGGGCCGGCCAGCGCCAGCAACTCGGCGAACATGCCGGCCAGGTCGGCTTCCAGCTCGGTCCGCGGCGCCACCGCGGTCTGCCCGGCCGCCGCGCCCCAGTCCGGCTCGGGCAGCGCCCGGTGGTCGATCTTGCCGCTGCCGGTCAGCGGTAACTTCTCCAGCACCACGAAGGCGGCCGGCACCATGTAGTCCGGCAGCACCTCGCGCAGCCGCTCCGACAGGTCGGCCGGCGGTTGCGCCGGGCCCGACCGCAGCACCAGGTACCCGACCAGCCGGACGTCCTGGCCGCCACCGCGCACCGAGACGACCGCCTCGGCGATGTCGGGCTGGCCGCGCAGCACCGCCTCGATCTCACCTGCCTCCACCCGGTAGCCGCGGATCTTGAGCTGCCGGTCGGCCCGGCCGGCCAACTCGATCCGGCCGGACGGCCGCCACCGGCCGACGTCACCGGTGCGGTACAGCCGGGCACCGGGACGGCCGGCGAACGGATCCGGCAGGAACCGGGCCGCCGTCATGCCGGGCGCGCCGACGTAGCCCTGGCCGACCCCCGCCCCGCCGATGTAGAGCTCACCCAGCACACCGGGCGGCACCGGGTGCAGCTGGTCGTCGAGCAGGTAGAGCTGGGTGCCGGCGATGATCGAACCGATCTCGATCGGCGCCGGGGCCGGCCGCACGATCTCACCACCGGAGTAGATGGTGGTCTCGGTCGGGCCGTACAGGTTCACCAACCGCGTCGAACTGTCAGCGGACCGCCCGCCGCCGATCGCGTCGGCCAGGTCGCGGGCCAGCGGTTCGCCGGCGGTCAGCCGCAACCGCACCCCGGACGGCACCCCGCCGGCGTCGACCAGCATTCGCCAGCCGGCCGGGGTGGCCTGCATCGCGGTGGCCTCGGCCTTGACCAGCAACTCGCGCAGCAGCGCGGCGTCCAGGGTGTGCTCGGAGTCGGCCACCACCACGCAGCCGCCGGCCAGCACCGGGGCCAACAACTCGACCAGGGCGATGTCGAAGGCGAACGTCGACACCGCCACGAACCGGTCGTCCGGGCCGAGGGAGAGCAGCGGCGCGACCGCGTCGAGCAGCGCCGCGATGCCGCCCTGGGTGACCGTCACGGCCTTGGGGCGGCCGGTCGAACCCGAGGTGAACATGGTGTACGCGGGGGCGGCCGGCGGCACCGCGGGCGGCACCGCCAGGTCAGCGCTGCCGTCCGGCTCGGCCAGCGTCGCCAGGTCGATCGTCGAGATGCCGGCGACGGCCGGTGGCACCGGCGCGTCCTCGGCACCGGAATCCACGATCACCACCCGGACCGCGGCGTCGGCCAGCATCCGGGCCAGCCGCTGCTCGGGATAGATCGGGTCCAGCGGGACGTAGCAGGCCCCCAGCGACCACACCCCCAGCACCGCCGGCAGCAGCCGGGCACCGCGCCGCACCAGGATGGCGACCCGGTCGGATTCGGTGACGCCGTGCCGGCGCAGCGCGGCGGCGAGTGCCTGGGCCCGCCGGCGGATCCCGTCGCCGGTCAGCTCGCCGTCGCTGCCGCGGGCCAGCACCTCCTCGCCGGTGCAGGCCTGCCAGAGCATGGCCACCGCGGTGGCGTCCGGATCGGCGACCGGGCCGGCGTCCGGCCACGCCCGGGTGACCAGCTGGTGCTGCTGCTCCGACATCACCTGCACCTCGCCGACCGGCCGGCCGGCGTCGTCGGCGAAGGCCCGCAGCAGCCGGGCAAAACCTTCGCCGACCAGCTCAGCGGTGGCCGGGTCGAACAGGTCGCGGTTGTAGTTGAGCCGCACCCGCGGGCCGGACGCCGCGTCGGTCACGGTCAGCTCCACCTCGAACTTCGCGGTGCCGTTCTCCAGCAGCTCCGGCCGCCAGGTCAGGCCGCCCTGGTCCGGCACCGCCCAGGACTCCTCCATCGCGAACATCACCTGGGTCAGCGGCAGCCGGGCCGGATCCCGCTCCGGACGCAGCAGCTCCACCACCCGGGCGAACGGCAGCTCCTGGTGGGCCAGCGCCCGGGCGGTCGCGGCGTGCACCGAACGGGCGAGCTCGGCCAGGCTCGCCGCCGGGTCGACCGAGATCCGGATCGGCACAGTGTTCATGAACAGCCCGATCACCGCCTCGGTCTCCGGCCGGGTGCGGGCAGCCATCGGCACCGCCACCACCAGGTCGCGCTCGCCGGTCAGCCGGGACAGCACCGCGGCGTAGCCGGCCAGCAACACAGCGAACAGGGTGGTCGCCTGGCCCGCGGCGACCTCGCGCAGCCGGGCGGCCAGTTCGGCGTCGACCGTCGAGTCCCAGCCACCCGCCGTGAACGTCTGCAGCGCCGGGTACGGCCGGTCGGTGGGCAGCGGCAGGGCCGCCGGAGCACCGGCGAGCTCGGCCCGCCAGAACCGCTCGGCCGCCGCGTCCGCGCCGCTCTCGGCCTGTTCCAGTTGCCACAGCGCGTAGTCGGCGTACTGGATCTCCGGTTCCTCGGTGGCCGGCTGCCCCTTGTCGCGGATCGCGGAGTAATCGGCCGAGAGCTCGGAGAACAGGATCCGGAACGACCAGCCGTCGGCCACGATGTGGTGCATCACCACCGCCAGCACGTGCCGGTCGGCGGCCAGCCGCACCAGCCGCACCCGCAGCAACTCCTCCGCGCCCGGCACGATCGGGGTGCGGGCCAGCTCGCCGATCAGCGACCGGGCGGCCTGCTCACGCTCGCCGGCCGGCAGCTGCTCCACCGAGGCCAGCTCGAGCCCGGCGCCGGGCTCGGCGTCATCAGAGATCACCTGCACCGGCATGCCGGACTCGTCGCGGAAGGTGGTGCGCAGCACCTCGTGCCGGTCCAGCACCGCCTGCCAGGCCTGCCGCAGCGCGGCCAGGTCGAGCTCGCCGTCCAGCCACAGCGCCCAGGCGATGTTGTAGGTGGGCTGATCCGGATCCATCCGGGCCAGCAACCACATCCGGCGCTGGCCGAAGGAGGCCGGGAACTCGTACACCGCCATGATCAGCCCTTCTGCTTCCGGACGTGCTGGTCAGTGACCACCATGCGCAACTCGGCGCTGTACCGCCGGCCCTGGGCGTCGGCCAGCCACGCCTGGTCGGGGGTGGGCAGCATCTCCACCACGCTGACCGTCGCCTCGGCACCGGCCGCCCGGCGGCACCGGCGCAGCGCGCGGGCGATCAGGTCGATCGAGGCCAGGCTGGTCAGGTCGGCGTAGATCGGCTTGCGCTCGCCGGCGAACCGCAGGAACACGTACCGGGGTAACTGGTGGCTGGCCGCCCAGGCACGCGCCTGGGCGTAGCGCAGCCGCTCGTCGGCGGTGTCGGCGAACGGTGGCTCGGCGGCCGGCAGCGTCCAGGACTCCCGGCTGACCACCAGGTCATCGATGCTGACCCGGGGGGCGTGCGCGCCGCGCGGCAGCGGATGGAAGGTCTGCACCACCACCGCGCTCAACAGGTCGCCGACCACCTCGAGCAGGCCCAGCTCCAGCGAGCCGTCCCGGCGCCGCACCCGCAGCCCGGTGGGCGAGTCGACCAGGTCGCAGTCGCCGATGGTCAGCAGCCGGTTCGGATCGTAGCCGCAGGAGTCGGCGGCGAAGGCCAGCCGCAGATCGGTCGGCGAGGCCAGCACGTTCGACAGCCGGGAGCAGACGCCACCCTCTACCGCGGTCTCGGCGATGAACACCACGTCCCGGCCGAGGTCGGCGTGCATGCCGGCCCGGATCGCCGCCGGGTCGTCGGCGAACTCCAGCCAGCTGGCATAGCGGGTGGTGACGATGCTGGGGTGGATCTCGCCCAGCACCCAGGTGTACTGGCCGCCGGCCGCGGCGTCCCGGCCGGCGATCATCAGGTCCGGACTGTGGTGCACCGCCATCGGCCACACCGGCGGCTGGGCGGGGAACGCCTCGGCCACCGCCGCCGTCAGGTCCGCCGAGTGCAGCTGCACCCGGCGCGGGTCGAGGCCCTGGTCGGCGCCCAGGCCGAGGATCGCCGCCCAGCGTTGCTGCAGGGCCCGCACCGCGGGCTCCACCATCGGCGGCGGCTGGTCGAACAGCGCGTCGTTGGCCAGCAGCCAGAACTCGGCGAACGGCACGGTGGCGCTGCCCAGCGCCGCGGACCGCTCCCGGTAGATCTCGGTGAACCGGCGGGCGTACAGCGCGCCGGTGACCGCGGTGAACCACCGGGCGCTGTCCAGCACCAGGCCGAGCGCGTCCCGGATGCCGTCCACCGCGTCGGCACCCAGCCGGACGGTGTCGGCCCGCAGGCACTCCTCGTAGGCCAGGGTGCGGCCGGCGTACAGCTCACCGGCCCTGCGGGTGGGCTCGACGCCGGCGTGCCGGGTGAAGGTCTGCTCCAGGCCGGCCATCGCGGCGATCACCCGCTCCGGATCGCCGGCCGCCTCGGCGAGGGTGTCCCGGCCGGCGACCAGGGCGTCCAGGGCCGCCTCGGCCGGCTGCCGGACGCTGTGGTCGCTCACCCGGGCCAGCACCGCACGCATCGAGCGCTCCGGCCGGATGTCCTGCGGCGCCACGTCGACGTCCCAGACCAGCCGGTGCTGGTCGGCCAGCCGGGCCAGTACCGCGAAGACGTCCGCGGCCTCGGCAAGGCCGGCCGGCGGATCGGCGAGCAGTTCGGCCGCGAGCTGGTGCACGGTGCGGATGCCGTCGCAGGCGTGCAGCACCGCAGCCTCGGCCGGGCTCAACCGCACCGCGGGCGCCAGCGGCAGCACCAGCAGGTCGCCGTCCAGCCCGAGGTAGGGCATCCGGCGCGGCACCAGCCAGGGACGCAGCGCCTCGACCTGGCCGGCCAGCACCGCCCGGACCGCCCAGCCCTCCAGGTAGGTGACCCGCTGGCGCACCGGCTGGTCGGCCTCGGCGTGCTCGACCCGGATGCCGGCAGCGTCGTCGAACCGGGCCCAGCTCACCGGCCCGAAGAAGCCGATGGTGTCGTTCTTGGCGCAGTAGCGCTGCAGGTAGCTGGCCAGCAGCGCCTCGTGCTGGCGGTGCTTGGTGTTGCGGCTGGCCGGTTCCGGGCCGCGCCGCAGCAGCGCGTCGATGCCGGTGTCCAGCGCCCGCCGGTTCTGCCAGGCGATCGCCTCGCGCAGCGCCGGCCGGCGGGCCGCGTCGTACAGCGCACCAGTCAGCCGCCGGACCGCGGCCGGGAACTCGGCCGCGAAGGCCGCCTCGGCGCCGTCCTGCCCGCCGGCTGCCGCGTCGGCCAGCGCCGCCAGGCCGGGATCGCCGAGTGCGTCGAGCAGGTCGAGCGGAAAGCCGGCCGCGCGCAGGCAGACGGTGCGCCACAGCGCCCAGTCCTCGGTGAGCGGCAGCAGGTGGGGCGCGTCGGAAGTTCGATCCGGCTCCGGTTTCGCGGCCGACGGCACCCGGAAGGCGCTGCGGTCCCGGCGGCCGATCCCGGACGGCGCGGTGCTCGCCGACCCAGCTGGCGCCGACCCAGCTGGCGCAGGCCCGGTCGCCGGCACCGCGGCAGGCTGCCCGGTCCGGAACGCGCTGCGGTCCCGGCGGGTGATCCCGGCAGCGACGGCCGACCCGGCAGCAGCCGGACCGGTCGCCGGGGCCGCGGCCCGCGCCGCGTCGATGGCGCTCGCGCAGTCGGCCAGTGCGGGGGCCGCGTAGAACGAGCCCATCGGCAGCTCGACGCCGAACTCCTCGCGGATCCGGAACATCAACCGGGCGGCGAGCAGCGAGTTGCCGCCGCGGGCGAAGAAGTTGTCACCGCGGCCGATCGTGTCGACCTCCAGCAGCCGCCGCCACACCTCGACCAGCCGGACCTCGGTCTCGCCCCGGGCCGGGCTCGCCGGCTGGCGCTCCTGAAGTTCCGGTTCGGGCAGCGCGGACCGGTCCACCTTGCCATTGGCGTTGAGTGGGAACCGTTCCAACACCGCGAAGCCGGCCGGCACCAGGTAGTCCGGCAGCCGGTAGGCCAGGAACTCGCGCAGCACGGCCGGTACCAGCGTGCCGGTAGCCACCCCGTCCGCCGGGATCACGTAGCCGACCAGGTGCCGCCGCGCCCCGTCGCCGCGGGTCACCACCACCGCCTCCCGGACGTCCGGGTGGGTCCGCAGCACCGCCTCCACCTCGCCCGGCTCGACCCGGAAGCCCCGGACCTTGACCTGGTCGTCGGCGCGGCCGAGGAACTCCAGCACCCCGTCGGCCCGCCAGCGGACCAGGTCGCCGGTGCGGTAGAGCCGCTCACCGGTGCCGGTCGGGTCCGGCACGAACGCCCGCGCGGTCGCCGCCGGGTTGCCCTGGTAGCAACGGGCCAACCCGTCGCCACCGGTGTAGAGCTCGCCGGCCACCCCGATCGGCACCGGGCGCAACTCGGCGTCCAGTACCTGCACGCCGGTGTGCTGGATCGGCCGGCCGATCGGCACCGTGCCGCCCACCCGGGCCGGGTCGGTCATGACGTGGCAGCTGGTGAAGGTGGTGTTCTCGGTGGGGCCGTAGCCGTTGACCAGTGGCCGGCCGGCCCGGGCGGCCAGCACGGTGCGCACCGCACCGGCGTTGAGCACGTCGCCACCGGCCAGCAGCTGGCCGACCTCGGCCAGCGCGCCGGGATCGGCGTCGGCCAGCTGGTGGAACAGCCCGGCGGTGAGCCAGGCCAGGCTCACCCCGCGGGTGCGCAGCAGCCGGGCGATCTCGGGCAGGCCGAGCGGCCCGGGTGGTGCCGTGACCAGGGTGGCGCCGGTCAGCAGCGCGCCCCAGATCTCCAGCGTCGAGGCGTCGAAGGCGACCGGCGCCAGCTGCAGCAGCCGCTGGCCCGGACCCAGCGTCGCGAACGTCGGCTCGCTGATCAGCCGGACGACGGCCCGGTGTGGCACCGCGACCCCCTTGGGGACGCCGGTGGAGCCGGAGGTGAAGCTGAGATAGGCCAGGCTGAGTGGGTGAGCCAGCCCCGCCGGCAGCGGGTCGAACCGCCCGGACGCCAGCTCGGCCAGCTCGACCCGGGGCACCCCGGCCACCGCGGGCACCCCGGCGGTGGTGTCCGGGCCGGTGACCACCAGCGCCGCGCCGGCGATCATGCCGGCCACCCGGGCCGGCGGGCTGCCCTGGTCGATCGGCAGGTACGCCCCGCCGGCCTTGAGCACCGCCAGCAGGGTGGCGATCAGGTCCGCGCCGCGCGGCAGCGCCACCGCGACCGGCGTGTCCGTGCCGACCCCGCGGTCGCGCAGTGCCCAGGCGAGCTCGGTGCTGCGCCGGTCCAGCTCGGCGTAGCTCCAGCTCCGCGACTCCTCCTCCACCGCCGGGGCGTCCGGACGGGCTGCCACCTGGTCGGCGAACAACTCGGGCAGGCTGGCCTCGCGGGGGTAGCCGGCCCGGTCGGCGTGCCACGACCGGCGCAGGTCCGCCTCGCCGGCCGCGCCCAGCGACAGCTCGGCCAGCGGTTTATCGGAGAATTCGACGAATTCCGTCAAGGTGGCCTGCAACTGGGCCAGCATCCGCTGCACCGAGCCGTCGGCGAAGCGCCGGCCGTCCCAGATCATGCCCAGGTGCAGCTCGTCCTCGCCGTAGCAGCACACCGACAGCGGGTAGGACGGCAACCGGTCGACCCGGGCGGCCACCGGACCGGCCGGCCCGGCGTCCAGGCCGGTCTGCAGCCGGTGCCGGTCGAACATCACCAGGCTGTCGATCAGCGGGGTGTCCACCGGCAGCCCGGCCCCGCTCAGGATCTCGGCCATCGGCGTCCGCTGGTGCTCGCGCACCTCGGCGATGCCGGCGTCCACCGCGGCCAGCAGTTCGGCCACCGTCCAGCCGGGATCGATCCGCACCCGCAGCGCGACGGTGTTGATCAGCAGGCCCATCACCTGGTCGGCGTCCGGGATGCTGGCCTGCCGGCAGGACCGGGTGGCGGCCAGCACCACGTCCGGCACCCCGCCGTAGCGAGCGCGCAGCAGCGCCCAGGCAGCGGTGGGCACGGTGCTCGCGGACAGGCCGGCCCGCTCGGTGAGTTCCCGAAGCCGGTCGGAGTCGGCGCGGGAGAGCGTCGCCTCCGCCTTTCTCGGTTCGGCCGGGCCGTCGTCGGCCGGCCGCGGAGCGCCCAGGTAACCGGGCAGCGCCCGGGGCAGCACGGTGTCGGCGAGGTAGCCGGCCCAGAACTCCGCTGAGCCGACCGTGCCAGCCGGATCGGCCGTGTCAGCCATCTGCCACCACCTCACGAACTCCGAGAACGGCGGGCGCCGCGGCGGGGCGGCGGGGCGGCCGGCCAGCTGGGCGGCATAGCACCGCGACACCTCCTCGACCAGCAACCGCATGGACCACCCGTCGAGCAGTGCATGGGAAAAGGTAAACACCGCCCGGCAGGCCGGCGGCACCGGTCCGGGTTGCCGTCCCGGTTCCGGCCTGCGGAGCACGCTCAGCCGGGCCAGCGGCGGCCGGGCGGTGTCGAAGGGCACTCGCCGGTCGGCCCGCAGGAACGCCTCGAACTCGGCGTCGACCCCGGCGGGCGGTGCCGGTGGCAGGTCCAGCCAGCGGATGTCCAGCACGGCCGCCGGCTGCACCACCTGCACCAGGCCGTGCCGGCTGTCCAGTTCGAAGCCGGTCCGCAGCACCGGGTTGCGCCGCACCACCTCCTGCCAGGCCGCCTCGAACGGCTCGGCCCGCACCGGCTCGGCCCAGTCCAGGGTGATCTGCAGGACGTCCACGCCGTCGGCGCAGCAGCGCAGGCTGTTGAGGATCATGCCCTGCTGCGTGGGCAGCGCCGGGTAGCGATCTGGTGACTGCACCACGGCGGCCATATTCGTAGCTGCCGCAGTCACGCCGCTGGTGCCGTCGTACAAGTCAGCTCGGAACGGGCTGCTGGTGGTCCCGGATCCAGGCACGCAGCGACCGCGGCCGCATGTCGGTCCACACCTCGTCGACATGGGCCAGGCACTCGTCCTCGGTCCCGGTGAAACCCGCGGCGGCCCAGCCGGCCGGCAGTGCCCGGCCGGCGGGCCAGATCGAGTACTGCTCCTCGTCGTTGACCACGACGTCGTACAGCCGGGGGTGTTGCTCGTCAGCCATCGATCCACTCCCGCCGGAGGACGCATCGGGGCAGGGGGTGGCCCGCCGCGAATTCTTCTCGAGATGTACGCGCACCGGCGCGCCGAGCGAGAATGTCACGCCGGGAGAACCCACGCAAGGGCGGTAAACAGAACATCGCCGGGACCGGTGGATTTCAGCCGGCGCCGTGCGCGGCCAGCAATTTCTGGCGCATCAGGAATTTGCGTACCTTGCCGGTCGGGCCCATGACCACCCCGTCGTCGGGAATGGTCACCACCTCGGTCACGGTGCGCGCCACGGCCTCGCCGAGCGCGGCCCGCACGGCCGGTTCCCGGTCGGCGTCCGGGTCGGCGTGCTCGGCCAGCACCAGCAGCACCTGGGTGCGGACGGTGCCGTCGGCCTCCCGGGCGGCGATCACGCTGCAGTCCCGGACGTCGGCACACGCCGACAGGATGCGTTCCTCCGACAGCGCCGTGTAGAGCCAGTCGCCTCCGCCCAGATCGAGCGCGTCACTGGCGCGGTCGACGTGGTAGTAGAAGCCCTCGGCGTCCCGGTAGAGCAGATCGCCGGTCAGGTAGTAGCCGTTCAGCCTGGTCCGGAAGGTGTTCACCGAGTCGTTCCAGTAGCCCAGCGCCAGGGTCGGCGACTTCAGGCCGCAGTGCCCGACCTGGCCGTCCGGCACCGGCTGGCCGGTCTCGACGTCCAGCAGCACCACCTCGGCGAACGGGTACGGCTTGCCCACGCACCGGCCGTAGCGCTCGCTGCCCAGCCGGTGAGTCATGTAGAACGCGCTGTGGCCCATCTCGGTGGAGCCGAGGTTGTCGATGAACTTCGAGCCGGGAACACTGACCACGCCCTCGCCGCGCCGGTAGGTCAGGTGACTGCCCACCGCGACCAGCCGGCGGATGTGCGCCTCGTGCGCACAGTCGCCGGTTGACGACCAGTTGCGCACCGAGCTGAGGTCGCGGCCGGCGAGGTCGTAGCGGGCCAGCTCCGACCAGGTCACCGCGAAGCCGAACACCCCGGTCGGCCGCCAGCGCTCGATGGCGTCCAGCACCGCCAGGCCGCTGTCGCGGAACTCGCCGCCCTGCGCGCTCAGGCACAGGATCTGGTAGCCGTTGCACAGCGCCTGGTTGATGGTGATGATGCCGGCGGTGTGCGCGGCCGGCAGCGCCGACAGCTCCCGCACGTCGCCGTACGGCCGGGCCTCGGTGAGCCGGACGGCCCGCACCGCGGCGAACAGCCCGTGATGGGAATGCACGATGGCGGCCGGCGTCCGGGTGGTGCCGGACGAGTGCGTGATGGCGACCGGGTCGTCCGGGTGGTGCCGGTAGTGCGGCGGCGCCTGGGCCGGGTCGCCGGTACCGGTCTCGGAGGCGTCGCCCAGGATCGGTACGCCCAGGTCGTGCTCGCCCAGCGCGGCGTGGTCGGCGTCGGTGACCACGCCGACGCCGCGCAGCCGGCGGATGAACTCGGCGGCCACCTCGATCGGCATGCTGCCGTTCAGCAGCGCCGGGATCGCGCCCAGCCAGGTGAGCGCGAAGTAGTTGCAGAACACGTCGGCTGCCGAGGTCACGTACACCGCGACCGGGTCCCGCCGGCCGATGCCGCGCTGGGAGAACCAGTGCGCCCGGGCGGCGACCCGCTCGGTGAGCTGAGCCAGCGACAGCGGGGTCTCGGCCGCGATGCCGTCCAGGTCGCGGTCGAAGCTCACCCGGGGCAGGTCCATGTCGGCACCCAGTTCGGCCATCCGCAACAGCACGTTGCCGGCGCCGACCTGCTCGTCACGGGCCAGGGTCAGCCGGAGGTCGCTGGGGTCCACGGGTGTGCTTTCTCCCTACCGGTCAGGCGATCTTGCGGTTGAACAGCTTCGACGACAGCACCACGCTGATCGCGGCCAGGGCGGTGATGATCAGCGCGCCCTGCCACACCACGTCGTCGCCGCCGTGGCCGGTGAACAGCGCCCGGATGCCGTTGGTGGCCCAGGCGAACGGGTTGCCCAGCGCCAGGTCGCGGATCCACAGCGGTGCCAGCGACAGCGGGATCAGCACGCCGGCCAGCAGCGAGATCGGCTGGCTGGTGGTCTGCACCATCATGCCGAGGCTGTTCTGGTCACGCACCATCAGCGCCAGGTCGTAGGAGATCGAGGTGGCCATCAGGGCCATCATCGCCAGCATCCCGTAGGCGGCCAGCAGGTGCAGCGGATTGACCCGCAGGCCCAGCGGAATCGCGGCCAGGGTGATGATGACGCCCTGCATCACGATCAGCGTCACGTGCATCAGCGCGCGGCCCAGCAGCAGCCCGATCCGGCTGATCGGGGTGACCCGGCAGCGCTCGATGATGCCGGCCCGGATCGCCTGCAGCAGGCCGTAGCCGGCGAACAGCCCGCCGAACAGGCCCATCGCGACCAGCAGGCCGGGCACGTAGATCCGGTACGCGTCGGCGTAGCTGCTCGCGCCCTGGCCGGTCAGGGTGGTCTTGAGGAACGGGGCGAACAGCACCAGGTAGCTGATCGGCTGGGCCAGGCTGAACAGGATCATGACCTTGCTGCGGAACATCAGGCTGGACTCCTGCTGGTAGATCAGCCAGGTGTCACGAAGAAGCTTCACTGCCGTCCTCATCTCGAAACGCTCGGTACCGGCCGGGTCGCCCGGCGACCGGTCAGTCCTCCAGCGACCGGCCGGTCTTGGCCAGGAACACGTCGTCCAGGCTCGGCCGGCGGGCCTCCACCGCACCCGGCTCGATGCCCTTGTCCAGCAGGGTGCGCATGATGTGCGGAATGGCGGTGCCGCTGGAGTCCACGTAGAGCCGCACGGTGCCCTCGACCACCTCGGAGCTGGTCACGTACGGCTCGGCCACCAGTAGCTTCTCCGCCTCCAGCACCCGGTTCGGGTCGACCACGCCGGCCGTGTCGGTGGCGGCCATGTCGAGCACGACCACATCGCCGGAGATCTCGCGCTTGAGCGCCGCCGGGGTGCCCTCGGCGACGATCAGGCCGCCGTCGATGATCGAGATCCGGTCGCACAGCGCGTCGGCCTCGTCCAGGTAGTGGGTGGTGAGGAAGATCGTCATGCCCTCCTCGCGCAGCCGGCGCACCTCCTGCCACATCCGGGCCCGGCTCGGCGGGTCGAGGCCGGCGGTCGGCTCGTCCAGGAACATCACCTTGGGCGAGTGGATCACGCCGAGCGCCACGTCGAGCCGGCGGCGCTGGCCACCGGAATAGGTCTTGATCTCGCGGTCGGCGAAGTCGGCCAGCTGGAAGGCCTTGACGGCCGCCTCGCACCGCAGCAGCGCATCGGACTTCGGCAGGCCGTGCATCCGGGCCTGCAACACCAGCTCGCGCCGAGCGTTGGACTGCTCGTAGGTGCCGCTGGCCTGGCCGACGTAGCCGATGTTCTTGCGCACCTGGCCGGGGTCACGCAGCAGGTCGGCGCCGGCGATCCGGGCCTCGCCGCCGTCGGGTCGCAGCAGCGTCGACAGCATCCGCAGGGTGGTGGACTTGCCCGCGCCGTTGGGTCCGAGGAAGCCGAAGATCTCACCCTGTTGCACGGCGAAGTCGACGCCACGCACCGCCTCGACGGTGCTCGCCTTGCGCCCGTGCCCGCGTTGGTAGGTCTTTTTAAGGCCAGTGGCCTCGATCATCGAGCCTCCTTGTACAGGCCGAGTACCGGCCGACGACGGGCCCCGAGCACGAGGCGAGATTACCTCAGCGCAGTCACCGGGCAAGGGTTAAGTGGAAACCAATCGGCCGAAGAAGGAGAACTCTCCCGGAACGGGCCTACGGTTCCCGTCGGGCCGCCGGATCTTCTAGGACAAGCCGGCCGGATCTCCTGGGACGAGTCGGCTGGATCTACTGGGACGAGCCGGCCGGCTCGCCGCCCCGGGCCAGCCGCTGGCTGACCGCCGTTCCGACCACCGAGAGGGGCCCGGGCAGCAGCATGTGCCGGTGCGCGATGTCGACCTCGAGCACCTCGATCGGCCGGGCGAGAAGCGGCTGCCAGTCGGCGAGCTTGTCTGCCAGCGGCCGGCCCTGACGCATGGCCGCGCAGAACAGCACCCGGCCCGCGACCTGCCGGGGCCGGTAGCCGCGGGCCACCGTGACGGTATTGCGGATCACCCGCAGCAGCGCCTGCAACCGCTGCATCGGCCAGTCCTCCAGGCCCAGGCCGGGACGGCGCTGCACCACCTGCAGCAGCCGCGCCTCCGGGTCGGGGTCGTCGGCGGTCAGGCTCGGGTCGTAGCCGAACTCCGCGAGCACGAAGTTGTACAGCATCCAGGCGTCTGCGTCGGCGCCGGTCAGCCGGTCGACCTCCGGGGCGGCGTCCATGATCGCCAGCAGCCCCACCTCGTGGCCGCGCCGTTCGAGTTCCTCGGCGATGGCGTAGGCGATGTTGCCGCCCAGCGACCAGCCGAGCAGGTGGTAGGGCCCGTCAGGCTGGGTCAGCCGGATCTGGTCGGCGTAGTCGCGCGCCATCTCGGCCATGCTGGCCGGCAGGGGCTCCGGCCGGCGCAGCCCGCGCGGCTGCAGGCCGTACACCGCGTGCTGCTCGGCGATGTGCGGCAGCAGCGCCCGGTAGCACCAGCTCAGCCCGACGATCGGGTGCGCGCAGAACAGCGGCGCCCCGTCGCCCCCGACCCGTAGCGGCAGCACCAGCTCCAGCACGCCGCCGGCCGCCCGGGCGGTGGCACGCCGCTGCCTGGCCCACTGGAAGTCATCAGCCGACGGCATCGCCACGCCGACACGATACCCCGCCGATTGCAGCGCAAAAGCGGTTCGGAGCAGCCGGTCAGCCGGCCTCGGCGGCCAGGGCCGGTTCCGGTTCCGGCAGGCCGGTCAGCTGGTAGCCGGCCTCGCGCAACCGCGGGACGAGCAGCGCGGTGATGGCTTCGGCCTGCAGTTCCAGGTCGGCCTCGGTGAGGCCGCTGCCGTCGAACTCGGTGTAGGGGGCGAAGTCGTGCAGCAGCACGATGCCGCCGCCGTGCCGCTGGAGCCGTTCGAGGATCTCCGCCACACAGCCCTCGACCGTCTGGACCGGACGCGGATTGCTCGCCGGCCGCAACGGGGCGTCGTTGCGGTAGGTGATGTCCCAGTCCCGGCCGTGCGCGTGCCAGCCGACCGGGCCGGCATAGCCCGGCACCGGCGAGTCGCCGACGCCGTACGGCGGCCGGTGCCAGATCGGCCGGCCGGCGAAGAAGTCCGCGCCCAGGTGGTGCTCCACCCGGCGGCGGACCTTGCCCAACTGGTCCCGGGCGATCATGGGATGGGTGAACGGGCGGTGGTACTCGCTGTGCAGGCCGATGGTGTGGCCGGCCTCGACATAGCAGCGCAGCAGCGATCCGTACCGCTCGATGCTCTCGCCCAGCACGAAGAAGGTGGCCGGCACGTCCTGCTCGGCGAGCAGCGCGGCAAGCTCGGCAGACTTCGGGCCGGGGCCGTCGTCGTAGGTCAGCGCCACCAGTCCCGGCGCGAGCACCGGCGTGCCGGACAGCAGGGTGGCGTCGTCCATGGGGCCGGCCTTTCACACGACAGACAAATCGGGGCATAGCCGTCTGCAAGCCCCCACCATTGCCGAACAGCCTTGTAGCACCGGGGAATTCTCGCGTGCCGGGCAGCGTAGCGCGCCCGCTCAGGGCGTGGCGGCCAAAGCGGCGAGCCGATCGATCGCAGTCGTGGCCCCGCCGGCCTGAGCGAAGGATTCGGCCACCCGGCGGGCGGCGGCCCGGTAGCCGGGTTGCTCCAGCACCGCGGTCAGCGCCGCGGCGAGCTCGGCGGGTTCGGCCGCGAAGAAGGAGACCTCGATGCCGGCACCGGCCCGGGCCACCTGGCGGGCCACCGCCGGCTGGTCGGCCCGGATCGGTGCCACCACCAGCGGCACCCCGTGGGCCAGCGACTCGGTGACGGTGCCCATGCCGCCGTGGCACACCACGGCGTCCAGTTGCGGCAGCACCTCCAGCAGCGGCAGCCGGCCGAGCACCGTCACGTTCGCGGGTGGGTCGGGTAGCGCCTGGGCGTCGGCGAGCACCACCGCCTGCACCCGGTCGGCCAGCAGCTCCAGCGCCGGCAGCATGCGGGCATAGAACTCCTCCGAGTGCAGCGCTGCCAGGGTGCCGACGGTGACCAGCACTTGGTGCCGGCCGGGCTCGCGGGCCGGCCAGCCGGCGGCTTCCCCGGGACGGCGCCCCAGCACCGGGCCGATGCACACGCACTGCGGCGGCAGCGGCGCCGCCCCGGTGAGGGCGGTGCTGGTCAGGGCGAGCACCAGGTACGGCGAGAACCGCAGGTCGACGGCCGGCTCGCCGGGCAGCCGGGCCAGCTGCCAGGCCCGGGCCAGCTGCTCGGCCACGAACTCCGGATGCCCGGGCAGCTCCCAGCTCGGCGGGGTCAGTTCCATCGCGCCGGTGGCCAGCGTCGCCCAGCGGAGGCCGTGCCGGCTGGCGACCAGCGCGCCGGCCAGGGCGTACTGGTCGCTGACCAGCACGTCCGGCCGGTAGTCGGTCACCGCCTCCTCGACGGGCGCCAGCACGAAGCGGGCGGCCGGGATCACCACGTCGGTCCACAGCTTGCGCGCCCCCGCCGCACCTAGATCGGGGTAGTCCCGGTAGTAGCGCTTGCCGGTCGGGTAGATCCTCGCCTGCTCGCCGACCAGCGGCCGCAGGTCGGTTTCCGGCCCGCACCAGGCCACCTGATGGCCAGCCGCTGCCAGCGCCTGTCCAACCGCCACCGGCGCGTAAAGGTGGCTTGCCAAAGGGAAAACCACGATCAGGAAGCGCGCCACGCCGGTATCCTGCCACGGTGACCGCCCTGGATGCCGTGGCCGCATACCAGCCGGCGGCCCGGCGCACCGTCGAAGACGCCGCTGCCGAACTGGGCCTGCGCGAGATGGATGTCAAGCTGTTCCGGCGCTTCCACGGCCTACGGGAGATCTGCCGCGATCCGGAGACCTCGCTGACCGACCTGCTGCTGGCCGCCGCCGACCGGGTCGGGGTGCGCGGTCGGGAGCAGCGGATCCGCTACGTGCTGTGGGCCCGGGCGTTCCCCACAGTGGTCCCGTACCCGCTCAACCCGCTGCACGAGGTGTGCCGCACCCTCGGCCTGCAGCACGCGCTGGCCTTCACCGTCAGCCAGCAGTCCTGCGCCAGCGGCCTGCTGGCGATCGACCTGGCCGGCCGGTTGCTGGCCGCCGAGCCGGAGCCGGCCGGCGGCTCCGCTGGGGCGGCTCCGCTGGCGCTGGTGCTGACCGGCGAGAAGGCCTTCACCCGGGACGCCCAGCTGATCCCGGGGATGTCGCTGTTCAGCGAGGGCGCCTCGGCCTGCCTGGTGAGCGCCACCGGCGACCGGGACCGGTTGCTCGGCTACGCCTGCTCCCAGCACGGCGAGTTCGACCCGGCGGGCGGCCGGACCGTCGAGGAGTTCCAGAACTCCTACCGGCCGCTGCTGGCCCGGGTGATCTCCGACGCCCTGGACCAGGCCGGCCTGGCGTTGGCCGACCTCGCGCTGATCCTGCCGCACAACATCAACCTGGTGACCTGGCAGCGGATGTGCCGGCTGATCGGGTTCCCGGTGGACCGGGTGCTGCTGGACAACATCGCCGGCAACGGCCACGTCTTCTGTTCCGACGCGTTCTTCAACTACCAGACCGCACGCGAGCGCGGGCTGCTGCAGCCCGGCGACCGGTACCTGGTCGCGACGGTCGGGGCCGGGCTCGGTGCAACTTTCGCCGCCATGGTGTTCCAACACTGACTACAGTGCCAGCACCGGGGTAATTGAGAAAGAGGCGATGAATGGCACAGCCAGAGACCGGCGTGGACTCCCAATTCCGGCAGGAGGTCGTCCAGACGACCTGCGACCTGCTGGTGCTGCTGCTCGAACGCGAGGAGCAGGTGAGAGAGGACATGCGACTGATGGACGAGCTGATGGTCAGCTCGCTGCTCGGGCTCGAGTTGATGCTCCGGCTGGAGGAACAGCTCGACATCCAGATCGACGTCGAGCTGATGGACCAGGACAAGATCGTCACCGTCGGGGACCTGGCCACCTTCGTCGCCGGCCACTACCGCCCGGCCTAGTGCCGGAAAGCCGAGCGCCGGAAAGCCGAGTGCCGGCAAGCCGGGTGCCGGCAACCGGAACCGAACCGCCGGCGTCCGGGCCGGGTGCGGGGTGCGTCCGGCTGGTCGGGACTGAGCGCCGGGTGTTCGCCGGGCCGGCAGCGTTCCTCGACGACCCGGCCAACCGGGCCGACCTGGACACCTACCTCACCGACCTGACCCGGCCGTACCCCGAGAGCGGCTATACCGCCGGTTCGGCCGGCGGCGGTTCCGCCGACGGCGGCCACTCCTACGGCGAGATGGCCGAGGCGCTGATCCGGGCGGTGGTGCCCGCCGACCGGCCGGTCGACCTGCTGGTGCTGGCCTACGCGATCCACGACACCCAGCCCGGCCGGGCGACCGCGACCTATCTCAGCTCGGTGTGCCCGGGCACCCCGCTGTCCTTCGCGGTCAGCGACCAGGAAACGGCCGCCGCCTTCACCGCGCTGCGGATCGTCCGGGACTACCTGGCGACCGGTGCCGGCCGGCGCGCGCTGCTGCTCGTGCTGGAGCAGGCCGGGTTGCCCTATCCGTCCACCGCCGCCCGGCCGGCCGAGCACCGCGGCGTGGCGCTGCTGTTCGACGGCGGCTTTTCGGCCGCTGGATCGGCTGGTGATCCGGCGGGCGCGACCGGACGGCTGGTCGGCCTGCGACAGCACCCCGGCGTGGCGGGTGACGGCGTGGCCCGGCAGGCCGAGGCAGCTCTCGCCGAGCTCTCGGCCGGCTACCGGCAGGTGCGGGTGCTGGCCAACCCGGCACTGGCCGGTGCACTGGCCGACCTGGCACCCGGCTGGCCGGGGCAGCTGCGGGTCGCGCCGGCCGGCCAGCCCAGCACCGGGGTGTGGTGGCAGCTGCTGGACGAGCTCGCCGGCGAGCCCCGGCCGGACCTGCTGGTGGCCGCCGACTACGACCCGGAACTGGGCTACCTGTGCCTTGCCGGCTTCGAAGCTGCCGGTTCCGAAACGGCCTCGGGCACCGGCTGAGGTTCAGTGCGCGGGCTCCGGGCGTCAGCCGGCGGCCCGGAACTCCAGCAGGGTCAGCCCGTCGGTGCCGGTGTAGGTGGCACCCGGCACCAGCCCGGCGTCCTGGCCGAGCGCGATGAAATCGTCCACGCCACGTTCCCGGCCGCCGACCGAGACCAGCATGGTGAGGTCGTAGTTCGACAGGTTCGGCACGTACGGCTCGGTCGGCATCACCTCGACCACCAGCACCCGCCCGTCCGGCCCGGCAGCCTCGGCGAGCCGGCGCAGGATGGCGGCGGCGTGCCGGTCGCTCCAGTCGGTCAGCGCCCGGGAGATCACGTAGACGTCCGCGCCGGCCGGCAGCTCGCCGAAGAAATCGCCGACCACCGCCTGTGCCCGGTCGGACAGGCCCAGCTCGGCGAACCGCTCGGCGGCGGTCGCCACCGGCAGCGGACGGTCCACCAGGGTGCCGCGCAGGTGCGGATGGCTGACCAGCAGCTCGGCGAGCAGGCCACCCGACCCACCGCCCACGTCGGTGACCGAGCCGACCTGCTGCCAGGGGTAGAGCGCGGCCACCTGGGGCGCGGTGATCAGTTGCTGGCTGCGCATCATCTCGTCGAAGTAGCCGCGCGTCGCCGGATCGGCGTGCAGGTCCGACCAGTAGTCGCGGCCGTGCACCGCGGCGTAGCTGGGCTCGCCGGTGCGGATCGCCTGCGGCAGCGCCAGGAAGGCCAGGTCGGTGCGGGAGCCGAGGCTGTCGAGGTCGAGATAGGCGCCCCGGCCGCGGCTGCTGCGGTCGCACAGCAGCTCGCCGACCTCGGTGAGGCCGAACTCTCCCGGCGACTCCTCGGTGAACACCCCGCGGTGCGCCAGGAAGCGCAGCAGCCGGGCCAGCGCCCCCGGATCGGCGTCACAGCTCTTGGCCAGGTCGTCGACGTGCCGCACGCCGGCCGCGATCTGGTCGGGTACCCGCAGGGTGACCACGGTGCGCACGCCCAGCGGAGTGGCGAGGTCTACCAACTCGTCCAGCCGGGCATTGGCGCGCTTACTGGCCGCGTTGTCGACCGCCATGTATCGGATTGCCTTTCGTCGAGCAGGCCGCCCCAACGGCGGTCGGGGATCGGCGGAGTCTGGCGCAGTCTGACAAAGGCGTTCCGGCGCAGTCAAGGCGCTGGTGGACCACAGCGCGACCTGAAAGGATGCGCTTGCGCAGTCACCCTGCGCGCGCATCGTCGGGAGGGACGGCAACGATGACCACTACGACCCAGCCAGAGGTCCGACGGGTGACCGGTGCGCTGGGCGCCGAGATCTCGGGCCTCGACCTCAACCACCTCACCGACGACGGTTTCGAGCGCATCCACCGGGCGCTGCTGGACCACCAGGTCGTCTTCCTCACCGGGCAGGCCGACCTGACCCCCGAGTCGCACATCGCGCTCGGCCGCCGGTTCGGCGAGGTCGAGCTGCACCCGTACCTGCCCCGCCTGGAGGGCTACCCGGAGATCGTGATCATCGACTCCGAAGACGGTGGCCGGGTCGACGTGTGGCACACCGACATGACCTTCCACCAGAGCCCGCCGCAGTTCTCCATCCTGCAGTTGCTGCAGGTGCCCGAGGCCGGCGGCGACACCATGTTCACCAACCAGTTCGCGGTATACGAGGAGCTGTCCGCGCCGCTGCGGGACTTCCTGGACGGGCTGACCGCGGTCCACGTGATCCGGATCGGCAACGAGTTCACCAGCCGGGCCGAACATCCCGTGGTGCGGGTACACCCCGAGACCGGGCGCCGCTCGCTGTACGTCAACCGGCTGTTCACCTCGCACATCCCGCAGCTGACCCGCAACGAGAGCGACGCGATCCTGGAGTACCTGTTCCGGTTCTCCGAGGGCCCGCAGTTCACCTGCCGCTACCGCTGGCGGACGGGCGACATCGCGATCTGGGACAACCGCTGCACCCAGCACTACGCGGTCAACGACTACCGCGACATCCGCCGCGGCCAGCGGGTCACCGTGCTCGGCGACCACCCGACCGGCGACGAGCCGAAGTGGCCGCACTACCAGGCCGCGCCCGGCGCCCGCTACTGGCCGGACCGGGTCAACGCGGTCGACAACTACTGACCTACACGAGCCTACGTCGTCAAGGCGTCGCCGACGGCCTCCCATTTGCCTATTCCGTATCCGATTCGATTGCCAGGGCATGCAGAACGGATACGAAACTACGGGGCCAGACCGGTGCAGAGGCAATCGGGCCTGAGTGTCCGGGCTACCAGGTGACCGGGAACTTGGCGATGCCCATGTTCATCCGGTCGTGCCGCCAGGGCAGCTCGTCCAGCGGGATCGCCGGGGCCAGGTTCGGCAGCCGGCGCAGTAGGGTGGCCAGCGACAGCTCGACCTGCATCTTGCCCAGCGCCGCGCCCAGGCAGAAGTGCGGGCCGAACCCGAAGGTCAGGTGCGGGGTCTTCGACGCCCGCTCGATGTCGAAGACGTTGGGGTTCGGGAAGAACCGCGAGTCGCGGTTGCCGTACCAGGGCAGCGCCATCACCGACTCGCCGGCGCGGATCTGCACGCCGTTGAGTTCGATGTCGGCGGACATCATGACCACCCGGAACATCGCGCTCACCGTGGTGTAGCGCAGCGTCTCGTCGGCGGCACCGGCACCCAGCTTCTCCGGGTTCGCGCGCAGCTTGGCTAGCTGCTCCGGATGCTGGAACAGCGCCCGCAACCCGGTGCTGGTGGAGTTGATCTCGATGCCGCCGATCAGCACCCCGACCGCCAGCTCCACCAGCTCCTCGTCGGTCAGCGCGCTGGTGCCCTGCTCACCCAGCCACACCGAGAGCAGGTCGTCGGCCGGCGCCGCCCGCTTGGCCTCCAACTGCTCGAACAGGTAGTCCCGCAGCGCCTGCTGGGAATCCTGCGCCTCGACCAGGCCGTAGGAGACCACCGAGTTGATGCCCTCCAGCCAGCCGTAGAACCGCTCGTGGTCAGAGGCCGGCACGCCGAGCACGTCGCACACGACCAGCATCGGCAGCGGCGCCACCAGCGAACTCACCAGGTCAGCGGGCTGACCACCGGCGATCATGGCGTCGATCAGCTGGTCCACCCGTTGCTGCACCCGGGGCCGGTAGCTCTCCATCCGCCGGGCGGTGAACGCCCGGCTGGCGATCCGGCGCACGCAGGCGTGCGGGGCACCGTCCATCACCAGCGAGCGGGGTTCGTCCTCGCCGGGCGCCTCGGTCGCACCCGAGATCAGCCGGGAGAAGCGCGGATCGGCCAGCACCGTGCAGCAGCCGGAGTAGTCCAGCACCAGCCAGCACGGCCGGCCGTCCGGCAGGATCACCTGGGTGACCGGGTTCGTCTCGACCATCGCGAGCAGTTCGTCGTCGAGGTCGCCGAAGAACGGCTCGAACGGGTAGTGCCGCAGCTCGGCTGCAACGGTCATCGGGTGCGTACCTATCTTGTTCTGGCCGCGGTGCGGCGGTGTTGCCAGTAGGTGGAACCGAGTGACTGCGGAACCGGGGTAAGCCTGCGGTACCGCGCAGCCAGCGTCAATACCGCACACCGGGAGATAGCGCGCCGGGGCGGCTCTCCCGACCTGCACTATCCACAGGCTGGCGTTGACAGCCCGCTGCTGTCGTGGTGGTGCCATACCATCGGAATGTGGCCCAGTACTCAGCTCATGATGTCGCCGCGGAGCTGCGGCGGCGGCTGCCGGGCCTCGGCTCGAAGAAGCTGCACAAGCTCCTCTACTACTGCCAGGGCCACCACCTGGGCAGCCTTTCCGAACCGATGTTCTCAGAAGACTTCCAGGCCTGGGACCGCGGCCCGGTCGTCGCCTCACTCTGGCGCGCCGAAAGGTACGAGCACGCGCAGCCGGACGCGACGACCGCCTTCGACCAGGGCACCTTGAACACCATCGGTTACGTCGTCAGCCGTTACGGCGGCATGACCGGGGCCGACCTGGAGGCACTCACCCACAACGAGCAACCGTGGCTGATCGCAGACGCTCGCCGCCGGTCCGGCGGATCGCAGGTGATGGCGAAGGCCGAGATCCGCGCGTACTTCGCCCGGCACCAGCCGGCCGACGAATCCGACGAGGACGAGGACGCCGCTGTCGACCCGGCGGTCACCCGGGCCTGGCTCGCCGGCGCCAAGGACCGCCTTCGCGATCCCCTGACGCGGGACGACCCGAGAGCCATCCTCGGCCTTGCGAAGCGGTGACCTTCGGAGATATTCCGTTCTGGGAGTCGGTCGGCTTTTCCGAGCGGCTGCTCGCCTGGATGGACCTCGAAACACCGGACAGCGACCTGATCGCCACCGTCATCGCATGGGTCGATCGACAGACCCGGCAGGACCCGTACCGGGGAGTGCAGCGAGAGGCCGACATCGCGAGCAACCTGTGGTGGGGGCGCATCCCCGGCACGACACGGGAAGGCAGCGCCGTCTTCTGCTCGTACTGGATCGACGAGGACCTGCGCCAGATCCGCTGCGACTCCGTCAGCACCCTGAGCTACTAGCCGGCCGAATAGCGGATGCCGGCCGATCCGCCGATGCCGGCCGGGTCAGCCGATGCCGGCGGATGCTTCCGGGTCGAACGCCGCCTCGACGGCCACCTGCTCGACGCCGTGCGCGAAGTTCTCCACCTGGGACTCGGTGAAGCAGCTCATGTCGAAGATCAGCTGCAGCTGCAGGGTGTCGCCGTGGTCCTCGACGGTGATGAAGGCTTGCTCGTGCAGGTGGTCCAGGGTGCCGTCCCAGGAGAACCAGGTCTCGCCCCGCCGCTCCTCGATCTGGCGCGGCGTCACCTCGGTGGTGCGCGCCAGTTCGTCGATGAGTTGCCGGTTGGTCATCCGCCGGTCGTTGATCCGGCAGCTGACCTGCGCGGAGTAGCCGCGCTCGGCGTCCAGCCGGGCCATCAGTTCGGTGAGCCGGTCCGGGTCGTAGTAGGCGTGCATGCCGCCGGCCAGCAGCGCCCGCCGGCCGCGGGCGATCACCTCGTCCACGGTGGCGTCGGCGAGCTCGACGCTGACCAGCGAGTTCTGCGCGACTGGCGCGATCACCTCGGCCAGCCCCGGCCGGAACCGGTTGCTGGAGATCACCTTGGCGGTCAGGGTGTGCATCTCGCGGGCCCGCCCCAATGCGGTGGCGATGACGCCGAACAGCACCCGCGAGGTGTCCATGCCGGTCCGCCGGGCGAGTGCCAGCACCGCCAGGTGCGCGGCCGGTGAGTTGAAGCGGGCATGCCAGAACCGCCTGCCCTGCCGGCCGTCGACATGCACCGGCTCGCCGAAGGTGCGCGGCGCGATGGTGCGCAGGTGCGATTCCCAGTAGCTCAACGACCGGTCGTTGGCCTTGAGCGCCTGCGGCGTCCGCTCCCGCTCGACGAGATCCAGCAGGTCCATCGAGCCGCCGACCGGCCGGCCGGTGCTGAACTCCTCCATCAGCATGGTGATCGCCGCACCGTCGATGACCAGGTGGTTGTAACAGGGCACCTGATAGATCGGCACCCCCTGGTACCGCACCACGCCGAACCGGATCGGCAGGCTGCCGTGGTGGTCGAACGGGGTCATCAGCCAGTCCAGCCAGAGCTGGTCGATGAACTTGCCGACCTCGTCCGGGTCGTCGTCGGAGTCGAAGTCCAGCACCTCGACCACCAGCTCGCCGGCCTCGCGCACCACGATGCTGTCCCGGCCGTCGGCGTCGGTGTCCAGCCGGACCCGCAGCGCCGGGTGCCGGCTGACCAGGCGGGCCAGCCGGGCCGCCACGCTCTGCACAGTCTCACCCTCGGGGATCTGCTGGGCACCGCTGGCGTTGAGGGAGAAGCCGCTCTCCCGGATGTCCTGCAGCACCGCCTTCATTCCCCAGTTCAGGGCGGCCGGCCCCGCGACGGGAGCGGAGTACGACGTGACGTACCGGCTTTCGGCTGGCTGCACTGGCATGGGTGGTATCAGAACAAGGCAGCCGCTCCGGCGTCAATTAACCGCAGCCGGCCGGCACGTTCGCGTCGAAGGCCGCCTCGACGGCCACCTGCTCCACCCCGTAGACGAAATCCTCGATCTGCTTGTCGCTGAAGTAGCCCATGTCGAAGATCAGCTGCAGGTGGAAGGTGCCGCGGTAGTCCTCGATGGTGACGAAGGCGTCGTCGTAGAAGGTGTCCAGGGTGCCGTCCCAGGAGAAGAAGGTCTCGCCCAGTCTGGAGGAGATGTCGTCCCGGGTGACCCGGCGGGCCCGCGCCTCCTCCGCCATCCACTTCTGGGTGGTCCGGCGCCGGTCGTTCATCCGCAGCGTCACCGCGGCGGGGTAGCCACGCTCGGCGTCCAACCGGGCCATCAACTCGTTGAGGTGCTCCGGGTCGTAATAGGAGTGCATGCCGCTGGCCAGCAGGGCCTGCCGGCCCCGGCCCATCAGCTCGTCCACGGTGGCGTCGGTGAGGTCGAAGGAGACGATGCCGTTCAGCGCGAGCGAGGCGATCACCTCGGAGAAACCGGGCCGGTACCGGTTGGACAGGATCACCTTGGCCCGCAGCCGGTCCAGGCCCATGGCCCGGCCGAGCGCGACGGCGAGCACGGCGAACATCACCCGGGAGACGTCGGCGCCGGTGCGCTGGGCGATCGCCAGCACCGCCTGGTACGCGGCGGGCGAGCCGAAGGTGGCGTGCCAATAGCGCTTGCCCAGCCGTCCGTCCGGGTACTTCAGCTCCCCGAAGGTGCGGGGCGGGATGTCGCGCAGGTGCGACTCCCAGAACCGCATCGCCCGCCGGCTGACCTTCTGGCCCGCCTCGGAACGCTCGTACTCGGCCAGCTGCAGGATGTCGATCGGGTTGGTGGTGCCGGCCCCGGCGGGCAGCTCGCCCACCCCCAGCTCGGGCATCAGGTACCGCATCGAGGTGCCGTCGATGACCAGGTGGTTGAACGACAGGATCTGGTAGAGCGCCCGCCCCCGATGCCGGACGATTCCCATCCGGGCCGGCCAGTCCTCGACGTGGTCGATCGGCTGGATCAACCACTGCTGCCAGAGCCCTTCGGTGAACGCCGCGACCTCGTACGGGTCGTCGGAGTCGGCGAAGTCCATCACCTCGACGGCCACCTCGCCGCCGGTGTGCACCTGCTGGTAGCGGCTGCCGTCCGCCGCGGCGCCCAACCGCACCCGCAGCGCCGGCTGGGCGCTCATCAGCCGGCCGAGCCGGGCCGCCGCGGACTCCACCGTGGTGCCCGGGGCCAGGTTCTGCGCGCCGGTGGCGTTGAGGGCGAGGCCGGTCTCCTGCTGGTCCTGCAGCAGCGCCTTCTCGCCCCAGGTCAGCGGGGCGCGGCCCGATACCGTTCCGGCGAAGGGCACCACGAGGCGGCTCTCGGCCGGCTGCAACGACATGGACGTATCAGAGCAAGTCGCCCGCACAACGTCAAACCCCACGCGGCGCGGGTGGCGGGCCGGCAGCTGTCAGGAGTGCTTGAGCACCGCCTCGATCGCGGTCCGCAGCTGCTCCCGGCTCGGCTGCACCGCCAGATCCAGCGCCCGGGCGAACGGCAGGACCGCCCCGTCCGGCCGGCTGATCCGTTTCGGCGGCGCGACCAGCCGCATCTCCTCGGCCGCGGTGGCCAAGATCTCGGCCCCCATGCCGCAACTGCGGTTGGAGTCGTCGATCACCACCAGCCGGCCGGTCCGTTCCAGCGAGGCGGCCAGCGCCGGCCAGTCGAACGGGTACAGGGTGCGCGGGTCGAACACCTCGACCGAGACGGAGTCGGCCAGCTCTTCGGCGACCGCGATGGCATCGTGCACGAGATGACCGACCGCCACCACGGTGACGTCGGTGCCCGGCCGGGCGATCCGGGCCTGGCCGAGCGGTACCGGCCCGAGAGTGGCGTAGTCGACGTCCTCGCGCTGGCTCACCGCCCCGGACGGCGCGAACACGATCACCGGGTCGTCGTCGCGGATCGCCGACAGCAGCAGGCCGTAGGCGTCGGTCGGGGTGGCCGGCACCACCGTCTTGATGCCGACGTGGGCGAACAGGCTGTACGGATGGTCGGAATGCTGTCCGGCCCAACCGGCCCGGGAGCCGGAACTGGGCAGCAGGTAGGTGACCGGCACCTTCAGCTGGCCGCCGGTCATCAGCGAGAACTTGTGTGCCTGGTTGGCGATCTGCTCGAACACCAGGTAGAGCAGCGCCGGGATCTGGAACTCGATCACCGGCCGGGCGCCGGCCATCGCCGCCCCGGTGGCCGCGCTGGTGAAGGCCTGCTCCGAGATCGGCATGTCGATCACCCGGTCCGGCCCGAAGCGCTTGAGCAGGCCGGTGGTGATGTTGCTGACCGCCACCCGGATGTCCTCGCCGAACACGCAGACCGTCGGATCGGCTTCCATCTCCGCACCCAGCGCCCGGTTCAACGCCTTCTGGTAGGACAGGATGGTCATCCGCTCATCCCCGCCCTGGCCCGCAGGCCGTCGGCATAGAGGTAGTCCAGGGCATGGGCGGGATCTGGCTCGGGGCTGTCCAGCACGAACCGCTCGGCCTCGTCCAGCAGCGCGTCGATCTCGGCGTCGATGCCGTCCCGGACCGCCTCGCTCACCCGGGCGCCCTGGATCTGCATCGGATCCCGGACGCTGCCCTCGGCGACCTCGTCCGGCGTCCGGTAGCGCGGCCGGGCCTGGTACTCCCAGGTGTGGTGGGCGTCGAAGCGGTAGGTCAAGCACTCCAGCAGCGTCGGGCCACCACCGGAGCGGGCCCGCTCGACCGCCGTGCGGGTGGCCGTCAGCACCACTTCGGGGTCCATTCCGTCGATGGTCTCGGCCGGAATGCCGAACGCCGCCGCCCGGCCCAGGATCGAACCCGCGGTCGCGTCGGGGGTGCGCATCGAGGTGGCGAAACCGTTGTTCTCGCAGATGAAAAGCACCGGCGCCTGCCACAGCGAAGCCAGGTTCAGCGCCTCCAGCAGCACGCCCTGGTTGACCGCGCCGTCACCGAAGAAGGTGACCGTGACCAGGTCCCGGCCGGCCTGCCGGTGCCACCAGGCCGCCCCGGTGGCGATCGCCGCCGAGGCGCCGACGATGGCGTTCGCCCCGTAGATGCCGGTGCTGACGTCGGCGGCGTGCATCGACCCGCCGCGGCCCCGGTTCAGCCCGGTCTCGCGGCCGGCGAGCTCGGCCAGCATCCGGATCGGGTCGCTGCCCTTGGCCAGCACGTGACCGTGCCCCCGGTGGGTGCTGGTGATGATGTCGTCGGACCGCAACGCCGCGCACACGCCGGCCGCGATCGCCTCCTGCCCGATGTAGGGATGGATGCCGCCGGGGATCACCCCGCGCCGGACCAGCTCGATGGCCCGCTGCTCGAACCGGCGGATCAACCGCACCGTCCGGTACAGCTCGGCAGAGTCGGTCACCGCCCACCTCCCGCAGATCCGTTCCGGGCCGGACCCGGATTGCCCAGTACCAGGCTGACGTTGTGGCCGCCGAAGCCGAAGGAGTTCGACAGCACCGCCCGCGGCTGTGCCGGCCGGGGCGCCTTGCGGATGTGGTCGACGTCCGGTTCCGGATCGGGGTCGTCCAGGTTGGCGGTGGGTGGCAGTAGCCCGCGTTGCAGGGCCAGCATGCCGATCGCCGCCTCGAGCACCCCCGAGGTGCCCAGCAGGTGGCCGGTCACCCCCTTGGTGGAGCTCACCGGCGGCCCGTCCGCGCCGAACACCGCCGAGATCGCCCGCAGCTCGGCGGCGTCCCCGGCCTTGGTGGACGTGCCGTGCGCGTTGAGGTAGCCGATGTCGCCGGGCTCGAGGCCGGCGTCGTGCAACGCCAGCTGCATGCACCGGGCCGCGGCCGAGCCGTCCGGACGCGGCGCGGTCGGGTGGTAGGCGTCGGTGGTGGCACCCCAGCCGAGCACCTCGGCGTACGGGGCGGCGCCCCGGGCCCGGGCGTGCTCGGCACGTTCCAGCACCAGCACGCCGGCGCCCTCGCCGAGCACCAGGCCGTTGCGGCGCCGGTCGAACGGCCGGCTGGCCTCGGCAGGCTCCGCCCAGCCGTGCGCCAGCGCCCGGGCGTTGCCGAAGGCGGCGGCGAAGGTCGGGAACAGCGGCGCCTCGCTGCAGCCGGCGAGCACCACGTCGGCCTCGCCGGCGCGCAGGATGCGCAGCGCGTCGCCGACCGACTGGGCGCCGGCCGCACAGGCGGTGCCGGCCGAGCTGGTGTAGCCCTGGATGCCGTACTTGATGGCGATCCGGGCCGCGGCCATGTTCGGCAGCACCCCGGGCAGCAGGTACGGGCTGACCCCCAACCGGCCCTTGGTGGCGTACAGCGTGGCCTGCTCGGTCAGCAGGCCCAGGCCGCCCACTCCGGAGACCAGCACCGCGATCCGGTACGGGTCCACGTCGCGGCCCACCTCGAGGCCGGCGTCGGCCAGCGCGTCCCCGGCGGCCTGCAGTGCCATCACGATCGCCCGGTCGACGAACCGGGCCTCGGTGGCCGGCAGCACGCTGGCCGGGTCGATGTCCGGGCTGAAGGCGGCCACGTCGAGCAGGCCGTGCAGCGGATGGCCCTCTGGCGGGCGGCTGGCGCCGGACCAGCCGTCGCAGGCCGCGGCGAACACCTCGGCCGGCCGGCGGCCGACCGGGCTCACCAGGCCGATGCCGGTGACCGCCATGGGTGTGGCCACGCCTGTTTCCTTCCGGCCGGTTCGCCGCTGCTGGTCGCTGATGCTCAGGAAGCCGAGCTGGCCTGGGCGCGGGTGGACACCAGCTCGGAGAATTCGCCGACCGTCATGCCGGCCAGCATCTCGGCCTCCTCGTCGTCGAACCGGACGCCGTACTCGTCCTCGACCCGGACCGCCAGCTCGGCCAGCGCCAGTGACTGCAGGTCCGCCCCCGCCGGACCCAGCACCGTGTCGTCGTCGATTCCATCGGTGCTGTAATTCATCTCCTTCAGCGACTGCAGGAGGAATTCGCGAACGTTGGATTTCATGACCGGCAGGTCCTTTCGGGGGCGGAACGCGCAGCGGGTGCGAGGGCAGGGCAGGCACGGATGGTCGCAGCTGGCGGGAAGGCTGGCAACCGCCAGCATATCGGCTCAGAACACCCCCGTTCGGTGACTGCGTGAATACCCATCGGGCTACTCGGCCGGCCGCTGACCGGCGGGAGAACCCTGCTGGCGCAGGTACTCCCGGCAGTCCGGCAGGCCGCGGCCGGTGACCACGTCGTTGAAGGTCAGGAAGTTCAGCGCGCCGCCGAGCATCGGCAGCAGCCGCATGACCGGCGTGCCGTGCTTGGCCGCGACGTAGCGGTGCACGCCACGGGCCTCGGCCATCCGGTCGGCCAGGCTCGAGCCGTGCGGCGAGTGCACCGAACAGGCCGCCCGGTTGAGGGTGAACCGGACGCCGTCCAGGTGCAGCCGGTAGCCGAGTTCGAGATCCTCGCCGCCCCAGCTGCGGATCTGCTCGTCGAACCCGCCGACCGCCCGCAGCCGATCGGTCGGGGCCGACACGTTGCAGGTCCAGTACACGATCCAGGGCGCGGGCAGCTCGGCGAACTCGTCGGCGTACTTGGCGTAGAACCGCTCGCGGACGTCGGCCCAGCGGCCGTTCTCGGCCAGCTGCGCGATGAAGGTGTCCGGGTTCTCGAAGCCGCCGGACTCCAGCGCGCGGACCATCTCCTCCGCCTCGACCCCGTCCGTTCCGAAGCCGTAGACGTAGCCGACCACCGCGACCGGCCCGGCGGCCCGCCGGTGGCTGTCCAGGTGCGCGGCCAGGCAGCCCGAGTGCAGCACCACCCCCGAGTCGACCATCACAGACACCGCCCCGGCGGCGGCGGCCAGGCCGACGTTGCGGGCCTGCGCCACCCGCCAGCCCTCGTCCGGCTGGAAGAAGTACCTCAGGTCCAGCCGGTCGGCGTAACCGCGGACGAGTTCTGCCGTGCCGTCGCTGGAGCCGTCGTCGACCACCAGCACCTCGAACTCAGCGGTCGGCAGGTGCTGCCCGACCAGCGAGTCCAGGGTGTGCCGCAGCAGGCCGGCCCGGTTGTAGGTGGGGATGATGACGCTGCAGGCCGGGGCCATCAGTGGCTCCAGGGTTTGGTGCCGAGGCCGGCGCCGGTGGCGTCGTCGGTGCTCTGCAGGGAGTAGCCGCAGGCGAGGGCGACCTGGCGGATCTCCTCCGTCTCCAACAGCGCCCGCATGGAGGCCGGCAGGTCGGCCCAGTCCAGGATGGTCCGGCGGGCCCGGCCAGCCAGCCCCACCGCGTGGATGCGCCGGTCGAAGACCCGCCGGTCGAGCAGTTCCTCCTCCAGCTCGCAGTGCTCGGCGAGCCGACTGGTCCAGTGCGCGGGATCGGCAACGAGGTCCTCGTAGCGCATGCGCAGCACCCAGGGCGGCAGCTCGGCGGCGGCCGGCGACCAGAAACTCGCACCGACCCGGGCCCAGTCCCCGATCGCGATCTCGGTGTCACTGCGCGGCCACTCCCCGCGCTCCCACACCTCGAGGCTGCGCAGGATGTCGCGCGGGTCGCGCACGATGTGCACCACCCGGCAGTCCGGGAACAGCCGGCGCAGGGCGGTGGCCTCGGCCAGTCCGTACCGGACCTCCTTGAACCCCCAGACCGGCCGGCCCTGGTCGGCGGCCGGACGGGCGAACAGCACCTCGACGAACGCGCGCACCGCGTCGTCGACGGCGCCCGCCTGCGGGGTCAGGTTGGCCATGAAGCTCTGGTGGCCCGAGCGCGCGTAGCCCTGCCGGCCGATTTCGCCGTGCTCGGTCGTCCAGCCGCTCAGCCGCTCGCCGATCGCGAGCAGCTCGCGCAGCTGGCCGGCATGCTCACCCCAGATCAGCACCTCGGGATGGGAGGACAGCAGCCGCTGGACGAGGGTGCTGCCGCAGCGCTGGCCCGCCGCGAGGATCAGGATCGGCGCGCTCATCGGAAAGCCGGGCAGCCGTGCCGCGGGATGCCGCGGGTCGGGGCAACGGCCACCAACATCTCCCTGTCTCGGCGCGGCGCCCCGGAGCAACCGGGCAGCGGTCGCGGGGAGTATGTCCACACCCGGAGCCTGCAGACAAGGGCTGGCCGCCGGTCCGGCGACGCTGGAACTCGCCGGTGACTTGTCCGTAATCAGGCTCTGTGGCAGGCAATACCGCAATTCTGCAGAATGCCTAACGGTCCGATTTGTAGCATTTCCTAGGAGTCCTCGGAGCCGACATTTCGCAGACACGGCATTCGCCTTCGCCTTGCCGACAAAGCCTTTTCGCCGGAGCCGTTCCGGCGGCCGGAACCGGCGATTAAGCTGCCCGCCATGGCTCTGCCCCTTGCCGGATTGACCACCGGCGCCCCGACTTGTACCTCCCGGACGGCCGCCGGCCCTGCCGGGTTCCAGCTATGACCAATCCGTTCGACGACCCCGATGCGAGCTACCTCGTCGTGGTCAACACCGAGAACCAGCACGCGTTGTGGCCTGCCTTCGCCGACGTTCCGGCCGGCTGGTCGGTGGCGCTGCCGGCTGCCGGCCGCGCGGAGTGCCTGGACTACGTCGAGCAGCACTGGACGGATCTGCGGCCGGCCAGCCTGATCGAGGCGATGAGCGAGGACTGACCGCCGCGGCGGCGACACCGTGCAGTCACCCATCGCCAGTGGCTGCACATGAGATGTAAACCTGAGGCGAAGAAACGGCAATAATGATGACCCGGAGAAGGGGGTTTCGGTCGTGCACGCCAGTCAGCAGTTCCGTTCCTTTCTCCACCTCTTCGCAGACCAGGTCGAGGCCCGGCCGGACGCCGTCGCGGTGGAAGCTGCCGACCGGAAGCTGAGCTATGCCGAACTCGACTGCCACGCCGACCGGCTCGCCGGCAGGCTGCGCGGCCGCGGCGTCCGGCCCGACACCCTGGTGGCGATCAGCCTGCCCCGCGGTCCGGAGCTGATCGTCGCGCTGCTGGCGGTGCTCAAGGCCGGCGCCGGCTACCTGCCGCTGGACCCCGGCTACCCCACCGCCCGGCTTCGCTACCTGCTCGCCGACAGCAGCTCGGCCCTGCTGCTGACCGACACCGCGACCTTGGCCGCCCTCGGCCCGGCCCTGCCGGACGGCACCGAGGTGCTGCGACTCGACGCCGACGACCCCACCGAGCACCCCGCCGGCGGGATCGCCCTCAAGGACGTCGACGGCCGGCACCTGGCCTACGCCATCTACACCTCCGGCTCCACCGGCCAGCCCAAGGCGGTGCTGGTCGAGCACGACCAGCTCGCGGCCGTCGCCGCCGCCTGGGCACGGACGCTGGACCTGGCGCCCGGCCTGGCGCACCTGCAGCTGGCCGGCTTCTCCTTCGACGTCTTCACCGCCGACGTGGTGCGCGCGCTCGGCTTCGGCGGCCGGCTGGTGCTGTGCCCGCCGGAGCTGCTGGCCGACGGCGCCGGGCTGTTGGCGCTGCTGCGGCAGGCGCAGATCGGTTTCGCCGACTTCGTGCCGGCGGTGCTCGAGGTGCTGCTGGACGCCTGGCAGGACGCCGGCACCGACCTGCCGACGCTGCGCACCGTGGTCTGCGGCTCGGACGTCTGGAGCGTGGCGGGCGCGGCCCGGCTGCGTCGGCTGTGCGGGCCGCAGGTGGCGGTGGTGCACGCCTACGGCGTCACCGAGGCGTGTATCGACTCGACCCATTACCGCCTCCCCGACTCCGTGGCTGAGATCGACGCGCTCGGCACGCTGCCGATCGGCCGGCCGCTGCCCGGCACCCGGGCCTACCTGCTGGACCCGGCCGGCGAGCCGGTACCCGCTGGCACGACCGGCGAGCTGTATCTCGGCGGCGCCGGGATCGCGCGCGGATACCTCGGGCGCGACGAGCTGACCGCGCAGCGCTTTCTGGCAGACCCGTTCGCCCCCGGCGGCCGGATGTACCGGACCGGCGACCTGGCCCGGCGGCTGCCCGGCGGCGAGCTGGAGTTTCTCGGCCGCACCGACTCCCAGGTCAAGCTGCGCGGCTTGCGGATCGAGCTGGGCGAGATCGAGGCGCGGCTGGCCGGCTGCCCGGGGGTGCGCGAGGCGGTGGTGGTGGCGCGCGAGGTCGGCGGCAGCCGGCAGCTGGTCGGTTACTACCGCACCGGGCCGTCCGGTTCGGCTGCCTCAGCTGATCCGCTTGCCCCGGCTGATGCGCTTGACCCGGCTGATCCGCTTGCCCCGACCGACGGGCCGACCCCGGACCAGGCCCGGGCCTGGCTGGCCGGGGCACTGCCCGCCCAGCTGGTGCCGGCCGCCTGTGTGCGGTTGACCCGCTGGCCGCTCACCCCGAACGGCAAGGTCGACCGGCAGTCGCTGCCGGCACCGGACGCCGCCGCCTTCGCCCGGGCCGCGGCCGAGCAGGCTCCGGACGGGCCGGTGGAAACCGCGCTGGCGGCGATCCTCACCGACCTGCTCGGGGTCGACGGGATCGGCCGGCACGACGACTTCTTCGCCCTCGGCGGCCACTCGCTGCTGGCCGCCCGGGTGGTGTCCCGGATCGGGCAGCAGCTCGGCGTGCAGCTGCCCGCCACCGCGGTGTTCGAAGCCCCGACGGTGGCGGCGCTCGCCGAGCGGGTGACCGGCCAGCCCGCTGACGGCGCGCTGCCCCCGTTGCCGCGGGCCGACCGCAGCCAGCCGTTGCCGGCCTCGTTCGCCCAGCAGCGGCTGTGGTTCCTCGCCCAGCTGGAGGGCGGCAGCGCGGCGTACCACATTCCCGAGGCGTTCTCCCTGGACGGCCCGCTGGACCGAGCGGCGCTGGCCGGCGCGCTGGATGCGCTCACCACCCGGCACGAGGTGTTGCGCACCCGGCTGGTCGGCGTGGCCGGCCAACCGGTGCAGCAGATCGACCCGGCCGGCACCGGTTTCGCGTTGGCCACCGACGACCTGACCGGCAGCGCCGACCCGGCCGCCGAGCTGGCAGCCCTGCGGGACCGCGAGGCGAGCGAGCCGTTCGACCTGGCCACCGGACCGCTGGCCCGGGGGCGGCTGGTGACCCTGGGCCCGGACCGGCACGTGCTGCTGCTCACCCTGCACCACGTGCTGGCCGACGGCTGGTCGATGGACGTGCTGGCCCGCGAGCTGGGCGTGCTCTACGCCGCGCGGCGGCAGAGCGCGCAGGACCCGCTGCCGCCGCTGGCGGTGCAGTACGCCGACTACGCCGGCTGGCAGCGCGACTGGCTCACCGGACCGGTCGCCGAGCAGCAGCGGCAGTACTGGGCCCGGGCGCTGGCCGGTGCGCCGGCGGTGCTGGAGCTGCCCACCGACACGCCCCGGCCGGCCGAGCAGGACTACCGCGGCGGACAGCTGCCGGTGGAGCTCGACGCCGAGCTGACCGCGGCGCTGCACGAGCTGAGCCGGCGGTCCGGCTGCACCCTGTTCATGACGGTGCTGGCCGGCTGGGCGCTGGTGCTCAGCAGGCTGTCCGGCCAGGCCGAGGTGGTGATCGGCAGCCCCACCGCCAACCGCCGCCGGCCCGAGCTGGACGAGCTGATCGGCTTGTTCGTCAACACCCTGCCGCTGCGGATCGACCTGGCCGGCCAGCCGTCCGGCACCGAGCTGCTGGGCCGGGTGCGGACGGTCACGCTGGCCGCCCTGGAGAACCAGGACCTGCCGTTCGAGCAGGTCGTCGAGCTGGTCAACCCGACCCGCAGCCTCGCGCACTCCCCGGTGTTCCAGGTGCTGTTCGCCTGGCAGAACACCGAGAACGCCGAGCTGGCGCTGCCCGGGGTCGAGGTGCGGCCGCTGCCGCCGCACGGCTCGGTGGCCAAGTTCGACCTGACCCTGTCGCTGGGCGAGACCTCCGCCGAGCCCGGCGGCCGGATCGTCGGGACGCTGGAGTACGCCGGGGCGCTGTTCCGGCCGGAGACCGCCACCCGGATCGCCGGTTACCTGCGCCAGGCGCTGGTCGAGCTGGCCGCCCACCCCGGCCGGCCGGCCGGGACGCTGGCGCTGGTGGACGCCGCCGAGCGCCGCCGGCTGGTCACCGAGTGGAACGACACCGCGGTGCCGGTCGAGCACAGCATCGCCGACCTGTTCGCCGCCCAGGTGGCGGCCCGGCCGGACGCGGTCGCGGTCGAGTGCGGGGACGAGCAGCTGAGCTACGCCGAGCTGGACGTCCGGGCCAACCGGCTGGCCCACCACCTGCGCGAGCTCGGCGTCCGGCCGGACACCCGGGTCGCGATCAGCCTGCCGCGCGAGCTGCACCTGATCACCGCCCTGGTCGCGGTGCTCAAGGCCGGTGCCTGCTACCTGCCGCTGGACCCCGGCTACCCCGCCGCCCGGCTGAATCTGCTGCTGCACGAGGCGAATCCGGCGGTGCTGCTCACCGACAGCGCCACCCTGAGCACCCTCGATGCCGCGCTGCCCGACGGCCTGCCGACGCTGCGGCTGGACTCCGACGCCGCCGCCTGGGCCGGCGCGCCGGCCGAGGACCCGCAGGTCCACCGGTTGCCCGACCAACTGGCCTACCTGCTCTACACCTCCGGTTCCACCGGCACCCCGAAGGGCGTCGCGCAGACCTGGCGCAGTGCGGACAACATGGTGCAGTGGCAGCTGCGCAAGGCCACCGCCGCCAGCCGGCCGGCAGCCCGGGTGCTGCAGTTCGCCTCGATCAGCTTCGACGTGTCGTTCCAGGAGGTGTGGAGCACCCTGTGCTCCGGCGCCACCCTGGTGCTGCTGCCCGGCGGCAGCCACCAGGAACTGGACCGGCTGGACCAGCTCCTCGCCGAACGCGACGTGCAACGCGCCTTCCTGCCGGTCGCGGTGCTGCAGCAGGTGGCGAGCATGGCCGACCCTCACCGGCCCGGGCCGCCGTCCGGCTGCGAGATCGTCACCGCCGGCGAGGCGCTGCAGATCGGCCCGGACCTGACCGCGTGGCTGCGCCGACTCGGCGGTGCCCGGCTCTACAACCAGTACGGCCCCACCGAGACCCATGTGGCCAGCCAGCAGACCCTGCAGATCGCTGACGCGGACGGCTGGCCGGCGCTGCCACCGATCGGGACGGTGATCGACAACAGCCGGCTGTACGTGCTGGACACCCGGCTGCAGCCGGTGCCGGTCGGCGTGCTGGGCGAGCTCTACATCGCCGGCGAGAGCCTGGCCCGCGGCTACGCGGACCGGCCGGCGCTGACCTCGGAACGGTTCGTGCCGGACCCGTTCGGGGTGCCGGGCAGCCGGATGTACCGCACCGGCGACCTGGTCCGGCGACGTCCGGACGGCAGCCTGGACTACGCCGGCCGGGCCGACGGCCAGGTGAAGGTGCGCGGTTTCCGGGTGGAGCTCGGCGAAGTGCAGACCGCGCTGCTGGCCGTCCCCGGGGTGCGCGAGGCCGCCGTGCTGCTGCGCGAGGACGACCCCGGCGACAAGCACCTGGTCGGCTACGTCGTGACGGCGGGCGAGACCGAGGCGGTCCGCGAGCAGTTGCGGCAACGGCTGCCCGAGCACCTGGTGCCGACCCGCTGGGTGCGGCTGGACCGGCTGCCGCTGACCGTGAACGGCAAGCTGGACCGGCGGGCGCTGCCGGCCCCGGAGCCGGCCGAGCAGGCCGACCGGCAGGCCCCGCGCACCCCGACCGAGGCAGCGCTGGCCGCCATCTGGGCCGAGGTGCTGCACCGCGGGCAGGTGGGCGCCGACGACGACTTCTTCGCCCTCGGTGGGCATTCGCTGCTGGCCACCCGGCTGGTCGCCGCCGTCAACCAGCGCATGGCGACGGAGCTGTCGCTGCGCACGCTGTTCCGCCATCCGGTGCTGTCCGACCTCGCCGCCCAACTGGACGCGGCAACCGAGGCAGCCGACGCGGCGGCCCCGGCCTTGCCCGCCCTGGTGCCGGATCCGGCCAACCGGTACCAGCCGTTCGGATTGACCGACCTGCAGCAGGCGTACTGGGTGGGCCGGGACTCGACCATCTCGCTCGGCGGGGTCGGCGCGCACGGCTACGAGGAGATCCGGCTGGCCGACTTCGACGCCGACCGGTTCACCAGCGCGCTGAACCGGTTGATCGAGCGGCACGACATGCTGCGCGCGGTGTTCGCCCCGGACGGCACCCAGCGGGTGCTTGCCGAGGTGCCGACGTACCAGCTGCCCCGCCACGACCTGCGCGGCCTGCCCCCCGGTGAGGCCGAGCGCCGGCTGGCCGCCATCCGCGACCGGATGTCGCACGAGTTGCTCGACGCCGGCCGCTGGCCGCTGTTCGAGTTCGCGGTGACGCTGCTGGACGGCGAGGCCCGGCTGCACCTGAGCACCGACGCGCTGATCCTGGACGCCGCCAGCACCGACCTGCTGGAACGCGAACTGGTGCAGCTCTACCTGGATCCGGACGCCGAGCTACCCCCGCTGGAGATCACCTTCCGCGACTGCGTGCTGGCCGAGCAGGCGCTGCGCCGCACGCCCCGCTACTCCCGGGCCCGCCGGTACTGGCAGCAGCGGGCCGCGGACCTGGCCGGCGCGCCGGAGCTGCCGCTGGTTCGGCAGCCCGACGCCGTCCGGCGGCCGCACTTCACCCGGTACGAGCACAACCTGGCGCCCGAACGCTGGGCCACCCTGAAGGCGATGGCCGGCCGGCACCGGGTGACCGCCTCGACGCTGCTGCTGACCGCCTTCGCGCAGGTGCTGGCGCGGTGGAGCCGGCAGCCGCGGTTCAGCCTCAGCCTGCCGCTGTTCAACCGGCCGCCGCTGCACCCGGACGTCAATTCCGTCCTGGGCGACTTCACCTCGCTGGTGCTGCTGGAACTCGAGGTGGACCCGGACGCGACGTTCGCCGAGCAGGCCCGCCGGGTGCAGGACCGGCTGTGGCAGGACATGGACCACTCGGCGATGAGCGGCGTGCTGGTGGCCCGCGAGGTGTCGAAGGCCCGCGGCACCCAGCCCGGCGCGATGCCGGTGGTGTTCAACAGCACCGTCGGGCAGGCCGACGAGTTCGGCCAGTTCACCGAGGGCGACCTGGCCCGGGCGCTCGGCGGGGTCACCGTGCACAGCATCACCCAGACCCCGCAGGTGTGGATCGACCACACCGTCTTCGAGGTGCAGGGCGGCCTGCGGTTCAACTGGGACTCGATCGACGAGCTGTTCGGCGCCGGCATGGTGGCCGAGATGTTCGCGGCGTACTGCGGGTTGCTGGACCGGCTGGCCGACCCGGCCAGCTGGCAGGACGGCCCGGACGCGCTGCTGCCGCAGGCCCGGCTGCTCGCGCCGCCGGCCGAGCCTCACACCGACCTGCCGCTGCTGCACGAGCTGTTCGCCCGGCGCGCCGAACAGCAGCCGGATGCGGTGGCGGTGCTGGCACCGGACCGGCAGCTGAGTTACGCCGAGCTGGAGCTGCACGCCCGGCGGCTGGCCGGCCGGCTGCAGGCTGCCGGCGTGCTGCCCGGCGACCTGGTCGCGGTCAGCATGGAACGCGGCTGGCAGCAGGTCAGCGCCACGCTGGCGGTGCTGTACGCCGGGGCGGCCTACGTGCCGATCGACCCGGCGTTGCCGGCCGAGCGCATCGCGCACCTGCTGGCGGTGACCGAGGCCCGGCTGGTGCTGGTCCGGCCCGGCGGGGGCAGCTCGCTGCCGGCCGGCGCGGCCCGGCTGGTGGTGGACGAGGCCAGCTGCTCCGACGGCGGCCCGGCCTGGCAGCCGGTGGCCCGGACCGGCACCGACCTCGCGTACCTGATCTTCACCTCCGGCTCCACCGGCACCCCGAAGGGCGTGATGATCTCCCACCGGGCGGCGGTGAACACGCTGCTCGACGTCACCACCCGGTATGCCCTCTGCCCCGCCGACCGGGTGCTGGCGCTGTCGTCGCTGAGCTTCGACCTGTCGGTGTTCGACCTGTTCGGCACCCTGGCGGCCGGTGCCGCGGTGGTGCTGCTGGCCCCGGAGCTGGCCGGCGACCCGGCGCACTGGCTGGAGCTGGCGCACGCCCACCGGGTCAGCGTCTGGAACTCGGTGCCGACCCTGCTGGCGATGCTGGTGGAGTACGCCGAGGGCGGCCGTCCGCTGCCGGCGTCGCTGCGGCTGGCGATGCTGTCCGGCGACTGGATCCCGCTGAGCCTGCCGGACCGGTTCCGCCGGCTGCGGCCGGACGCCGAGATCCACAGCCTGGGCGGCGCCACCGAGGCCGCGATCTGGTCCATCTCGTACCCGATCGGCGAGGTCGATCCGGGCTGGCGCAGCATCCCGTACGGCAGGGCGCTGACCGGCCAGTACTTCCACGTGCTGGACGACGCGCTGCGGCCCCGACCCACCTGGGTGCCCGGCCAGCTCTACATCGGCGGGGCGGGTCTGGCGATGGGCTACTGGCGGGACGCGGACAAGACCGCCGCGAGTTTCATTCGCCACCCGGAGACCGGCGAGCGGCTCTACCGCACCGGCGACCTGGGCCGCTGGCTGCCGGACGGCACCATCGAGTTCCTCGGCCGCGAGGACGGCCAGGTGAAGGTGCACGGCTACCGGGTCGAGCTCGGCGAGATCGAGGCGGCGCTGGAGTCGCACCCGTCGGTGGCCGCGGCGGCGGTGCGGGTCTGGGGGGACGCGCACGGCGACAAGCGGCTGGCCGGGTATGCGGTGCCGGCGTCCGGTGCCAGCCTCACTGCCGACCAGCTGGCCGGCTACCTGGCCGCCAAGCTGCCGGCGTACATGGTGCCGGCCACCTTCACCATGCTGGACGCGCTGCCGCTGTCGGCCAACGGCAAGGTGGACCGCGGCCGGCTGGCCGAACCCGGTCCGGCCGGCACCCCGGACGCCGAGCCGGCCGAGGTGCGCACGCCGGCCGAGTCCCGGCTGGTCGCCGTCGTCGAGACGGTGCTGGACCGGCCCGGCATCGCCACCGGCGCCAACCTGCTGCAGCTGGGCGCGACCTCGATCGACGTGGTGCGGATCGCCAATGCGCTGTCCAGCGAGCTGGGCTTCCGGCCGCAGCTGGCGCAGCTGATGCGCACCCCCACCCTGGCCCACCTGCTCGGCATGTACCGCCAGCACGCCCAGCCGGCAGCCACCCCGGCAGCCGCAACCGCCGAGGTGGTGGAGGACCCCCAGGCCCGCCAGCAGTTCAAGGCGGCTGGTCTCGGCCGGCGCCGGGTGTCCGAGAATGCGGCCACCGTGCCACTCGCCCCGCCGGCCGACCCGGCCTTCGGACGGCACTACGCCCGGCTGCGCTCAGTGCGCCAGTTCGATCCCGAGCCACTGCCGCTGGCGGCGCTGTCCGGGCTGCTGGCCTGGCTCTCGCAGCGCGAGCTGGACGGCCGGCCGAAGTACCTGTACGGCTCGGCCGGCAGCAGCTACCCGGTGCAGGCCTACCTCTACCTCAAGCCCGGCCGGGTGACCGGGGTGCCGGGCGGTGCCTACTACTACGACCCGGGCGAGCACCGGCTGGCCGCGCTCGGCACCGGCCGCGAACTCAGCCCGGACGCCTACGACTACTTCGTCAACCGCCCGGTGTTCGATGCGGGTGCGTTCGCGCTGTTCCTGGTCGCGGACCTGGCCGCCATCGAACCGCTGTACGGCGAGGAGAGCCTCGGCTTCTGCCAGGTGGAGGCCGGCGCGATGGCGCAGCTGCTCACCATGGCGGCGCCCGAGCAGGGCATCGGGCTGTGCGGCATCGGTTCGGTTGAGCGGGACGAGCTGGACCCGCTGCTGGACCTCGGCCCGAGCCACCGGTTGATCTACTCGATGGTGGGTGGCCTGCGTCCGGGCGCCGGGCAGCACGCCGCCACCCCGTCAGAGACCGCCGAGCCGCGGCTGACCGAGATCGAGCTGGACGGCGTCGAGATGGAACAGGTCGAGCTGTGAGCGCCGTTCCGAACGTCACCACCGCTGCCGGCAGCGCGCACGAGTTGCTGGCGGAGTTCGCCCGGCACGGCGCCGGCCTGCAGGTGCGCGACGGCAAGCTCAGCTGCACCGCGCCGAAGGGGTTCCTCACCCCGGACCGGCTGGCCGATCTGCAACGGCACAAGCCTGCGCTGATCGCCATCCTGACCGGTACCAAGGCCAGCACCGAGGCCGGCACCGAGGGTGCTGCCGGCCTCCCGCGCCGGCCGGCCACCGACGCACCGCTGTCGTCCTCGCAGCGCCAGCTCTGGTACCTCGACCAGCTCTCGCCCGGCAACCCGTTCTACAACAACCCGGCCGCCTTCGCGTTCACCGGCGAGCTGGACCTGGCCGCGTTGCGCGCCGCGGTGGACGAGGTGGCGCGCCGGCACGAATCGCTGCGCACCGTGTTCGTGGTGCGCGACGGCGAGCCGTGCCAGCGGGTGCTGCCGGCCGCGCCGGTGCCGATGCCGCTGGTGGACCTGTCCGGCCTGCCGGACGGCGAGCGGCAGCAGCGTGCCGACGAGCTGACCGCCACCGACGCCCGGGCGCCGTTCGACCTGGCCGCCGGCCCGCTGCTGCGCACCAGCCTGCTCAAGCTCGGCGAGCGGGAGTACCGGTGGCTGGTCAACGTGCACCACATCGTCGCCGACGGCTGGTCGACCGGCATCCTGGTGGACGAGGTGGGCCGGCTCTACACCGCCTACGCCGCCGGCCGGCCGTCCCCGCTGCCGGAGCTGGCCGTCCAGTACCCGGACTACGCGCGCCGGCAGCGCGATCGGGACGCCGGCGACTCGCTGGCGTACTGGACGTCCGCGCTGGCCGGCGCGCCCACCCTGCTGCCGCTGCCCACCGACCGGCCACGGCCGGCCACCCAGCGCTTCCGGGGCGAGCGGCTGTCGGTGACGGCCGGCCCGGACACCCTGCGCGGATTGCGGATGGTCAGCCACGCCGGCGACGCGACGCTGTTCATGACGATGGCCGCGAGCCTGTCGGTGCTGCTGTGGCGCTACACCGCAACCGACGACATCTGCATCGGGACGCCGTTCGCCAACCGCAACTCCACCGAGCTCGAAGAGGTGATCGGGCACTTCATCAACACCGTGGTGATCCGCACCCGGGTGGCCGGCGAGCAGTCCTTCGCCGAGCTACTCGGTGCGGTGCGCCAGACGGTGCTGGCCGCCTACTCCCACGCCGACCAGCCGTTCGAGCAGCTGGTCGAGGCGCTGCATCCGGAGCGGCACGCCAGCTACTCCCCGCTGTTCCAGGTGATGCTGGTGCTGCAGAACATGCCGCTGGGCGAGCTGGAACTGCCCGGCCTGGCACTGCGCCCGGTAGAGACCGGCACGGGTGCGGCACGGTTCGACCTGTCGGTGGAGGTCACCGAGCGGGCGAACGGGCTGGAGCTGGACTTCGAGTACGACAGCGACCTGTTCGACGCGGCCACCGTGGCCCGGCTGGCCGGGCACTACGTCCGGCTGCTGGAGCAGCTGGCGACGGCTGCGGACCGGCCGGTCGGCGAGCTGCGGCTGCTGTCCGAGGCCGAGCGGGACGCCGAGATCTACGGCCACAACGCCACCGAACTGCCCGCCGCCGGGCCGGCCGATCTGGTAGCGCGGTTCCGGTCCGCCGCGCGCGACCACCCGGACCGGGCCGCGGTGACCGACGGCGCCGAGCAGCTGAGCTATGCCGGCCTGCAGCGCCGGGTGGACCGGCTGGCGGCGGCACTGGTCGCCCGTGGCGTCCGGCCCGACCACCTGGTGGGGCTGCACGCCGGACGGACCGTCGAACTCGCGGTCGGCATCCTGGCCATCCTGCGGGCCGGCGCCGGTTACCTGCCGCTGGACCCGTCGCTGCCGGCCGACCGGCTGGCCGGCATGGTCGCCGACGCCCGGCCGGCGCTGGTGCTGACCGACGGGCCGGCGCAGCAGGGCTGGCTGCCGCTGGCCGCTGTCGAAGCCGAGGTCGAGTCCGAAGGGCAGCGCCACACCCCGCCGGAGATCACAGTCCGGCCGGGCAACCTGGCCTACACCATCTACACCTCCGGCTCCACCGGGCGTCCCAAGGGAGTGGCGGTCAGCCACGCCTGCATCACCAACCTGCTCGACCACTGGCTGCACCGGATGGGCCCGCTGGATAATGCCCGGGCCGCGCTGTGGTCCAGCATCGGCTTCGACGTCTCGGTGCAGGAGATCCTGCTGCCGCTGACCACCGGCGGCACCCTGTACCTGGTGCCCGACGAGGTCCGGGTCGACCCGGACGCGTTGATGGGCTGGCTGCGCGAGCACCGGATCACCCAGGCCTACCTGCCGCCGGCGTTCATCCACTGGATCGACGAGGCACCCGCCGACCGGTTGGCCGGCCTGGCGCTGCGGCAGTTGCTGGTCGGGGTGGAGCCGCTGCCGGAACTCGCGCTGCACCGGATGACCGAGGCGCTGCCGGGGTTGAAGATCCTCAACGGCTACGGGCCCACCGAGACCTCGGTCTACAGCACCGCCTACCTCGACCTCAGGCCGCTGGCCCGGCAGTGCCCGATCGGCCGGCCGCTGGCCAACACCCGGATCTACCTGCTCGACGAGCGGCTGCAGCCGGTGCCGGTCGGGGTGGCCGGTGAGCTGTACATCGGCGGCGCCGGGGTGGCCCGCGGCTACCTGGGCCGGCCCGGCCAGACCGCCGAGCGGTTCGTGCCCGACCCCTATCTCCCCGGCGCGCGGATGTACCGCACCGGCGACCTGGGCCGCAGGTTGCCGGACGGCACCATCAGCTACGCCGGCCGGCGCGACTCCCAGGTCAAGCTGCGTGGCTTCCGGGTCGAGCTCGGCGAGATCGAGGCGGTGCTGCGCGAGCAGCCCGGGGTGCGCGAGGCGGCCGTGCTGCTCGACGCCCAGGGCGGCGAACCGCGGCTGGTGGCTGCGGTCGCCTGTGGCACGGCGCCGGCCCACCAGCCGGCCGAGTGGCGCGAGGCGCTGTCGGCCCAGCTGCCCGGGTACATGATCCCGGCGGTGTTCCTGGAACTGCCGGAGCTGCCGATGACCGCCAACGGCAAGCTCGACCGGGCCGCACTGCTGAGCCAGGCCCGGGCGGACGGCCCGCTGCAGGTCAACCAGGCCAGCCCGCGCGACCACGTGGAACTGGCGCTGTACCGGATCTGGGAGCGGTTGCTGCTGCAGCGCGACATCGGCATCCGGGACAGCTTCTTCGACGTCGGCGGCAGCTCCATCTCGGCCATCAAGCTGGCACACGCCATCGCCGAGCAGTTCGGCCAGCGGCTGCCGATCGCCGAGATCGTGACGCACCCCAGCATCGAGGCGCTGGCCGCCCGGCTGCGTGCCGGTGCCGGCGGCCCACCCGGCAACCTGATCGAGTTCCGCCCCGGCCGGCCGGACGCCGGCAGCGGCGTGCATCGCCGGCTGGTGTGCGTGCACCCGGCCGGCGGCACCGCGTTCTGCTACCTGTCGCTGGCCAAGGTGCTTCCCGACGGCTACGGCGTCTACGGCATCCAGTCGCCGGGCGTGAACCCGGGCGAGAGCCTGCTGCCCACCGTCGAGGCGATGGCCGAGAGCTACCTGGGCCTGATCGAGCCGATCCTGGACGGCGGCCCGGTGGTGCTGACCGGCCTGTCCTACGGCGGCTCGGTGGCCTACGAGATGGGACGCCGGCTGGCGCTGGCCGGCCACCGCGGCGTCAGCGTGCTGCTGCTGGACACCCAGGGCACCGACGACCCGGCCGAGCGGGCCGGGATCGAGCCGGTGGACCTGGCCGAGTTCCGGGACAAGCTGATCAAGTTCAACGGCATGTACCCCGGCATCGAGGACGCCCAGATCGAGCAGTACTTCCGGGTCTACAACAACAACCGGCTCAGCATGCGCGACTACCTCACCCCGCCGTCACCGGCCCGGCTGGTGCTGCTGCAGGCGGTGGCCAACCGCGACCCGGACGATGTGACTGAGGCGCTGGAGTTCTGGACCCGGCGGGCCGGGGCGCCGGACGGGTTGAGGGTCGAGGTGGTCGAGTGCGACCACTGGGAGATCCTGGAGACCGACGAGGTGCGCGGGGTGGCGGCGCTGATCGAGGCCGAGTTCGCCGCGCTGGCCGCCGAACCGGCGGGGCAGCCGTCATGAGTACCGCCAGGTTGGCCGCCGGTGTGCTGGCCCAGGCCGGCCGCACTCCGGACGCGGTCGCCGTGGCCGACGGCGACCGGCAGCTGGACTACGCCGGGCTGGCCGCCGCCAGCGCCGCGCTCGCCGAGGGCCTGCGCCGGCACGGCATCGGCCCGGGCGAGGCGGTGGCGGTCTGCCTGCCCCGGTCGGCCGAGCTGGTCTGCGCGATGCTCGGCATCCTGCGCGCCGGGGCGACGGTGGTGCCGCTGGACGCCCAGAGCCCGCCGGAACGCCGCCGGCACATCCTGACCGATGCCGGCTGCACGGCCGTGCTCACCGGACCGGGCGGCCTGGCCGGCCTGCCGGAATCGGTCCGCCCGTTGCCGGTGGCCGAGCTGCTGGCCACCGAACCGGTGGCGAGTGCGCGCGAACCCGCCGAGAGCATTGATCCGAGCGAACCCGGTGAGACGCCGATCGCGTTCGTGTTCTACACCTCCGGCACCACCGGCCGTCCCAAGGGCGTCGAGGTCCCGGACGCCGCCGTGCTGCGGCTGGCCCGGCCCGGCTACCTGGATCTCGCCGTGGCGAGCAGGTTCGGGTGCCTGTCCAACCCGGCCTTCGACGCGATCAGCTTCGAGGTGTGGGTGCCGCTGCTGACCGGCGGCTGCTGCGTGATCCTGGACGAGGCCACCGTCGCGGCGCCGGACCGGCTGGCCGAGGCCTTGCTGGCCACCAGTGTCGACACCATGTTCATCACCGCGGCGCTGTTCAACACCGTGGTCGAGCAGCTGCCGCACTGCTTCACCGGCGTCCGGCAGCTGCTGGTGGGCGGTGACCAGCTCAACGCGGCGCTGATCCGGCGCTGGTACCGCGACAACCCGGACGCCGCCACCCGGCTCTACAACGGCTACGGGCCGACCGAGACCGCCACCTTCGCGTTGAGCTACGCCATCCCGCGCGACTTCGACGCCGACCTGGTGCCGATCGGGACGCCGCTGCCCGGCACCGAGATCGTGCTGCTCACCCAGGACGACGGGGCCGAGCGGCCGGCCGGCGACGGCGAGACCGCCGAGCTGCTGATCGGCGGCGCGGCGGTGGCGGTGGGTTACCGCAACCTGCCGGCCGAGACCGAGCAGCGCTTCGTCCGGTTGCCCGACGGCGGGCGCTACTACCGGACCGGTGACCTGGTGCGCCGCACCGGCGGGCTGGTCACCTGCCTCGGCCGCACCGACCGGCAGGTCAAGGTGCGCGGCTTCCGGATCGAGCCGGGCGAGCTGGAACGGCAGCTGACCGAGCACCCGGCGATCAGCCAGGCCTACGTCTGCACCCGGCGCACCGGCTCGTCCGGCGCCGAGCTGCTCGCCTACCTGGTGCCGGCCGGCCCGCTGGACTACGCCGACTACGAGCGGCACCTGGCGGCCACCCTGCCGTCCTACATGCGACCGCACCGGGTGTACCTGCTCGACGCGCTGCCGCTCACCCCGAACGGCAAGGTCGACCAGGACGCGCTGCTCGGCCGGGACGACCCGCCCTGGCGCGGTGCGTCCGCAGCCGAGGAGTCCGAGTCGTCCGGCTGGCAGCGCGAGGTGATCGAGCTGGCCGGTGGCCTGCTGGGAGTGGCCGGGCTGCGGCCGTCGGACAGCTGGATCGCCAGCGGTGGCGATTCGCTCAAGGCGTTGCTGCTCCGCTACGAGGCGCGCCGCCGGTGGGGCAGCGAGCTGTCCGCCGGGCAGGTGCTGACCTCGACCCTGGGTGAGCTCGCCGAGGCGATCGCAGCCGGCCGGGACGCCTCGTGCTACCCGGTGCCGGCCGCGCCGTCGGGTGCCCGGTCGGGCCCGGCCAGCACCGAGCAACAGCGGCTCTGGCTGCTGCAGCAACAGGATCCGGCATCGACGGCCTACAACGTCGGGCTGGCGTTCCGGCTGACCGGAACGGTCGAGCTGGCCGCGCTGCGACAGGCACTGCGCGGACTGGTGCAGCGTTACCCCGCACTGCGCACCGGCTTCTCCCCCGCGGCCGACGGCCTGCGCCAAGTGGTGGCCGAGCCGTACGACCCGTGGTTCTCGCCGGCCGGCACCGGCGACTGGCGGGCGGTCGCCGAGCGGCTGCTCGCCGAGCCGTTCGACCTGGCCGTGCCGCGGATGCTGCAGGCCTGCTGGCTGGCTGACGGGACCGACTCCGGTAGCGGGGTGCTGCTGCTGCGGCTGCACCACATCGCGGTAGACGGCTGGTCGGTCACCCTGCTGCTGCAGGCGCTGTCGGACGGCTACGCCGCAGCCCTCGCCGGCACCGAGCCAGCCGACACGTCGGCCGAGAACCGCACGCCGCTCGATTATGCCGATGGGCCAGCGGCCAACCGCACGCCGCTCGACTATGCCGATGGGCCAGCGGCCAACCGCACGCCGCTCGACTATGCAGCCTGGCAGGCGGACTGGTTCGCGCAACCGGGGTACGCCACCCAGCGCACCGAGCTGCGCGATCACTACGCCGGGCTGGAGCCGGTCTCGGCGCCGCTGATCCCGGCCGCCGGAGCCGAGCCGTCCGGTCGGTTGCTGCACACCCGGCTCGCGCCGGAGCGCAGGGCGGCGCTGGACCGGATCGGTGCCGAGCTGGGGCTGACCCGGTTCCAGCTGCTGCTGGGCGTGTTCGCCTGCGCCGTGTACGGGGTAACCGGACGGGACCGGCCGCTGATCGCCAGCCCGGTGGTCAACCGCCCGGTGGCCGGCTTCCAGGCCAGCGTCGGGATGTTCGCCAACACGGTGCTGCTGCCGCTGCGGCTGGACCCGGCCGAGCAGCTGCGCGCGCAGCTGGTCCGGCACGGCCGGGACGCCACGGCGGTGCTGGACCGGCAGGAGGTGGCGCTGGCCGACGTGCTGACCGATCACCGCTTCACCGGGGCTCACCCGACCAACTCGTTGTTCGACTTCCTGTTCGTGCTGGAGAACACCGACTACGCCGCCCTCACGCTGCCCGGTTGCACCAGCCGTCCGGAGTGGTTGGTGCCGGCGAACGCCAAGTGCGCGCTGACCCTGACGGTGGTCGAGTCCGCAGCCGCGCTGGACTGCCTGTGGGAGTACGCCGCCGAGTACCTCGACGAGCCGGACGCCACCGCGTTGGCCGCGCTGTTCTCCCAGGCGCTGGACCGGCTGGTCGAGGGCGGCACAGCCACCCTGGCCGAGCTGGTGGCCGGGTACCGCGGCGGGCTGCCCGAACCCGGCCGCGGCCAGGTCGCCGCGCTGGACTACGCCACCATCGCCGAGGGATTCGGCCGCCAGGTGCACCGCACCCCGGACGCGCCGGCGCTGCGGACCGGCGGCCGGACGGTCAGCTACGCCCAGCTCGACAGCCATGCCGAGGCGCTGGCCGCGGAGCTGCTGGCCAACTACCCGGTGCCCGCGGACGGCCGGCCGTGCTGCGTGGCACTGCACCTGGAGGCCTCGGTCGAGCACGTGGTGGCGCTGCTCGCGCTGGCCCGGCTGAACCTGACCATCGTGCCGCTGGACCCTGAGTACCCGCCGGCGCAGCTGCAGCACATCCTGGGCCAGATCAACCCGCTGTGCGTGCTGCTGCCGCCGGACTCCCGGGCCACTGTGGACACCGGCGCGCTGCCCCGGCACCCGGTCCGGCTGCGTACCTCGACCGCGAAGGTGCCGGTACTCCACGGCGCTGCTCGCCGGCCGCTCTACACGCTGTTCACCTCCGGCTCCACCGGCACGCCCAAGGGGGTGCAGGTCTCCGACCGGCTGCTGTGCAACCTGCTGCAGTGGCAGCGCACCGGCGGCGGCCTGGCGCCGGACGCGGTGACCCAGCAGTTCTCCATGCTGTCCTTCGACGTCTCGTTCCAGGAGATCCTGTCCACGCTGTGCGGCGGCGGCTGCCTGCACCTGGTGCAGCCCGGCTGGCGGCAGGACGCACCCGCACTGCTGGAGCAGCTCGAGCAGGCCGGCATCGAGCGGATCTTCATGCCGTACGTGGCGCTGCACCTGCTCGCCGAGCACGCCGTGCTGCTCGGCCGGTTCCCGAGCCGGCTGCGCGAGGTGATCACCGCCGGCGAGCAACTGCTGTGCACCCAGGCGATCCGGGACTGGTTCGCCGGGCTGCCCGGCGCCCGGCTGTTCAACCACTACGGCCCGACCGAGACGCACGTGGTCAGCGCGCTGTGCCTGGACGGCGACCCGGCCGGCTGGCCGCTGCACCCGGCGATCGGGGAGCCGGTGGCCAACACCTGGCTGCGGGTGGTCGACGCCGCCGACCAGCCGGTGCCGCCGGACTGTCCGGGCCAGCTGCTGATCGGCGGCCCGCTGGTGGAGCCGTGCTATCTGGACGACCCGGAGCTCAACCGGGCCCGCTTCGTCGAGCTGCCTGAAGCGGGTTGGTTCTTCCGGACCGGCGACCAGGCGCACTTCGACCGGCAGGGCCTGCTGCACTTCCTCGGCCGGGACGACGCCCAGGTGAAGGTGAGCGGTCACCGGCTGGAGCTCGGCGAGGTGGAGGCGGCGCTGCTGCGGCACCCGGCGATCACCGGTGCGGTGGTGGTCCGCGACGGCGACCAGCTGGTGGCCTGCCTGCAGTGCCGGGGCGCCACCCCGACCGTGACCGACCTAACCGAGCACCTGGCGCCGCTGCTGCCGGCCTACGTCCGGATCGGCCGGTTCCGCCGGCTGGCCGAGCTGCCCCGGACGGCCAGCGGCAAGCTGGACCGGCGCCGGATGCTGGCCGCCCCCGGCGAGGAGATCCGGCCGCCGGGTGCCGCTGCCGGGCTGACCGCGCGGGAGGCGCAGCTCGCCGAGCTGTTCACCTCGGTGGTCGGCACCCCGATCGAGGTCGACCAGCGGTTCTTCGACGCCGGCGCGTCCAGCCTCGGGCTGATGCGGCTGCACCTGCGGCTGACCGCTGAGCTCGGCGCGCGGCTGAGCATCGCGGACCTGTTCGAGCACGTCACCATCCGGCGGCTGGCCCGGTTCTTAGACGGACCGGCCGGTTCGGCCGCACCCGCAACCTGTCGCCTGTCTGACGATCCATCAGACAGTACGACGCCCTTGACGCCGGACGAGCCGATCGCGGTGATCGGCATGGCGGTCCGGCTGCCCGGCGCGGACGACCTGGCACAGTTCTGGGACCTGGTGCGCACCGGCCGGCGCGGCATCGAGCATTTCGACGCCGCCGACGGGCTGGTCGGCGCCCGCAGCCAGCTGGCCGGGCTGCTCGCCTTCGACCCGGGCCACTTCGGCATCAGCCGGCAGGAGGCCCGGCTGATGGACCCGCAGCAACGCCACCTGCTGATGTGCGCGGTGCAGGCGCTGGCACATGCCGGCATCGCCGCTCCCGCGGAATCGGCCGGGCACGGCCGGCGGGTCGGCCTGGTGGCCAGCTGCGGTGAGAACACCTACTTCCAGTCGATGCTGCGCGAGGCGGATCCGGCGCAGCTGCCGGACAGCTTCCAGCTGGCGCTGCACTCCGACAAGGACTTCCTGGCCACCAAGGTGGCCTACCACCTGGGGCTGACCGGGCCGGCGCTCACCGTCCAGGCGGCCTGCTCCAGCTCGCTGGTCGGCGTGCACCTGGCCGCCGGCATGCTGCGCACCGGTGACAGCGAGGTGATGCTGGTCGGCGGAGTGCTCATCGACCCGCTGCTGAGCGGCGGCTATGCCTACCGGCCGCAGCACATCTTCTCCCCCGACGGCCACTGCCGGCCGTTCTCCGACGACGCCGGCGGCACCATCGGCGGCAGCGGGGTGGGCGTGGTGGTGCTCAAGCCGCTGCGGCTGGCCCGGGCCGACGGGGACACCGTCTACTCGGTGGTCACCGGCTCGGCGATCAACAACGACGGCTCGGCCAAGCTCAGCTACGGAGCCCCGGCGCTGGCCGGCCAGCGCGAGGTGATCCGGGCGGCGCTGCGGCGCAGCGGGCGGCGCAGCGACGAGCTGGGCTACGTCGAGGCGCACGGCACCGGCACCCGGCTGGGTGACCCGGTCGAGGTGGGCGCGCTGCGCCAGGCCTACGACCTGGCCGGTTCCGAGCAGGTGGCGCTGGCCTCGGTGAAGAGCCAGATCGGGCACCTGGGCGCGGCGGCCGGCGTGGTGGGGCTGATCCGGGCCACCTTCGCGGTGTACCACGGCCTGATCCCGCCGAACGTGGACTTCGCCCGGCTCAACCCCGAACTGGGTCCGGACCCGGCCCCGTTCTACATCCCGACCGAGGCCCGGCCGTGGCCGGCCGGCCGGCCGCGGGTGGCCGCGGTGAGTAGCTTCGGGATCGGTGGCACCAACAGCCACCTGGTGCTCGAAGCGCCCGACCTGGTTCCCGCTGCCGTGCGTGATAGCGAGCGGTCGCCCGGACGTCCGGTCGCTATCGCGCACGACCCGACGCCAGTGCCCGACCCGGAGCCGGTGCCGCTGCTGATGCTGTCCGCCAGCAGCGCCGGGGCACTGCGCGCCGACGCCGACCGGATCGCCGGCTACCTGGCCGAGCAACCCGAGCGCTACCCGGCGGTGCTGCGGCACCTGCAGGCCGGCCGGCCGGCGTACCGGTGGCGGATGGCGGCGTACTGCCCGGACCCGGCCGCCGCGGTCAGCTGGCTGTCCTCGGCCGCCGCGGTGCTGACCCCGGCCGGCACCGACCACCAGCTGGACGGCACCGACCACGAGCTGGACGGCAGCGGGGACCGGATCGAGGGACTGGCGGCGGCCTGGCTCGGCGGCAGCGCGATCCGCTGGCCGGCCGGGCCCGCCCAACCCCCGTGGGACTTCCCGCCGCCGGCCTTCGAGCTGTCCGACTTCGACTTCCCCCGGCAGCTGCCGGACGGCCCGGCGGTCCCGCGGCTGGCCGCCGAGCACTGGCTGCACCAGCCGCACTGGGCCCGGTGGCGGCGAGCCGGTGCCGCCCGGCCGGCCACGGCGTCCCGGCTGCTGGTGGTGCTGACCGCCGAGCCGCTGGCACCGGAGGCGGCGCAGGCACTCGGCACCGGCCACGCCCGGGTGGTCCGGGTCAGCGCCGGGCCGGCCTTCGCCGTGCTGGGCGCGGACGCCTACTCGGTGGACCCGGCCGACCCGGCGTCGCTGGCGCGGTTGCTCGCCGAACTTCCCACCGACGGCATCGACTGGTTGCACGCGCTGCCGCTGGCGGTGGCCGGGCCGGTCGGTGCCGCCTCGCTCGACCGGGCGCGCTGGGCGTGCCTGGACACCCCGGCCGCGCTGCTGCAGGCGTTCAACGACCGGCCGGTGGCAGACCTGCGGGTCTGGTGGCTGTCCGGCCGGGCGCAGCCGGTGGACGGCGCGGTCGGCCGACCCGAAGTCGGCCTGCTGGCCGGCGTGTGCGAGGTGGCACCGCAGGAACAGTCGGTGGCCGGCTGCTGGCTGGACCTGCCCGGGACCGACCCGGCCGGCTGGGCGGCGCCGCTGGCCGGGCTGCTCGCGGCGGCCGGTCCGGTGCCGCGCCGGTTGGCGCTGCGGCAGGGCTTCTGGTGGCAGCAGGCCACCGTGCCGGTGACCGAGCCGGGCCCCACCGAGCTGCCGCCCGGCGGGCCGGTGCTCGACGGCGGCCACTACCTGGTGCTGGGTGGCACCGGCGGAATCGGCAGCAGCATCGCCGGCTGGCTGCTCGACCAGGCCGACTGCCGGGTGCTGCTGCTGGCCCGCGAGCCGAAGCTGCCGCCGGCGCTGGCGGACTACGCCGACCGGATCGAGCTGGTTCCCGCCGACCTGGCGACCGAGCCGGTAACCACGCTGCTGGACCGGCTCGCCGGACGGCTGCCCCGGCTGGACGGCGTGGTGCACGCCGCCGGCACCGCGGCCGGGGCGCTGATCGTCCGGCGGGACCCGGCCGCGATGCGGCGGGCCGGTGCGGCGAAGTTGAACGGCTGCCTGCTGGTCGAGGGCCTGATCGGGCGCTACCGGCCGGCGTTCGCCGCCTACTGCTCGTCGATGTCGGCCCTGTTCGGCGGCATCGGCCAGCTGGACTACGCCGCCGGCAACGGCCTGCTGGACGGCTTCGCCGGTTATCGGTCCGACCCGGACGAGGCCACCGTGCGGCTCGGCATCGACTGGGATATCTGGTCCGAGGTGGGCATGGCACAGGCCGCCGCCCAGCAGGCGCTGCGCGGCGACGCCCGGCACCAGGCGCACCTGGCGATCGGGCTGTCGGTGGCCGAGGGCCGGCAGGTCTTCGGTCAGGCGCTGGCGTTGCAGCTGCCGCAGCTGCTGGTCAGCACCACCGAGCTGGCGCAGGCCGGCAGTTTCTACGCGCCACCCGCCGAGGACGCCGCCCGGCACGCCGACCCCGCCCGGCCGGCTGATGCCCACCGGCCCGTCGAGGCCGGACGAAGCACCCCGCAACCAGCCGGCCCGGTCGGCTCGGTGGCCGAGCAGCTGTCGGACTGCCTGTGCCGGTGGCTGGGCGTCGACGAGTTGGACCCGGCCGCGTCGCTGTACGACCTGGGCGCGGATTCCCTCGTGCTGCTCGACCTGATCGGCGAGATCAAGCAGCGGTTCGGCGTCGACATCGAGCTGGCCCGGCTCAGCCACCGGGCGAGCCTCGCCGAGGTGCTGGCGCAGTACCACGCCATCACCGGAACGCCCGATCTCCCGGTGGCCGCCGAACCGAACCCAGCCCAGCCGGCCGAACCCGCCGAGGCCGCCGCACCGAACCCGGCCGAACCCGCCGAGCTGGTCCGGCTGGACGTCTGGCAGCGCGGCACCGGAACGGACCTGCTCTGCCTGATCCATCCGATCGGTGGTGACATCCAGGCGTACCGGTCGCTGGTGTCGCTGCTGGATCCGGGCCTGACGGTCTGCCTGATCGCCGACCCGGCGCTGTACCGGCCGGAGCTACCGGCCTGGTCGCTGGCCGACCGGGCGCGGCACTACGCCGAGGCGCTGGCCGCCCGGTTCCCGCGCGCGGACTGGCGGTGGCGGCTGGCCGGCTGGTCGTTCGGCGCCTGGGTGGCGCTGGCGATGGCGGCGCGGGCCGAGGCGGACGGCCAGCCGGTGGCCGGGCTCTACCTGCTCGACCCGCCGCCGCCGGACAGCGGCCCGGCGCTGCAGGCCTACGACGAGGAGCAGCTGCGGACGGTCTTCGAGCTGGAACTGCATCAGAACCAGCCCAACGGTCACCGGCCGGAAACCGAGGAGGCGGCCGGCTACGCCGAGCGGCTGGTCCGCTGCTGCCGGGCCAACCTGGCCAGCATGGCCGGCTACCAGCTGCCGGGCCTGACCGAGACGCCGGCCGAGTTGTGGCTGGCCGCCCAGCCGGTACCGGGGCTACCCCAGCACGGCTCGCCGGCCGAGCGAGAGCAGGCGTGGCACACGCTGCTGCCGGGGCTGACCGGCTGCCACCTGCTCGACACCAGCCACGACGGCATCGTCCGGCTGCCGGCGGTGCAGGGCATCGCCGCGGTGATCGATGCCGCCTCCCGTCCGGCGTTCTCCCAGAGCTGAGCAGAGGAAGGACGAGCCGAGTGCACCCCGAACCCGAAGCCGCCTGGTTCACCGACGGCAGCAATCCGGACGCCCCGATGCGGGTGTTCCTGTTCCCGTTCGCCGGCGGCAACGCGAGCGCCCTCCTGCCCTGGCAGGCCGCGTTCGGGTCCGGCCTGGAGCTGCGGGTGGCCCAGTTGCCGGGCCGGGGTATCCGGCTGTTCGACCCGCCGGTGGCCGACCTGAGCGAGCTGGTTGGCCGGCTGGCCCGGGCGGTCACCGACCTCGCCGACCGGCCGTTCCTGTTCTTCGGGCACAGCGTCGGCGCGCTGCTGGCCTTCGAGACCACCCGGCTGTTGCGCCGGACCGGCCGTCCGGCACCGGTCAGCCTCTGGATGTCCGGGGCGGAGGGGCCGCAGACCCGGCTGCTGCACCGCCACCTGCACCAGCTCGAGGAGGCCGAGCTGATCGAGGCGCTGCGCGAGTACAACGGCACCGCCTCGGAGATGCTGGCGGACCGGGAGCTGATGCAGCTGGTGCTGCCGGGGGTGCGCGCCGACTTCGCGCTGAGCGAGCAGTACCGCTATCGGCCCGAACCGCCGCTGGACCTGCCGATCTCGGTGCTGCTGGGCGAGTCCGACCCGTATGTCGAACCGGAGCGGGCAGCAGGCTGGGCGGCCGAGACCAGCGGGCCGGTCACCGTGCACCGTTTCGCGGGCGACCACTTCTTCCTCGACGAGCACCGCGGGACCATCGCCGAGCTGATCGCTGACAGCGTCTCGCTGCCGGGACGGCAGCCGTGAACCCGTACCAGGCGCTGCCGGCCCGCTCGTTCTGGCGCACCGCGGTGGCCGAGCCGGACCCGGCCGACATCGACGGGGTGTGGCAACCGAAGTTCGAACTGGGCCAGGACGATCCGATCCTGACCGCCGGCTCCTGCTTCGCCCGGCACATCGGCCGGACGCTGCTGGAGCTCGGGATGAACTGGCGCGACGCCGAGCCGGCCCCGCCCGGGCTGACCGCGGCGGAGCGATCAGCCCGCCAGTACGGGATGTTCTCCTTCCGCACCGGCAACATCTACACCGCCGCGATGCTGCGCCAGTGGCTGGCCTGGGCCGCCGGAGCTGAGGCCGCGCCCACCGAGAGCTGGGTCACCGACGGCCGGCACTACGACCCGTTCCGGCCGTCGGTGGAGCCGGACGGCTACTCCGACGCCGAGGCGATGCTGGCAGCCCGCGAGCAGACGCTGGCCGCGATCCGGACGGCGGTGAGCGGGGCGAGCTGCCTGATCTTCACGCTGGGCCTGACCGAGGCGTGGCACGAGCGCGGTACCGGCGTGGTCTACCCGGTGTGCCCAGGCACGGTGCGCGGCAGCTTCGACCAGGCCCGGCACGAGTTCGTCAACCACGACGTCGCGCGGGTGACCGAGGACCTGCTGGCCGTGGCGGCGCTGGCCCGCGGCCTCAACCCCGGGCTGCGGTTGCTGCTCACCGTCTCGCCGGTGCCGCTCACCGCGACCGCCACCGGCCGGCATGCGCTGACCGCCACCGGTTACTCGAAGTCCGTGCTGCGCGCGGTGGCCGGCCAGTTGGCCGACGAGCACGAGCACATCGACTACTTCCCGGCCTACGAGCTGATCACCGGGGCACCGTTCCGAAGCGCGTTCTTCGAGCCGAACCTGCGGGACGTGACGCCCGACGGGGTGCGGTTCGTGATGGGCCGGTTCAGCGCGGCGCTCCACTCCCGGGCGGCCGAGCAGCCGCCGGCCACTGCTGGTTCCTCCTCTGCGGCGAAGGGAGCTGACGAGTTCTGTGACGACGCCGTCCTCGACTACTACAACGCCGGCTGATCCCGCGCCGCGCGCGACCGGAGCCGCTGGCAGCTCGCCGAGCCGGTTCCTGCTGCTGGGTGACTCGCACGCGGGCCCGATCGGACGGGCCGCCAAGGCGGCCGGAATTCCCTTCACCGGCGGCCCGATCGGCGCCGGCCGGGACTTCAACGCCGGCTTCCTCGAGGTGCGCGACGGCGACCTGGTGTTCGGCAAGCCCGAGGCACAGCAGTACTACCGCCGGTTCCTCGACGAGCTGAGGGTTTCCTCGCTCGGCGAGTTGCGCGTTCCGCTGGTGTCGACTTTCGGGTTCAACGTGCACACCTTCGCCACCACCGAGAACTGGGCCTGTTACCGGTTGCCGGGCGGGCAGTTCCCGGCCGGTTACCTGACCAGCCGGCTGTTCGGCGAGATCGTGCGGGCGATGGCCCGCGACGCGCTGGCGTTCTACCAGCACGCCCGGGCAGTGGGCCTGCGGGTGCTGGCGGTGCTGCCACCGCAGCGGGTGCCGGCGATGTCTGACCCGCAGGTGTTCTTCGCCGCCCAGGAGGCGGTGGCGGCAAGCCTCGCCCCGCTCGGGGTGGAGCTGGTCGACCTGCGCGCCCGGGTCACCGACTCCATGGGGCACCAGCGGCCCGAGCTGTGCGAGCCGAACGACCCGATCCACGGCAACCTGGCCTTCGGGCGGCTGATCCTCACCGACCTGCTGGACCGGGGGCTGTAACTCGTGACACCAATGATCCGAAGGGACTGACGGGGGACATGGACACCTACACCCTGGCCGCGGCCGAGCGGCTGACCACCCGGCCGGCACGGGACTACCAGCATCTATCGGTGCATCCGGTCACGCCGGTGATCGGGGCGGAGGTGACCGGCATCGACCTGTCCCAGCCGCTGGGCGAGGACCAGCTGGCCGAGGTCAGGGAGGCGTTCCTGGCCCACCACGTGCTGGTGTTCCGCGATCAGCAGCTCACGCCAGCGGACCACAAGCGCTTCGCCGGCTACTTCGGCTCATTGCGCCGCGCCACCCGGGTCGCCGGCGACGACCGGGATCCGGAGGTGCTCGACATCCGGGCGGACGGCAACTCCAGCTTCGTCGACGGCAACGGCTGGCACACCGACGGCACCGCCGACGCCGAGCCGTCGCTGGGCTCGATGCTCTACATCACCAAGCCGCCGGCGATCGGCAGCGGCGGCGACACCATGTGGGCCAACATGCACGTCGCCTACGAGATGCTCTCGCCCACCATGCAGGCCTTCCTCGAAGGGCTGACCGCGGTGCACGACGGGCTGATCCCGTGGCAGGGCTACCAGCCGCCGCCGGAGTTCGTCATCCCGAAGAACGAGCACCCGGTGGTGGTGCGCCATCCTGAGACCGGACGCAAGCTGCTGTTCGTCAACCCCGGGTTCACCTCGCACATCGTGCAGCTGTCACCGGACGAGAGCCGGGGCCTGCTCGACCTGCTGTTCAAGCTGGTCGCCACCCGGCCGGTGCTGCACTGCCGGGTCCGCTGGACGCCGAACACCCTGGTTTTCTGGGACAATCGCTGCACCCAGCACCACGCCATCTGGGACTACTACCCGCACGAGCGGTACGGCCAGCGGGTATCGATCAACGGCAGCCGCCCCACCGCCTGACCGGCTGCCGATCACCTTGGTCAGGCGAAGGCGTGAGGCGCTGCCGCGGTCCCGGTGGGCTTGACCGCCTGGCTACGCGAGCCGCTCGACATCGACAGCCACCGTGGCCGTTTCCTGTTGACCGGCGCCCGCAAGCTGGAAGGCGATCAGACCGCGGTTCTGCAGCCGCTCGAAGGTCACCACCGCCTCGGCCACCGGCACCCCCGCCAGCGCGCCGATCTCAGCCACGCTGCGGCGACGATCCACCTGTGCCAGCAGGCTGAACTCCACCGAATCCAGAACAGCCCGATGCCCGGTTCGGGTCCGGACCAGCTGCCGCAGCTGCCCCACCGCCCCCGCATGGGTCGGCAGCTCCGTTTCCAGAACCAAGCTGGGCGAGAGCACCGGCACCAGCGAAGCCCGGTCCGCCGACTCGGCCGCGCGCACCTTGCCGACCCGCCGGCCCTGCAGGTACAGCACGTCGAAGTTGCTGGCCAGGAAGCATTCCAGCGCGTCCGCCGGCGTCTCGACGATCGGCTCGCCACGAATGTTGAACGAGGTGTTGAGCACCAGCGGTAACCCGGTCAACGCATAGAAAGCCTCGATCAGGGCACGGAACTGGCCCTGGTGGTCCGGCCGCACCGACTGAAGCCGGCAGGTGCCGTCGGCGTGCACGATGCTCGGCACCAGCTGGGTGTACTGCGACCGGACCTGCGCCACGATCAGCATGAACGGGTCGTCCACGTCGATGTCGAAGTACTCCGAGGCGTGCTCGGACAGCACCGAGGCGGCGTACGGCCGGAACGGCTCGCGGAACTTCACGTGCGCGTTGAGGTAGTCCTTCATACCGGGCACCCGGGGATCGCAGATGATGCTGCGGTGCCCCAGCGAGCGCGGGCCGAACTCGCTGCCGAGGTCGAACCACCCGACCACCTGGCCGGCCGCGACGTCGGCGGCGGCCAGCTCCGCCACCCGCTCGCCAGCGTCCGACCAGCTGACCAGGTCGGCCCGGTCGGCCAGCGCGGCATCCACCTCCGAAGGCGAGTACACCCGGCCGTGGTAGTCGTGCCGGTAATCCCAGCTCGGCACCGCACCGGTCAGCTCGCGGTGCCCGTACAGCGCGGCGCCGATCGCCACCCCGGCGTCGCTGGCGGCCGGCGTGATGAACAGCTCGGTGAACGAGGACTCGCGCAGCAGCCGGCCGTTGGTGACGCTGTTCAACCCGACGCCACCGCTGACCGCCAGCCGGGTCTCACCGGTGCGCCGGTGCAGGTCCTCGGCCAAGTGCAGGATCGCCCGCTCCAGCTCGTCCTGCACCTTGGCGGCGATGTCACGACACACCGGGTCCTGCTCGGCGGGCAGCGCCGAGCGTGGCGGCAGCGTGGTGACCCACAGGGTGTCGAGGTCCATCTCCGCGCCGGACAGGTCGACGATCGGGTCCGGAAAGGCACTCGCGTCGCCGAAGGCGGCCAGTCCCATGGTCTTACCGGCGTGCTTGAACGAGCCGAAGATGTACTGCGAGGCCATCGAGTACATGTGCCCCAGGCTCGCGAACCGGAAGTACGGCCGGCTGGCGTGCCAGAGCGCCCACCGCTTCGACACCACCGTCAGGTCGCCGCCGCCGATCCGGTACAGCGATTCGGCCTCCTCCATCTCGGAGAACTCCGGAACGACGTCCCCGAGTTCGGCCGCGGTCCGGCCGAGCCGGTGGTACTCGCCGAAGCAGTAGCCGCTGCCGTCCAGGATCAGCACCGCCGCCTCGGAGAAGCCCGAGCCGACCCAGGCGTAGTAGGCGTGCAGCAGGTGGTGCGACGGGTTGGTGATCAGCCGGCCGGTGTAGCCGCCGACCCGCAGCTCGGTGTCGTAGTCGCATTCGGCCAACTGGTTGACCACGATGCAATCGACCGCGTCCAGATCGGGCAGGCCAGCCGCGTCCAGGCAGTACCGGACGGCCAGGTGCGGAAAGCCCTCGTGGTACTTGACCCGGCTGAGCCGCTCCTCGCACACCGCCGTCACCAGCTCGCCGTTGACCAGCAGGCAGGCGGCGGCGTCGTGTGAGGTGTTCAGCCCGAGAACGACGGTGTCGGTCATGCCGGCCTCCCGGTACGGCAGGTGCAGGTGCCCAACGCGGTTCCCCTTCGGCGCCGAGTGTCCGTGCTGCCCGGCCCGCCGGTTCCGGTGGGGCTGTGCGGGTTTGGGCAGCGCACAGCACCCTAACCGAGCCGGACGAATCCGTCAGGCCCTTCGCGCCAGGTCTGCAGTCAGCCGGCGCAGCTGTCGGCCAGCCCGTTGGCCAGCCGGGCGTAAGCAAGCTGGCGGCGCCGGGCCGGCCCATCGGCTGGCGGCGGATCGCCGACCGCGTTCGCCCAGGCGTGCGCACAGGCCTGCACCAGCGCGAACGGGTACGCCTCGGCATGGGCCTGCGGATCGGCCGCCGCGTAGGCCGCGGCCAGCACCGCGGCGTTGGCGACCGCGTTGGCCTCGGCGAAGGAATCCCGGTTGGCGCCGGCGCTCGTCGCGGCGTACGACTCGGCGAAGGAGGCCGCGCCCTGCTCGGTGAACGCGTTGTCCCGCGCGTAGGCGCTGGCGCTGGCGTGCGCGCTGGCATAGGCCTCGGCGTAGTCGTAGGCGTGCCGGTACAGCTCGCGCAACGCCGGCTCGAGCGCCGCCCGCCAATCGGCCTCGGCAACCCGCTCCCCCGCCGCCGCGCGGGCATGCAGCCGCTGCAGGTCGGCAACCGGCACGCCCACCTCGGCGGCCATCGGTAGCACGGTGCGGGCCTGCCAGTCGTGCAGCACCTCGAAGGGCAGCGGTGCACCGCGCTCGGCAACCAGGCCGGCGAGCCGGTGCGCCCACCGGGTGGCGGCAGAATCGTCGGAGTCGGCGGCATAGCCGGCGTGCAGGGTGACCAGCACCGGCGGCAGCCAGGCCGGCAACTCCTCGGCATGCAGCGATCCGAAGGCCGCCGGCAATCGGGCACCCGTCGATTGCTCGACCGGCCCGGCGGGCGAAGAACTCATCCGACGAATCGTACCGGGCGCCCCGGCTGCCCCGCTTTCGCTGCGTTCGGCCAGCGCGGCCGGTAGGTTTGCCGGCGTGGCCGGGTCGAGCTCCTTCGCGCGGGCCCGGTGACCGCGCCGGACCGGATCCCGCTGGGCACGTCGGCCTGGAGCATCTGGCCCGACCTCGCGGTGCGCGGTGCCGGCTTTCCGGCCCGGCTGGTGCTGGCCCTGCACGATCCGGAGCTGGCCCAAGCCGCCGACGCCGCCACCGATCCCACCGACGAGCGCTACCAGCAGGCTTTCACCGGCGCGGTGCGGCGACTGTCCGCCGCCCTGCGGGCGGTGGCCGAAGACCCGCGGTTCCGCGAGGCGGTGGCCTGGCAGAACCCGGCGCTGCTGCCCACCTGCCTGGACAAGGTGGCGGCGGGCGAGCCGCGCAACCACCGCGGGCGGGACCACCAGCAGGTGATCGCCGGCTACCTGCAGCGCTACGCGCTGAAGAACGAGACCATCGGCTTCTTCGGCCCGGTCGGCTGGGCCCGGGCGACCCCGGACCAGCCCGCGCTGTCGGTCCGGCCCGGGCCCGAGCTGGTGAGCCGGCGCACCACCTACTTCGAGACCTGGGGCATCGACGCACTGGCCGGGGCGATCGCCGGCCGGCCCGGGGTGCTGGCACAGCTGCGGCCGCGCCGCGACACCGCCTGCCGGCTGGACGGTGACCGGCTCCGCCGGCCGGACGGCACCGTGGTGGTCCTGACGCCGCTGCAGGTCCGGCTGTTCACGCAGGCCGACGGCGACCGGACGGTGGCCGAACTGCTCGGTGACCGGGCCGGCGACGCGCTGGCGAAGCTGACCGCACTGGACGAGCTCGGCGTGCTCGAGCTGAACCCGGCCGGCCCGATGGCAGCCCGGCCAGAGGCTGCCCTGGCCGACCTGCTCGGCCGGATCGCCGACCCGGCCGAGCGCGAGGCGGCCCTGCAACCGCTGACCGAGCTGTGCGCCGCGCGGGATGCGCTCGCCGCGGCGGCCGGCGACGCCGAGCAGGTACTGGCCGCCGGTGCGGTGCTGGCTGAGGTGTTCGCCCGCCACACCGGCCAGGCCGGCACCCGGCGTTCGGGCGGCAGCTACGCCGGACGCACCCTGGTCTACGAGGACACCGTCCGGGACGTCGAGATCGAGGTCGGCGCGGCGGTGCTGGACGCGCTCGGCGGCCCGCTGGGCCTGGTGCTGGACAGCGCGCGCTGGCTGCTGCACCGGATCGCCCACGCCTACCGGGCTGAACTGCTCCGGCTGTTCTCCGCCGAGACGGCGCGCACCGGTGCGCCCGACGTGCCGCTGGCGCGGTTGGCAACGCTGGCCGGCCCGGCCCTCTACGCGGCGGGACCCGGACTGCCGGAGCCGATCGAGGCGGTGCTCGCTGAGTTCCAGCAGCGCTGGCGCGAGGTGCTCGACCTGCCCGACGGGGCAGCACGGCACCAGGTCAGCAGGCACCAGGTCAGCTGCTCCGGCATCGCCGACGCGGCCGGCCGGGCCTTCACGGTGCCGGTCGGCGACCGGGCCTGGAGCACCGCGATCCACGCCAGCCCGGATCTGATGGTGGCCGCGAGCAGCCCGGCAGCGGTGGCCGACGGCGATTTCCTGCTGGTGCTCGGCGAGCTGCACATGGCGGTGAACACCCTGGAGGGCAGGCTGTTCGTCGAGCAGCATCCCGCGCCCGACCGGCTGCTGGCCTGGGCCGAGGCAGACCATGCGCACACCGGCCGGAGCTATGCCATCCCGCCCAAGAACTCGGTGGTGGTGTCGTCGAGGGGCGCGCCTCCGTCGGCGCTGCTGTCACCGCACTGGACGTACTGGTCGCGCGCGACCGGACCCGACTCGGCCCGGCCGCCGGCACCGGTGCTGGCCGCCGCCGACCTGGTGGTGGTCGCCGAGGGCGACACCCTTGCGGTCCGCTCGACCAGCACCGGGCAGCGCTACGACCTGCTCGAGATGCTCAGCGACTTCCTGTCCGGTGCGGTGATCAACGCCTTCCGTCCGGTGGCCGGCACCGGGCACCAGCCGCGGGTCAGCATCGACCGGCTGGTGCTCTCCCGCGAGTCCTGGCGGCTGCCGGTCTCCGGCGCCGGCTGGGCGAGCATCGCCGACGAGAGCGCCCGCTTCCTGCAGGCCCGGCGCTGGCGGGCGGCGAACGGCCTGCCGGAAAGGGGATTCGTCAGCGTGCCGGTGGAGGGCAAGCCGACCGCGGTGGATTTCGGCAGCCTGGCACTGGTGAACCTGCTGGCCAAGCTGATCCGGCGCACCGCACAGGCGGACCCGGCCGGCACCGTCCGGATCACCGAACTGCTGCCCGACCACGACCAGCTGTGGCTGCCGGACGCGGCCGGTGAGCGGTACAGCTGCGAGTTCCGGATGGTGGCCGTGGACGGCAGGTCACGGCAGCGCTGACCGGCGATCGCGGCCGTCAGAACGGGCAGTCGTCCTCCCCCGGGCACTCGCCGAGCCAGGCTGCCGTGCCGGCATCGAGACCCTTCTTACCGCTCTTGCTGGAGTTGCACTGGGTGCACGACCAGGCGAAGGTCTTGCCGAGCTTGGTCAACTTGGCGCCCTTGATGGCGGTGTCGGGCGCGAAACCACCGTTGTAGGCCACCTTGGCCGTGTCGAGCATGATCGCTCGCCAGTGGTTCTTGCCGTCGCAGACGTCGCTGGTCTCCAGCCCGGTCTGCACCGTCGCGAAATCCTCGACGTGGTCGATGGCATCGGCCGCGCCGGTGCAGTCGTCGCTGCTCTGCAGCTGGCAGCCGTCGTCCCTGCTGAGCGCCATGGCCTTCTCGACGTTGTCGAACCAGGTCAGCCCGGCCCGGGTCCCCTTCCAGATCTTCTCGCCGTACTTGTCCTTGGTCGGGGCGTAGTTCGGCGGCTCGGCCATCGGCTTCTTGCCGCCCCGCTGCCGGCTGGTGAGCTTGCTCCGGCTGGCGAACTTGTTGCCGGACTTCGAGGCCCGGCCACGCGGGCCGAGGTCTTCTTCCTCCTCCTCGGCAACCGCCCATTCGGGCACCTCGGCCAATTTCTCCGCCTCGCTCTTGCGCGCCTTCTTGTGCACCAGGCCGGAGACCGGGGCCGAGCGCGCGTAGTGCTCCTCCTCGGTCTCCTCCTCGGTCTCCTCCTCGGACTCCCCCTCGGAGGCTTCGCGCTTGTTGGGCTTCTTCACCTGGGCACTCTGAGCGGGGCGTGACATCCGGTAACTCCATCGTCCTGCGCGGCAGCCGCGGTGGTAGCCGTCCGAGAGTGTCGCTGGTCAGTCCTCGCGACCGGCTCCGCGACTCGCGCTCGGCGCGATATCCGCTATTCCCAATTCATAGCGGATCCACATATCCTTCACACGCTCTGCGAACTCCCCCAACACATCGCGCCTCGGGCGCGGTGTGCCCCCGTCCCCCGGTAACCCCCCGGTAACCCCCCAAGGAGTAGGCGTTGAGACGTACCTCGATCCTGCGCGCGACGGTCGCGCTGGCCCTGGCCGGCAGTACCGTCCTGGCGCTGCCCGCCACCGCGGCACAGGCCGCGGTGGCCGCCCCGGACATCTCGGTCACCAATATCCAGGCCCACCTGTCCCAGTTGCAGACCATCGCCACCAACAACGGCGGCACCCGGCGGTCTACCACCGCGGGTTACACCGCCTCGGTGAACTACGTCTACGACAAGCTGGTCGCGGCCGGCTACTCGGTGGTCAAGCAGGCCTGCACGTCCGGGTGCACCGTCGGCGCCGGCCCGAACGTGATCGCTGACTGGCCGGGTGGCGACACCAGCCAGGTGGTCATGCTGGGCGCGCACCTGGACAGCGTGAGTGCCGGGCCCGGCATCAACGACAACGGCTCGGGCTCGTCGATGCTGCTGGAACTCGCACTGACCCTGGCCGCCCAGAACCCGGCGCTGGCCAAGCACGTCCGGTTCGGCTGGTGGACCGACGAGGAGCAGGGCCTGCTCGGTTCGAAGTTCTACGTCAACTCGCTGCCCAGCACCGAGAAGACCAAGATCAAGAACTATCTGAACTTCGACATGATCGCCTCGCCCAACGCCGGCTACTTCATCAACCGGATCACCAGCGCGACCGGCCTGGTCGTCAAGGCCTACTACGACTCGATCGGCGTGCAGACCGAGGAGAACACCGAGGGCGCCGGACGATCCGACGACGCCTCGTTCAACGCGGCCGGCATCCAGACCAGCGGGATCGCCGCCGGCGCCAGTGCGATCAAGACCTCCGCACAGGCCACCAAGTGGGGTGGTACCGCCGGCGCCTCCTACGACTCCTGCTACCACAAGGCCTGCGACACCTACCCCAGCAACATCAACACCACCGTGCTGAACCGGGCCGCGGACGCTGCCGCCTACACGCTGTGGAACCTCGCCGTCTCCTCGACCAGCGGGGTGAGCGTTACCAACCCGGGTTCGCAGACCGGCACGGTGGGTACCGCGAAGAGCCTGACCATGACGGCCAGTGGTGGTACCGCCCCGTACACCTGGAGCGCGTCGGGGCTGCCGCCGGGCCTGGCGATCAACTCCTCGACCGGTGTCATCTCCGGCACCCCGACCACCGCGGGCACCTACTCCTCCACGGTGACCGCAACCGCCTCGGCCGGCGGGTCGGGAACGGCGACGTTCTCCTGGACCATTAGCGGCACCGGCGGCGGCTGCACCTCGCCGGGTCAGAAGCTGGCCAACCCCGGCTTCGAGTCCGGCAACGTCAACTGGACCGCCTCGGCCGGCGTCATCGACAGCTCCACCGGTGAAGCCGC